>Ga0172372_10005321_pt1 | contig 17922 bp, 15 predicted proteins | sample LakKiv5m_2_FD_114544 | JGI IMG/M metagenome (GOLD analysis project Ga0172372, IMG submission 114544) | Freshwater microbial communities from Kabuno Bay, South-Kivu, Congo - kab_092012_9.5m | ecosystem: Environmental > Aquatic > Freshwater > Lake | place: Democratic Republic of the Congo...
GGTCTTAGCTAAAGAGAGACTTTCTGTCTTGGGCGATGGCTATGAAATAGTGGCAGAACACAAGGGTAGTGAAATGGTCGGCATGGAATATGAGCCTCTCTATCCATTCCTTAAAGATTCATACAAAGGCGAAGGTTTGGAAAAAGCTTTCAAGGTCTACGAAGCTGATTTCGTCACTACTACCGACGGCACAGGCATCGTGCATACCGCAGTTATGTACGGCCAGGACGACTTTGTTCTCGGCACAAAACTCGGGCTCCCAAAGCATCACACCGTCGATGATACCGGCCACTTTAAGAGCGAGGCGGGTTTTCTTGCTGGAAAGTTTGTGAAGGATGAAGAAACGGCGGTCGATATTATTAAAGACTTAGCTCACCGCGGACTTCTCTTTAAGAAAGAAAAGTACGAGCACTCCTATCCTCATTGTTGGAGATGTAAGACTCCTCTCATCTACTACGCGCGCGATTCTTGGTATATAGCGATGTCGAAGCTTCGCGATGAGCTCGTGAAGGAGAATGAGAAAATAAATTGGGAACCGGACTACATCAAGGACGGCCGCTTTGGCGAGTGGCTCCGTGAAATTAAGGACTGGGCAATTTCTCGCGAGAGATATTGGGGTACACCTTTGCCGGTTTGGGTCAATTCAGATGGTACGAAGAGAATAGTTGTGGACTCTATTGAGACTCTCAAGAAATACGTAAAGAAAAGCGGCAACAAGTATTTTGTGATGAGGCATGGAGGAACGGAGGGAAACGCAAAAGAGATTGTAAGTTACAAAAATGAAGCTAACGATCATCTAACTGAAGATGGCAAAAAGGGTGTTGCTAATTCTGCTCAAAATCTTAAGGCGCAAAATATAGATCTAATAGTCACATCACCATTTGTTCGCACAAAAGAAACTGCGGAAATAGTTCGCGCAGAACTCGGCCTTCCTGAGAATGCTGTGGTTGTTGATGAGAGGCTAAAGGAAATCAACCCTGGTGAATATGATGGTCAGAGTTGGAATGATTATCACAATTACATTAACGAAAAAGGCGGCCGCAAGTGGTTTGAAGGTGGAATTCCAGGAGGTGAATCACTAAGAGATGTTGGTAAAAGAGTGGGCGATTGCCTATATGAATTAGAAGCGAAGTATAAAGATAAGAAAATTCTTTTGGTTACCCACGGCGGAGTTGCCTGGCTTACTCATGTAGTTTCTGGCCTTCACATGCCTGAGGGTAAAGAGTATGAAAGGGCGGGCACACATGTCTTCGTCGAAGATTTTAGGAGGTATGACAATGCCGAAGTTAGAGAGCTGGCTTTTGCTTACTTGCCACACAATGAAAACTTTGAGCTTGACCTTCATCGTCCTTACATTGATGAAATTGTGCTTGAAAAAGATGGTGAAGAATATCGAAGGACGAAGGAAGTTATGGATGTCTGGTTTGATTCTGGTGCGATGCCATTTGCGCAGAATCCGGGCAACGTGGTTTTCCCAGCGGATTTTATTTCGGAAGCAATAGATCAGACTCGCGGCTGGTTCTACACCCTGCATGCAGTCGGTGTTCTCATGGGCAGGGGCGCAGCTTACAAAAATGTCATCTGTCTCGGGCACATCCTCGATAAAGACGGTAAGAAGATGAGTAAGTCGGTTGGCAATGTCGTTAATCCGTGGGAGATGATGGATAAATACGGCGTAGACACGCTTCGCCTCTGGATGTACTCGGTAAATCAGCCGGGAGATTCCAAGAACTTCGATGAAAGAACTGTCGATGAGATTTCAAAGAGGGTATTTAATCTCCTCGATAATGTCTATTCTTTCTACGAGCTTTATCGAGACAGGGATCTAGAGTCAGATGAGATGCCAAATCCAAAAAATATTCTCGACCAGTGGATTATCGCGAGACTCTCTGAGCTTGTGGCTCTTATGACTGAGAAGCTTGATAATTACAAGCTTCTTGAACCTGTGCGCGAAATGAGAGAATTTATTGACGACCTCTCCACTTGGTATCTTCGCCGTTCGCGCGAGCGCCTCAAGGAAGGAGACAAGGAAGCCAAGCAAACTCTTTACTTTGCTCTGCGCGAAATATCAAAGCTCTTGGCGCCTCTAGCGCCGTTTATGGCAGAAGAGCTTTACCAGAAATTGAGAGTCGCGAGCGATAAGGAAAGTGTTCATCTTGAAAGCTGGCCGAAGAATAGAGAACCCAGAAGCGAAGTTGTTTCTCAAATGTCTGAAGTCAGAAAACTCGCTTCTCTTGCTCTTGAAGCTCGTTCTAAAGCCAACATCAAGGTCAGACAACCTCTCGGCAAGCTTACAGTTAAGAGCTTAAAGCTTAGAGAGGGATACGTGGAAATTCTCAAGGATGAGATTAATGTCAAAGAAGTTCTAGAGAATAGCTCGCAGGCAGATGAAGTTCAGCTCGATACAAATATCACGTCTCAGCTTGAGGAAGAGGGAAGATTGAGAGAAGTAATCCGCACCGTTCAGGATTGGAGAAAAGAGAAAGGACTAAAGCCGGGCGAGAGGGCGCAATACGATGTTTCGCAGAATGAGCGCGAAATCTTCGCCAAATATGCGGATGAGATCAATAAGATCACCAACGTTGAGTGGAGTTGAGTTTTTTGAAAACAATAACTTCTCCAAGTGTCTTACCACATCTACACCACCAAAGGCTTAGTGCTCTCGGAGAGACCTATCCGCGAGGCGGACCGGCTTTATTCTATTCTCACCCGAGAGCTCGGTCTCGTTCGCGTGCGCGCACTTGGGGTTAGGAAGGGAGATTCCAAGCTTCGGGGTTCACTGGAGCCATTTGCTTTCGCCAGCATTTCCCTGGTCAGGGGCAAGGAGTATTGGACAATCACCTCGGCAGAGCTTTTAAGAAAGTTGCCGGGGATACCCGAGCTGGCGCGACCCTTTGCGCTAATCGAACGGCTGGTTCAGAGAGAAGGGGATCATCCTGAACTTTTTGATGAAATAGAGAGCCATATCACTCACCATCTTATCCCCGGGGATCTTGCCGCAAAAGATTCTTTTGAAACTCGTCTGGTCGCCAAAATTCTTCTGCATCTGGGTTACCTCAAAGAATCAGATCTCGTACTCAATAAAAAAGAGCTGATCATGGCCATCAACCAAGGCCTTCATGCCAGCCAACTTTTCTAGCTCTGATATAATGAACAAGAAGCGTCGATGACAAATATCATGCCAGAGGAAAGTAAAAGCCGAGTAGAGAAGCTCTCAGAAATACTTTATTCGCGAAGCCGTTACAAGGATCCGCTTGATGCAAGGAGCGGAGTGAAATCTGCCGAGACACCCGAAGTTTCGGAGAATTGGCAGGGCCCGGCGCTTGACGACATTTTGGCCAGGGACAGGAAGGAGAGGGAAATTACGCCGTTCATGAAGAAATTTTTTATTTTTTCAATATTATTTTTTATCGCCACTCTGGTTGTTGCCGGCTTTGTCTTTCTAGGTGGAGTCAATTTCATTTCCTCCAAGAACGTCAATATCGCGGTCGTCGGTCCAGCCAATGTCCCATCTGGGGAAATTCTGGAGCTCGAAGTCACAATAGAGAACAGCAACAATGCCGATCTTGAGCTTGCGAATTTCTCAGTACACTATCCTCAAGGTACGCGTGACCCAGCGGATTTCTCAAAACCCCTGACTTTTACCAAGGATGAAATGGGGGAAATCGGCGCCGGTGATGAAGCGGTGAGAAACATAAGAGTCTATCTTGTCGGTGCCGCGGGCGAGACCAGAGAGCTTAAGTTTTCAGTTGAATACAAAGTCAAAGGTTCCAACGCCACTTTCTACAAGGACAAAATTTATACAATAACTCTTGGTGATTCGCCGCTAACCCTTGAAATCAAATCACCCTCTTCCGTGGCTTCAGGCGAGCGGTTTAAAACCCGGGTGGCGGTCACCCTCGAGTCTCCGGAAGCGATGAGGGGTGTAATGATACGAGCCGAATATCCTTATGGTTTTAGTGCGATTAAAACTTCTCCCGAGGCTCTCTCGGAGAATAATGTCTGGGCTCTGGGGGATCTTATGCCCGGGGCGAAGAGAGAAATAGAGATTGAAGGCGCTCTTCTCGGTGAGGACGGGGACGAAAGAACTTTTCGCTTTTATGTCGGTGTCTCGGATAACGGTTCTGCCAATCCCAATTTTAAAACTGTGATTGTTTCGAACCAGGAGACAGTCATGGTCGAGCGGCCGGCTATCGGGCTCTCGGTAAGCTTTAATGGCGAAAGCGGCCCGACCTACGTTGCACCAGCCGAGCGATTGATTAATGCGACGGTTAGCTTTCAGAACAACCTTCCGGAAAGACTGGCCAATCCGCGCCTTGAAATAAAAATGAGCGGTGGCGCCCTCAATGAATCTTCAATCACTACTTACAACAGCGGCTTTTATAATTCCAGTACCGACCGCCTCTCCTGGAGTCTTTTCAGCTCCGGCGAACAAAATGAACTTCTGCCAGGTGAGAGTGATTTGGTCACTTTCTCTTTTGCTTCTCTTCCTGATCTGGGCCCATCAGGAGGGCGTGAGATTGTCCTCGATCTTACTCTCACCGGTTCGCTTTTTGGCAGCCGCGAAACGGTTTCGGTTTCTGAGAGAAGAACCGTCAAAATAGCTTCTCAGATTTCTTTAAATTCAAAAACTCAGTATTCCATGGGTCCCTTCAAAAACAGCGGGCCAATTCCGCCAGTTGCAGAACAGGAGACGACTTACACCATTCTTTGGTCCGTCGGAAACACACAAGACGATCTAAGTGACGCCAAAGTTACGGCTCGCCTGGGGCCGGCGGTAAAGTGGCTTGGAGCTCACAGCGAGAAAAGTGAAGATATTAAATATGACGAAGCTTCCAATATGGTCACCTGGAATATCGGAAATCTCGCATCGGGGACAGGTTTCTCTTCGCCTTTCAGAGAAGCGGCTTTCCAGGTCTCCATCACTCCCTCCAAGAGTCAGATTGGCCTGGCGCCCGTTCTGGTTTCAAATATCTCTTTTATGGGATTGGAAAACCTATCAAATAGAAATATTTCCGTCAGCTCCAATTCCTTGACCACCAAGCTCTCCGGTGATCCGGAATTCATACAAGGAGATGATGTGGTCAGAAAATAAATTCTTGTAGCTCGATTGGCCTAAACGCCTCAAATACATTAAAATCTAAGCCACCAATTCGATAAAACCATAAAACCATGGAAGCCAAGGATGCTAATCTTATGGAGAAAATTGTTTCTCTCTGCAAAAGAAGGGGCTTTATTTTCCCTGGTTCTGAAATTTATGGCGGTCTTTCCGGCACCTGGGATTACGGGCCTTACGGATCTGAACTTGCTTACCGTATCAAGGAATTATGGTGGGATAAGTTCGTGCGCTCGCGTGAGGACATGTACGGGCTATCAAGCTCGGTCATTATGCCGGAAGCAGTCTGGCAGGCGAGCGGGCATCTTAAAAACTTTACCGACCCCCTGGTCGAGTGTGAGAAGTGTCATCACCGTTTCCGTGCCGACAAGCTCGAGAACAGGAGTGTTTGCCCAGATTGCTGCGGGAAGCTCGGGGAAGAGAAGACTTTCAACTTGATGTTCCCAATCGAGACAGGTACTGCGACCGGGGAGGCGACCAAGGCGTATTTGCGCGGAGAGCTCGCGCAGGGCATGTTCGTCAATTTCAAAAATATTGTGGACTCCTTTCACCCTGATTTGCCTTTCGGTATTGCGCAGACAGGCAAGGCTTTCCGTAACGAGATTTCCCCTCGCGACTTTATTTCCCGCGTGAGAGAATTCGATATTGCCGAGTTCGAGTACTTTGTGAAGCCGGAGGAATGGGAGAAGTACTTTGAATATTGGAGGGAGAGGATGCTTGAATGGCTCGACGAAGTCGGTATTGGGCGTGCCAATGTCCGCGAGAACGACCTGTCGGAGAAGGACAGAGCCCACTACTCCAAGCGCACCATAGACTTCGAGTACCAAGGCCCTAAGGGTGAGCTCGAGATCCAGGCCATCGCATATAGAACTGATTACGACCTTCAGAGCCATATTGCGGGTTCAGGAGCGGACTTAACCTACCGAGATGAAGCGAAAGGCGAGAAGCTTGTACCCCATGTTATCGAGCCCACTTTCGGCCTTGGGCGCATACTTCTCGCTATTCTTCTCGAGGCTTATACCGAAGACGAGTTAGGCGGCGAGAAGCGCGTATATCTCAAGCTCAATAAGAATGTCGCGCCGGTGCGCGCGGCGGTCTTCCCGCTACTTAAAAATAAGCCCGAGCTTGTTTCCAAGGCGCGAGAGGTTTACTTAATGCTAAAGAGAGAAATTCCTAACATCGAATTCGACGACAATGGCAACATCGGCAAGCGCTACAGGAGACAGGATGAGATTGGTACGCCATTCTGCATCACTATTGATTTCAATACTTTGGGCGGTGATTCTGCCGGGGTGCAGAATCACCCAGAGCTTAAAGACACAGTAACTCTTCGAGATAGGGATACAGGCGAGCAAAAAAGGGTAAACATTTCTGAGCTTAGTGGCCTTCTAAAGTAAGGGTTTGAAAGAAATACTTTCATAGGGTAGTCTTTCTCCACATGAAGTATAAAAAAACCACTCTTCCAAATGGCGTCAGGGTCATTGTTGTGCCCGTTCGCGATAACCCCTCCACCACGGTTGTGGTGGCTTGTGAGACCGGGTCTGAATATGAGTCTAAAAAAGAAAATGGCCTTTCTCATTTCTTGGAGCACATGCTTTTTAAAGGAACAGCAACCAGACCTTCAGCTCTCACGGTCTCAAGCGAACTTGATTCTGTGGGAGCAGAGTCAAACGCCATGACCTCAAATGAAGTTACCATGTACTACGCCAAGGCTCAGAAAAAGCATTGGAAAAAACTATTTGAAGTTGTTTCGGATATTTACCTGAATCCAGCTTTTCCGGCCGCGGATTTGGAAAAAGAGAGAGGGGTGATTATTCAGGAGATACAGATGTACAAAGATCTCCCTCACAAACATGTTTGGAATATTCTTCAGAACCTTCTTTATGGCGACACCTCTGCCGGCCGACCGATTATCGGGTCAGTTGAGAACGTCAAAAATTTTAGTCGCCAAGAGTTTATGAGTTATCACCGAAAGCACTATATTCCTTCCAAAACCATTGTCGTAGTCGCGGGCGATATTACAGAGAAAGTAGTGATTGATGAAGTGAAAAAAGTTTTTGGCACACTTCCGGCAGTTTCAAAGAAGGAGAGACAAAATGTTAAGGAAAAGCAGAAAATTCCGGGATTTGTTCTGGAAAAGAAAAAAAGCGACCAAACTCACATGGTCATGGCACTGAGGGGGTATAAATCTTCAGACAAGAAATCGGTGGTCGCATCCATTCTCATGGGGGTGCTTGGTGCGGGTATGTCCTCAAGACTTTTCCAGAGACTGAGAGAGGAAATGGGTGCCTGCTACTACGTCTACGCTTATCATGAGGGCGATAGAGACCGTGGACTCGCGGCTATTGCGACTGGAGTTGATGCCAAGAGGGCGGCGGAAGTTATTAAGGCTTTAATTGATGAGTGCAAAAGGCTCTCATTTGAGAAGGTAAGCGAAAAAGAGCTTCAGAAAGTTAAAGACTATAAAGTCAGTCATCTCTACATGGGTCTTGAGACCACCGATGCGCTTGCCGGTTACTTTATTTCAGAAGAGGTGGCGCACGGTCACATCCGCAATCCCGAAGAGAAGGAGAGGGAAATCAGGGCGGTGAGCGCTGGGGCTGTCTTGGAATTGGCCAAAGAGATTTTTAGAGACAGAAATCTCAATTTGGCCATCATTGGGGATATTAAAGAAACAAAGTCGATCAAAAAAGCTCTCACTTTCAAATAGTCTTTACCCGATAACTGATTTTAGTCTCGGCAAAGCCTTAAACGGGAAGCATGTCAAAATCAAGCTTCGAATGTTAATATAGCCGTATGGCAGAGAAAGAAAAAATCAAGCTCTCAATTACTATGGGCAGTTGGGTCCGGGCGGCTCTTGTGGTTGCACTCGGCTATGCTTTTTTTCACGCTTCTGATCTGATTCTCGTTCTGATCGCTTCAATCATAATCGCTTCGGCCATCGAGCCGCTTTCGCTAGTGGCGCTCAAGCAAGGCATACCGCGCCTACCTTCCATAGTCTTGGTGTATGTTCTGACCGCTCTTTCTCTTTCCGTTTTCTTCTATTTCTTGCTTTTGCCGCTCATAGGCGAAGTGACGGTTTTTGTCAAAACATTAACCATCTATTCAAATTCTCTCGCCAACGACAGCATTCTCTCAGGCATGTTCCAGAGCCAGAACGTTTTTCAGGGTATAGACACTCCGGCAATTATGACCGAGCTCTCCGGCTACCTTAACTCATTTACGGAATATCTTTCCCGAGGCGTTTTCTCCACCGCGGCGGCGGTTTTCGGCGGCGTGGCAAGCTTTGTGCTCATCTTGGTTCTCTCTTTCTATCTCGCCGTTCAAGACGACGGAGTGGGGAAGTTTCTGCGCGTGATAGTGCCTGCCAAGCACGAAGCCTACGTCCTGGGCCTTTGGAAGCGCTCCCAGCTTAAAATTGGTTACTGGATGCAGGGCCAGCTTCTTCTTGGAGTGATTGTCGGCTTTTTGGTTTATGTCAGCCTGGTTATTATCGGCGTTCCGCATGCTCTTCTCCTCGCGGTGTTGGCCACCATTCTTGAAATCATTCCACTCTTCGGCCCAATTATCGCCGCCATTCCAACGGTTTTTGTGGCCTATGCGGCCCTGGGCTTCACTCCGGCCATCATTACCACCGGCATTTTTATCATCATCCAACAGCTGGAAAACCACGTACTCTATCCAATGGTAGTTAAAAAAGTCATCGGAGTCCCGCCCATCATCTCAATCCTGGCTTTGGTTATCGGGGGCGAGCTTGCCGGAATCATGGGAGTTCTGGTGTCTGTGCCGGTGGCGGTAGTTTTGATGGAATTCATTTCAGATCTTGAGCAGAAAAAAAGCGTTGCCGCCCACTCGGAAAGATCATGATCGAAAAAAAAGCTCTCTATATCACAACCACTCTGCCGTATGTTAATGCAAAACCGCATATCGGCTTTGCCCTTGAGGCTATCCAGGCCGATTCGTTTGCCAGGTACAAAAGATTGGCCGGATACGATGTTTTTTTCAACACCGGCTCCGATGAGCACGGACAAAAACTTTTCGAGGCGGCTCAAAAAGCCGGACGGGATGTGAGGGAGTATGTCGACCACTATGCTTCAGAGTTTGAGGAACTAAAATCCGCTCTCGACCTCTCTTACGACAGCTTTGTGCGTACGACCAATCCGGATCACCAGAGAGCGGTGCAGGAAATTTGGCGTAGATGCCAGGCGAAAGGAGATATTTATGAAAAGGAATTCGAGGGCCTCTACTGCATCGGCTGCGAAAGGTTTCTCACTCAGAAGGATATTGTTGACGGTAAATGCTCCATTCACCTCAAAGAACCGCAGCTCTTTAAGGAGAAAAACTGGTTTTTCAGACTTTCAAAATACCGGGATGAAATCCTAAAATATCTTAAAAATTCTCAAACGATTATTCCTGACTGGAGAAGGGAAGAAGCGATTAATTTCGTAAAAGAAGGTCTTGAGGATTTCAGCATTTCGCGTGAGCGCTCAAGGCTCTCCTGGGGCATCCCGGTGCCCGGAGATGAAGAGCAGGTGATGTACGTTTGGTTTGACGCTCTGACGGGTTATATTTCCGCCCTCGGCTGGCCAAACGAAGAAGGTGATTTCAAAAAATTCTGGCTGAACGGAGATATTCTTCAGATGGCCGGGAAGGATCAGGTGAGATTTCAGTCAATCATGTGGCAAGGCATGCTTTTTTCTGCTGGTTTAAAAAATACCGACCGGGTTTTCTACCACGGCTTCATTAATTCCGGCGGGCAGAAAATGAGCAAATCCCTGGGTAATGTCATCAACCCGTATGATTTGGTTAAAAAGTACGGGACCGATGCTACCCGCTATCTTCTTCTTCGCCACGTTCATACAACCGAAGACACCGATGTAACCTGGGAGAGGCTCGATGAGTGGTATAACGCCCACCTGGCAAACGGCCTTGGTAATTTAGTTTCGCGCATCATGACTCTTTCGGAGAAAAATGTTTCAAAACCGGTATCCATTCCTGAATGGAAAAATCTCGAGGAATACTCCAGTCTTTTTGAAGGTCTGGATTTTAACGGTGCTCTTGAATACGTCTGGGAAAAAATCGGCTCACTTGATGCGTTTATTCAGGAGAAGAAGCCTTGGGAGACTAAAGACACTGAGATTATCAGTGAGCTTGTCAGACGGCTCTATACAATTGCGAGACTGCTTAACCCAATCATGCCTTCCACTTCTGGCGCAATTAAAGAATTGATTAAGAAGAATATAAAACCCGAAGCGCCTCTTTTTCAAAGACTCACTACAACAAACTAAAGTTCTAAATTTTAACTTCTTACTCATGCCCAAATATTTTGATATTCACTCACACCTGCAGGCCGCCCAGTTTGACCAAGATAGGGAAGGGGTTTTGAGGAGACTTAAAGAGAGCGGCACCTATACGATTGTTATTGGCACCGATATCGACAGCTCGAGAAGGGCAGTTGAGCTCGCCGAAGCAAATGAAGGCATTTATGCCTGTATAGGCGTTCATCCGGTGGATGATCCAAAAAGAAAATTTGAGAAAGAGGTCTTCGACGAGCTCTCCAAAAGCGAAAAGGTCGTTGCTGTAGGCGAGTGCGGCATGGATTTTTTTCAGACAAAGAAAGAAGAGGATTATGAGAGACAGAGAAATCTGTTCGTGGAGCAGATTAACTTTGCGCTTGAGAAGGATTTGCCGATCATGATCCATGCCAGGAGTGCTTACGCAGAGATACTTGAAATTCTCGAGCCTTTGAAGAAGGAATATGGCGAGAAATTAAGAGGGAATTCGCACTTTTTTGCCGGTGATTGGGAGACCGCCCGGAGGTTTTTTAATATCGGTTTCAGTGTCTCTTTCACGGGAGTAATCACTTTCACCAGGGACTATGATGAAGTGATTAAAAAAGCGCCGCTAGCGATGATTCACGCCGAGACTGATTCGCCCTACGTCGCCCCGGTGCCTTACAGGGGTCAAAGGTGTGAACCAGCCTATGTTTCCGAGGTCTATAAAAGGTTGGCCTCTATCCGCGGGGAAGAACCGGAAGCTCTCCGGCAGGCGCTTGTCAACAATGCTCTTCGTATGTTAGTGTAGTACCCACTTATATGTCAGAAACAAACGCATCCAAAGAAGGGGTACAGGTCTATGAGCTTGGCTACCTTCTTTTGCCAAGTATTCCAGAAGAAAACCTTTCTCTAGCCGCTGAGAAGATCAAAGGCCTTATTTCTAAAGTGAAGGGCTCAGAAATTGAATCAGAGGTGCCGCAGAAAATTAAGCTTTCCTACACCATGGAAAAAATGGTCGGCGCAGTCCGTTATGTGGCTGATGATGCCTATATCGGCTGGATTAAATTTGAAGCTGCTCCCGAAGCGATTGAAGGTTTGAGAAACGAAATGGTTCTTCAGGGGGAGGTACTACGTTTTCTTCTCATCAAGGCCACTCGAGAGACCACTTTCACTTTTGCGAAGGCAAGAGAGCTTGAGGCGGCGGCCAATGATGAGGCGGCGGCAGAAACTTCTCACACAGAAGAAGAAGCGGTGGTACAATAGAGCGGGTTTAGAGAGGCTCTCTTTGGGGCCAGGAAATCATTATCATTAATTCAAAAAGATGTATTTTAACCGGGCTATTCTAATCGGCAATCTTACCCGCGACCCAGAATTACGCTCTTTGCCCTCGGGAATACAGGTCGCTTCGCTCCCAGTGGCCACAAATCGTGTCTGGAAGGATAAAAATGGCCAGAAGCAGGAGTCGGTCGATTATCACAATGTGGTCGTCTTCGGCCGTCAGGCGGAAACCGTTTCTCAGTACCTGCGCAAAGGCTCTTCTGTCATGGTGGAGGGCAGGATGCAGACCAGGAGCTGGGAAGGAGCCGATGGGCAGAAGAAGTATCGCACCGAAATTATAGCTGACCGAGTTCAGTTTGGCCCAAAGGGCTCCGGCGGAGCCGGCGCTTCTAACCAGGCTCAGGTGCCCAAGTCCGACGAGGTGCAGGATGCTTCTACGGCTGATGTCATTGATTACCCGGAGGAAAACATTAATGTGGATGACATACCATTCTAGTCATTTCCAAGCCAGCTTGGCTGGTTAAAGCCCCCACTTGCATTAATGATCATAAAAGATTAAATTAACAGCCTAACCATAATACAGGAATCACCAGATTTCTTATTTTGTCAGGAATGAGCAAAAACTTTTTCAAGGAAAATAAGGTAGAGTACGTAGATTATAAGGACGTGGAAACTTTAAAGAAGTTTCTTACTCCCCATGCCCGCGTTCAGTCAAGGAGACGCTCCAGCGCCCCGGCCAAGGCGCAGCGATCCATTACTCTGGCAATCAAGAGAGCCAGATTCATGGGGCTGTTGCCTTACGTCTCAAGATAGACTCCGCACGTCCGAAAACTGGCGCTCCGGCGCGAGGGCCTTGGCCCGCCAGAGAACGGGTACGAGTCAGCCGATTGCTTTGAGGTATAATGAAAGGCATGCTAAAAAGCATGCCTTTCTCAATTCAAGGACTGATTTTCTTTCCATGCCTGGTAATCTTAGTCCTCTTCTTGAAACTTTTCTGCCCTGAGGCAGCGGGGGACATGTGCTTTGCCGACTACTTTGCCGCCCCGGTATTTATGCCGATTGTTTTCCTCTACAAATTTTTCGGCGGCTATTCCAGCGCCCTCGGCCAGGAGCTCACCCTGATTCTTCTTTATTGGGCTTTTGTTGGTTTTGTTTTAGGTCTCTCTCTTGATCTTCTTAAGAGTCTTAAAGATAAAACCCCGGACGAAGCCGGGGCAACGGAGAAAAAGAGTTAGCTTACTCTCTCTGCGTACTCGCCTGTTTCCGTATTGACTCGCACGGTGTCACCCTCTTTGATAAACATGGGAGCCTGGATCTCGGCGCCAGTTTCAAGTTTGATGGATTTGGTGGCTCCCTGTGCCGTGTTGCCCTTGGTGGCTTCGTGGGCCTCGGTCACCCTAAGTTCCATTTTAATGGGAAGCTTTAGACCGATTATTTTTTCATCGAAAAGCATGGCATCTACTACCGTGTTTTGTTTGAGAAATTTTCCGGCAGGTCCTATCATTTCTTCTGGAAGAGGAAAGCGCCTGGAAGGGTCGTTGGCCTCAGAAAACCACCATTCTCCGCGGTTCTGGTAGAGAAATTTGACCTCTTTCTTATCAATATCCGCTTCTTCAACCTTGTCGGAGACGTGAAAGGAGACTTCGGTAATGCGTCCGGTGATGAGGTTTCTTAGCTTCGTCGCATTAACCGGCTTTCGCTGTTGCTTTCTGAAAACGTGCGAGTCGATCACTTCCCACGGCTCGTTCTCGTAAATGATGTATTTTCTGACTGTGACTTCGTTGTATTCGAGCATAACCTGGACATTTTACATACAATTTTCTGGCAAGCAAAGAGCCCGCTTTTGTAGTAGAAAGCGGTCTCTTTGCTTTACATCTCTTTGAGTTTTGCGCGAATCTCTTTGAGAATTCTTTCGGATAACTTTTTGTCTTCGCGTAGAAATTGCCTGGTGGCATCGTAGCCTCGCCCGAGTTTGATAGCCTCGCCTTCGGCCGGGGAGTACTCGTAGGACATGCCAGATTTCCTGATCAGACCGAACTTTTCGCCCAGAGCGATTATTTCGCCTTCGCGGGAAATACCCTCGTTGTACATAAGGTCAAATTCTGTCTGCTTGAACGGGGCTGCTACCTTATTCTTAACCACTTTTACGCGGGTTCGTCCGCCCATCACTTCCTCTCCTTTCTTGATTTGGGCAATACGGCGAATATCAAGTCGAACCGAAGTGTAGAACTTAAGGGCTTTGCCGCCCGGGGTTGTCTCTGGATTGCCGAACATGACGCCAATCTGCATCCTGATTTGGTTGATGAAAATAATGACCGTCTTTGTTTTAGCCACGATGGCGGTCAGTTTTCTCAGAGCTTGGCTCATCAAGCGGGCTTGTTTGCCGACGTGTTGTGCCCCCATGTCACCCTCAATTTCATCTTTGGGAGTGAGTGCGGCGACGGAATCAATGACAATAACATCAAGTTTGCCCGAGCGAACGAGCGAATCCACGATCTCAAGAGCTTGCTCGCCGGTGTCGGGCTGGGAAATTAGAAGTTCGTCGAGCTTAACGCCAAGACGTCCGGCATATTCAGGATCCATGGCATGCTCGGCATCGATGAAAGCGCAGATGCCTCCCATTTTCTGTGCCTCAGCAACCACATGAAGGGAGAGTGTTGTTTTGCCGGAAGATTCTGGCCCGAATATTTCGATGATGCGACCTCGAGGAAGTCCGCCGACACCGAGAGCTTCATCCAGACCAATGGATCCGGTCGGTACGGCATCAATACCCACTTTCGGCTTGTCGCCCAATTTCATTATGGAATCCTCGCCGAACTTTGTTCTGATAGCATCGAGAGTTACTTCGATGTTTCTGCTACTGGCGCCAGTTTCAACCATTTTTTCCTCCTTAACCTTGCTCTTTTTCTTTAGCATTTATTTTAGTGATAGATAATTCTGACTCTCTCCCAGGTTTCCCGTCCGAAGCGGTCACGTGCTTCAAGGCTCATTATACTGAGGCCGGAAGCCAGGAGCAAAGACTCCTCCCACCGCCCGTCCTCGTCGATAAATATTTGCCGGCCGTTGAGCGAAAGCCAGGCCACGTTTTGAGCCCGGCCGGAGAGGGTAAGGGTGGGGGTGGCAGAAACAAAACCGTCTTCATGGCTGAGGATGGATATCATTGGCCCGAAAATAATGTAGCGGGACTGAAACATGACATAGGCGAGAAAAAGACATAACAGCGCTATCATGAGCCAGTGTCTGAGCAGAATGTCAGTTTTCATCTTGTGCATCGAGCAAACCTTCTTCGCTTTCAGCGTTGGGTGTGCCCTGGAAGCCAATGACATCGCGCGGTTTGGCACCGGAACCTGGGCCAATTACACCTCTCTCCTCAAGGATGTCCATCAGGCGTGCGGCGCGGGCGTAGCCGATTCGAAGTTTTCTCTGAAGGAAGGAAGTGGATGCCTTGCCGGCTTGCATGACCGTTTCCCTTGCTTCTTCGTAGAGCTCGTCCTCATCTTCTCCTCCTTCATCAGCAATGGCGGAGGAGAATATGGCGTTTGAAGTGTTTTCGGTCGAGAAGTTAATCTGACTTTCCAGTTCGTCAGCGTAAGTTTCCTTGAGGTAATTAACCACTGCCTTGACCTCGGATTCACGTATAAAAGCTGATTGGATACGAACTGGTTTTGACATCTCACTTGATTGAAAGAGCATGTCTCCGGCGCCGAGAAGTTTTTCTGCCCCCGGAGCATCGAGGATGGTGCGTGAGTCTATTTGAGAGACCACTTGAAGTGCCAGGCGGGAGGGGATATTGGCTTTGATGAGGCCGGTGATCACATTGACCGAAGGGCGCTGGGTGCTAAGTATCAGGTGAATACCGACGGCGCGAGACATTTGGGCGAGACGCACAATAGCGGCCTCAAGCTCGCGGGGGTAGGTTTGCATGAGGTCGGCAAGCTCATCTATGACCACCACGATATAAGGCATGGCATCCGGCGTGGTCTCACCCTCCTTGATCTTTTCAAGGGCGGGGTAGAAGACGTTTTTATGATAAGACCCGATATCCCGGACACTAGCCTTCTCAAGAATGTCATAGCGTCTATCCATTTCTTTGGCCAACCATTTGAGAGCCATAATGGCTTTTTTCGGGTCAGTGATGACGGGGGTGAGAAGGTGTGGTATGCCGTTGTAGAGAGTGAGCTCGACTCTCTTAGGGTCAATCATGATGAACTTGAGGTTTTCTGGCGGGTTTCTGTATAGAAGAGAATTAAGGAAGGCGTGGATAGTTACAGATTTTCCGGAACCGGTGGCGCCGGCTACCAGAAGGTGAGGCATCTTGGCTATATCCTTGTAAACCGATGTACCGGTAATATCTTTGCCGATAGCGGCAAGCAGGGGTCGGTCGGATTGAGTGTAACCCGCTTCAGCTATCAGGCTGCCAAGACCAACTGTGGTTTTGGCCGTGTTGGGCACCTCGATGCCGACAAGAGATTTTCCGGGAATGGGAGCTTCAATGCGGACCGGGTGGGCGGCAAGCGCCAGTTCGAGATTCTGTTGTAATCCGACGATTCTCGCGAGCTTCACACCCTCGGCCGGCTTCAGAGCGTAGCGGGTGACGGAGGGGCCGATTGAGATCTCATCCATCTCCACGATGATGCCGAAATTGAGAAGAGTTCTTTTGATTAGGTTGGAATTAGCTTTGATGTCGCCGACACCGGGTTTGCCACTGTCTTTTTCCAAAAGTGACAGGGGAGGGGGAACCCAAGCCTTGCCACTTTTTCGCATCACAAGAGGGGTAAAGGCTTCCCCGTCCTCTTTTTTGGTTTTGGAAGTTGCGGGCTCAATGATCTTTGGCTCTTTGGCTTTCTCGCCGACTTCTTCCTCGGTTTTCATTATTTTTTCGGCGGCCTTGGCAAGGACGGCCGCTTCCGCTTCGCTTTCTTTCACCCTGCTTGGCTCGGAGGCGTTTCGGCGCAAGAGAGCGGCTAAATTCAATTTGAGTGGCACATCAAAAATTATTATAAGCGAAACCGCCACCAGGGCGAGGAGCAGAATGGCGCTAACGTAGATGTCGAAGAGACTAACCAACGGGTTTGAGACGAAATTGCCAACAATGCCGCCCCGCTTGGAGAGGAGGTCCACAAAACCCAAAGAGGAGATGAAAAGAAGAGCTGAACCGAGCATTTGGGGCAGAGCAAATCCCTGCTCTCTTTCATGGAGAAGGGAAACCGCCAGAACCAAAAAAATAATCGGTAAAAGATAGTAGCCAATGCCCGAGAGATAAGTGAGAAGTTCAAAGGCTTTGCTCCCAACCACCCCGGCCGCTCCGAAGGCACCCAACAGAAGAAAGATCGCCATCACCAGAGAGAGGATGGCCATAATGGTGTTGGTTGTCTCCCGGGAAACCAGCCTCATCTGAGGCAGGGGCAAACTGGTTGCTGCGCGATTATCCTTTTTACTTCTTCTGGGCATGGCTCTTAATTTAATTATGATATCACAAGGGTTTTAGGCTTATTCCAGAGTTCCCCTTGACCACCTCTCCCAACCTGTTTTTAAAACTGTTTTTTCTCTTGCAAATTATGTCTCTGAGATTAATAATGGACAGAGTTGCAATAAAGGACAAAATATGGTAAAATTAAAAAACAATTAAAAAAGACATAATTTTGACTCTTGAGAATATGTCCGATATTAATCATAAACCGCAAAGACTGGCCTCGGCCGTTTATCTTCTGACAAGCTTTTTTAGCGATCAGGAGCCTCTAAAATGGAGGCTGCGCTCTCTTTCCGGCCATCTGGTTTCTTCTTCCATTTCCTTAAATGACCATTCCTCTCATGAGGATGGATCGGTCGCGTTTGAATTGAGAAAGCTTGTCTCTGAAATTCTGGCCCTAATAGGTGTGGCCAGGGATGCCGGGCTAATTTCTCCTGATAATCACCGACTTATCGCTCATGAATATACAAAATTTACTGATTCCTTGGCCCTGTCCGGGGGTCTTTCTTCCGAGAGGGGGTTAGCTATGCTCTCGCCCGAATTCTTTTCTTTGCCCGCTCTAGCTCTGGAAAAGGAGAAAGAGACAGAATCTAAAATGATCCCGGCTGTTTCGGACAAAATAGTCAGAACCGAAGAAATAAAGGAAAAAAAATCCACACCGGATCTCATATCCCCAATTCACCCATTGACCGAATCTCTTAATTATTCAAAAAAGATAGCGGCTAAGCCGTTAAAGAAGTTTGGGGCAGTGTCCGTAAAAAAGAATGGCCGTCAAAGTGCCA
>Ga0172372_10005322_pt1 | contig 17920 bp, 10 predicted proteins | sample LakKiv5m_2_FD_114544 | JGI IMG/M metagenome (GOLD analysis project Ga0172372, IMG submission 114544) | Freshwater microbial communities from Kabuno Bay, South-Kivu, Congo - kab_092012_9.5m | ecosystem: Environmental > Aquatic > Freshwater > Lake | place: Democratic Republic of the Congo...
CGTCCTGACGTCCGCTGCTACGAACGTGGTTGCCGACGTCAGGAGGCATGGAGGAGTGCAGATGAAGCCCAGCGTCCTGACGTCCGCTGCTACGAACGTGGTTGCCGACGTCAGGAGGCATGGGAGGCGGCCCCTGCCGAGCTGTCGCAGCACCGCGCTTTGCTTGGGGCCGATCGTGGCGCATGCTCCCGTCCGTATGCCGGTCGATCGATTGGAACTGGAAACACGGGAACGTCAGATCCTGGCGCCCTACGCACAAATGAGCGCGGAGACGCGCGGGCGCGTCCATGCGGAGGATCCGCCCACGTGGCGGACCCAGTTCCAGCGCGATCGCGACCGTGTCATCCACAGCCGGGCGTTCCGTAGGTTGGAGTACAAGACCCAGGTCTTCCTCAACGGCACCGGCGATCATTTGCGCACCCGCTTGACGCACACGATGGAGGTTGCGGCGATCTCCCGGAACATCGCCCGGGCGCTGGGCCTCAACGAGGATCTGGCGGAGACCATCGCGCTGGCGCATGACCTCGGGCATTCGCCCTTCGGCCACAAGGGCGAGTACATGCTCGACCGGTTGATGCGTGCCCATGGTGGGTTCGATCACAACAAGCAGAGCCTGCGCATCGTCGAGGAATTGGAGCAGAAGTATCCCCAGTTCAACGGACTAAACCTCAGCTGGGAGGTACGCGAGGGGTTGGCGAAGCATCAGACCGGGTTCGACCATCCGCCGGGCGGCGCGACCTTCGAACACCACCAGCCAAGCCTCGAAGCGCAGATCGCCAACCTCGCGGACGAGATCACCTACTACAGCCATGATCTCGACGACGGTCTCGATTCCAAGCTGCTCGACGAGGATCGACTCCTGAAGGAGGTCGAGGTGTGGGGCCTGGCGGCGCATTCGGTGAAGAAGAAGTTCGGCAAGCTCCCCGCGGAAAGCCGTCGCTATTACACGATCCGTGAGATCATCGACGGTCAGGTGTCCGATGTTGTCCTGACCACCGAGGAACGGCTGAAGGCGGCGAAGGTGAAGACCGTGGATGACGTCCGCGGCAACAAGCGTGCCATCGTGCAGTACAGTCCGGAGCGTCGGCGTCAGAACATCCAGCTGCGGAAATTCCTCTACAAGAACCTGTATTACCATCCGGTCGTGGCCGAGCCCAACAAGCGCGCCATCCGGATGCTGGCGGAGGTTTTCCACTTCTACCTGAAGCACCCGGAGCAGATGGGCCCCGGTGCTCGGAAGCGTTGCGAGAAGATCGGGCTCGAACGTGCCGTCTGCGACTACCTCGCCAGCATGACCGATCGCTACTGCATCGAGGAACATCATCGCCTCTTCGGTTTGTACGTCGGCAACTTCAAGCCATTCTAGCGAACCGTCTGGGGGCCCCTTCGGACGGCCCGACGACCATGACGACTCCGCCGCTGCCGCCCGTTCCAACGGTTGCTCCGCCCGTGCCCTCTGCGCCCACGGCAGCGTGGGACGCACCCGTCACGCATGTCCGTGGCGTGGGGCCGGAGCGCGCTGCGTTGCTCGAACGGCTCGGCATCCGGACCGTCGGGGATCTCCTGCTCCACCAACCCCGTCGTCATGAGGATCGTCGAAAGCTTGCGGCTGTCCGGGACGTGGAGTTGGGCGTGCCGGTGACCGTGGCCGGGACCATCGTCGCGGCCGGGGTGAAGTGGTTCAAGATGCGCACCCGATCGGTGTTTGAGTTCATACTCGACGACGGCACGGGCCGGCTCCATTGCCGCTGGTGGAACGTGCCCCAGTTGGCCCGGGTTTATTCGGTGGGCGACCGGGTGTTGGTCTTCGGGAAGCCAAACTCGCTTCGTCCGCGCCAGATCGACCATCCCGAGACCGAGCGGTTGGAATCGGAGGACGACCCCCGCGTGCATTTGAACCGGATCGTTCCCATCCACGGATTGACGGAGGGATTGTCGGGGCGGGTGATGCGGACCCTTGTGTGGAATGCCTTGGCCGAGTTTGCCGGATCCATTCCTCCGCTGGCCCCAGACCTGGTTGGAACCGCAGGGGCCGATGGTCGTGACTGGCCCACGCGGGAGCAGGCCCTGCGCGACCTGCATTTCCCTGCGGAGTTGGCGGATGCCCAACGGGCGCGCGACCGCTTCGCCTTCGAGGAGTTCCTTGATCTCCAGTTGGCCATCCAACGGCGTCGGCAAAACCTCGAAGCCAAGGCGAAGACGGATTCGTGCCGGGGCGACAACCGGATGATCCGTCCCTTCCTGGCCGCCCTCGGATTCCGACTCACTCCAGCGCAGACCCGAGTCCTGCGGGAGATCCGCATCGAGATGGGGCCGGGGCGTCCGATGCGGCGCCTGCTGCAGGGCGATGTGGGATCCGGGAAGACCGTCGTGGCGGCGTGCACGGCCCTGATGGCGCTGGAGTCGGGGGCGGACGTCGCCGTCATGGCTCCCACGGAAATCCTGGCGTCCCAGTTGGCGGGACATTTCCGACGCTGGTTCGAGCCGCTGGGGATCCGCGTGGGACTGCGTGCCGGTGGACGGATAGAGGGCGGGGACGGCGCAGGGCAGGGACCCGTGGTGTGGGTTGGCACCCATGCGCTGATCCAGGACGCGGTCGAGTTCCAGCGGTTGGGGTTGGTCATCATCGATGAGCAGCACAAGTTTGGTGTCAGCCAGCGCGAACAGCTCGTCCGGAAGGGAAATTTCCCGCACCTCCTCGTCATGACGGCGACGCCGATTCCACGGACGCTCGGGCTCACGTTGTATGGCGATCTCGACATCAGCGTGCTCGACCAGTTGCCGGAGGGGCGACAGACCATTCGGACGCATGTCCGTGATGAGTCCGCACTGCCCAAAGTCTGGGCATTCGTCCGTTCGGAACTGGAGGCGGGTCGACAGGCTTATGTGGTGTGCCCGCGCGTGGAGGAATCCGAGCATGATGATGTTCGTGCCGTGACAAAGGAGTTGAAGCGCGTTCGGACCGCCCTCGAACCTTTCGTGGTCGAGATGGTCCATGGACAGATGGACGCCGATGTCCGCGACGCGGCAATGCTGGGTTTCCGCGCGGGTCGTGTCCCGGTGCTGGTGGCGACCCCCGTGATCGAGGTGGGGGTGGATGTGCCCAACGCGTCGGTGATCGTGATCCTGAGCGCGGAGCTGTTTGGGTTGGCGCAATTGCATCAGCTGCGCGGTAGGGTGGGCCGCGGCACGGCCGCTTCGCACTGCATCCTGGTGGCCCGCGAGACAAAGGACGAGGCCACGGAGCGGCTGAACGTCATTGCCGGGACCACGGATGGATTCGAACTCGCCGAGGCCGATCTGCGGCTACGTGGACCGGGCGAACTGCTCGGCCAGAACCAGAGCGGCATGCCGTCGTTGCGCTTCGGTGATCTACTCGCCGACGCCGCCCTTGTTCGGGAGGCCCGTGATCGCGCGCGGGCGTACCTCGGGCGGGTTAGTTGAGGTTTCCGGATTCCAGAAGCTTGAAACCTCACTCTCTGCCCCGCCGGGTGGGGGCACCCGGCCTTCAGTTTGAGTCGTGCGCCATGGGTACGCCGGAGGCGTTGAAGCGGGTAGCCGGGGTGCGAAGCAACCCCGGGTCCTGAGTGCTCGAAAAACACCTACCCCGGCAGGGGTTGCAGCTTCCCAAATCTTCGCACCTCGCTGGGGTGCGGATTCCAAAGAAACGCCTCGTTCCCCGGGTGCGTGCTTCGCACGACCCGGGGCTATTTGCTCCAACGCCTCCGGCGTAAGGGAGTTGGCAACCGAGAGCTTCCCCAGCGCCGCGCTTCCATCACGCCGCGGGGGGGAGAAGTCGTGTGCGCCAGACGGCACGTGAACGCTTCCCGCGGTGGTCCACGCCGAGGTCGGGCCGGAGCCACCAGCGTCGGGGGAGTTGCCAGGCGGGAAGCACGCGTTGAAGGAACGTGCGGAGTTCGGACTCGGACACGGGCGAACGGACATCGTAGACCACTCCAATCGACTCACCCCGTGCGTCGTCGTCCGGAAGACCGAGCACGAGGCAATCGCGGATGGCGGGGTGGGTGAGCAGGGCCTGTTCGATGGTTTCAGGGGCGACCTTCCGGCCGGCCACATTGATGAGGTCGGACGCCCGGCCGCGGATGCGCAGGAGGCCGTTGTCGTCGATGGAGACGAGGTCTGCGGACTGGAAGGAGGGATGTCGGAGGGAGGACGTGGGCGTGGGAAAATAGGATTGGGCGACGGCCGCACTCTCGACGCGGAGGGCCCCATCCGCATCGGTGGAGAGTCGTACGCCGTTCATGGCGGTTCCGACGCAGGTGGGATCCGGGCGGAGGGAGTGGGTGCGGTCGAACGCGATGCCGCCGCATTCGGAAGCACCGAGGAAATTGTGGATCTTGAGGCCGCGTTGTTCGAGGATATCCCGTTCGAGCGTGTGGGGCAGCGGTGCTCCGGCGGAGATGGCGAGGTGGACGTTGGCGGGGATGGCGTCCGTCTGATGCCAGGTGGACCACAGCGCGGGCACGGCTGGCAGGGTGATGCGCGGGGCGAGGCGGGCGGCGGCGAGCACTGCCGTGGGAAGGGCTGAGGCCGCCAGAATGAGCGGGATGCCGTGAAGGAAAAGCGGGGTGACCAGGTTCGAGTAGCCGTAGCTGTGGGCGAGGGACAGGACCCCGACATTGGGAGAGTGGGGATCAAGTTGCATCGTGTCGACGATCTGGTCGGCGTCGGCAGCGATCTGGGCCTCGGTGAGGGCGACCCAGCGGGGTGCACCGGTGGAACCGGAGGTCGACTTGAGATGGGCGATGGGGGCCGCGGGGGTGGGGATCGTGGGGATGGGTTGGGAAGGTTCAAGCGGGCACAGGGGAGTGCGGGTCCGCCACGCCTGCAGGACGGTCAGGAGGAATGGGATTCCCGTGCCTTGTGCAAAGAGGACGGGATCCGATGGGTTGCCGAGGGCGTCAGCGGCGGCGGCCAATTCGCGGAAGGTCCAGGTGCGGCCGGAAGCGACCTCGTGGACGGCGAGGGAATTGTGAAATCGATCCACGGTGGACCGCCAGCGTTGCTCCAGCATTTCGCGCGTGTTTGCCCGTCGACAGCGGCCGCGGGCAAGCGTGATCTTCAACGCGGTGTCACGGACGACCGAAATCATCGGGACCGTTGGGAGGCGGAGCTGCGGTTCCTGCCATTGGTTGGGGCTGCCCGGGTGGTGGGTGTTGCTCCTGCTGGTGCTGGGGGCGGGCTGCGCCTCGCGGGGACCGCAAGGTTTGGCTCCGATGGTGTTCCCGCGCGACACGCTCGCGATCACCAACGAGACCCGGTGGATCTATGGGAAGGATCCGAACACCGGAGCACAGGTCCATGTGGTACGCGATCCACCACCGACGTATTCGCTGCGGTGTTTCGTGCTGTCGCGGACGGTGAAGCGTTTCCATGCGCATGCGGTGTTCGAACCCGGAGCGGCGCAATTGGACGAGGCAGGGTATCGCGCACGGATCCGGGCGGTGCTGTGGCGGAGTCCGCGGAGGCGGAGTGAGGCCGGGGAAGCGGTGGTGATTCCGGGATACGACGGGTTGTTCGCCTTCAGCGAAGCGTGGCCGCGCCTGTTCCAGGAGGAATGCGGGAAGGGTTGGGAGAGTTACGTCCAACGCGGGCACTGGCGGATGGTCTTCCCGTTCGGGCGTCGGGGACAGGAACGCGAGGCCGCGGAACTGGCGGCGGGTGTGCGCGACGGACGCGCCCCGGTGGTGCACCTGGTGGATTTCCCGGGCTTGAAGGTCAACCACGCGACGGTCCTGTGCGACGTGCGACAGGAGGGCGTGGACTGGGTCTTCCATATGTATGACCCGAACACCCCAGCGGTGCCGGTGGAACTGCGGTTTGACGGGGCCCGTCGGCAGTTTGTCATGGCCCCGGTGCCCTACTTCGTTGGCGGCGACATCGACGTGTACGAGGTCTACTGCGGTTGGTTGAAGTAGGTTGGGTCCAAAGCCGGCCAGACAATCCCACGGAATGATTGGTGTGGGTTGGTGGGGTGGAGCTACGGTTGTTCCAGGACGGGATGGATTCCGGGTGCGCAACCTCACGGGTTCGTACCGGACCTGGAAGACCGCGACGGCTGTGGTCACGTGATGATTTGATACAGCGGGCTCGTCAATGGTTCTGGAAATCCCGGTTGCCAGCGATGGGTTCCGGCAGTAGGGGTTTTGGCGTGACTGGGGTGATCATCGTCCTGCTGGCTTCGTTCGGCGCCGTGCTGCTCGGGGCGGTGGCCATGATCACCGTGCATCGGCACCAGTTGCGCCAGTGGCGGCGTCAGAACCGCTTGGTGGACCCCTTGACCCAGCTCACTTCCGCCCGGCGTCGCGCGGTGGCCTTTCCACTGCCGAACCGCTGGTTGGCCATCCGGTCCAGCAACACGCCCCACCTGCGGGCGGTGTTGTCCCTGCGGGGGGCGGCCGTGGGGTGGTCGGATGCGCTGAGTCGGGCGCGGGACCGGGAGTTGTTCCTTTCGCAACCCGTGGACGGGTGGAGTTTTGTGATCGGTGGGGCCTTGCCGGACCCGACGATGGATGTGGATGCCCTTTACCGCATGGTCGTGGGATTGAGCCGAGAGATCGGCGAGGTGCAGTTCTTCAGCCTGGATCGGGTGCTGGGTTTCCATGGGTGGGCACGACTCCGCGACGGCCGGGTTCTGAGGGGTTATGCGTGGGCGGGGGAAACCTTGTGGAATGAAGGACGCATGACGCTGGACGAGCGGTTGCTCGGCTTCCGATGCTACGATTACGGCGTGGAGCCGCCGCTAGTCCAATATGGTGAGACCAATCCTGCGATCACGAATACGGAGCGTGTTCCCTTGCTGGCGCGTCGATGGGGCATGGAACTGGCCGCTGCCACCGAGGTGTTGTTGCAGCAGGAGGGGGTGGAGTCGGATGAGGGTGGCTTGCCGGGGTTGGTGTGAGCCTGGCTACGAACGTAGCAGCCGACGTCAGGAGGCTGGGAGAGAGTTCGAAGTTTGAAGATTGGGCTCGAAGCCTGAACCACTGCCTCGTGACCTCGTCAGCTACGTGCGTAAGAGGCTGGGATCTTGAAACTCCAAACTGAAAGCTTGGATCCCCCTCCCACAGCCTCATGACCTCGACTGCTACGGGTTCACGGCGGGAATCCGAAGGAGAGCTTCACGGCGGAGTATTCGGTCGAGATGGAGCCGTCCCGGAGGCGAATGACCAGCGGGGGTTCCGTGTGGGTGGCGTTGCGGAAACGTTCGGGCAGATCGGTGGACCGGTGCATGAGGAACAGCCCGAGGAGCGGATCCTCGCCTTCGCGCAGGACGATCGGGCGCTGCCGGACAATGGAGAGCCCGGCAGCCGAAGCCCCGAGGCGGACGCGCTCGGCCTGGTCGTCGGGACGGATGGGAAACACACAGGCAAACACGCCTCCCGGAGCCAGGTGGGCCGCGGCGGTGGTCGCGTAGTCAGCGACGGTTCCCCGGAGTTCAAAGCGGCAGGCGAGGCGTTGGGGATGATCGCTGTGGACCCCGGTCCCCGGTGGGAAGTAAGGCGGGCTGCCCAGGATGAGGTCGAAGGTTTCGTCGGGTCCGAGGATGGCCGGGTCGCGGAGGTCGCCCTGGCGGATTTCGTAGCGGTCGGTGAGGCCGTTCCATGCGGCGGATTTGCGGGCGAGTCGGACGCTTTCCTCCTGGGCTTCGACGGTGACGAAGCGGGCACCGGGCAGACGCCAGGCAGCGATCATGCCGACGGTTCCGATGCCGCTGCCGAGGTCGAGCACCGTGCGGGCACAGGGACAACCGGACGTGCCGTACCACGCCGTCAGGACGTCATCGGTGGAGAACCGGTGACCCGCGGACAATTGGAACAGGCGGAACCGGCCGCTGATGGCGTCGAGGGTCTCGCCAAGCTCTGGTTCGGGTCCGTGGCCGAGGGTGCCGGGCGGAATGGGGCCCGGGATGGCCCAACCCTTGAAGTGCGTTGGAATCATGAAGGCTACTGTTCAATGACACGAAGGAGTTCAGCGCTGGCGGACTCGGGGTGGAACCAGCTTCCGGTGAGGCCGGGGAAGGTGGATTCGCCGAGGATGGTCCACGGGCCGGTCGGTGCCGTGGCACGTTCGATGCGGTAACGGCGATCGCTGCGTGAAGGCCAGGATAGGCGGAAGCGGGCGTTGTCGGAGGGGTGGATCGCGAGGGTGAGCGGTCGATCGCTGACGCGGGGCGACTGGCCGAGGAAGGCTTCGGCGGCGTGCGACCAACCGTCCCCGTCGGGATCATTCGCACCGTCCTCGGCCAAGGATCCGAGGTGTGTGGTTTCCCAGGCGTCGTCGAGGCCGTCGTTGTCCGTGTCGGTGATGGGGATTCCGGAGAGGATGAGTTCAGCCTCGGAGACGATGCCGGTCATGCCGGTGGCCTCGTCGGTGATAGCGAGCGTCCAAGTGCCGGCGGAGGGTTCGAAGAGGTGGCGCTTCGAGGAGTACCACCATTCACTGATCATGGCGGTGGTCTGGGTGCCGGCGCGATGGAGCACGGAAATGTTGCCGGTGGGGGAACGCAAGGTCACGCGCAGGTCGCCCATCCGCGGATGCTGGCAACGGATCCGGACCTGGGCCCAGTCGAGGGAGAGGGTGTTGGTGACATTGAACGCGACCCGGGCACTGTTCAGTTCGAGGCGTGCGGTGGCCTGGGGATGGGTGGTCGCAAGCGAGCGCAGGGTGGCTCCATCCGCATTTCCAACGAGTACGGCGGGGATCCGGGCGGCGTCGGTGGAGAGCATGAGCAGACGTCCGTTTCCGGCGTCGCTGTTGGCGATGACGGTGAAGGTCGCGCCGGCGTCGGAGGCGAAGCGGATCTTGTCGGCAAAATCGTTGGGCAATCGCTGGAGGAGGGCAGCGGCTCCGGCGACAGGGATGGTCAGGGGGGCGGCGCCCGTCCCGGCATCGACGAGGGGAGCTGGTGCTGTCGGTTTGTCCGGATGCAACCCGGTGCCGCCCGATGCGGGGAAGGACAGCGACGGGGTCAGAGCCGGGCTTTCGACGATCACGCGCAGGCCGTCGTCAGGAATGGGAAGCTCGAGGGTCTGGGAGAACTGGAGGCGTTGGCGAGCGGCGGGTGGACGTTGGAAGGTGGGGCGTTGGGCGAGGTCGAGGAGGAGCCCGGGATCCGGGGTCCCGAAGCCGACGTTGTGGGAGAGGGCGAGTCCCGCGCGGTTGGTAGAGAGGTCGGGATCGGTGAGGTCGAGGGGCCAGGAGGCGAGCGCGAAGAGGCGTTGGAGATCGGCTGAACCGACGCCGGGCTGGACGTCGAGGACCAGCGCGGCGAGACCGGAGATCAGGGGGGTGGCGAAGGAGGTGCCGGCTGCGCTGCGGGAACCGTAGAGGTAGTTGGCCAGTTCGAGGCTGGAGGTCGAGATCCGGTTGTTCCCGGCGTCCCCGACGGGATCGAGGGTGAAGAGTTGGGAGCCTTCGCTGACTTCTCCGCCCGGGGCCGCCACGAGGAGGCATGCGCCGGGCGCGGAATAGCTGGCGACGAAGCCATCGCGTCGGAGGCCGGCCACCGTGATGGCACCGGGTTCGTTGCCGAAGCCGTCGAGGTTCGCATCGCCAACGCCGCGTCGGCCGAAGACGTTCCGGAACCGGGTATTGCCGGCAGAACGCACGATCACGGTGCCCAGACCGTTCCGCCCGCGGGTGACGGCGTTGGAGATGGCGAGACGTTCGCCGAGGTAGGGTTCGAGGAAGTCGAGGTCGGCATTTCCCCAGCTGTGGTTCTGGAGGGGAACGACGTCGGTACGGTATTCGAACGACGCGGCGAGGTCCTCGGTTTCCGGGAGGTTGTTGCTGGCGTCGAAGATGACCCATCCGGTGACGCGGGCGTTGGGTGCCGCGCCGGAAGTTCCGATGCCGTTGTTGCCGCGGGCGGCGGCGAGGCCGGCAACCGCAGTACCGTGGTATTTCGACGACGCCATATGGGCGGCGTTGGTGGCGAGGGTGAACCAGTTCCGGGCGAGTTCCGGAACGAAGGCGGGAGCGAGGTCTGGATGCGTGGCGTCGACGCCGTCATCAACGACAGCCATGACAACGCGGGTGGCGGTGGAACGCGGCCAGACGGCGCGGAATTCCAAACCGGACGAACGCAACGGAGCCCCGGAAGCGCCGCGGGAGGGTTCGAGGTGCCATTGCTCGCGGAAGTACGGGTCGTTGGGCGCGGGACCCCACGCGCTGTGGGGAATGGCGTTGAACCGGCGTCGGGAGGGGGTGGCGGCTTCAATGCGGGAATCGGCGGCCAGGGAGGCCGCGATGCGAAGGGCTTCGGAGGGGGAAGCGAGGGAGAGAACAACCGTCCGGTCGTCGAGGGCCCGGGAAACGGAGGCCCCGAGCTCAGCGAGTATCTCGGGGAGGGAATCAGGGTGGTGGGTGCGGAGCAGGAGGCGGTTGCCGACGTCGAGGGGGCGGCCCGAGGTGCGGTCGATGACCCGGAGGAGGTGCGGAGCCGAGGCGGGCTCCGCGGACGGGAGATAGGTGTGCGGGGAGGGTTCGCGCAGTTCCCAGTGCAATGGCGAAGCCGCGCGCCCCATGAGGAGCGTCGCGGCGATTCCCAAGGTGACGAGCGACGCTCGCAGGGGGCGATTCACGGGTTTGAGACTAGCGGGTTCCGGGCCGGATGCACCCCTATTGGGGGAATGCTCCGGTCCATGGCTGGGGCGAGAGGAGGAGGGAAGCCACGAGGAAGCGGCGCCCGCTGTCGTAGGGGGTGAGGAAAAGACAGAGCCACGGTTCGGTGAAGCCGGGCTTGCGGGTGATCCGGAGGATTGTTGAATCGTCCTTGGTGGGCGCTGACGACTGCGGCGTCGCGGATCGTGAAGTGGATATCGCCTGGGCCGATGGCCTGGCTGAGTGGGTGCAGGTTTGGAGCGTTTGGCACGGTCCGTTCACTGGCCGCGGCGGCACCCCCGAGCAAGCCGACGATCCACAGGAGCCAGGTTGATTTCATCAAGCGGTGGCAACGCTGCGCTTGAAGCGGTTCGGACGGAATTCGACTTTGGTCGGAGGCAGGGCTCATTGCTGACCTCACCCATCGAAGTGCGTCACGGGCGCAGAAGATCACCTGTTACTTATTCGATCGGGCGCCGATCACATAATCACCTTGGTTCCAAAGGCCGAATGACGGAGCGGGTCGGTTTCAGCAGCACGGGGTGCGCGGACAACTTCCTTGCCTGGTCGCTCGCAGGCCACAAGCCCTTGGTAATTCGATCCGGCGCATCTTGACACTGCCTCTGCATGGAACGGGGTGGCGACGTCCTCGTCGCCGTTTCTAAGCCTTTCGCAGGGCGATGAGGACATCGCCACCCCGTTCCCATTCTCAAACGGGGGCAGTGTCAAGATGCACCCGGTTCGATCCGGCGCCCTGTCTGGGAACGGGTGAGCAACGCGCCGAGTGACGGAGAGGTTAAATCCTGTGTTGTGGGGCAGATCGCGTGTTCGGAGCGTTGCGTGGTGCTCCCGGAAGCCGCGATAACGGGCGAAGGTCCACACGTCAGGATTGTGCACGCTCCAAGGATCCGGGGCGGAATCCCGGGACGGTGTTGGCCTTCAGATATCGTCCGTATGAACATCCATCGTCGGAACTTCCTGCAGCGATCGGGCCTGACGGCCCTGGCTTTTACTGGGCTTCAGCGGTTGACGGCTGAAGGCCGGACGAACGCGCGGGATGGGGCGTCTCTGGACGCAAGGCTGGAGGCGGATTTCCATGGGACACTCGATCTGGCCCCCGGGTTTTCCTACAACGCCTTTTCCGAAACGGGCGACACCATGGACGACGGCTTCCTGGTGCCTGGACTTCACGACGGCATGGGGGCCTTTGCTGGACCGGGTGGGAAGACCCTGCTCGTGCGCAACCACGAGATGGAGGCGACCGCCACGACGGGAAGTCCGTTTGGTGGAGAGCGCGCGCTGCTGCGGCGGATCCCGCGCGCGAAGCTCTACGATGCGGGCCGGGGCAAGCGACCGGGTCTCGGCGGGACGACGACACTGGTTTACGACACACGGACACAACGACTGGAGCGTCATTTCCTGAGCCTCGCCGGGACGTACCGGAACTGTGCTGGCGGAGTGACTCCGTGGGGCAGTTGGATCAGTTGTGAGGAGGATGTCAGCACGCCCAACTCGGGCGGTCAGGCCCCGGACGATCCGATGGAGCAGCACCACGGGTTCAACTTTGAGGTGCCGGCCTCGGCGGAGATCGGGTTGGTAGATCCGGTGCCGCTCAAGGCCATGGGGCGTTTCAACCATGAGGCGATCGCGGTCGAGCCCCGCTCGGGCGTGGTCTATCAGACCGAGGACGTCGGGGATGGTTCGTTCTACCGCTTCATTCCTGATCGTCCGGGCCGACTGATTGAAGGTGGGCGGTTGCAGGCTTTGAAGCTTCGTGACCAACCGCGTGCCGACACTCGCAACTGGAGCGAGCGGATCTTTGTTCCTGGGAACCGTCACGCGGTCGAGTGGGTCGACATCGGCAACGTCGAATCACTGGACAACGACCTCAGGTATCAGGGCTATTTCGAGAAAGGAGCTGCGCGGTTTGGCCGTGGGGAGGGTTGCTGGTGGGGACGCGAAGCGGTGTTCTTTGCCTGCACGAACGGTGGACGGAAGCGGAAGGGACAGGTCTGGAAGTACACCCCGAGCCTCGACGAGGGAAAAGCCGGCGAATCAAAGCAACCCGGTCACCTCGAACTCTTCATCGAGCCGGACGATGGCGCGTTGGTGGAGAACGCCGACAACCTCACCATCGCGCCGTGGGGCGATCTGATCCTGGCCGAGGATGGGGTGAGTCCCCATTTCATTGTTGGGGTCACCCCCGAGGGGAAGATCTACAAGCTCGCCCGCACGACCCTGGGGGAATTGACCGGTGCGTGCTTCTCCCCGGATGGCACAACGCTGTTCGTGAACATCCAGACCCCGGGCGTCACAGTCGCCATCACCGGTCCATGGCAGGACTTGCGCGCGACGGCGATCTGAGCCTGCCCCCACATGGAACGGGGTTGCGACGTCCTCGTTGCCGTTCCGGGAGGCAGTGGGGTCGCGTCTACAGAGTTGATATTGAGCTCTGCGGCCTAGGGATATCTGGGTAAATGTACAATGTTCAGACGCGACCCCATTGTTTAGAATTGGTCGGAGGGGACGGCCAGAACCGCGTTGCGTCTGGTGTCTCAATGACTTCGGGGACCCAGGGGAGGCCTCGTGCCTCGGCCAACCGGGGCTCAGCGACAGAATCCCGTTGGGATTCCCGGGAGAGTTTGGGGCGGCAGCCGAGTGGGACGCGACGTGCCCGGGATGGCGAAAGGGGAACCAAGTCCGGGCATCCGGGCAGCCCCACATTGCGGAGCGCCGGTGCCACCAGATCCATCACCAACGCCAACGGCGTTGAGTCACATAGCCCAGGGTTGGGCCGAGGAACGAGGCCAACCCTGGGGCAACGCACCCGCCCTCCGCCAACCGCAACGCGGTTGTGGCGTTGGCAGGCATTCGCGTCCAGGCAGCCTGTCCGTCAATACCGGCAGACGATCACGTCGTGGATGTCGGCGATGGTCACCTCCACACGGCTCCCACGCTTCTTCAGTTGGGTGGAGCGGTTGAGGGCCTTGGCCGACTTGAGGACATCGCGGAGCTCGAAGGACGCCCGGAAGATGGGTGTGTCCTCGATCAAGCCGGGCATGATGTAAGGTCGTTCCTTCATCGGCGTTGCCTGGGGCGTCGCGTTGTAGGCGATCAGGTGGATTCGGAGCGTGCGGTTGGCTGGGTCGTCGGTCACCACGGCCTCGACGTTGGCCGGCGCGTCCACGCGCACACGGGGGTGCGGGTTCAGCATTCGGACGGCATTCGCGAACAGGCGGCGGGCCTCGACGATATGGTGTTCGCCGGCGGTGGCGGCGTCGGGTGAGGCAGCGATGGTCAGGACCGTGCCCTTGCCCAGCCGATGCCACAGGGCAGCCGGTCCGACCTCCTCGCGTGCGCTCAGCGGCCAGTCGGTGTTGTACGATCCCGGATTGGCCAAGGATGCCCGATGTGAATCGAGGAGGGTGCCAACGGGTACGGCGGTCGTGGGTTCATAGGCCGTGGCGGGTCCGCGCACGAGGAAAGGGATGGCCTTGGGGGTGCTGGAACCGTGCCGTGGCATCGAACCATGGTCCAGTCCGCGGCCCAGCTGTTCGCCGGTCTGGGTCGCATCCAGTCGAACCCAGTTGTCGGTGGTTTCGATGCGACGACGCACGCGGGCACCGATGAGACCCTCGATGTTGGGATGGGTGAGGGGCCGCCCGAGGTCGTCGAATTGTCCGCTCTGGCCGGTCACGATCAGTTGGCCCCCTTCCTCCACGAACCTGCGGAAGAGAGCCACCTCTGCGTCCGTGAGGATACCGACGTTGGGCAGGCAGATCACCGGGAACTTCCGGAGGCGTTCGAGGGTCAGGTCTTCGTCGAAGAGGAAACCGAAACCGAGGTGTTCGTACACGCAGGCCTTGTGGGTGCCTTGGATGCTCTGGAACCAGATGGCCGGCTTGTCGCGTCCGATCCCGTCGCGTGAGCGCGCGCTGAAGAACAGGCCGACGTCGGAGACGGGGTGGTGGCCGAAGTGGGTTCGTTTCTGGCGTGCTTCGCCGAGCACGGCGCCCATGCGACCCCAGGCCACGGGGTCGAGGGAGCCGTCGTACGCGGTCTTGTCGATCAGTGTGACGAACGAGCCATGGGCGAGCAGGGTGAACATCTCCCAGCGCATGTCGTGGAGGGGGCGGGTGGTCTGGTCGTGGTACATCCGGACGCCGCGTTGGATGGCGACCTGGAAGGGTTTGCCGGGCGTAACAGCGCGATACCAAGCGGCGTTGAAACTGGCGGAGAGGGCGCCGAAGGCCCATGCGCCGGCCTCGCCGGTGACGAAGTCCCCATTGCCGGCGTGGCGTACGGGAGTCTGGCCAACCTCCCACGAGAAGGGCGGAATCCCATGATAATTGAAGTCGACGGTGGCGCGTGGGTTCAGCTGGCGGACGTGTTCCACGAGCATCTTCTCGAAGCGATCGCTGGACGCGTAACGGAACTGCCGCATGAGGGCCCAGTCCGGGTGTTCCCAGTTGATGGCCTTGGGGAGCGGGTGGCCATGTTCTGCCTGAAATGATTTCTGGCAATGGTCGCACCAGCAGCCGTGGGGAGCGCCGAAGCCCTGGTCCACCATGTCCAGATGGAAGCCGGCAATCCCGTAGGCCAGCATTTCGGTCAGCAGTGCCTTCACCGTGTTCGTGTACGGCGAATTGAAGCAGACCAGATGGTCAATGGGTTTGCCGTCGGCTTGGCGGGCCTTCCATTCGGGGTGCAGCCGCAGTTCGTGGGACGGATACTGCAACTGGCAATAGGCGATGATGGGTAACCGATGCTTGCGGGCTTCGTCCATGGCTTCGCGCAGGACGTCACGATCGCCCAAGCCCGCGGGTCGCGGCACGAGCTTCGAGTCATGAAACGTGAACTCCCCGTCGCGCACCCAAAGGACCAGGTATTCGGCGTTTGCCTCGACGCTGCGGCGAACGATCTCGGCACCGTCGAAGTGAATCGCGTAATCGGATGCGTGTCGTCCACCGCCGAACTGCGCACCGGTGGGGCCGACCTCCATGCCAACGAGGGCCTGATGGAACCATGCGGGACGATCCCCGGCGGCCAGGAGCGCAATGTTGGCGAGCAGCCACGGGAGGAGGATCTGGATGGCGAGGACAACGGGTGCCGCGAGCTTGAGGAACATGGTGGAGAGGGATGGGGTCGAGAGGAATGGGGTCGCGTCCAAAAGTTTGCAATTCGAACTCCCAGGTGGAGGGATCCGGGTAAATGTATAATTTATAGACGCGACCCCATTGTCCTGCGACCCCATTGTCCTGGGGCTTGGGGTTGGCTCGGGATCCTTCGGTTACCGTTTCGTCCGTGCAGCCAATTCCTGAAGCGTCGTGAGGTCTTCCGGGTTCCGCGAGGGATCGAAGCCGAGCGCAGCCTCGGTAGCCAACAGCATGTGACGTCTGGATTCGATGCGGGCGCGTTCCTCGGGGGTTGCCGTGGCAATGTAGATGGCGACGCGACTGACCTGGTCGCGGATCGTCACGAAACCTTCCTGGATCGAATGGTTCACGGGTGTGACCCCGTCAGCATCGATCCGGAAGACGTCGGCGGGGGCCCGGAGGTAGGTTGGCAGGGGGAAGCGGAAAGCCGTTTGCCGAGGGGGACCGAACTGGAAGACCTTTTCGGTAGGGTCGGGAGTGTACGCGAGGTCGAGCGCGAACAGGACGGCGCCGCGTGGCCCAGCAACGACGTCGAGGTCCCAGTCGGGCTTGCCCTCGCGCAGCACACGCTCGTGGTGGGTGGCGTCGCCTTCCAGGTAGAACTCCTCAAGCATGCGGATCTCGCGGCCAACACGGGCAATGGGATCGATCAGGTCGGGGAAGGCGATGAGTGATCGCAGGCTGAGGTTGAACCAGTAGAGCGAAGTGATCCGGCTGGCGAGGGCGTGGTAGGCCTGCAGGCGGAGTTCGTCGGGCGTTGGCGAACCACGTTTGCGGCCCCCGGTACCGCTCCAGTCGTGGTGGGCCCCCTGCGACCAGTAGGCGACGGGGCGGGGCCGGTTGAGTTCACGGAGGGAACGGGACATTTCCCCAATGGTCTCGAGTGGCGAGCCCCACCGGATCTTCTGCCCGTCCCAGCGGTCGTAGAGGTTCCAGGCGTCGGGGGAGGGGGCGGTGACGCGGTAGGCGTCGTAATGGGGGTAGTCGGAGATGCCGGCGTAGAATCGCCAGACGCGTTCCTCGCTGTGGGTGACCGAGGTGGGAAGGCGCGTGGGGGCGTACGGGGCGAAGGCCTTCCAGCACTCCTGGGGCGGCACGGGTTTTCCGCCGCCGTACTGGGGTTCGCCAAGGAACTCGACGGCGTGGATGCGCGGGAGCATGGGTTCGCTGTCGTACTGGGTGAACGGCTCCAAGCGGTTCATGTACTTGAGCGGATACCGGTCGAAGAGCGCGGTGTCGGAATAGCCCGGGACGTGCTGGTGATTGCCGGTGTTGAGGTGCATCCGCTTCAGGGTGCGGAGGTAGGGTTCAGCCTGGAGGCTGTTGCTGGAGCCGAGGTTCGAGGCGACCCATCCGCCGCTGAGGTCGAACGCCTCGCGCTTGATGCGCTGGTGTGCCCACAGCGTTACCGGGGAATTCGATGCGTCCGAGAGGCGGACTTCGACGGCGGCGTAGGTGAGGGGGAGTGCACCCGTGTTCAATCGGGCACCGCCCCGGCCTCCGGTTGGGATGACTCCATCGGCGGGGAAGCGATCGAGTCGATTGGTCATCCAGGGTTGAGGGAGAAGGGCGCGGAAGGTGGGGTTGGAGGCGGGAAGCCAGAGACGGCAGGCCTCGAACCGGAGCGGGCCGGATGAATGGTTCGCCACGTGCACGACGAGGGAGTCCGGTTGGACGCTGTTGGTGGGGCCAAGGAAGGTGAGGGCGGAAATCCAGGCGGTGGGGCTGGCGACGGCGATAGAGAACGACTGGGGTTGGGATTGGCCGGGGAGAGGAAGCACCATGTCCGCCGTCGTGTTGGTGCCCCACGGGGCGCGCTTCCCGTTCCAGGACCACACGATGAGGGCTCCGGGCGGCAGTTGAAGCGGGTTGCCACCCCAGGCGGAGGGGAAGTCGTGCCAGGCCCATTCATCGGATTGGAGGAGTTCTTCCGGGGTGCGGCCGCGGAGTCGGACCTCCGTGGTGGCGGGGACCTGAAGCGTTTCCGTGGACGTATTGCGGAGGAACACCTCGACCCGCGCACCGAGGCTGAAGTCGGGAGCCCGGCGGTACCGCATCTCGGAGGACTGCTGGTGGGGGACGACGTGGACGCCTTCGAGGGACAGCACGGACGCAAGGACGGCATGACCGACGAGGAGGAG
>Ga0172372_10005323_pt1 | contig 17919 bp, 18 predicted proteins | sample LakKiv5m_2_FD_114544 | JGI IMG/M metagenome (GOLD analysis project Ga0172372, IMG submission 114544) | Freshwater microbial communities from Kabuno Bay, South-Kivu, Congo - kab_092012_9.5m | ecosystem: Environmental > Aquatic > Freshwater > Lake | place: Democratic Republic of the Congo...
ATCTCGAACTGGCTGATCTGGTAGCCCTTGGGCAGGTCGGGATAGAAGTAGTTCTTGCGCGCGAACACGCTCTGCTCGGCGATGTGCGAACCCAGCGCGAGGCCGAGGCGGATGGCGCAGGCCACCGCTTCGCGGTTCATCACCGGCAGTGTGCCCGGCAGGGCCAGGTCCACCGCGCAGGCCTGGGTGTTGGGCTCGGCGCCGAAGGCCGTGGGCGCGCGGCTGAAGATCTTGGACTGCGTGGCCAGCTGGGCGTGGGTCTCGAAGCCGATCACGACCTCGTAACCTTGCACCAGCAGGGAAGCTTGTTTCTTGTCGCTCATGTTCAGAAGCCCTCCGGCGTCTTGGTGTGCCAGTCGGTCGCGCGCTGGAACGCATCGGCCGCTTGCAGCAGTTCGGCTTCCTTGAAGTAGTTGCCGATCAGTTGCAGGCCCACGGGCAAGCCGCCCGCACCAAAGCCCGCCGGCACGCTCATGCCGGGCAGGCCGGCCAGCGAGGCCGGCAGCGTGAAGATGTCGGCCAGGTAGTTGGCAACCGGGTCGTCGCTCATCTCGCCGATCTTCCAGGCGGTGGTCGGCGCGGCGGGGCCGGCGATCACGTCGCATTGGGTAAAGGCGTTCTGGAAGTCCTGCGCGATCAGGCGGCGGATCTGCTGCGCCTTGAGGTAGTAGGCGTCGTAGTAGCCGTGGCTCAGCACATAGGTGCCGATCATGATGCGGCGCTGCACCTCGGGCCCGAAGCCTTCGCTGCGCGACTTCTTGTACATGTCGATCAGGTCGTCGTACTGCGCGGCGCGGTGGCCGAACTTGACACCGTCGAAGCGGCTGAGGTTGGACGAGGCTTCCGCCGGCGCGATGATGTAGTAGACCGGGATGGACAGCTGGGTGAGCGGCAGCGAGATATCGACCAGCGTGGCGCCCAGTTTCTCGTACTCGGCCAGCGCGGCGCGCACGGCGGCCACCACATCGGGCGCGCAGCCTTCGCCGAAGAACTCCTTCGGCAGGCCGATGCGCAGGCCCTTGAGCGGTTGTGCAGCGCTGGCGCCTTCGCGCGGGGCGCCGAGCAGCCGCGTGTAGTCCTCGGCCGGGTGGTCCAGGCTCGTCGAGTCGCGGTCGATGTCGGGACCGGCCATCGCGCTCAGCAGCGTGGCGCAGTCGGCGGCGCTGCGCGCCATCGGGCCGGCCTGGTCCAGACTGGAGGCGAAGGCGATCATGCCGTAGCGCGAGCAGCGGCCATACGTGGGCTTGATACCGGTGACGTTGCAGAAGCTGGCGGGCTGGCGGATGGAGCCGCCGGTGTCGGTGCCGGTTACGGCGGGAGCCAGGCGCGCGGCCACGGCCACGGCCGAGCCGCCCGAGGAGCCGCCGGGCACGCGGTCGGCGTCCCAAGGGTTGCGGGCCACGCCGTAGGCGGAGTTTTCATTGCTGCCGCCCATGGCGAACTCGTCGCAGTTGAGCTTGCCCAGGGTCACGGCGCCGGCCTTGGCCAGGTTCGCGACCACGGTGGCGTCGAACGGGCTCTGGTAGCCCTCGAGCATTTTGCTGCCCGCGGTGCTGGGAAAGCCCTGCGTGACGAAGATGTCCTTGTGGGCCAGCGGCACGCCCAGCAGCGGGCCGCGCTCGCCGGCGGCGATGCGCGCGTCGGCGGCCTTCGCCTGCGACAGGGTCAGGTCTTGATTGAAGGCCAGGTAGGCGCCCAAGTTCTCATGCTGCTTCGCGCGTGCCAGCAGGGCTTGCGCGGCTTCGACGGCGGAAGTCTTCTTGTCGGCAATGGCCGCAGCCAGTTCGGCCACGCCCATCTGATGCAGGTCTTGAACGCTCATTCGATCACCTTGGGCACGAGGAACAGGCCGCGCTCGACGGCAGGGGCGCTTTGCTGGTTGGCTTCGCGGTTGTTCGGTTCGCTGGCCACGTCGGGCCGCAGGCGCAGGCTGACGTGGTCGATCACGGCCGTGGGGTGGGCCAGCGGCTCGACGCCGGTGGTGTCCACCGCTTTCATCTGTTCGACGATGTCGAAGAAGCCGTTGAGCTGGCCGAGCATGCGCTCGCTCTGGGTACCACTGAGTTCCAGGCGCGCCAGATTGGCGATGCGCCCGATGTCGGACAGGGTCAGGGACATGGGGGAGACTCGGTTCCGGATAAGAAAAAAGGAAACAGCCCGGCGGCGCGACAAAGCGCACTGCAACGGGGTGTAAAGCCGCGAAAAGGCCCGCGATAGGCCCAGTTGTGCACAGGGGATACGGTATTATCCAAGGTTTGGCGGCGCGGCCTGCGCGCAACCGGTTTTTGCCGCCGAATCAAAGACTTAAGCCCCCAGCACACCCTCCAGGCCCGGCGATGGCCGCCCGAAGCGGCGCCCATGCCCCACAGGACATTTCGCACCATGTTTGAAGCTTTCCGTCGCCAGTTCTCAACCGATCTGGCGATCGACCTTGGCACCGCCAACACCCTGATCTACGTCCGCGGCAAAGGCATCGTCCTCGACGAGCCCTCGGTCGTCTCCATCCGCCACGAAGGCGGCCCCCAGGGCAAGAAGACCATCCAGGCCGTTGGCCACGAAGCCAAGGCCATGCTGGGCAAGGTGCCCGGCAACATCGAGGCCATCCGCCCGATGAAGGACGGCGTGATCGCCGACTTCACCGTCACCGAGCAGATGCTCAAGCAGTTCATCAAGATGGTGCATCCGCGCTCGATGTTCAAGCCGAGCCCGCGCATCATCATCTGCGTGCCCTGCGGTTCGACCCAGGTCGAGCGCCGCGCCATCCGCGAGTCGGCCCTGGGCGCCGGGGCTTCCGAGGTCTACCTGATCGAAGAACCCATGGCAGCGGCCATCGGCGCCGGCCTGCCGGTCTCCGACGCCTCGGGCTCCATGGTGGTCGACATCGGCGGCGGCACGACGGAAGTCGGCGTGATCTCGCTGGGCGGTATGGTCTACAAGGGCAGCGTGCGCGTGGGCGGCGACCGCTTCGACGACGCCATCATTGCCTACATCCGCCGCAACTACGGCATGCTGATCGGCGAACCCACCGCCGAAGCGATCAAGAAGAACATCGGCTCGGCCTTCCCGGGCAGCGAAGTCAAGGAAATGGAAGTCAAAGGCCGCAACCTCTCCGAGGGCGTGCCGCGCAGCTTCACCATCTCCAGCAACGAAATCCTCGAAGCCCTGACCGACCCGCTCAACAGCATCGTCTCGGCCGTCAAGAGCGCGCTGGAACAGACCCCGCCCGAGCTGGGCGCCGACATCGCCGAGCGCGGCATGATGCTCACCGGCGGTGGCGCCCTGCTGCGCGACCTCGACCGCCTGCTGGCCGAAGAAACCGGCTTGCCGGTGCTGGTGGCCGAAGAGCCGCTGACCTGCGTGGTGCGCGGCTGCGGCATGGCCCTGGAGCGTATGGAGCGCCTGGGCACCATCTTCACCAGCGAATAAGCGCGCGCCGGTTCACCGGCCCCGTCGAGAGCCCACCCCATGCCACTGGGCACCCTGGACCGCACGCCGCCCCCGTTTTTCAAGCAGGGGCCGTCGGCCCTGTCCAAACTGCTGGTGTTCAGCGCCCTGGCGCTGTTCCTGATGGTCGCGGACACCCGCCTGAGCCTGACCGCGCCGCTGCGCGCGGCGCTGGCCACGGTGCTCTACCCGGTGCAGTGGCTGGTGATGCAGCCGGTACAGGCCACCACCGAGGTGAGCCAGTACTTCACCGCCTTGCACACGGCCCAGCAAAACGAGGCCGCCACCCAGCGCCAGCTGGCCGCGCAGGCGCTGCGCGCGCAGCAGGTGGAACAGCTGGACCTGGAGAACCGGCAGCTGCGCGAGCTGCTGGCCATGCGCGAACGCATCGGCACCAGCGCCACCGGCGCCCAGGTGCTCTACGACAACGCCGACCCCTTCACGCGCAAGGTGGTGATCGACCGCGGCCAGACCCACGGCATCGTCGCCGGTTCACCGGTGCTGGACGCCAGCGGCGTGCTGGGCCAGGTCACGCGCGTCTACCCGCTGGTGTCGGAGGTGACGCTGCTGATCGACCGTGACCAGGCGATCCCGGTGCTCAACGCGCGCACCGGTGTGCGCGGCGTGGCCTATGGCCAGCCGGCGGCCAGCGGCGACGCGCTGGAACTGCGCTACACGCTGGCCAATGCCGACATCAACCAGGGCGACCTGCTGACCACCAGTGGCGTGGACGGGGTGTATCCGCCCGGCCTGCCGGTGGCCCGCATCACCCAGGTGGAGCGGCGTGCCGAGTCGTCGTTCACCCGCATCGTGGGCGAGCCGCTGGCGCGCATGCACGGTGTGCTGCACGTGCTGGTGCTGGCGCCCGTGGGCGTGCAGCTGCCGCCATCGCCGCTGCCGCCGCCGACGGCAACCGCGCGCCGCCCCGCCAGCGGCGCGCCACGCACCCCGAGGGCCGCGCCATGATCATGCGTCCCGGCCAGCAACTGCTGCTGCCCGCCAACCCGGTGTTCATCTGGTTCAGCCTGATCGGCGCCCTGGCGCTGAACATGCTCATGAACATGGGCCTGTGGGGACGCGCCGCCTGGGTGCCCGACCTGCTGGCCCTGACGCTGGTGTTCTGGGGTGTGCACCAGCCGCTGCGCATCGGTGTGGGCACGGCGTTCTTCTTCGGTCTGGTGATGGACGTTCAGCAGGGCGCGCTGCTGGGCCAGCATGCGCTGGCCTACACCGCGCTGGGCTTCCTGGCGATTGCCATGCACCGGCGCCTGCTGTGGTTCCCGGTGCCGATGCAGGCGGTGCAGGTGCTGCCGCTGTTTGCGGCCGCACACGTGCTGGAGCTGCTGGTGCGGCTGGCGGCAGGCGACGGCTTTGCCGGCTGGCCCTACCTGCTGGCCCCGGTGATCGAGGCCGCTCTGTGGCCGGTGGTGACGGTGCTGCTGCTGGCGCCCCAGCGCAGGGCGCCCGATCCGGACGACAACAGGCCTCTATGAACACCCCCCGCGCCGCCTTCGGCGTCACCCCCCTGCAAGGGGGGCGATGCGTGTGGCCCGGCAGAGCCGGTTCCACCGCATCCTGGGTCAGGCATTTCGCGCCGGAAGGACCCGAATCGCGATGACCGAACTGCGCAACGTCGAAGCCGATCTGGCGCAGTTCCGCACCCGGGTGGTGGTGGCGGGGCTGGTGGTGCTGTTTGCCTTCGGGCTGCTGGTGGCACGCATGGTCTATCTGCAGGTGATCCGGCATGAAGACCTGGCAGCACAGGCCGAAAGCAACCGCACGGCGGTGCTGCCGGTGGTGCCCAACCGGGGCCAGATCCTGGACCGCTACGGCCGCGTGCTGGCCTCCAACTACTCAGCCTACACGCTGGAGATCACGCCGTCCAAGGTGGGCGATCTGGAGGCCACCATCGACGCCCTGAGCGAGCTGGTGAGCATCGAGGCGCGCGACCGGCGGCGCTTTCGCAAGCTGATGGAGGAGTCGCGCAGCTTCGATTCGCTGCCCATCCGCACCCGCCTGAGCGACGAAGAGGTGGCGCGCGTCACCGCCCAGCGCTACCGCTTCCCGGGCGTGGACGTGCGCGCCCGGCTGTTCCGCCAATATCCGCACGGGGACGTGGCCAGCCATGTGATCGGCTACATCGGCCGTATCAACCAGCGCGAGAAGGCGGCGATGGAAGACTGGCCCGACGAGGACCAGGCCAACTACCGCGGTACCGAATACATCGGCAAGCTGGGCGCCGAACAGAGCTACGAACGCGAACTGCACGGGCAGACGGGTTTCGAGCGCGTGGAGACCTCGGCCGGTGGCCGCGCCGTGCGCTCGCTGGCCAACACGCCCGCTTCGCCGGGCAATACGGTGGTGCTGTCCATCGACATCCAGTTGCAGAAGCTGGTGGAGGACATGTTCGGCCAGCGCCGCGGCGCGCTGGTGGCCATCGACCCGCGCAACGGCGAAGTGATGGCGTTTGTGAGCAAGCCGACCTTCGACCCCAACCTGTTCGTCGAAGGCATCGACGTGGAGAACTGGAAGGCGCTCAACGAGTCGGTGGACAAGCCGCTGCTCAACCGCGCACTGCGCGGCACCTACCCGCCCGGCTCCACCTACAAGCCCTTCATGGCGCTGGCAGCGCTCGAAACCGGCAAGCGCACGCCACAGACCGTGGTCAACGACCCGGGGTTCTGGATGTTTGGCAACCACCGCTTCCGCGGCCACGCCACCGGCCCGACCAACCTGCACCACAGCATCGTCAAGTCCAGCAACGCCTACTACTACTCGCTGGCCAACGAGATGGGTGTGGACCTGATCCACGACTTCATGCAACCGCTGGGCTTCGGCCAGATCACCGGCATCGACCTGCGCGGCGAGCTGCGCGGCGTGCTGCCCAACCAGGACTGGAAGCGCCGCACCTACAAGCGCCCCGAGCAGCAGAAGTGGTACGCCGGTGAAACGATTTCGCTCGGGATCGGTCAGGGTTACAACAACTTCACCATGCTGCAGGTTGCGCACGCCATGGCCACACTGGCCAATGGGGGCACGCGGCACAAGCCACACCTGACGCTGGCCACAGAGAACGTGATCACGCGCGAGCGCACGCCGCTGCCGCAGGACCCGCCCGTCCGGCTGGGCTACAAGCCCGACAACGTGGCTGCTGTGCTGCGCGCCATGCACGGCGTGACTGTCGAGGGCACGTCGGCCGGCGTGTTCGCCGGGGCGGGCTACCTCAGCGGCGGCAAGACCGGCACCGCCCAGGCGGTGACCATCGGCCAGAAGGACCGCTACGACGCCCGCAAGCTCGAAGAGCACCAGCGCGACCATTCCCTCTACGTGGCCTTTGCGCCGCTGGAGAACCCCACGGTGGCGCTTGCAGTGATCGTGGAAAACGCCGGCTTCGGCGCCGCCCACGCCGCCCCCATCGCACGCCGCGTGTTCGACTACCTGCTGCTGGACCAGTACCCCAATCCGCAGGACATGGAGGCGGTCAGCAAGGGGCAGGCCGGGCGCCCCATCGGCACGCCGCTGCAGGCCAGTACCATGCCCTGGCCGCCGGAACAGGAAAGCACCCCCGCCGCGCTGCGCGCGACCCCCTGATAGGGGGCGATGCGAGTGGCCCGGCAAAGCCGGTTCCACCGCATCCTCGAATGAGGCACGCGCTCCGGATGTATCGGGGATGGAGGGGAGTTGACTCCAGGGCACCGCGGAACCGGCTTTGCCGGGCCGCCAGTGCCGCCCCCTGGAGGGGGTGACGCGAAGCGGCGCGGGGGGGAACCTACTTGATCCAGGCGTCGTAGCCGGTCTTGAGGATCAGGGCACTCACCACCACGATGAAGGCCACGCGCACGAAGCCGCTGCCGTGCTTGAGCGCCAGGCGCGTGCCGAGCAGGCTGCCGATCACGTTGGCGGCGGCCAGCGGCAGCACGAAGTGCCACCAGATGTGGCCCTTGCTGGTGAACAGGATCAGCGCCGCCAGGTTGGAGGCGGTGTTGAGCAGCTTGGCGCTGGCACTGGCGTGCAGGAAGTCGTAACCCAGCCAGCGCACAAACAGAAAGACAAAAAAGCTGCCGGTCCCCGGGCCGAAGAAGCCGTCGTAGAAGCCGATGGTGCCGCCCAGGGTGCAGGCGGCCAGCATCTCGCCACGGGCCGTCATGGTGGGCGTGTGGTGCCGGCCCAGGTCTTTGCGCATCAGGGTGTAGCCCAGCACCAGCAGCAAGATCACGGGCAGCGCCTTGCGCAGGAAATCGGGCGAGATCACCGTGACCGTCCAGGCGCCCGCCATGGCGCCCACGAAGCACACGGCCACTGCGGGCAGCAGTGCCTGCCAGGGCATGCGCACGCGCTGCGCATACTGCCAGGCCGCCGCGCCCGTGCCCCAGATGGACGCGCTTTTGTTGACGCCAAACAGCGTGGCCGGGTGGGTGGTGGGGAAGATGGCGAACAGGGTGGGCGCGAGGATCAGGCCCCCGCCCCCGACGATCGAATCGACAAAGCCGGCGAACAGCGACGCCAATGACACCAACAACAGTTCCATGGTGTGATTGTCGCGCCCGGGTTCGTGTGCGCTGCGCAGCGCTGTCCGTCCGGTGACCCTCAGGCGCGCGGCAGTTCCAGCACGAACTCGGCCCCGCCGCCCTCGGCGTTGCGTGCCGTCAGCCGGCCGCCGTGCTGATCGACGATGCCGTAGCTGATCGACAGGCCCAGGCCCGTGCCCTTGCCCACCGGCTTGGTGGTGAAGAAGGGGTCGAAGATGCGCAGCAGGTGTTCGGGCGGGATGCCGGGGCCGTTGTCGCGCACGGTCACCCGAACCGTCGGCTGGTCCGGCTCGCCGGTGCAGCCCATCTCGACCCAGACCATGGGCTCGGCCACCGCCGACAGGGCATCAAAGGCGTTCTGCAGCAGGTTCATCATCACCTGCTGCAACTGCCCGGCGCTGCCCAGCACAGTGCAGGCTTGCAACGGCACCCAGCGCACCTCCATCGGCACCGCCCGACCCTTCTGCACCCAGTGGATGGCGCGCTCGATCACCTCGACCAGGTTGACCGGCTGGCGCTCTTCCGGGTCCATGGCCGAGAAACGCTTGAGGCCGTGCACGATGTCAGCCGTGCGCTGCGCGCCTTCGAGCGTGCCCTCGATCAGCGACGGCAGGTCGGCCAGCAGGTGGTCGATGCGCAGCTTCTGCCGCAGCCCCTGCAACACCGCCTCAGGCTCGTGGGCGTGCAGCGCGGCCATGTAGGTCTGCAGCCGCTCGCTGTATTTGCGCAGCGCGTGCACATTGCCCAGCACGAAGCTGATCGGGTTGTTCAGCTCGTGCGCCACCCCCGCCACCAGCTGGCCCAGCGAAGCCATTTTTTCGGAGTGCAGCAGCTGCTGCTGCGTGCGTTTCAAGGCCTCGTGGGCCGTGCGCATCTCCTGGTAGGCACGCTTGAGTTCGGCCGTGGGCCGGCCCACCCACACCGTGCCCACGCGTTTGCCATTGGCGCCGATGCGCGGCGTGCAGTTGGCGTCCACCGGCACCGGCTGGCACTGGCGGTCGAGCAGGTTCAGCTCGATGCCCTGCCCGCCACGCGGCGCGTCGCTGCGCTGCATGGCTTCCCGGGCGGCCGTCACGCTGGTGTCGTCCGCCAGCAGATCGGCCAGGCTGCTGCCGCGCAGTTGCGCTTCGCGCCGGCCCACCAGTTCGCACAGGGCCGCGTTGGCCTGCTCGATCAGGCCGCGTTCGTCGCAGACCACCAGCACGTCCGACATCGACGTGAGCACGCTGAAGATGAACTGCTGCGACTGTTCCAGCTCGCTGTTCTTCTTCTCCAGCTCGACCTCGTCATCGATCAGCCGGGTGTAGACCTCGTCCATCTTCTGGATCACGTCCAGCCAGGTCGATTCGTCCACGCCCTCCATGGGCACGGTGGGCAGCGGGCTGGGCGCGCGGTCTTTCGTCATGGTGAAACAACAGCTCCGGAGCGCGTGACCGCGCATCCGCCAGGGGCGCCGTGCAACCGGCTTCGCCGGGGCACAGGCGCCGTCCCACTGCCCAGCGCCGAAGGCGCGCCAGAGCGGGGGGAAGACGCGAAGCGGCGCAGGGGGGTGTTCATATCAATGCACGGTACAAACCATGCAGGGATCGAAGGATCTGACGATATGCTGCACCGCGACCGGGGTCTTCTCGCCCTCGCGCACCGGCGCATCCACCAGCGCCTGCTCCAGCGCACCCGGCGTGCCTTGCGCGTCGCGGGGCGAGAAGTTCCAGCTGGTCGGCGCCACGATCTGGTAGTTGGCGATGCGCCCGCCACGCACCACCAGCCAGTGGCCCAGCGCGCCACGCGCGGCCTCGGACAGACCCACGCCGTGGCCTTCGTCGGGCAGGTCGGTGGGCACACAGAAGGCCTCGGTCGGACGGATCGCCAGCAGCCAGTCTTCCATCATCGGCAGCACGCGCGCGAGTTCGAGCACGCGGGCGAGCACCCGTGTGAACACCGTGCCGCCGTGGCGCGCCACCGCGTCGCGCAGCAGCGGGTGGCCGCTGGTGAGCTGGCGCGCGATGGCGCCCGTCTCCACCACCTCTCCGCCCAGTCGCGGCGCCTTGTTCCAGGTGTAGGCGCCGGCCTTGTCGGGCTCGGGCCGCGTCAGACCGTGCAGCGGGTGCAGCGGCTCCCGCGCCTGCGCCAGCCAGGCGTGGGTCGCGTCTTCGGTGATGGCGTGTGCATCGACCGGCTCCAGCCGCTGTGCATCGCCGCGCCACAGCCCCTGCGCCAGCGCATGGTCGCCGCCGGGCTGGGCGTAGGCGCCGAAGCTCAGGTAGCGCCCCGGCCCGGGCCCCAGGGTCTGCAACGACAGGTCCTGCACCAGCGTGAGGAAAAAGCGCAGGTCGCTGCCCAGCGGATCGCGCGCGTGCCAGGCCCAGAGCGCATCCTCGCTGTCCAGCGCGGTGAAGGCTTCCAGTGTGTCGCCGATCAGCTGCCGCTCCAGGAAAGCGCGGAACTCGCGCAGCTTGGCCAGCAGGCGCACGCGCTCGGCCGCGTCGATGGGGCGCGTCGAGCCGCCCGGCTCGACCGACTGCGTGTGCGGCCACTTGCCGCCCAGCGTACCCAGCAGCGTGAACCAGCGCTGGCGCGCGGCGGTGGCGGCGCGCACCTGCTCGCCACGATCGGGTGCGAAGCGGCGCAGCGCCTCGGCGTGCCAGGGCCGGTCGGCGTAGACCGGACGCACGAAGTCGGGCATGAAGAACAGGTAGAAGTGCGTCAGGTGGTCGGCCAGGTTCTCGGTCGCCAGGATCAGGTTGGTCGCGTGTTGCCCGTTGGGCGGCATGCCGATGCCGCCCAGATCGGCCAGCGCGCGCGCCGACGCAACCGACTGCGACACCGAGCAGATGCCGCAAATGCGCGGCACGTAGACCAGCGCGTCATGCGGCGCTTTGCCCTGCAGGATCTGCTCGAAACCGCGGTACATGGTGGCATTGACCTGGGCCGATCGCACGCGGTCACCGGCGATCTCCAGCGCGACTTCGAGATCGCCTTCGACGCGGTTGAACGGCCCCACGAGCAAGCGACTCATACAAGCCCTCGCAAAACGTGACCGAGACCAGGGACACCGCGGAACCGGCTTCGCCGGGCCGCAGGTGTCGCCCCCTTGAGGGGGTCGCGCGCAGCGCGGCGGGGGTGGTTTATCAGCCCTTTCATTTCAGTCGGGTCCTGCGGATCGCGGGTTTCTCCACCAGGTGATCTGCCACCGCGTTGTGCTTCACCCGTTTCGGCGTGGCGCTCTTGGACAGTGAAGCCAGCGCAACGAACCAGGCCTTGGGCATGTCGGTCGGCAGGCCGACCGGGATGCCGGCGATCTTGGGCGTCTGGTGGAAGGGGTGGCCGGGTTCCTGGAAGCCCGGCTCGGTGCAGGCGATGCAGGCGTAGCCGCCGCGGGTGCAGCTGCCCTCGCCATTCCAGGGCCGGATGTTGCAGTCCGCGTGCACCTGCGTGCCCTTGCAGCCCATGTGCTCCATCATGCAGCCCAGGTCGGACGGCTTCTCGGCGCTGGCCTTGAACTCGTAGTACTCGTTGCGCGTGCAGCCGTGGTGCACCAGCTGGTCGGCGTAGAAACGCGGGCGGGCCAGCGGGTCCAGATCGTCGGCGCCGAAGGCGTCGGCGGCCAGCGCCATCAGCGTGTCGATCACCCAGCTCGGGTGCGTGGGGCAGCCGGCCACGTTGATCACCGGCAGGCCGCTGCCGGAGCGGAAGTCCGCGCCCAGCAGACCGCCGAGGCGGTCGTCCTCGTACTGCAGGCCACAGGCGTCGGTGGGGTTGTCACCGCCGGCCGTGACGCCGCCCCATGCCGCGCAGCTGCCGATGGCCAGCACGTGGCGCGCCTTCGCCGCCAGTTCGCGCACCCAGTGGATCATGGGCAGGCCGGTGCCGGCGAGCAGGTGGAAGCGCCCGGTGCCGTTCGGGCCGCGCAACAGCGAGCCTTCGACACAGAGCGCATCGAGCTTCGTGGTGCCGTCGACCACCGACCGCAGCAGCGCGACCACGTCGTCCCCGCTGGCCAGCGAGAGCGAGGGGTGCCAGAGCAGGTGAATGCCCGCGTCGCGCAGATGGCCCTGGAAGTCGGTGGTGTCGGCGCACAGCAGCGACATGCTGCACCCGCCGCAGCCACCAGATTGCAACCAGAGGACGTTCATGCGGAGACCTCCTCGACGATGTTTTCACCTGAGAGCCAGCGGCAGGCCCAGGCGAAAGCCCGATCCAGATCGGCCAGCGCATCGGCGCTGGGGGCGGTGCCCAGTTCGAAGGCCCTGGCGCGGATGCCCAGCAGGGTCGCGGGTGGTGGTGGCTGTCCGTGCAGGTCCTGGTACACCTGCAGCACCGCCTCGGGCGCCAGCGCGTGGCTGCCGATGCCACCGCCTCGCGCCGCTTGCAGCAGGCGTACGGTGAACGGCTCGGAGAGATTCAGCGCGGCATCGACGAACAGCACGCGCTCCCGGCCCACCAGGTCCAGCGCGTGCTCCACCTGCAGCTGGAAATCGGTCAGCACTTCGACGCGGTCGGCGAGCGAAGCCGCCCCGGCATTGGCCAGCAGGCGCTCGGCCAGCAGCGGCCCGAGCGCGTCGTCGCCCCGGCTGGGGTTGCCCCAGGCCAGCACCAGCAGCGGCGGGACCGCCGACTTCATTGCGCGCGCTCCATCGGGTGCGGCGTGGCCCCGCGCTGCGTCTCGCCGGTGGACGAGCGCAGCACGTGGTCGAGCACCTCGCCATCCGACCCGCGCAGCGTCACCGACAGCGGCATCTGGCCGAGCGCGTGGGTGGCGCAGGACAGGCAGGGGTCGTAGGCGCGGATGGCGACTTCGAGGTGGTTGAGCAGCGGCTCGGTGATGGTCTGGCCGTCCAGGTACTGCAGCGCGACCGAGCGCACCGCCTCGTTCATGGCCTGGTTGTTGTGCGTGGTCGAGACGATGAGGTTGCAGCTGGTCACCAGTTCGTCGTCGCCCACCTCGTACTCATGGATCAGCGTGCCGCGCGGCGCCTCGATGATGCCGACGCCGCTGCGCTGGCGCTCGCCCGTGGCCTGCAGCGGGCCGCCCAGGATGACCGGGTCGTCCAGCACCTGCGCGATCACCTCCACGCCGTGCAGCAGCTCGATCATGCGCGCCCAGTGCGTGGCCAGCACGGCGTGCACTGGCCGGCCGCCGTGCGCGGCGATGAAGGCCTGGCGCCGCGCTTCGGCGCGGGGCGTGGGAATGTGGTCGCAGTTCTGCAGCCGCGCCAGCGGGCCCACGCGGTACCAGCCGGCCTCGGGCCCGAGCGCGCGGAGGTAGGGGAACTTCATGTAGGTCCAGGGCTTGACCGCCTCGTCGATCAGCTCACGGTAGCGCTGGTCCTCGAAGCCGTCCACCGCGATGCGGCCGTCGGCCTCGCGCAGGCGCAGCGCGCCGTCGTTGAAGCTCATGATGCGCCAGACCCCCGCGAACACCGATTCCTGGATGCGCTGCTCCAGCGCCGATCCCTCGGTGCGCAGCAGGGCACTGGCTTCGCCCTCGCCCATCACCTGGTTGATGAGGTTCCGGTCTTCGGCCGGCAGGTCGAGCAGGCTGACCTGGCCGCCGGGCCGGCCTTCGGCGGCTGCGTCCAGCATCGCCAGCACACAGCCCAGCGCCGCGCGCGCCTTGGCACGCCCGGCGATCTCTTCGGGCTCGGGCAGCACCGGCGGGCGGTAGGTGTTCATGTCCTTGGGCATGGACACATAGTCCAGCGACTCGTCTTCGGACTGGGTGCCGGGGCCTAGGGCCACCACGGGGATCGGGAAGGGTTTCATGGGGTTTCCTTGTGTGCTCAGTGGCAGCTGCTGCCGCCAGCGGTCTGGCTGACGACCGGGATGCCGATGGTGGGCGGGCGCGAAGGCGGCATGGCCAGCGCGGCGGCGACGCCGGCCAGGTATACGTCCCAGTCCTGCATGCCGGCAATCGCCGTGACGTACTGGCCGTCGCGGAAGAACAGCAGCGTGGGCCAGCGCTGCGAGCCGTAGCGGCGCGCCACCGCGTCCTCGCTGTCGCGTGGCACCACAGCCACGGTGAAGCGCTTCGGAAAGGCCTTCATCAGTTCGGGTAGCACGGCCGCCACGTCCACGCCTTCGGGGAAGCGCACCGGGTCACCGGCCAGCAGCACGACGCGGTCGCCGCCGCCGACGGTCCAGTCGGCCACGGAGTTTTCATCGACCCAGGCGGCGCCGAAGTCGCGGGCCAGGCGCTGGATCAGGGGGGCGTGGGCTTCTGGGGTTTCGATCATGGTGTCTCCTGGTGTTCAGGCGCCGGTCAAGGCGCGCATTTGTTCGGGGGTCATCTGAGACGGGAGGGCGAAGTCGATGTCACCCGGCAACTCGGCGCCCTGCATGGCGCCGAGCACGAGGTCGAGCGCCGCGTTCACCTCGGCCGCGCGGTCCGCATCGATGTGTTCGCGTGCGTCATCGATAAACACCAGCAGCCAGTCGCCGCGGATCACGTCACCGACCAGCGCGGTGTTGATCCGGCGGCGCTCGCCACGGCCTTCGCACAGCGCGAAGCGGCCGTCGGCCTCGATCACCTGCATGGGGATGCCGATGCACATGGTTCAGACCTCGGCTTTCGGCATGAAGCGTTCGTCGCCGATGCGGCAGGCCTCCTCGGCCGCCGGGCGTTGCGCTTCGTACGCGGTCAGGGCCAGCTCGTCCAGCGTCACGGCCTCGCGCGCGGCCAGCGGCGTGCGGCGTTCCTCCGGTCGCGCGCCCCAGCGTTCGAGTTCGGCCACGCCCAGCGCCAGCGCCTCTTCCATCGCGGCCTTCACCACCGGGCGCAGGCTGCCGCCGTAGTCCTCCAGCTCCTGGGGCTGGCAACCGATGAGCAGCACCTGCTGCGGGTACTTGCCGGTCAGTGTGGCCAGCGACAGCACTTCCTGGAAGCCGGTCTGGTGCAGGCTCATTTTCTTGGCGCCCATGAAACGCGGCACCTCGTCGTCGCGCACCTGCTTGAGCGTGCCGGGTTCCAGGCCGTAGTCGATGGCATCGAAGATCAGCAGCGCGTCGGCTTCCTGCACGTGCTGGATCAGGTACAGACCCTGGGTGCCGCCGTCGATCAGACTGACGTGCTCGGCAAATTCCCAGCGGCGCTGCAGGGCTTCGATGCAGCGCACGCCGAAGCCTTCGTCGGCCCAGAGCAGGTTGCCAATGCCCAGCACCACGATGCGGGCCGGCAGGGTGTCACCACCGGGGTGACAGGTGGATTCGGTCGGAATGGGGTGCATGGCAGGCAAACCTGTTGGGATCAGCGGGAAGGGGTGGCGGGCGCGCCGGCGGACAGGCGCTTCCAGGCGTGGAAGCTGTCCCAGGCGGCCTGCTGCGCGAGCCAGAAGCCGGCGTCGATGCCGAACTGACGAGCGCAGCGGATGGCCGTGTCGGGCGACATGGCGCGCTGGCCGTGCACCAGTTCGTGCAGCCGGCGGCGCGAAAGGCCCAGCAGGCGGGCCGCCTCGCTCTGGTTGAGCGCCAGCGGCGCCAGGCAGGTGCGCGCCAGCAGCCGCCCCGGGTGCAGCGGCGCACGCACCGGCACACCGCGCGGCGGAATGACCGACGCGATGGGGTGCTGACGAAGGGGTGCGGTGCGCGTCATGACAAGGAGACGATGTAGGAGCGAAGTGCCTGAATCCAGGGCGCCGAGGAACCGGCTTCGCCGGGCCTCCAGCGCCGCCCCCTGGGGGGTGACGCCGAAGGCGGCGCGGGGGGGTCAATCTTTGAACGTGCGACGGCCCGAAATCATCGTGGACACGATAGACTGGCGGCCCATGATGTCTTCGCGGATCGCGGCGTACACATGCAGGGTGATGAAGATGACCATGGCCCACATGCCCATGCGGTGCCAGGTGTGCACGTCCTGGCTCTGGCCGAACAGCGGGATCACCCAGCCGAACAGGGTGTCCTGCCACGAACCGGCGCCCGCGCCTTCGCTGTAGAGCGCAAAGCCGGTGACGATCATGAAGATCGACAGCATCAGATAGCCGCTGAACATGGCCAGCCGCGCCAGGGGGTTGTGGCCCACGTACTGGTTCGGCTTGGGCACGATGAACAGGTACCAGAGCAGCATCTTGAACACCTCGGTCCAGTAGGCCTTCTGGAACAGCGGCACCCAGAACAGCTCACGCGCGTGGTGGTTGCCCACCAGCGCCCAGTAGGCCCGGCCCAGCAAGCCCACAGCCATGATGTAGCCGGCCGCGAAATGCGCGAAGCGGATGTAGCCCATCAGGTAGTGGTCGCTGGCTTCGCCCGGCATGGTCGGCAGGGGCACACCGATGAAATAGCCGGTGATGCACAGCACCGTGATGGCCAGCACGTTGATCCAGTGCCAGACGCGCACGGGCGCCTCGTACACATAGACCGACTTGGTGGTCTGGCCATGCGAAACGGCCTCGGTATCGATGCCGGTGACGTCGGCCAGGCGTTGCCGGGCCAGTTCTTCTGCAGACAGGCTGGACATGGTGTGCTCCTGTGCGAAGGGAGGCCGTCAGGCGGCCAGCTGGCTGAAGAGGTAGCCCCCGGCCGCACTCAGCGCCGTGCCCAGGCCACCCAGGGCCAGGCCGCTGCGCTGGCCCAGCCAGCGCTTGATCGCCAGGCCGATGCCCACGCCGCCGATGTGCAGCACGGCGGTGGTGAGCAGGAAGCCGATCGCATAACCGGCAAATCCGGTCTCGGGCGTTTCCGACCCGTGGGCCAGGCCGTGCAGCGACGAGGCGGCGGCGATCAGGCCCAGGCCAATCGCCGGGGGCATGGGCCGGGTGGCCACGATCAGCATCAGACCGAACAGCACCACCGACAACGAAACGCCGTGCTCCAGGTAGGGCACGGTCACGCCCATCGTGCCCAGCGTGGCGCTGACGATCAGGGCCAGCAGGAACACCGCCGGGCCCTGCCAGGCCTTGTCCCGCGGCAGAGCCGAGACCGACCAGACCCCCACGGCCACCATGGCCAGCAGGTGGTCCAGCCCGAAAGGATGGACCAGGCCTTCCATGAGGCTGTGGGTGCCGTGGCCGGTGTGGGCCTGGGCGGCGCCGGCCAGGCCGGCCAGCAGCGCGGCCGCAGCCACGCGACGGATGTTTTTCGATTGCATGTGTTTCTCCTCGTACAGATTCATTTCCGGGATGAGCGCCGTGCCTGTTCCAGCACACACCGAGGAACCGGCTTTGCCGGGCCTCTGGTGTGGTCCCCCTGGGGGGAAGACGCGAAGCGGCGCAGGGGGGTCATCTCACCTCACCGTGACTTTGGCCATCTCCTGGCCATCCGGGCTCATCACGTGGGTGGAGCAGGCCAGGCAAGGGTCGAAGCTGTGCAGGGTGCGCAGGATCTCCAGCGGCTGCTCGGGGTTGACCATGGGCGTGTTCATGAGCGAGGCCTCGAAGGCACCGATCTGGCCCTTGGTGTCGCGCGGCGAGCCGTTCCAGGTGGTGGGCACCACGCACTGGTAGTTCTCGATCTTGCCGTCCTTGATCTTGATCCAATGGCCCAGCATGCCGCGCGGTGCGGCCACGGTGCCCACGCCCTTGGCCTCCTTGGGCCAGGTCTTGGGGTCCCACTTCTCGACGTTGGCGGTCGACGTGTCGCCGTTCTTGATGTTCTGCACCATCTGGCGGAAGTCGTCCATCATCATCTCGCCGCAGTACTGGCTCTCCAGCGCGCGCGCCAGGGTGCGGCCGATCGTGGTGGGCAGCAGTTGGTGGAGGGTGTAGTTCGTCTCCGGCAGGCCCAGTGCCTTGGGGATGGCGCTGTTGATGGCCACAGCCGAAGCGTCCACCTGCTCCTTGACGCGCTGGCACCACTTGTTGCCCTGCAGGGCATGGGCATAGCCCAGGATGTAGCGCGACAGCGGTCCCACTTCCACCGCATGGCCGCGCCAGCGCGGCGACTTGATCCACGAATACTTGGCCGATTCGTCCACCGCCTCGATCTTGGTGCGCGTGCCCTTGAAGTTGGGGCCTTC
>Ga0172372_10005324_pt1 | contig 17917 bp, 13 predicted proteins | sample LakKiv5m_2_FD_114544 | JGI IMG/M metagenome (GOLD analysis project Ga0172372, IMG submission 114544) | Freshwater microbial communities from Kabuno Bay, South-Kivu, Congo - kab_092012_9.5m | ecosystem: Environmental > Aquatic > Freshwater > Lake | place: Democratic Republic of the Congo...
ACCGGGGCGCTGGCCATGTGGCTCTCCATGCCGCTCATGCACGACGGCGCCCACGCGGAGCCGTGGCGCCTGTGGACGCTCCTGGTGATGACAACCGGCGTCATGGCCTGGGCCGGTCGCCCGTTCTACGTGCGGGCTGCCGGTGCCCTGCGCCGCGGCACCAGCGACATGAATGTGCTCGTCGCGCTGGGCACGGGCGCGGCCTACCTCACCTCGGTCGCCGCCACGCAGCAACCGCACGCCATGGCCACGGCGGCCGGCACACCGCCGGTGTATTTCGAAGCCGTCGTGTTCATCCTCGGGCTGCTCTCGCTGGGACACGCCCTCGAGTCGCGCGCCAAGGCCCAGACGCTCTCGGCCCTCCGGCAACTCGCCCACCTTCGTCCGACCCGCGCCCGCGTGCGGCGCGGTCTGCTCGAGGAAGACATCCCGGTCGATGATGTCCGCACAGGCGACCTTGTCATCGTGCGGCCCGGCGAGCGCATTCCGGTGGATGGACGCGTGCGCACCGGCACCGGAGCCATCGACGAATCGATGCTGACCGGCGAATCGCTGCCGGTCGACAAGGGGCCCGGCGATCGGCTGGTGGGCGCCACGATCAATCACACCGGTGCCTTCGAACTCGAAGCCACGACCGTGGGCGAGGCCAGCACGCTCGCGCAGGTGCTGCGCATGATGCGCGAGGCCCAGGCATCGCAGGCGCCCATTCAGCGGCTGGCCGACCGCATCGCGGCCGTGTTCGTGCCGGTCGTCCTCGCGATCGCCGCGCTCACGCTGGCTGCGTGGTGGTGGCTGCCCGACTCGCCGTCATGGGCCCGCGCGCTCATGCCCGCAGTGTCGGTGCTGGTCATTGCCTGCCCCTGCGCGATGGGGCTGGCCGTGCCCACCGCGGTGATGGTCGCGACGGGACGCGGGGCCACGATGGGCGTGCTCATCAAGGGCGGCGAACCGCTCGAGCGCCTCGCCTCGGCCGATGTCATCGTCTTTGACAAGACCGGCACCCTCACCGTGGGACATCCCGCCGTGGTGGCGGTGGTGCCGATGCCGGGCGTGGATGCCGCACAGATGCTCAAGGTCGCCGCCGCACTCGAGCGGCGCTCGGAGCATCCCCTCGCCGCGGCGATCGTGCGGCATGCGGAATCGCTGCAGATTCCTGCGGCCAGTGTGTCGATGGTCTCGCTGGTGGCGGGCCGCGGCGCGCGGGGCACGGTGGGTCTGCGTCATGTGCTGGTGGGCACAGCCACCATGCTGGCCGATGAGGGCGTCGCCGTCGAGGCCCTGCAGGCGCTGGCCGACGACGCGGCGCGCGAAGGCCAGACATGTGTCTGTGTGGCCATCGACCGCAAGCCCGCAGGGGTCATTGCTCTGGCCGACACGGTGCGCCCGACGGCCGCAGCGGCCATCGCGGCTCTGCGACAGCGCGGGCTCGCCGTCGCCATGCTGAGCGGCGACCGTCGTGCGGCGGCCGAGGCCGTGGCCCGGCAGGTGGGCGTTGATTATGTCGAAGCCGGGCTGCTTCCCGGCGACAAGCTCGAGGCCATCCGACGCATGCAGCGCGAGGGCCGACGCGTGGTGATGGTCGGCGACGGCGTCAACGATGCCCCCGCACTGGCACAGGCCGATGTCGGCGTGGCTGTGGGCTCGGGCACCGACATAGCGGCGGCGGCCGCCGGCGTGACGCTGATGCGCAACGACCTGGGGGCCCTGGTCGACGCGGTGCGTCTCGCACACGCCGCCATGAGGACCATGCGACAGAACCTGTTCTGGGCGTTCGTCTACAACATCATCGGCATTCCCGTGGCGGCCGGCCTGCTCTATCCGTCGCTGGGCCTGCTGCTGAGCCCGGTGATGGCCAGTGCCGCGATGGCCTTCAGCTCGGTCAGCGTCGTGACCAACAGCCTGCGGCTGCGGCACCTGCGCTAGGATGAAGCCACTGTGTTCACCCACATTCTCTGCCCGCTCGACTTCTCGGCCGACTCGGAACTTGCGCTGCATGCCGCGTTGCGGCTGGCCGGTCAGTGCGGGGCGCGGCTGACGCTCGTGACGGTCGTCGACCCGCTGCTGAAGGCCGGCGCCGAAGCCGCGGGGGCGGGCGCGGCACTGACGATGCAGACACAGCAGGAGATGTCGGCGCTGCTCGACCGTCTGGGCCGCCAGGGCCTGCCGAGCACGACACCCGCACTGGCAATTCGCTCGGGCAATGCCGCCAGCGAAATCGTGGCTCAGGCCAAAGACAGCAAGGCCGACGTCATCGTCATCGGCAAGCGCGGCCTGGGTGGGGCCGAGCGCTTCATCCTGGGCTCGACCAGCCGCCGCGTGACCGAGCTCTCACCCGTGCCGGTGCTGGTGGTACCGACGACGGTGGTGGCTTAGCGCACCACCAGCGCCGCGCCCAGCAGCACAACCATCAGGGCCAGCACGAGCGACGCATGCCAGCGCACGTGGCCTCGCGCCACGACCGCGGCCAGCGCCAGCTTGACCACCGTGTTCGACAGCACGCCCAGCATCACGGCACGCCACGCGACCGCCTCGCCGAGACTGCCCTCGGCCACGCGTGTAGCCATCGAGACCGTGAGGGCATCCACGTCGTGCAACCCGAGCAGCGTCGCGGTCGCCATCAGGCCCACCTGCCCCCCTCGCTCGGCCAACGTGACGGCGATGAGCACGCCCTGGAACAGCAGCGCCATCTGCACCGCCGCCCAGAGGTGCAGCGGATTGCGGAGGGGCATCGGGGGCTCCGATTCCTCCGGGGCGGGCGCACGGTGGCGCCACCACGACCCCAGCACGGCGAGCACCCCCACCAGCGCCGCGCCGCTCAGTGACGGGCCGAGTTGTCGCGCCAGCGCCGGGCTCAGCACGGCCGCCGCCACGACCACGCGCGCATACACCACCGTATTCGCAGCAACGATGCCGTAGGCGAGGCCGTCAAGGGCGTGACGTCGGCTGAGGCGGCTGAACGCGAGGGTGACACCGGTGGACGAGACCAGCCCCCCCAGCAGGCCCGCCACCGCATACCCGCGCGAGGCCCCGATGAGGCGCTGGGCGATGTACCCCGCAAAGCTGAGTGCCGAGAACACCAGCACCAGCAGCCAGATGGCCCGCGGCCTGATGAGTCCCTGCGCGTCGAGACCGCCCGCCGGCAGCAGCGGCAGAATCACGGCAGCCATCACGGCAAAGCGCAGTGCCGCCTGCAGTTCGATATCGTGCACATGCGACACCCACGCATGCAGCCGGCCCTTCTCGAACAGCAGCAGCGCCGTGGCGGAGGCGAGGCCGCTGGCCACCTGCATCTGGCCCAGGCCAGCCGACACACCGGCGGCAAGCACCACCAGCGCGGCGACCTCGGTGGTGGCATCAATGTCGCGACGGCTCGACGAGGCATAGGCAATGGCCACCAGCGCCACCACGCCCAGCGCCAGCACCAGCGCCAGTGCCGGACCACCCCACACCCACAGGCGACCCGCCATGCCGCCGGCGACGCCGATCAGGGTGAACGTGCGCACTCCGCCGAAACGGGCATCGGGACCGGTCGCATGCCCCGACCACTGACGCTCGACACCGACCGCCGCGCCGCACAGGGTCGCGACCACCAGCGTCAGCAGCGAGTCGTACATCAGGCCCGCACCGCGACTACTGCCCGCCCAGCAGCGCGTCTGACGTCACAAACCGGGGCGCAATATCGACCGGCACATCGGTGAGCCTGTCGAGCACCGCCTGTACCGGCGGACGAATGACGCCGAGGGTGTCGATGAGCGCGCGCGCCCGGTCGTAGCGGCCCTCGGCCTGCAGCGTCATGATGTCACGCGTCAGCCCGATCACACCCTCGCGAATCCGCTGCGGATCGACCGAGAACGTGCCGTCAGCCTCGATGCGGAAGGCGCCCTGATCAAGCAGGTAGTTGAGCTGAATTGCCTGACCGCGGCCATGGGCTTCGCTGATGCCAAAGCGAATCGAGCGGAACGCCGACGCCAGAAACGTCGTATACATCGTCTGTTCCAGAGTCTTGGGCAACCGTCCGCGATCCACGAGGTACTGCAGCGCAAAGAGGCCCGAGATGTCGGCCTTGGCTTCCTCGATGGCACTGTAGGTGTCCTTCAGTTCCTGACGGACGGTGGTGGCACGCCCGTTCACAGTGATGCCGTGCGGGCCCAGCCCGTGCATGAGTTCATGCATGAGGATGTGCGTGAAGAACGCGTCGAAGGCCACCTGCCCTCGGTCCTGCGGCCGCAGCGCCACCTGCGCAATGGGCAGCAGCACCGTGTCGAACTTCGCCTGCTGGTTGTTCTTGAGCATCACGCGCTTGCTGCCGTGCTCGCGGATGACACGTTCATCATTGGGCAGGTTGAAGGCCGCCGTCTGCACACCGCGGTTGCCGTCGCCCGCCGAGAACACCGTGTTGACCACCGCAATCGGCGCCAGTGCACCGAGCTTCGGGTTCCGATACCGGGCATCGATGGGCAGATTGTCTTCGATTTCCTGGAGAGATGCCGAGAACTGCTGCAGCCGGGTCGATTCAGCGGCGTCCTTCACGGTAATGAAGGCTTCAAAGGCGGCCTTGTAGTTGAACCACTCGTCCTCGTACACCTCGTACGGGCCAATCGTCGGTTCGATGGCGCCCGACAGGGCCATCCACTTCACGTCACTGTCGTAATAGTCATTGCTGGCAAAGGCGGCCGCGCGTGCCTCGAGGAAGGCCCGCAGGCTGGCGTCCTCCGTGGCGGCCGCCGCGGCGCGCAGATGCTGCGCGGCCAGCGCCAGCTCGGGCTGATACTCGGTGGAATACGGCACGGCCTGCAGCCGGCCCTGCGGGTCGCGGCGGATGGCTGTGAAAAATCCGGTGGCCGCCGTGCGTACCTCGGGCGTCAGGCTGTCGAACCACCGCGCCACCTCGTCCTTGCTGGCATCGGCGGGATAGAACGTGGCCCCACCAGGCTTGGCGGGCACGCCGGCGACAAACGCCTCGTGATGGTCGAGGCGCGACCACGGCCCCTTGTTGATCACGAATGCCCGCAGGCGCGCCTGTCCGAGCGGCGAGGTGTCCTGGCTGAGCGTGTGCAGCAGCGACTCGTTGCCCGCCCACACCTGCCGCAGGTACAGCGCATCCATGACCTGCGCGGCCCGCACGAGGTGCCCCAGTGCCGCACGGTCACCCGCCGACAGTGACGAGAGATCGGCCGACAGGTCCGTCGGTGCAAAGCGCTTCGTCGAGGTCTGCAGCCGCTGCAGTTCCGGCGAGGCCTTGGCGGCCGGCACCGGCTGGTCGGGTGCCGTCGTCGTGCAGGCCGCCAGCAGCGTGATGAGTGAGGTGGTGGTTGCCAGCCTGGTCATGGGCACTCTGAGCATCGTGATTCCTTCAGACAGACATCCGAGGGGCATGTCACTGCACGCCTCCCCCTTCCTGCAACAGCGCGGGCGACGCGCCCAGGCGGCGCAGGGCCGATTCCCACATGGCCGTGACCGGCGTGTCGAACACCAGCGCCGGGTCCACCGGCGCCATCAGCCACGCCGATTCGGCCAGTTCGACATCCAGTTGCCCCGAGGCCCACCCGGCATACCCGACCAGAATCCGCAGGCCGCCGCCACCAGGATGCGTGAGGCCCTCGCGCACGACCTCGGGTGAGGCCGACAGATAGAGGCCCGGCAGCACCTCGTGCGCCTCGGCATCGCGGGCGCGGTCACGCATGAGCACCCACGCGCGTGTCTGTTCACAGGGGCCGCCCACGAACAGGTGCACGCTGGGATCCACCGACAGCGGTGGCTCGGCCCGCACGACACTCAGGGCCGGCACGTCCATCGGGTGGTTGAGCACGAGGCCAAAGGCCCCGTCTGGGCCGTACTCGGTCACCAGCACGACCGCCTTCCGGAAGTTGGGATCGGCCATCTGCGGCATCGCCAGCAGCAGCACGGGTGACAGCGACAGCTCGTCGGCAGCCATATGAACATCCTACTCCCGCTCGCGGGGCCCCCGCAGCCGTTCCTGCGCCCAGGCCACGGCCTCGCGCACGACGATCGTGTCGGCGCTGGGCGCGGCATTCCGCACCCCCTGCCCGGGCCGCGCCAGCACGCCGGCCAGCGACGGGTCATCGCTGTTGCCGATGATGAGCGCCAGCGTGCGCCTCAGGCGCGACAGGCCCGTGCGCTCCATCGCGCTGCCATCGATCACGCGGTGCAGTTCGTGGTCGGGCATGAGCCACAGGTCCGATGCCCGCATGCCCTGGCGTTGCCCCGACGTCCACGTCGGGTCTGTCGACAGCGGCGGCGCCAGGTTCCACGGACACACCGCCTGGCAGATGTCGCATCCGAACCAGTGATGATCCACCGCCGCACGATAGGGCTCGGGAATGGGCCCGTCGAGCTCGATGGTGTGATACGCCAGGCACCGCGTGGCATCGAGCACCTTGGGCTCGACCAGCGCGCCCGTCGGACAGGAATCGAGGCACAGCGTGCACGACCCGCACTGGTCAAGCTGCGGACGGTCTGGCGCAAGGTCGAGGCTCACGGCCACCCCGGCCAGCAGCAGCCACGACCCGAGGTCGGGATGAATCACGCAGCCGTTCTTGCCGATCCAGCCGACGCCGGCAGCCGCCGCCCACGACCGCTCCTGCACATGGTGTTTGTCGACGAAGATGGCGGCATCAAAGGGCGTATCGGCCTGCGTGCGCATCCACGCCACCAGCGCCTCGAGGCGCTCGGCCAGCACCCGGTGATAGTCGTCGCCCCGCGCATACCGTGCCACCTCGACGGCGTCGGGGGCACTCCCCGACGCGCCTGGAGCTTCCGCGTTGTAGAGCGTGGCCGTCACGATCACGGAACGGACCGACGGAAGGAAGCGCTCGATGCTGGTGCGGGTAGCGGCCGAGCGGTGCAGATAGCGCATCTCGCCCGCGTATCCGCGGGCGAGCCACTCGTTGAGGAACTGCAGTTCCGGCAGGGTGGCGGCCGTCGCCACCCCGCACAGGTCACACCCCAGCCGCGTCGCGTATGCCTTGACGTCGGCTGAGGTCAGGGGCACTTAGCCCTTCTTCACCAGCTGGCGCAGCACATACGGCAGGATGCCGCCGTGTGAATACGCGGTCAGCTCTTCGGGCGTGTCGATGCGCACCGCCGCCGTGAACGTCCGCGTCGAGCCGTCGTCGGCCGTCGCCGTCACCTGCACGGTCGACCGCGGCGTCAGCTGCGCACCCGCGCCGGCGATCGCAAAGGTTTCACGACCCGTGAGACCGAGGCTGGCCACCGACTGCCCATCGACGAACTGCAGCGGCAGCACGCCCATGTTGACGAGATTGCTGCGGTGAATGCGCTCGAAGCTCTCGGCGATGACCACCTTCACCCCCAGCAGCATCGTGCCCTTCGCCGCCCAGTCGCGCGACGAACCTGAGCCGTATTCCTTGCCGGCCAGCACCATCAGCGGCACACCGGCGTCCTGGTAGCGCATGGCGGCGTCGTAAATCGACAGCACCTCGCCCCCGGGCAGACAGGTCGTCACGCCGCCCTCGGTGCCGGGCACCAGCTGGTTCTTGATGCGCGTGTTGGCGAACGTGCCGCGCATCATCACCTCGTGGTTGCCGCGGCGGGCCCCGTACGAGTTGAACTCGCGAGCCGGCACGCCGTGATCGACGAGGTACTTGCCCGCCGGGCCGTCGGCCTTGATGTTGCCGGCGGGCGAAATGTGATCGGTCGTGATGCTGTCGCCCAGCACCGCCAGGGCGCGCGCTCCGGTGATGTCGGTCAGCGGCGCCGGCGTCATCGACAGGTTCTCGAGGAAGGTGGGCCGACGGATGTAGGTCGACTCGCCGTCCCAGGCAAAGCGATCGCCGGTCGGTACCGGCAGCGTGCGCCACCGCTCGTCACCGTCGAACACATTTGCATACTGCCGCTGATAGGCATCCTTCGTGACACTGGTCAGCATGGCATCCTGAATCTCGCGCTCGGTCGGCCAGATGTCCTTCAGGTACACCGGCCGTCCGTCGGTGCCCGAGCCGAGGGGCTCGGTCGTCAGGTCGATGTTCATTGATCCGGCCAGGGCATACGCCAAGACCAGCGGCGGCGACGCAAGGTAATTCGCGCGCACATCCTGCTGGATGCGGCCCTCGAAATTGCGGTTGCCGCTCAGCACCGACGCGACCACCAGGCCGCGCTCGCGCACCTCGGCCGTGACGTCATCGGGCAACGGTCCGCTGTTGCCGATGCAGGTCGTGCACCCGTAGCCCACCAGATTGAAGCCCAGCGCATCGAGATAACTCTGCAGCCCGGCCTTCGTCAGATAGTCGGTCACCACCTTTGAGCCCGGGGCCAGCGACGTCTTGACCCACGGCTTGCGCACGAGGCCACGTTCCACGGCCTTCTTCGCCACGAGACCCGCACCAATCATCACGCTGGGGTTCGAGGTGTTGGTGCAGCTGGTAATGGCCGCAATGACCACCGAGCCATGCTCGAGCTGCGTCGCCGTCGCCACGGCCGTCCCGCCACCCGCTACCTTCACGCCCTTCTTCAGGTCATCGAGCGCGCCGGCAAACGATGTCTTCGCAGACGCCAGCGTCACGCGGTCCTGGGGACGCCGCGGACCCGCAAGGCTGGGCACCACCGCCGACACATCAATGTCGAGCGTGCCGGTGTAGACCGCGTCGGCGGCCCCGTCCAGGCGGAACAGCCCCTGTGCCTTCGCATAGGCCTCGACGAGCGCCACCTGCGCCTCGTCGCGCCCGGTGAGCCGCAGATAGTCGAGCGTCATCTCGTCAATCGGGAAGATGGCGACGGTGGCCCCGTACTCGGGGCACATGTTGCCGAGCGTGCTGCGATCGGCAATGGTCAGGTGCGCCAGTCCCGGTCCAAAGAACTCGACGAACTTGCCGACGACGCCCTTCTTGCGCAGCGCCTCGGTGACGGTCAGCACCAGGTCGGTGGCCGTCGCCCCTTCCGGCAGCTTGCCGCTCAGCCGCACGCCGAGCACCGGCGGAATCAGCATCGAGCTGGGCTGGCCCAGCATGGCCGCCTCGGCCTCGATGCCACCCACACCCCAGCCCACCACGCCCAGGCCGTTGACCATGGTCGTGTGCGAGTCGGTGCCGAACACGCTGTCGGGGTACGCCACCACCTGGCCGTCCTGCTCGTCGCGGCAGACCACGCGCGCCAGATACTCGACGTTGACCTGATGGACGATGCCCGTCTCGGGCGGCACCACGCGGAAGTTGCGGAACGCCGTCTGTCCCCAGCGGAGGAAGACGTACCGTTCACGGTTGCGGTGATATTCAAGGTCGGCGTTGAGCTCGAGCGCATTCGCCGCGCCGAAGTGATCGACCTGTACCGAGTGGTCGATGACCAGTTCCACCGGCTGCAGGGGATTGACCTTGTCGGGGTCGCCCCCGAGCGCCACGATGCCGTCGCGCATGGCCGCCAGGTCGACGACACAGGGCACGCCGGTGAAGTCCTGCAGCAGCACCCGCGCCGGCATGAACGACATTTCCTTCTCGCCGATCGTCTTGGGGTCCCACCCGGCCAGCGCACGGATATCCTCGGTCTTCACGAAGGCGTTGTCTTCGCGGCGCAGCAGGTTCTCGAGCAGGATCTTCAGCGAATACGGCAGGCGGGCCACTCCGGGGAAGGCCGCTGCCAGTGCCGGCAGGCTGTAGTAGTGGATGGTCTCACCGCCCACCGTGAGGGAAGCACGTGTCTGGAAAGAGTCGAGACTGGACATGATCAACCGTCGGATCATATCAGGAAGGCCTCACGGGCCGGAACGTCCGCCGCGACGCCCTCGCCCCTTACACGGGGACGTGCCGGCGGGCCTCGACGAGGTCGGCGATGGCCGCAGCCGCGCGGTCGCTGGCCCCCGGTCCCCCAAGAGCGGCGCGCACGGCGCCCAGGTCGCGAACCATCTGTGCCTGATACCCGGCGTCGGTCAGAATCCGCAGCGCCTCGTCAGCGGCCGCATCGCCTCGACAGTCGTCCTGGATGAGCTCGCGGACGACGCGGCGGCCCGAGATGAGGTTGACCATCGCATACATGTCGACCCGGCCCAGGGGCTTGAAGAGCCGATAGGTCAGGGCCGATAGCCGATACAGCACCACCATCGGCGCCCCGTGAATGGCCGCCTGCACCGTCGCGGTGCCCGACGCCGTCAGCACCACATCACACGCACGCAACACATCGTCGGTACGGTTCGCTACGACGCGGGTGGCTGTGTCGGCGGTGAGTGGTGCCAGCCAGGCATCCGTGACATGCGGTGCACGAGCGACGATGAAACGAGCAGCGGGCAGGCGCTGCCTGATGCGGGTGCGGGCCTCGGCCAGCACGGGTGCCAGGGCCTTCAGCTCGTTCCCCCGGCTGCCGGGCAGCAGGGCGACGAGCGGCGTATCGGGGCCGATCGCCCACTCGGCGCGCAGGGCGTCGCGACTGGCCGAGGTCGTGGTCATCTCGAGCAGGGGGTGCCCCACAAAGCGTACGTCGACGCCGGCATCACGATAGAGCCCCTCTTCAAAGGGGAAGATCGGCAGCACCCGATCGACGACCGCCTGCATAGTCTGCATGCGGCCGGCGCGCCACGCCCACAGCTGAGGGCTGATGTAGTACACGACGGGAATGCCGAGCGCCTTCACCGCGCGCATCAGTCGGAAATTGAAGTCGGGATAGTCGATGACGACCAGCACGTCGGGGCGGCGCGCCCGGGCTTCGCCGACAAGACACCGCAGCGTCTTCCACAGGCGCGGCAGCGCCGTCAGCACCTCGGTCAGCCCGGTGACCGCGAGCCCGCGGTAATCGACCAGCAGCGAGGCACCGGCGGCGGCCATCTGCGGGCCGCCCATGCCGAACACCTCGACGGCCGGATCAGCCCGCCGCAGGGCGCGGACGAGCGCACCGGCGTAGAGGTCGCCGGACGGCTCGCCGCACGAGAGCATGACTCTCACGGCTTGAGAAAGTCGGCCGACAGCAGATCGAGCCGGCTGATTGGCACTCGCTCAACCAGCGGAAACCCGGCCCCTTTGAGCCGGTCGATGAACGCCGACGCATTGCCGACGAGCACCACCGACAGCTGATCGGGCCTGATGAACCAGCGCGCAATGCGCTGTATTTCCTCGGGCGACACGCCTTCAATCCGCTCGCGGAACTTCGGCAGGCTGTCGACCGGCAGCTCGTAGAACAGCATGTTCAGCACCTGCGTGGCCAGCTGATCAGGCGTTTCGATGCTGAGCGGATAGCTGCCGACGGCATACGCCTGCGCGGCCTCAAGCTCGTTCTCGCTGACCTTGTCGCGTTGCAGGCGTGCGAACTCGTCGACGATCAGCCTGAGGGCTTCGACCGTGTTGGGCGTCTGCGTGTTGGTCTGCGCGATGATCGCCCCCGACCACTTATACGTGTTGAGATCCGCCGAGGCACCGTAGGTCAGCTGACGGCTGCTGCGCAGCACGCCCTGCAGGCGGTTGCCTCCTTCTCCGCCGAGAATCTTCACCGACTGGCTGACCGCCTCGAAGTCGTCATGCTTGCGGGGAATGCCGAGGTGCCCGACGCGAATCTCCGTCTGTACCGCATCGGGTCTGTCGATCACCACCACGCGCCGCGTCGGCTGCGGCGGATCGGTGGGTGCGAACGGTGGTACCGTGCCGCGCGCCCAGTCGCCAAACTGCTGCTCGATACCGCGCATGGCGTCGGCCGAGGTGATGTCACCGACGACGGCGAGCAGGGCGTTGTTCGGAACGAAGTACTGGCGGTGAAACGCCACGAAATCGTCGCGGGTCAGCCCCCGGATCGTGTCTGCCGTGCCCGATCCGGGCATGCCGTAGGGATGGAAGCCGAAGATGAGCCGCTCGATGACCAGATCTGCCACCGACTCGGGATCTTCCGCAGCCACCTTGAGGGCCGACAGGGCCTGCTGCCGCTGGCGCTCGATTTCCGCGGGCACGAAGGCGGGCCGCCGCGCCACATCGGCCATGATGCCGAGGCCGTTCAGATAGTCGTCTTTCATCACGACGGTGTTGATGAAGCTCAGATCGGTGCCAGCGCCGCTGCCAAGGGCGGCCCCCATGAAGTCGACCTCCTCGGCCAGCTGCTGCGCCGAGCGTGCGCCGGCCCCCTGATCCAGCAGGGCCGCGGTCAGCATGGCGAGCCCCAGCTTGCCCTTCGGATCCTGCGCCGATCCGGCCCGCACAATCATCCGCATGCTGATGGCCGGTTGCTCGTTCTGGCTGACCACCACCACCGTCAGACCGTTGGCGAGCGTCTTCACCTCGAAGGGGGGAAACACCATCGCGCGCGCCTGCAGTGGGCGCGGCGGGAACTCGCGGGGCCACTGCTGCGCGGTCTGCGCCACGGCCGCGGTGGTGGCCACCGTCAGCACGAGGGCGGCAATCGAAAAGACCCTCACTGCAGGCCTCCCTTCGGCATGATGTGAATGACCACCCGTGACTGCGGCGTGAAATAGGTGCCGACCACCCGCTTCACATCAGCCTGGGTGATGTTCTGGAAGATGTCGAACTCGCCGTCGGCCGTCGTGATGTCGGCATGCAGCACCTCGGCATGCGCCAGGTGCGTGGCCTTCTGCTGCACCGTCTCACGACCCAGAATGTAGTCGCGGGCAAACTGGTTTTTCGACCGCTGCAGCTCGCGGGGCGACACGCCCTCGGCCTTGATCCGGTCGAGCTCGGCGATGAGCGCCTTTTCGACCGCTTCGGGCGACTGGCCCGGATTCACGATGGCCGCGGCATAGAACAGGTTCGGATGTTCAATGAGGTTGGCCTGCCCGAAGGCGGTCAGCGCCAGCCCCGATTCGTACACCAGCCGCTGATAGATGCGCGAACTCTGCCCGTCCGACAGCACCTTCGCGGCGATGTGCAGCGGATAGGCGTCAGGATGGCCGTCGTAGGTGATGTGATGCGCCACCACCACGGCGGGCAGCGGCACGTTTTCCGCCACCACCACCCGCTTCTCGGCCTTCTGCGCGGGTTCGCGGGGAATGTCGCGGGGCACGGCGCGCTCGGCCTTCGGCACGCGCCCGAGATACTGGCGCACCAGCCCCTCGGCCTCGGCCAGGTCGAAGTCGCCCGCAATCACCACGGTCACATTCGACGGCACGTAGTACGTGGCGTAGAAGTCGCGCACGTCCTCGAGCGTGGCCGCATTGAGATCGTCCATGCTGCCAATCACCGGGTGCCGATACGGATGGGTCGTAAACGCCTGCTCGTAGATGATCTCGTTCAGCCGTCCGTATGGCTGGTTCTCGATGCGCATCCGGCGTTCTTCCTTGACGACCTCGCGCTCACGCACGAAGGTGTCCTGGTCGATCCGCAGGGTTGCCAGACGATCGGCTTCCATCCACAAGGCCAGCGGCAGGTACTGCGACGGCACGGTCTGCCAGAAGACCGTCGTGTCTTCCGTCGTGTAGGCGTTGGCCTGGCCGCCCACCGACGCGATGATCGAGGTGTGCTGCTCGGCTTCGACGTTGCGTGAGCCCTTGAACATCAGGTGCTCGAAGAAATGCGCAAAGCCCGTGCGGCCCGGCCGCTCGTCTTTCGACCCCACGTGATACCAGAGCTGGATGTTGACGATCGGCGTCGACCGGTCCTGATGCAGGATCGCGACGAGGCCGTTCGGCAGCACCACCCGCTGATAGGCAAACTTGGGCGGCCGCGCGGCCGCCGTCAGCACACCCGTGGCCAGGCCAATGACGGCCACGAGCACCACACGCCAGCGCCATCTCCGTGTCATGTGCGAGTCCTCGATTACTGCTGAGGGTCTGAAGAGTCCGGCGGCGCGAGCGCGTCGAGGCGGCGCTCGAGCTGCCTCACACGGTCGCGCAGTTCCGGCAGTCGGCGGACCAGCACCGACGTTTTCCGCCATTCCATGTTGCCGAGCGACGGGTAGCCCGACACGAAGGCCTCGGGGTCGAGCGAGTTGGTAATGCCGGTCTTCGCCGATGCCTTGACCCGATCACCCAGCGTCAGGTGGCCCGACACGCCCACCTGCCCACCCAGCGTGACATACGCCCCCAGGCGCGTGCTTCCGGCGATGCCGACCTGGGCGGCCAGCAGCGAGCCGCGGCCCACGACGACACCGTGGGCGATCTGGACGAGGTTATCGATCTTCGTGCCGGCGCAGATGCGCGTCTCGCCGACCGCGGGACGATCAATCGTCGTATTCGCCCCAATCTCGACATCGTCTTCGATGACCACTGGCCCCCGCTGTGGAATCTTCACATGCACGCCGTCGCGCGAGGTCGCAAAACCGAAGCCGTCGCTGCCGATGACCGCGCCGTTCTGCACGACGCACCGCGCCCCGAGTCGGCACCCCTCGCGCACCGACACGTGCGCGTGCAGCCACGAATCTTCGCCAACCGTCGTGCCGGCCCCAATCACCACGTGCGGCCCCAGCACGACACGGGCGCCGATGCGGGCACGCGCATCGACCACCGCGTAGGGACCAATCGACGCCGTGGCATTCACCTCCGCGTCAGCGGCCACAATCGCGGTGGGATGCACGCCCGCGGCGGGTCGATCGGGGGGCATCAGAAGCGTCAGGGCCCGAGCCAGCGCCACATACGGTTCATCGCAGCGCAGCAGCGCGCACGGCGCCTCGGTCCCATCGGTCCCGACGATGGCCGCCGACGCACGCGTCGCAGCCAGCAGGTGCGCGTAGCGCGGATTGGTCACGAATGTCAGGTCGCCCGGCCCCGCCTGGTCTAGCGTCGCCACGCCGCGGATGGAGACCGCGCCATCGCCCTCCAGGTGGCACCCGAGCGCCGTCGCAAGCGCTGCGAGGGTCACGCTTCGGAGAATATCACGCGGTCGGTGGGGCCACCCGGTCGACGAAGAGCGACAGCCGCGTCAGTGGCAGGCGCGCCAGAGCCTCGGCCCTGGCACCCGGTGCGGCATCGGGCCGAAGGGCGTCGCCGAGCGCGGTCAGCGCTTCGTCGGACACAGGCTGCCACTGCACGCCACGGAGGCCATGATGCGCCCCGAGACATGCCAGCGCATGCCCCACCGCCGTGAAGGTGAACACATAGCCCAGCAGATTAGGGCCGGGGATGACGGCAATCGGTGCCGACAGCAGCAGCAGCGTACCGTGCAGCAGGGCTCCGCGCAGATGCCGTGCGCGGTCGCGGGTCAGTTCATCGCGCATCGCCTGCAGGGCATCGGTTCCCGCGTCACGGGCCGCATGATGCAGCGCCACCGACGCCTCGCCGCGCAGATGCCACAGCAGTCGCTGCTCAACGATGCGGCTGGCCAGCCAGGATACGATTTGCCGCTCGAGCCGACCAGTCCATCGCCGGGGCGCCGCCGCTGTGCGCGCCTCGTGTGCGCGCCGCTCCAGATCGTGCAGGGTTGCGAGAAACCGCGAGCGCAGCCGTGCCAGCCAGCCGCGCGTCTCGGCGTCGGCCGCCAGGGACTGATCGGCCGCGGGCTCGAAGTAGGGTTCGCGCCGACCGTCGGGCAGGGAAATCAGATAAACGGTCACGCGTCAGGGACGGGGCACACGCCTCGGGGTGCGGGGAAACTCGGTGGGCACCGCCGGGCGACCGGCGGCTTCCCACGCCCCGACAATCACCGAGGCCACAGCCGTGGTCGAGTCGAGAATGCGCTGATTCAGCACCGGCCACTGCGCCTGTCGGAAGGCGGCGAAATAGGCCTCGTCGTAGAACTCGCGACCGGCGGCGGCCGCCTTGTCGGCGGCCAGCAGGTCGGGGACGAGACGGCTGGATGCCAGCAGCACGTCAAACATGAACGTCCGCGGATCACGGACGGGGCGCACCGGCGCCGGTGTGCCCGACAGCCCCGCGCGGAACTGTTCAAACAGATCACTTTCCCATCGCGCGTGCAGCCCGCGCTGGTTGGTGAGCTGTCCGTCGTAGTTGACGACGGCGTGCAGCGGCACGTGGCCGTCAGACACGTAGTGGGCCAGAATCGCGCTGTAGTAGGCGATGTTGTCGAGCGTGTAGGGCGAGGGGTTGCGTCGCTTGAGGGCTTCGAACGATCGCTGCAGGTGCCCGTAAAGTTCCTGTACCCGCCACGGCAGCAGGCCCTGCTGGTGAATGAACTCGCGCCCGAACTTCTGCACCGCCGTCGCATAGTCCCGCGGAAGGCCGTCGTGCGGATAGGGCCCGAAGGCCTCGTGGTCGAGGTCGAGAAAGTGATTGGGCGGCTCGCTCTCGAATCCGGCCGTGCGCCACATGTCGGGGTCGACCGAGCGCTCGACGACGAGCGTCCGGTGCTTCTCGAGCAGCGGTCGCAGTTCGGGCGGCAGCAGGCGAATCATCTGGTCGGCAATGTAGCGGTGAGCCTCGAAGCCCCACGCCCACGAGGGGCTGGGCACCGCGAGGCACAGCAGCATCAGCAGCAGGGCGCGCATGTCCCGATTGTAGCGGAGCCGCTCAGGGCGTCGGGGCGTCGACCGTCACCTGCATGCCGGCCCAGCCCACGCGACCGCCGCTGTCCGAATAGCGGTAGTCGTTCAGAAAGAAGCGCTGACCGGGCGCCTCGGGGTCGGGCACGACAAACGGAAACCGCGACCACGACAGAAAGGCGCGGGCGGTGGGGGTCGCCAGCACGGCCGCCGCATCGGGCCGGGTCAGTCCCGTCTCGACGCCGAATCCGGCCGGCCGGAACCTCGGCTGCGGCCCGAACTGCACCACGCCCTTCTCGTAGCGCCCCCCCTGCGTGATGACCACTTCCCGACGGAAGGGATTCACCAGCACCGGGGTCACCATGAAGGTTGTGCTCTCGGGCAGGCCCGCCCGCACCAGTCCGCGCTGCACGTCCTGACGGGCCCAGAGGTTCGAGCCCCACATCGCAAGGCAGTACACGACCGCCAGGGCCAATCCGGCCTGCACCGGTCGGGCGGCCCGCGCATGCCCCGCACGTTCGCGGCGGAACGACCACCACAGGCCCCCGCCCAGCAGCAGATACATCCACGGGTCGACGATGTAGAGGGCGTCACCGTAGAACCAGCGCGACGAGAACGGCATCAGCAGCCGGACGCCGTAACTGTTCAGATAGTCGAGGCCGACGTGTGAATAGACGCCCGCGACCGACAGCAGCAGCCAGTCGCGCCACGCCATCGGCTGTCCCCGGCGTCGCGCCCACCAGCCGGTCGCCAGCGTCAGCAGCACGGGCAGCAGCAGCTGCGCGACGACCCCATGCGTCCACCCCCGACGGAACGACACGGGCAGCGTGTCGGTCAGGAACACCGCGACGTCAACGTCGGGCAGGTTGGCGGCGATCATCAGCACGCCCATGGCAAAGGGCGTTCGTCGGGCGAGACCAGCCCGGCCCATAGCCGCACCGGCCAGGGTATGACACAGGTTATCCACGCGTCGCCTTCATGCCGGCCTAGGCACCCTTCACCGTGATCGCGTCCGACCGCAGATCCTTGCGCAGTACCTTGCCGACGTTCGACTTCGGCAGGTCGTCGCGGAAGACCACGATCTTCGGCACCTTGTAACCGGTAAGGGTTTCGCGGCAGTGGGCGCGGATGTCTTCGTCGGTCAGCGACGCATCCTTCCGCACGACGTAGGCCACCACCCACTCGCCGGTGTCCTGATCGGGCACACCGACTACCGCGCAGTCGACCACGCCGGGATGCGAGGCAATCGCCGCTTCCACTTCGTTCGGATAGACGTTGAAGCCGCTCACCAGAATCATGTCCTTCTTCCGGTCCACGATGAAGAAGTAGCCCTCGTCGTCCATCTGCGCGATATCGCCCGTATGGAACCAGCCGTCGCGCATGGCCTGCGCGGTTTCCTCAGCCTTCTCCCAATAGCCTTTCATGACCTGCGGGCCCCGCACGACGACTTCGCCCGGCGTGCCCGACGGGACATCACGCCCCTCATCGTCCACGAGCCGCACGTCGGTGCCGGGCACGGGAATGCCAATCGAGCCCCGCTTGACTCGGTGGAACGGCAGGAGCGTGACGACCGGCGAGGTTTCGGTGA
>Ga0172372_10005325_pt1 | contig 17916 bp, 10 predicted proteins | sample LakKiv5m_2_FD_114544 | JGI IMG/M metagenome (GOLD analysis project Ga0172372, IMG submission 114544) | Freshwater microbial communities from Kabuno Bay, South-Kivu, Congo - kab_092012_9.5m | ecosystem: Environmental > Aquatic > Freshwater > Lake | place: Democratic Republic of the Congo...
AAAACCCAAAGTATTGGCCACATCCAAACTAGAACTCAATTCGTCAATCTCGATGCCTTGGTTCGCATCGTTGGAAGCCAAGCGCAATTCTATGCGGTTGGAGTGACCAAAGCTTACGAGCACGTTTTTATTTGTAGCTGTTTCGATAGCGCGTTTGACATCTTCCAAAGTTTCTGCAAATTCTAAATCGACGGTCACTGTTTTAGCTGAACTCGAAAGCTTACCGTAATTTTCAAGTTGGGTGGTGTAGTTGATGCCTGCGGTATCGCTATCAGCTGAAAAGCGATTGCCTGAAGTGACTTTAACACCTCCAGCGGCAACTTCAGTGGCCGTGATGCCCATGCTTTGCAAAGTGGCATCTGCATTGATGGCAGCTGCCAAAGCAGCATCTGTTGCATATAAACTCAAATCCAGTGGAGCGGCAGAGTTGTCTAGACTGGCATTCTCGTTGTAAAAAATGACTTGGTCGGTGTTGGCTGAGTTTAAATTCATAAAGTAGGTTTCATTTTCAAATGAACCATACTTGAGCGTGAAAGAGCCATTTTCAATGCCAGTGCCGTTATTGAGCGTTGAAAGCAAGCTGGTTTCCGAAAAAGAACCCAATAAGCCCAAGTCAGAAGCTGTATTGCCTAAAACAATTGGGCTAGGCTTATAGATGTCGAGAGTATAACTTTGATTGGTGTCGGATACCGAAATGCCGATATCTGAAACGATGTCGACATTGCCAGTGCTGTTGATTCTAGCACTGAATGGAAAAACCGCCGTATCACTGGCGGCGTTGATATTATCAACGATGGTTTGAGCTGAGTCGCCTGCACCGATAGCTACGGAAACAGTAGAAATTCCATGAGTAAGATTCAATGTTGTGGCAGCAACGGGTGCCGCGGGAATGTCTTTAACGATATAACGATCCCATTGAACAGCCCGTTCTTTGATGCTTAAAGTTGTATTGCTGAGCTTGGAGGTGATTTTAATTTGTCCGGTTTCAGCTGATAGACTTGCCGTGATGTATAAATCGTCTTGAACGGACTTGGTGTTGATGTGATTGACCAAGTCGTTCAACGTGCGGATGTCATCAACACCGTCGCCATCACTATCGAGTGTAATAATGCCAAGACGTTCACCATTAGAAATGGTGAAGCCAGTGTTATCAATGCCTTTGCCACCATTTAAATCTGCAATTAAAGTTTCACCGACAAAACGCGGGTCTAAATCGCCACCTTGAATATCACTACCAGAAATGGAGGTTTTAGACAAAGGTATTAAACCCAATTGTCGACCAATGGAATCACCTTCGAGTTCAGAAATACGCATGCTGGTATTGCTATTAGATTGAATAGATAAACCAGTGCCAGTGTTGTTGAGTCCAACGGTAACCAAACCGCTTAATTTAGTTTCGATTAAACTTTTTACATCGGCTAAGGTTACAGCTTTAGATAGATCGACGACATAGCTCACATTGGAAAGGGTGAATTGAATAGAGCCCTTAGAAACGCCATTCCCGTTGTTGAGCTGTGACAAGCGAGTTTGCCTGCCGAGAATGTTTTCACCAGTGATTAAACCAGCATCACTGGCATTGCGTTGCAATCCCAAACTTTTTAATAGATCAGATTCAATGACACCGATTTGGCTCAAATCAGTCATTTGTGCAATCAATACATTCATTCCCGTGTTGGTGGCGAAGCTAAGGGAGATGCTTTCGTTGGAACTGAGGATCAAGCCTGTGCCGTCATCGCTCACTTGAGCATGCAATTTGATCTGATCGGTGCTAGCAGCATTGATGATCTCGGCCATTTCACTGATGCTTGACGTTGCGGTAAAATCTATTGTGGTTTTAGAGCCAAGTGAATCAGTGACGGTGAGCGTGTCGGTGATGGGTAAAATGTCGAGCAAGTCATTGGCGCCATCGACAGTTTTCAAGAAGGTTGAATAGTTTTGCATACTTTGCAAATTTATACCGGTTTTAGTGTTGTTAAAGGTTGCGTCGAAACCTTCAAGATTATTGAATTGTTGCAACATGTACTCAAGGGAATCGCCTTCTAAAACCGTGATGATGTCGCCACGTACAAGATGCTGTGTAACTCCTGCTTCATTGACGAGTTGATCGGCAGTGAGTTTTTGCGTTCCATATTTAAAACCATTACCATTTCTAAGGTCATCAATACTTTGAGCATTGGCATACAAGGCTGATTGAGAGGTAGCGCTGCGATCACTGATGTCGGTGCTATTTGAAATTTTAAAAAATTCAGTGCTGGTTAAGATAAGTTCATTGTTATCGATACTGGCGACAATTTGTCTAAAGTCATCGTTGACATTCAATTTATTAACAGCTTGATTGATGCGTTTTGCAATAACTTCAATACTATCGCCATTGTAAACATTGACATTAAGGGTGGTGCCGTCTGATAAATTTAAAGTAAAGCTATCGTCAGCGGCAATAGCGGCACTTAGTCCTGTATTCATAACATAAGTGCTACGGTTGAGTGAGCCTCCTGCTTGGAAGTGACGTGTGATCAAAGGTTGAGTTTGTGATTCATCAACGCTAATTTGCTGACCTGTTTTATGAGTGATCACCATGCCTGAACGAGTTTGCAAAGCTTGAAATTCGGATTTGGCATAAGTGTTTCGAGCGGCGTTTACGGCGGCATCAACTTGTTGTTTTTCATTGCTGGTCAAAGTGGCGTATGTTTTCCCAATAGCAGCTAGCGCTTGTGTCTGGACATCGTTGGCGTAAGTGATGGAGGTGGTATCAGCAGTGATAACAATACCATTGATATTAGTTGCAAAAGCATCGCTGATGGCAACTGCAGCGACATCGCTTTTATCAGCTAAAGCTTCGTAAAAAGCATTGACAGCTTCCACTTTGCCAAAGTTTGTGGCTTCGGCAGCAAAATCTCTGGCGGTATTGTTGATGGTTGTAATTGTCGCTGCCGTGGTGGTGGAATTGCTAGCTGTAAGTGTGATGCCTAAACGTGAGGCGGTTTGTTGTTGGCCTTCTTGTAAAACCAAGGTGTTGCTACGATCTTTAAATACGGTAGAAGCGGCGTCGATGGCAGCTTGCACTTGTGTGCTTTCAACTGAGGTTAAGGCGGCTAAAGTGGTGCCTAGAGCAGTGACGGCAGCGTCGCGCACGGCGGTTTGGTAGGTGAGTAAACTGCCAAAATCTGTTGAAGTGTTGAGTAAATTCAATTGGGTCACCATATCAGCTCTGGTTCCACCGGCTTCTTCAAAGGCATTGGCGATGTCGATGTTGCCAACCACTTTGATTTCTTGAACAGATTTAATTCGCGATCTATCTAAAGGCACAGAGGTGTCTAAATTGAGTGGGCTTAAGATGGCATTTAGATTGTGATCTGAATCTAAAATGGTACTGCTGGCTCCAAAAGCTTCTGTGGCAGTGATGTTGGATTGGATGCGTTCATTTCCAAAAACATTGATTTTGAAAGTTTCATTGTTGCCATTGAACAAAATATCATTGCCCAAATTGGTAAAAACAGAATTTAAATATTCAGAGCCACCAAAAATATTTTTGTCGCCCAATTGGGTGTTGCCGATAGAAATAATGCTGTCTAAAATGGCTTGTAATTCATTGGCAATGGCTTGTCTGGAAACGGAATCGTTTTCGGCGTTGAGAACTTGAGCTGTTTTTTCTAAGGCGGTGTTGAGTGGGACCAACACATTGTCGAGGATTTGGTCGGAGTATTGCAGTAAATCTTGACCACTTTGAACATTTTTAGTTGATTGTTCAATTTGTTTTAAATTTGATTCAAGCAAAATAGCTTGATTGGCACTGACGGGATTTTCAGATGGACGTTCAAAGGCCTTTTGAGTTTGTAGCTGATTTTGAAGGCGAGTTAATTCGCTAAAGCTATCCTGAATATTCCGGATCATGCTTTCAAAATAGATGCTGGTGGTGATTCGAGACATGAAATCTAAAAATGGGGTATTGCAATAAACCTAATCGGTCTAGGGCGGGGCATTCTTTAGCCGATTAAGACAATTCAAGAAAAAATGAGCGGGACTTAAACATTTGGCTTGATAAGCCAGAAGTTAAAGCGACTACTCTTCGTAGGTTTCCATGAAAGGCACTAGATGACCGCTTCGAATCGGATGTTGCAATTTCATCAAAGCCTTCGCTTCAATCTGACGAATCCTTTCTCTGGTCACACCAAATTTTGCACCCACTTCTTCAAGTGTGTAAGATTGGCCACCAATGCCAAAACGCAAAATGATGATTTCACGCTCACGATCTGTTAAATCAACCATCGATTGATATAAACTGGAGCGCAAATCTTGCAAATCCACTAATTCATGAGGTTGTCTAGCGGCGCGATCGGCGATGAAATCGCCAAATTCACCATCGCCATCGCCTAAAGTGGCATCTAGCGAAATGGGATTGTAAGCGATTCTAAGCAGGCGTTTAACTTCTGATTCTGGGATGTTGACCTCGTCGGCAATTTCTTCAACACTGGCTGAACGTCCACGATCGTGTTCAAAAGTGCGCATGACATTGCGAATTTTAGCAATGGTGCGCAAAGTGTTGGCGGGGAGTCGAATGGCTCTTGAATGCTCTTGAATACAACGGGTGACCGACTGACGAATCCACCAAGTTGCGTAAGTGCTAAATTTGAAACCACGGCGGTATTCAAATTTTTCAACGGCGCGCATCAAACCTGAGTTTCCATCTTGAATTAAATCTAAAAATGGGATGCCGCGATTGCGATGATCTTTTGCAATGGATACCACTAAACGCAAGTTGCCTTCGGCCAAACCTTTTGAGGCCATCAACAAGTCATTTTGAGCTTTTTTGAGTCGAGTGATGCGTTTGAAGAGCTCTTCGGCAGGTTCGCCCATTTGATATTCAAGTTTTATGATTTGAACGTGAATTTGACGAGTGCGCATGCTGTCGGGAGCACGTTTTTTAAGACGGTCGTACTCGTCGATGAGCTTGTGCATTTGTTGGGCACATTTGATCAGTTCTTCAGCGACGTCTTTCAAGCAAACGTTTTTAATGGTGATTTCTTCCAGTAGAGAAGCACAACTGTTTTGGCGTTGTTGAACCACTTCGATGATTTTTTTTTCTTTAATTTCTTTGAGGTAATCTGAAACATCTTGCTTGTTGCGTTTGCGGATTTTGCGAATGGTGTCTAAGTTGGTTTGCATGCGACGTTTTGCAAACGATTTTTCAATGCCAATATCGGGATTGATGATCATGAATTTATCAACATCGCGATCGGAAATGCGGTAGAGCATGTCATCGATGATTTGTTGGCAGTAGCTACTGGTATAAAGGCAGCGTCTGACCATTTTTTCGGTCATCTCCAACATTTTGGAGAGTCTAAATTCCTCTTTTCGAGTGAGTAGGGGAATTTTACCCATGTGGTTTAGGTAATGACGCAGTGGGTCTACATCGATGTCTTCTTCACCGTCTAGATAGCGTTTAAAAGCTTTCTTAGTCTCCCGATTTAGGTTGGCTTCTTGATCTTCAGGTGCAGGCCCTTCATAGTCGGGAATGATGATATCAATGCTAAGCTCTTCAAATTTTGCTAAAATATAGTCAACATCTGAAGATGAAGACATGGTGTTGGGCAAGAGGTCATTGACTTCATCGTAATCTAAAACGCCTCTTTCGACACCATTTCCAACTATTTTTGAAAGGTAATCGAGTTCGACATTGGATTCACCATCGAGATCGCTAAATAAATCTGGCGTAACGCCTTCGATATCAACTTCGTCAATATCAAGCACGTCATCTTCATCATCTACGATGTCAATGATTTCGGAATCTTCCGATATATCAGCGTCTTCAAGTTCCATTAATGGGACGGTGGGAGACCAAGCGAGGCAAGAGTTTAAGAGGGGATCCTATAATAACACTTATAATTTGTCTAGATTAAGCTTTAAAATTTGTCTTGGATAAAGCCGCAATTTCACCGGCGTGAAATGAGCTTCGCACGAAAGGTCCCGAATATACGGTGCGAATGCCACTAGCTTTGGCGCAGAGTTTTAAGCTTTCAAATTCCTCTTCGGGGAGGTAACGCTGCACAGGCAGGTGTTTTTGGCTAGGTCTAAGGTACTGTCCCATGGTCAAAATGTCTACATCTGCTTTTGCGATCGCATCGAAGCTGGCTTTTAACTCATCTAACGTTTCGCCCAATCCGAGCATCAGTCCAGTTTTGGTCTGGGAGTTGCCATAAGTCTTGGCGTTGATTAAAACCTCCAAAGAGCGCTGAAATTGTGCTTTCGATCGGACTTCGGGAGTCAATCTTTCGACGGTTTCGAGGTTGTGATTTAAAACGGCAGGGCGACATTCCAAAGTTGTGATTAAAGGTTCTAATTTGCCGTTGAAATCGGGAATTAAAAATTCGTATTGCGCCTTGGGTAAAGTTTTTTGAAGTGCTAAGGCAACGGCTTTAAATTGAGAGGCGCCGCCATCGGGCAAGTCGTCGCGATTGACTGCTGTGATAACCACATAGTGAAGTCCCAAGGCTTTGGCGGATTCGGCCAAGTCGTTGGGTTCGTTGGGATTGAGAGGCAGAGGGCGACCACTTTTAACATCGCAAAAGCCACACACGCGTGTGCAAACATTGCCATTGATCATGTAGGTTGCTGTTTTGTTGGAAAAGCATTCGCCGATGTTTGGGCAACGTGCAGATTCACAAACGGTGTGTAAGCCAGAGCTGCGAAACCCCTCCTTCATTTTTCCCAATTCGCCACGGGTGGGCAAGGGTCGTTTTAGCCATTTAGGTAGTTCGGTAGTTGCAGTTGTCATAGGTGGTTAATAAGGTTGAGGTCGTAGTTGTCAAACTATGTGCTGAGGACTTCAGACCAAGCCGTTTGGGTGATAAAGCCCTCGCGTAAGCATGTCCAGCGATTTTTTTCATGGTCGAATTGCAAAATAGTGGAGGCGTGACCTGAACTTTGAGGTGCAGGTTCAGCGATGATGAAGTCTACACGCATGCTCAAATTTGGATCGACTTCAGCTAAGCTTTTAGGAGCTTCAGTGCCTGAAAAGTTGGCGCTGGTGCAAAGGGTGGGACCGGTTTTTTGCAATAAAGCTAGCAAAGGTTCAATTTGAGGCATGCGAATGCCAATTGCGTTAGGTGTTCCAGCGATCAAAGTGAGAGGTCCAGGCCAGAAGTGCTTTGCAAGTTTTTGAGCTCCGGCTGGAATTTCGTTCCAAATGGATTCAACCTGTTTCCAATTGCCGACAAAATGCGAAAGTGGCTTTTTGTCAGGACTTTTTTTAATGGCGTTGAGTTTGGCTTCAGTGCTGCAATTGCCCATCAGACCGACAACGGTTTCGGTTTCAACCAAACAGGTTTTGTTTTCAAGCAGCCACTGTGCTATGAGATTGCTGTCTTGCCACTTGAGCTTGGGAAGTTTTGAGTTCAATGCGAAAAAGTAAACGACGTCAATTTGAGAAAGTATATAAGATTCTACATTTTAGCATTTGGACTGATCCTTCACGCTCAAGTGTTGGTGGCGGGTTTTGATACTAAAAGCAAGGTCTTGCGTTTTGTTGAATTTGAAAATTTGATTTATAGCGGCAATGTAGCCACCATCAAAAATAGAAGTTCAGTAGAGTATGGTGACTTCAAACTCACTGCCGATCAAATCCAATACGATCGATCGTCTCAAGATATCCATTTAGAAGGCCATGTTGTGGTTGAAGGAGAAGGTGTGGTTTTCAACACCACTAAAATTGATTACAACTTTAAGTTGAAACTGGGGCAAATGGGCGCCTTGAGTGGTCAGTGGACATCTAAGCGCAATCCTCTTCCCAACAGATCGGAGATTTTTCAAGTAAAAGAAGAGAGCAAAACGTTTTACCTAAAGGCGGAAAGTGCTGAATTGAAACAAAATGGTTTTGGCAAGCCTTCTTTTATTTTGCGTAAAGTGCGAGTGACCGATTGTGATGAAGAGAAGCCCCATCACGATGTAAGTTTATCCCGTGTGATTTATTCGAGCCAAGATAAAATTGAATTGAGTCACTTGGTGCTGAGAATTTTTGGCATTCCATATTTTTACTGGCCTTATGCCGTTAAAGATATTTATTATGATTGGCCGTGGACTAGATGGGAGTTTGGCAAGCAGGCGGATTGGGGCGCTTATGGTAAAGCACAAACCCATTTATTGCCTGAGAGCACAAATAAAAATTTAAAAATAGGCTTGGATTATCGCAGTAGACGTGGTCGTGCCTTGCATTTGAATTTCGATAAAGACAGTGAAGTGTTGAGTCAAAATATAAACATCAATTTGTATGACGAACGCTGGGAGGATCAAAATGGTTCACTGCATTTTGAAGACAAGCGTTACCAATTTGATTTAAAGCATGATCAAAAGTTAGATGATCATTGGAGTTTTAGGATTGATGCTCATCATCAAAGTCCGACAGAATCATTTTTGTGGGATGATGGCAATCGGTACATCAAGAGTCAAAATAGATATGTTGCTCCAGTGTTGGGAGCAAAACAAATTCGTGAGGGGGTTTTGGAAGAGTATGATGAGTTAGTGTATCGTGAAGGAGCTTTGCAAGAGCAAGAGATTGCCGTATCTTACTGGGAGGGCAGTCACTATTTTGAATTGGGAAGCACCTTTAGTAGTGATGGAGAACAAATATTACAACGTGAAAAATGGTTGGAGTTGAATGGTCGTATGATTCCCTCTCATTTACTGGGAGAGTCTTTGTTATACTCCAATGAGTATGTATTGGGAAAAGTTGGGCAGCGTTTGGGGCATGTTAGCAGTGCGGCTGATCAACAGTTTGTTTTAGGTTCTGTGCCCATTCGCGATCGTTTTCACAACACGCGTGCTTTTCTTGATCAAACCGTGGAGTTGGAGTTGGTGCAATCTAGCTACTTACAAGCCACGCCATTTATAGGAAGTCGGTCACTTTATTACGAAAGGGCACTTAAACGCAATTTTGAAGGTCAAGGGTTTTGGCAGAGCAGCGATGCAGAGCTTGAAAATGGTGTTTTTTCCAATCGTTTTAAATCGGGCTTGGAGTTGGCGACGCGTTTGGATGGTCGGTTTGGAGCTGACGATTTCAGACACACCATGCGCCCGAGCATTAGACTGACGTATTTATCTCCAACTGGTTTTGATATGGATCAAGTTCTCGCGCCAGTGGACTCGATAGATGTTGAAAAATTTGGCCGTTATGAGAGCGTTTACAGTTTGGATAATGAGTTTTATAGCAAGCGCAATGGCAAAATGGAGCTATTTTACTTATCGGGTTTGCAGTGGCGTCAAATTTTAAAGGCGCAGGATCAAACGGAAATTTTTGGTGTCGATGAACGTGAAGCTCAAGACTTATGGCTGACTCAAAGTTTTTATCCAAGTCAGCAGTGGACATGGTCGTTGGATAGCTCAATGAATACTTTTTCGGGCCAATTTCCGACTTTAAGGGCGGGGTTAGCCTATCAAAAGAATGGGTTTCAAGCCAAATATTTTTGGAATAAAATTAAAGATTTCAGTTTGGCAAATTCACTGTTGGTGCATCGTCATGATGTCGAAGTGCTTTATCAAGCTAAGCGTGATGATTTCCAAGCCAGAGTCAGTTGGGATGAAGAACCACAGCAAAATATTGTGATTAAAAATAGTTTGTATGAGCATGGCTTTAGGCGTTTTGAATTGATTTGGGGTCATTTGTTCCACTGTTTGCGAAGTGAAATTGAAATGAATTACGACTTTGAAGGTGGTGGAACGAGCTTGATTTTTAGATTTGGACCTGGGTTGTTTAATGAAAACTTACCTCGAACCCGTTTTCCTTTATAAAGGGACTATGAGTTCAAAGGCTGGTCTTAGAATGTTGAAGTTATGAAAATGCATGTCGTCTATCCAGGTTCTTTTGACCCTCCTACTTTAGGGCATTTGTCGATTGTTAATCGAGCCAAAAGTTTATTTGGTCGTGTTACGGTGATGATAGGAGTCAACCCTTTCAAAAAATCATGGTTGGAAGTCGAGGACCGTTATGCTTTATTGGTTGAAATGTTCAAAAATGAGGAAAATGTCGATGTGGTATGTGAATCGGGATTGGTGGCTGAAGCTGTTAAAAAATTGGGAGCAGATGCAATTATAAAAGGCATTCGTTCTGAAACCGATTTGCGTTCAGAACAAGTGATGGCTGAAGCAAATTCAATTTTAGGCAAAGGTTTGGAAACGTTGTTTTTGACTTCAAAAGGTGAGCTTCAAGGCGTAAGTTCTAGTTTAGTTAGACAAATTTTTCAATTGGGTGGCGATGTTAGCCCATTTGTTCCTGCAAGTGTATATGAATGGTTAAAACAAAATGATTGATAAGCCCAAATTTTTTGGTTTAATGTGTTTGTTATCAATTGTAAGGTTGCAAGCTCAGGACATTTCTTATCTCGAGTCTGCTTATAAAGATGAGATGTTTTTATTTGTTGAAGAGAATGCTAAAGAATTGTTGACAAAAGATGAAATTCTAAAACAGCCCGAGTTGGCGCTTAGAATTGAACAATTGTGGGTGGCCAGTCTGGTTAAACGTGAAAAGTATGCTGAAGCATTAGAGAAGGTGATGAATATCGTGGTGAAAAGCCCTGATCAAAAATTAGACGTTAAATTGGAGTTCTATAAAGCTATTGCCGCTTTTTACGTTTACACTAAAACCGAACAAGCCATGCCCGAAGGCATGCAGCCTCCACATGTGATTTTAGAGCAAATAGAAAGTCAGTTGAGTTTTGACGAGCAATTTGTTTCTAAATATTATCGTGCATACGACATGTATGAAATGGGTCAGTACAATCTCGCTTTTGAATTGTTAAACACGTTCTCCATCAGCTCTGCTCCAGTTGAAATAGCAGAACAAGTGCAATTTCTGGTGGCGCGCAGTTTATTTTATTCTAATCCACCAGAATATGAAAAAAGTTTGCAAAATTTAAAAGAGCTCATAGAAAAATATAAAAAATCAAACGAGATGCACCGTTATCTTTATTGGCGCGGGCAATGTTTTTTTGAACTCAATCAGCTTGAAAATGCTGAAATGGCCTTTAAGCAAGCTTTGGAGCATCATCCCGATTCTAAAACAGAGGTTGATATTCATCATAACTTAGGTTGGCTCTATTCGTCACTTGGAAATTTAGAGAAAGCAAGTGAACATTTAAAATTACTATTGGATCCAAAATGGAAAGAGATTTCTTTTCGTTATGAGGCTCCTACTCGTTACAAGTTGGCTAACATGATGTTTTTTCAAAATCAAGTTGAACAAGCTTTTGATACGGTTTTACCGGTTTTAAATGATCCGGCATTAAGATACAATGCTTCACTATTAGCAGGTCGAGCGAAAATGGCGATGGGTGCTTGGAGCGATGCCTCTGAATACTTGATTGAGGCCTTATCGAGTCCATTGCGCGCCATTAAATTGGAAGCAGGAAGAAATTTGGGCGAAGTGTATTTGCAATTAAAGCAGTACGATTTAGCGATTGGAAGTTTAAAAGGTTTAATTGAAAGTGAAGTACTGCTTGACTTTCGCATTCAAATACAACTCGATATAGCGAAGGTGTATTTTGAGATGGGAGATATTTATTTGGCTCAAAATATTTATCGTGAACTTTTAACCGAACAAAATAAAAGTATAGAAGCAGGTGTTTATTATAATTTAGCGAAGTGTGCGACGATGACGAACCCTCTGGTTGAATGTTTTTTTAAACGCGATCAATTGGTGCAAAAATTGGAGATGGGAAGGATCGATCGACTCAGTTTTGAAACTGAAAACAGTATTTTAAGTGAAGAAGTCAAAGGTGTCTTGTCCAGAATTTGGATCATGGCTAATTCTGGTTCAACTGAGTTAAATAAGGGCGATGTGATTAAAAAACTTGCCGAATTGTGTGAGGCTGATGTCGAGGCGATGACTCAAGTCATTCGCGCTGATTATTTAAAAGAACATGAAGATTTGCCTTCAGAGTTAGGTGAAGAGAGTATGTTGTTGAATGAGCTTGTCATTAAATTTGATAAAGTGTTTAAAGATTTAGAAAAAATACCTAGTTATCAAAGCTCTATTGAATTATTAATGCCTCTATCGCGTGTTTATGAAAAGTTACAGACAATGTTGATTTCAAATCAATTGGACCATGTTATTTCTATGGGAAAACAAAGTCCTTATCTTGCGTTAGCTTATCATGATAAGGCAAAATTGTTCAATAAACAAAATTTGTTGGGTGTGGCGTTAGAAAGTCTACATCATGCTATCGCAAGCACAACAGACCCTAGTTTGAAATCGCAATATTTGTTGGAATTAACAGATATACAAATCAACATTGCTGAATCATTAGGTGAAAAAGATGATAGCTTAGGTGCTAAAAAAGAAAAAGGAGTGAAGGCCGTGGATGCAAAAACTCAAAAATTTAAAGTGAAACAGGGTTTAAAAAATTTAGACGAAATATTAAGGCTAGGCTATGTGAGCCATGTAGATGTTGTGGAACGCAAGCATCGCTGTTATTTGATACTATTGGACATTCAAAGTGCGGAACATGTGCTTCTGGATTTTTTGGCGGCTGAAGAACCTAAGCCTGATAAAATTGTGATTGAGAACTTGTTGATCGAGTTTTATTTGAACCAAGGTATGAATAAAAAAGCTGGTCACCAAAGATTGCTCCACGCCACTCGGGTTCAAGACGAAGATGGTATTAATGCAGATAAGCATCGTTATTTAGCGGCATTAGAACTAATAGCACAAGATGATGAAGGTAAAAAATCAGGCATGCAAATTTTGGAGGTCTTAATCAATGTTGATGAAAAAAATCATTGGACTTATAAGGCTATACTCAAACAAGTTGAAATGATGCAAAAAATGGGCAGCACGGAAAAAGCAGCGGCTTTATTAGATTCAATAAAAGAAGGCAAAGCTAAAAATGTTCCTGAGGCTTTGGAGCAGGAGTGGAATATGGTGCATGGGCGACTGGCAATGGAGCAAAAGGATTATCAAATAGCGACACAATATTTTCAACATGTTTTTACTACAGCTTTACCTAAACATGAAATCAAAGCAGTTGCAATGCTTGAGTATGCTAACGCTTTAAGCTTTTTGGATCAACACAAAGCGGCAGATGTTTATTTGCAATTTTATTATCTTTTTTCCGATCATTCAAAACGAGAAGATGCTTTGCTGAAAAGCTGTCAGTTGAGGTTGATGTTCATTCATAATCATCAGAAAAACGATATGAAAATAGAGGCGGTGGAGCAGTTGAAACAACTGATCGCCAAAATTGATAACGACAGCGAACGCGTTCGTCTTTTAAATGAAGTCAAGGGTTTATAGGCAACTCTAAACCAAGTTGACATTGGTGTGCCATTCTAAATTTCAGGCGGGCATAGGACTGACATAGGATCTTATTTTTAAACACTATCATTTAGAGACCCCTTGGTAGAGCTGACTCTAGAAGTTAATAATTAATCGAGTAAATTTCTTCCGATGGGAGATAAAGGCCTTGTCCCTAAAGTCGTCAATCAGCGAAACGTCATACCCGCGCAGGCGGGTATCCAGAACGACGTAAAAGCTACACCAACCTAGATTCCCCCGCCTTCACGGGCTCCGCCCTTCGTACGCGGGAATGACGGATGCTTTTCTCATCTGCCGAAGTTATGGACAAAGCCGAGATAAAGGAAAATGAAATTAACGAGAGTTGATGTTTATGAGTTTCTTAAAAAACGCGGACTCGATCTGGGTATTGTGGATAAATACTTTCTGTTCTCGATTAAACCTTACCACCTCCTTGTTTTTTAGAAATTGGCCCAAATACAATCACATAAACCTTGCATCGTGCTTCTTGCCAATCATTGTTATCATCATCTTATTCAAGTAGTAAATGAAATACTCGAAGGGGCATAACAAGTCGGTGTTGACGGGTGCAAAAAGCTCCGGTGTTTCGCACTTCCACTTTTTACACCGCAAACTTCAGCCTTATATTTAAAAATTGTATTGCATATTTTACTTAGGAAATACAATTTACTAAAATTGTAATACAGGAGAGCATATGACAAAGACCATGACTTTTAGGCTAGAACCAAGCAAAGTACAAAGAGCACAAACTGTATTAAAATGCAAAACTAAAACTGATGCAATTGATATGGCCTTAGATCTAGTTCTAGGAAACTCAATTATCGTTAAAGGTCACGAAAGCATGTTTGGAAAGTTTAAAGACTGGAAAGATGAATAAAGTTCTTGTTGACACTTGTCTTTATATTGAGTGGTTTAGAGGAAATTTGCTAGAGCATTCTAATGAACTTCTTTCAAATATACCTTACCTATCATCAATTGTAGCTACAGAACTTATAGCAGGTGCTCATAGTAAAATTCAGAAAAGAGAAATCTCAAAATTTATTTCTCATTATGAAGAGGCCGATAGAATTATTTCTCCTTCTCACAATATCTGTTTTCAAGCAGGAAAATGTATTGAAAAACTTACTATTCCATCCAAAAATATTTTAGGTGACTCTCTTATAGCAATGTCAGCAAAAAGTATTGGCGCTGAAGTTTGGACAATTAATTCTAAAGACTTTAATCTTATAAAAAAAGTTTTTCCCTTTAAATTAAAAGTCATTCTAGCCGTATAGCAAATAAATGAACCAGAGTTTAAAAAGTTTTAGCCTACGACTTACACTTCTTAAAACAGGTTGTTTGAAGCGTTGATGCATAGAATATCTAGGCATGCTTTAGATCCATTCCCTTGTTGTTGTGCTTGTGGTTAAAGGTCTAATGAAAAAACGTACATTTCTTTTTTTGCTCTGCCTCTAATAGTAATATCGTTATGCATAATCTTCTATTTAAAAGGAAAAGAATATGAACTTATATTTACCGAGCAACAAATATTAGAGAAGTTATCAAGCAAACTGCCAATTGAGAAAACCTATTTCTTTATTCTTAAATTCACCCTAGATAATCCCCGTATGTCATTTCAGAACGGAAGTTCCAGAATCAATGCTGGACTAGATATCGTATTGAACGTCATGCTCAACAATGAACCCAAACCTTTGGGGGGGGGGAACAATCGATTTTACTGGTGGCGTTATTTATAAGGCAGACAAAGGTCAATTTTTTATGCAATATAATACAAGCTCATCTTTTAATTTATTAAATCTAAATTTCATCTCTTTGATATGATGAAAATTATTTCAATAGGCTAACAATTTCTTCAAGCGGACATTTTACGGCGCCTTCGCTATGCCGTAAGATTCCTGTTATCTCATTCGTTGAACATAACGCGAAGTAGTTCGTTCCAACTGATAGCAAACTATGAACATCAGAATAGGTTATGCCAAGTGTGGTGAGTTATACGAGTTTAGTTTGTTAATTTTTAATCTCGTAAACATGGTTACAGATTTTAAGTAACTCTAGATCGTGCGTGATGATGATGGCGGTTAAGTTTTTTGGAAGGTTTTTTAAAACTCCAATCCATTCTTGTTTTGAGTTTGCATCTAAACCTACACAGGGTTCATCTAAAAATAAAAGTTGTGGATTTCTCAAAATGGCTCTAAGCATCATGAGTTTTTTCTTTTGACCGCCAGAGAGGTTCTTTCCATCGGGATAGAGCATTTGGTTTAAACGATTGGGCAAAGATTGAATCCAATGGGATAGTCCGAGATCTTCAGCTTTTTTCAAAATGAGCTCATCGGTATAGTTGCGACCTAAGCAGAGGTTATCGCGTAGACTCATTTGGAAGAAGTCCGAGTCTTGTGGAACATAGGCGATGATATCCCAAAGTGAGTTCCGATCGGATTCAGTGTAGTCGATGTCGTCCAGTTTAATGGTGCCGGTATGAGGTTTTAATAGTCCCATCAACATGTACATGAGGGTACTTTTGCCTACACCAGTAGGACCGTAAATTCCAAAGATGTTGCCTTTGATAATTGAGAATTGATGGGGCCCTAGAATTTGTAATCTTTCAATGTAACTGTAACTAAGGTTTTCCACTTTGAGTTCTTTTTCAAAAGTGACTTGTTGGCCATGGTGTGTGATAAAATTTTCTTCGAGCAAAGGTTGTATGGCATTCCAAGCCACTTGGCCAGTTACGAGGTTGGCTAAGTCGTGAGATAGAGTGTAAGTGATGGGTTGAAGACGAGAGAGCACGATCAAATAGGTGATCAAGGTTTCAGTGGGCATTCTTGAGTGATTGGGTAAAAGATAGTGGGTGCTTAGTAAAGTGAGGATACACATGAAGATGACCCAGCGTGTCCAATGTGGAGCGCTAAAGGTGAATGAAAGATGCATTGTTGCTGCGTGTTGGGACGAGGCGAGTACCTTTTGGTATTGTGCTTTCATCCAGCTTTTAGCTTGATACAAAGTGAGGGCAATGGGATGTTTCCAATTTTCGAGTAAGAAAGAGGCTTCGTGTTGTTGTTGTAGTTGAGCATTTTGAGCGTAGTGCTGCACCCACTTGTTGCTAATTAAAATGCTGAGTGCAACTAAAATACCTAGGGGTATGAGCAGTAAACTCAAATTGGGCGAGAGGCACCAAAGTGAAATCAGTATGATTATCGTAAAACCAGTTGCGGCTGCCAAATATATAGTTGAAATTAAGGCGAGTCCCAAATGTTTGAATTCAGATTGAAACAGTTGTAACCAAACCCCCTTGTTTTGAATCAAGGTTTCCAGAGCTTCTTTTTTAGATAATTGGTCGAAGAGTTTGATTTTGTAGGTGCTGATGATTCGGTTCGACCAGGCTGTAGCTAGAAATACTTTAGCAGTGCTCGTCAACCATTGTAAGCTAAATAATCCAAACAATAGTAGAAGCATCTGGGTGACATTGAGTGTTAGTGGTTGATCTGATGAGAAAGTTGGCAATTCAACCAAACCTGACGAGGTGCTTTTGAGCAGTGGTATGAGTGATAAAATCCCAGCTGTTTCGAGTAGAAAGGGAAGCGTTGCTACTAAAACTGAAATAGCAAATAGCAGCGGCTGAACTCGGATGAAATTTAGGTAGAGCTTAGGCGCAAGTTTTGAAAAGAGTTTAATCAAGGGCTAATTAGGCCATTGTATCAGGCTGAAAGAATAAAATCTTTGAATTGTTCAAAGGCATGGTCTAAATTGTCGTTCACGATGTTAATATCAAAGAGGTAAGCTCCTTTCATTTCGCTTTGCGCTTCTTCCAAGCGTGTTTCAATATTGGCATCTGTTTCTTTAGGTCGTGCCAGCAAACGTGCTTTGAGTTGTTCAATTGAAGGTGGTGAAATAAAAATGCTTTTTAGATCGGTTTTGTCGAGCAGTGTCATCAAACTTCTAGCACCTTGAATATCAATGTCCTTTAAGAACAATTTACCTTCATTCAAGCCTTGGCTGATGGTGGATTTCAAAGTTCCGTAATATTTGCCATACACCAAAGCCCACTCCAAGAAGTGGTTGTTTTCGATGTTGTTTTCAAAATCTTCGATACTTAAAAAGTGGTATTGCACACCGTCTTGCTCACCCGGTCTAGCTTTTCGAGTGGTGGCAGAAGTGGGAAAACTGTATTCAGGGTAGAGTTTCAGGAATTTAGAAATGAGAGTGCTTTTGCCAGAACCAGAAGGGCCAGCGACGATGATCATTTTTCCACGTGGCATCAGTCTTCCTCTTTAATAGGACGATTGATCAAGTTTTTCATAACTTGAAAAGGATCTTTTTTTTCCCAAGCGATCTCGTAAACCGCTCGCGATAGTGGCATGTCAAATTCGAGTGTGTTGAGTGAACTGATGAGAGATTTAACCGTGTGCGCACCTTCGGCTAATTTGCTCCAGTTGTTGTGTTTAACTAAAGAAATACCATACGAGCGATTGCGTGAGTGTGGGCTGCAACAAGTGGTCACAAGGTCACCTAGACAACTTAAACCTTGAAAAGTTTCGGTTTTTGCACCGCGATAAAGACCGTAGCGTTTGATTTCACTGATGCCGCGTGTGATGATGGCAGCAGTGGTATTCATACCA
>Ga0172372_10005326_pt1 | contig 17915 bp, 10 predicted proteins | sample LakKiv5m_2_FD_114544 | JGI IMG/M metagenome (GOLD analysis project Ga0172372, IMG submission 114544) | Freshwater microbial communities from Kabuno Bay, South-Kivu, Congo - kab_092012_9.5m | ecosystem: Environmental > Aquatic > Freshwater > Lake | place: Democratic Republic of the Congo...
TGCTGGCACAAGCCCCGCCTTGAAACGGGCAGTGGCTTCAGACGAGGCCTGCTCCATGGACAGCCGTGGAGGGAAAAGCATGCCCTCCCGGTACCAGGATGGAATCTTTTGTCTTGTTTTCTGCAGCGCTTCAATCTGGGCGGCTGCATCAGCGACAGGTACTCCGGGGTATTGCTTCCGGGCCAGCGCCAGTTGAAACGGGTCGTCGTTCCGGTGCTCCCAGACAAATCGGGAGAGTTCCGGAATCATGCATTTTCTTTTTTCCCGAAACGGGCGCGGAAAAACTCTACGGCAATAGGCAGCAGTGAAACGCCGATAATACCGAATACTACTATCTCGAAGTTGTTTTTGATGATTTCAATCTGTCCGAAGAAGTACCCAGCCAGAGTCAGCGAGGTAACCCACAGGATACCGCCGAGCACGCAATTATAGATAAATTTTCCGTAATCCATTTTTCCCACACCGGCAACGAAGGGGGCAAATGTGCGCACAATGGGCACAAAACGAGCCATAATGAGCGTTTTGCCGCCGTGTTTGGCGTAGAACTCCTGCGTCTGATCAATATACCTGCGCTTCAGAAACCAGTAGTCTCTGGTGAATACATTGCTCCCCAAATATTTGCCGAAGAAGTAGTTGGTGTTGTCGCCCAGAATGGCCGACAGGAAAAGCAGTGGAATAAGCAGCCAGACGTTCAGGATGCCAGTCTTGGCGGTGATGGCGCCTGCAGCGAACAGCAGGGAGTCGCCGGGGAGAAAAGGGGTAACAACCAGTCCCGTCTCGCAGAAAATGATCAGGGCAAGAATCAGGTAGGTGGCGAGCTGGTACTCGCGCATGATATTTTCGAGGTGTACGTCCAGGTGACGAATGACGTCGAGGACCTGTGTAAGAAAATCAATCATTATTTGCCGGGCTTTGTTCGGGGGTAAAGGTAATGAATATTTCGGAATGGGTCGGGCGACTATCCTCAGACCATGATGGCCTCGTGCGCGAGTGCGAGCATTTCGCGGTCGCCCGCTGAATTGCCGAGACCGATGATATGATCAAATTCTTCCAGCAGGATGGAAGCCTCTATCCGGTTGGCCTTTTCCTGTCCTTTGCAGTTGGGGGTAGCCAGTTTCCCAGTAAACCTTCCCTCATGAAACTCAAGCCGGGTGCTGATCAGGGCGTATCCTTCCGACTGCGCATAGGGAAGTACCCAGATATCGGGGGAGGCGGTGACGATAACTACTGTTGCGCCTTCTTTTTTCAGGTTTCCAAGTTTGTCGCATACATCGGTGCGGAGTATTCCCGGCAATCTTTTCTGACAGAACTGCCCGCCCTTTTTTCTGAGTGTTTTCTCGGATTCGCCCATTAAAAAGGCAGAAAGTACCAGCTCCTTGGCCTTTTCTGTGGTGTATCGCCGGAATACCCACAGCATACCGATTCTGAATATGGAGATGATCAGTCCGGCAATCAGTCTGTGGACGGGTACCGCAAAAAGCAGATACCTGTAGAGTGTATCACCCATAGTGATCGTACCGTCGAAGTCGGTCAGTACCAGTATTTTGCCCTCAGCATTGCTTTCCGGCATCAGTCGCGTTTTTTAAAGATGATGAAGTGGGCAGTTCGCCCCGTGCTGTCTCTTGTTGCTAACACCGTTTTGCATACTTCCAGTTCCGGATTGGTCGGGATTTGAGAAAGATATCCGGCTTCCAGCAGTACATACCGGCAATCAGCCAGTTTTTCATATACTTTTTCGTTTTGTCCGTTGGTTTCCCTGTTCACCACCCAGTCGAGGGGCAGGGGAGGGGTACTTCCGGTGAGAAATGAGGCATACGGGAAAGCGGGCAGCACGGCGTATTGTCCGTGGTATCTGGCATCGAGCTCCTTCAGGTCGCGGTACAGAGATGCCGTAGCCGTATCAGAACGAATACCGGTCAATTTCGGGAAAACAACCCCCATGTCTTCGGTCATGTCTGTGCGCAGGCCATCGCGGTAAACAAACTCGTATCCGATGCGGAAAACCGTCAGAAGTATGGCTGCCAGCGCTATACTATACCCGAAAAAGTACTTTTTAAGTCCTGAATTCCCCGAAAACTGGTCTGTGACTTCCAGGACTCCCCATACAAGGGGGATTGAATACAGTACCGGCAGGTTATATCCCCAACTGATGGAAGCGCACCAGCTGATTGCCAGAAGGAAGAAGGGAATCGGCTGAAAGCGCCGTTCCCGCACCAGCGGCAGGAGGAGCGCAAAGGCTGCAATCCAGAAAAGTACCCTCGACTGGCAAACGGGGCAATGTGCTCTTGTTTAACCAGATTGACGGCGGCAAAGCTCAGCGCCAGTAAACAGAGCCACCCCCCCACAATTTCAGCGCCAGATCGTGGCGCGAACTGCGAAAAAGATAAAACAACAGTCCCGCTATGCCCATCGAGGGAATAGCCAGTCCGGGTGTGGTAAGAAAGTAGTCGGTCAGTCCGTGCTGCAGTGCCCTGCCCGAAGAGGCCGATCCGCCGGTCATGGCCAGATACTGATCAGTGATTCCGTTATACTGTAACCAACTGTAAAAGACGACAGCTGCCAGACAAAATCCGGTGAAAAATGCCAGTTTAACCCTGCCAGTCAGTGTTTTTTCTGTTGCCATAACAACGATGGCAGCGACTGCCAGCGGATAGAAAGACTGTTTGCACATCCATGCAGCGAACAGCGCGGTGCCCGCCGCGATGGCCCGCCACCACGTGCGTTTTTCGCCCGACAGCAGAAAAGCGCTCAGTACAGCAAAAAAAATACCATCGGTGGTATGCCACGACTTGGGCGAGTAGTTGTGTACCGACAAAATGAAACCGAACACGGCAATCAGCCACATCCGGTTGCCCCGCGCGAGCAGGCGCGCACCCATGTACGCGGAAAGCCATACCTCCAGATAGAAGATCCAGCGCATACCCAGCTCGGAGAAGGTTGACGGCAGCAATTGCAGTTCCAGCGCACGCAGTAAGACCGGGAGAGGAGGCCGCACATAGATGATATCCTGATACAGCAATTTGCCGTTAAGCACCTGCCAGGCGAGTCCCGTGATGAATCCGCCATCCGTTTCGTTTACGCCGTATGGTGCGTACAGGACGCAATAGGCGGGCAAAAGCGCGAAAAAAAGCGCCTTCCAAAACAAAATTCCGGTTTTTTCATCTTCCATTCAGACAAAGGTAGAAAATTTTGAGGCCGATACTCAGATCAAAAGTACCTTTGCGCTGTTTTTTACATCAGCCTGTTTCAACCAGGCAAATTGTAAGATCTTTTTCAGGATTCTCTGCCGTTTTTGACCCGGCAAGGAATCCTGAACAAGTTCTAACTTTCGGAAATCCGACAGTTACACCTAACAAATTAACATTTCGACCAATGAATTTTGATCTGATCGTAATAGGCAGCGGCCCCGGCGGGTACGTTGCGGCCATTCGAGCCTCCCAGCTGGGTATGAATGTGGCAGTTATCGAACGCGAAAACCTCGGTGGTATTTGCCTTAATTGGGGATGTATTCCCACCAAGGCACTCCTGAAAAGTGCACAGGTATTCGATTACCTGAACCATGCGGAAGATTTCGGTATCAAGATTGGCAAAGCCTCCGCTGATTTCGACGCGGTGGTAAAGCGCAGCCGCGGTGTGGCCGACGGAATGAGCAAAGGGGTGCAGTTCCTGATGAAAAAGAACAAGATTACTGTTATCATGGGCAACGCCCGCCTGGTGGCCGGGCCGAAGGTATCAGTAACGGATGCAGACGGTAAAACTACCGAGTATTCTGCAAAAAATATTGTCATAGCTACCGGTGGCCGGGCCAAACAGCTTCCAAACCTGCCTGTTGACGGACAAAAAATTATCGAATACCGCAAGGCCATGACGCTTGAAAAGCAGCCCAAACGCATGGTGGTAGTGGGTGCTGGTGCCATCGGTGTCGAATTCGGCTACTTCTACCATACCATGGGTACCGAGGTAAGCATCGTCGAGTTCATGGAGCAGGGCCTGGTACCGCGTGAAGACGCCGATATTTCAAAAGAGCTCGGCAAGATTTTCACCAAAAAAGGCATCAAGGTTTACGGCGGCTGGGCTGTCGAATCGGTGGATACCTCCGGCAAGGAAATCAAAGTGAATATGAAGAGCCGCAAAGACGGTAAAACGGAGACCATCGTCTGTGACGTGGTGCTCAGTGCTGCCGGCGTGACGCCCAACACCGAAAATATCGGTCTGGAGGAGCTCGGTATTGCCACCGACCGCGGTTATATCAAGGTGGATGATTACTATCAGACCAACGTTCCCGGGGTATATGCCATCGGTGACGTGCTGGCCACGCAGGCGCTCGCGCACGTAGCCAGCGCTGAAGGCATCACCTGTGTGGAGAAAATCGCAGGACACCATCCGGAGCCTGTGGATTACAACAATATCCCCGGCTGTACGTACTGTATTCCCGAAATCGCCTCGGTGGGCTACACCGAACAGGCTGCCAAAGAGGCCGGTTATGAGGTCGTGGTAGGTAAATTCCCTTTCATGGCAAGTGGAAAGGCCAAGGCTGCCGGTCACCCGGAAGGCTTCGTAAAGGTTATTTTCGACAAGAAATACGGAGAATGGCTGGGTGCCCACATGATCGGATACAATGTGACAGAGATGATCGCCGAAGTGGTGGTTGCCCGCAAACTGGAAACCACCGGACACGAAATTATCAAGTCGGTGCACCCGCACCCGACCATGAGTGAAGCCGTTATGGAGGCAGCCGCGGCTGCCTACGGTGAAGTGATACACCTGTAAGGTAAACAGCCCTGTCAATCCGGAATAGCTCGCCGGGTCGAAAATGAACCATTTTTGACCCGGCGATTTGCTTTCAAATTGAACTTTTCATTGTAATTGCTGTTCAAACGCCATGAACCACCTGCTTCAAATCCGCACGCTCGGCGAACTGAAAAAATCCGGTTATCAGCCGCGCTCCGTTAAAGATGAACTCCGCCAGAACCTGATAGAAAAACTCAGAAACAAGGAGGAGGTATTCCCCGGGATTTACGGCTTCGATGATACAGTACTGCCCGATGTGCAAAGGGCCGTGCTCAGTCGCCATAATATTCTGCTGCTGGGTCTGCGCGGCCAGGCCAAAACCCGTATCGCCCGTTTGCTGATCAATCTGCTCGATACGTACATACCGATTGTGGCAGGCAGCGAGCTGAACGACGACCCGATGCACCCCATCAGTCGCTTCGCCAAAGACCTCATTGCCGAACATGGCGATAATACGCCGATTGAGTGGCTGCACAAAAGCGAGCGCTATGTTGAAAAACTGGCTACCCCCGATGTCAGCATCGCCGATCTGGTGGGTGATGTAGATCCAATCAAGGCCGCCAACCTGCGCCTGCCTTACTCGGATGAGCGGGTCATACACTTCGGACTCATCCCGCGTTCTCACAGGTGTCTGTTTGTTATTAACGAACTGCCCGATTTGCAGGCCCGTATTCAGGTGTCGCTGTTCAACGTGCTTCAGGAAGGGGATATGCAGATCCGCGGCTTCAAACTGCGGCTGCCGCTCGATGTGGAGTTCGTTTTCACCGCCAACCCGGAAGATTATACCAACCGCGGAAGTATCATCACTCCGCTCAAAGACCGTATCGAGAGCCAGATTACCACCCACTACCCTGAAACGGTGGATGTAGGCCGGAGAATTACTGCACAGGAAGCGCGAATCCCGCAGGAACAGCATGACATGGTCTATGTTCCCGAGATTCTGAAGGAACTGGTGGAAGAAATTGCCTTCGCCGCCCGCGAAAGCGAGTTTGTTGATGCCAAGAGCGGTGTGAGTGCCCGTCTGACAATTGCCGCGTACGAAAATTTGTACGCCGCTGCCGAGCGCCGCGCACTGCTGAACGGTGAATCACATACCACAGCACGTATTTCCGATTTCTGGGGCGTTATTCCCGCCATCACCGGCAAGGTGGAGATGGTATATGAAGGGGAGCAGGAGGGGCCACAGGCCGTGGCTACTCACCTGATCAGTGAAGGGATTAAAAGGTTGTTTGTACTGTATTTCCCGAATCCGGTCAAACAAAAGCGCGGACAGGAGCGCGACCCGTTCGGTGTGGTGAAAGCCTGGTTCTCCGGCGGCCATATCGCCGACGTAATGGCAGATATGACCGAGGCGGAATACAAGGCGGCACTGAACAAGGTCGCTGGTCTCAAAAAATTGGCCGAGATCAGTAACACCTCCGAAGCCGATCTGAATGTGTTTATGGAGCTGGTACTGCACGGCCTGGCCGCTTTTGACGTGCTCAGCCGCGAGCGGGTACAGACAGGTTTGTTCTTCAAAGACCACCTGGCCAGCGAAATGGACGACGATGATGATGACGACGACATGCGCGATCTCCTGAACTGATCTTTGAGCTTGTTCAGGATCCTCTCACCGGGTCAAAAACGGCTCGTTTTTTGCCATTTTTCAGTTATTTAGCACCGGCTATGCGCCTTCAAAAACGCAAAAACTGACAAAAAATCAGCCTGTTTTTGCCAACGGCAGAGAATCCTGAACAAGCTCTCAGCTGATTTCTACCACACTCACGCGCGGATCTGCAAGCCACGCGGCCTGTTGCAGCTTCCTGACCGGAATGCGGCCTATTGTGTAGTTTGTGTCTCCCGACATGAACCTTTCTGTTATTTCTGTGAAATCGGAATCAGCCACCGCGGCTCCCGTGCTGTACCGCACATATAGTTGCAGTTCCGTATCGCTGGTATTGAAAAACGAGCCATTCTGCTGCCATTTACGGTATTCATATTTGTACTGATATCGCAACGCCGATATGTCCGACAATACTGCGCAGCCGGTGGGCTTGTCGCCCGCTCCCTTTCCAACAAACACCTGCTGCTCGGAAAAAGCACTTTCCAGGGTAACCGCATTGTACTCGTTCCGCACGGAGGCGTACCGGTGGTTGCCCGGCACAAAACGCGGAATGCAGTAGGCCCCCACCTGATCGCCTTGCCGGTAACAGCGGGCCACCAGTTTCAGGCTACCCCCGCGCCGGCGCGCGAACTCCGCATCAAAGGCGTTCAGCCGGTGAATACCGAAGTGAAAAACTGACTCCGGTTCCACGAAAACTCCGAAAGCATGCAGTAACAGGATACAGAGCTTGTATTTCGGGTCAAAACCTTCCAGATCGAGGCGCGGATCACTTTCGGCAAAGCCATTTTCCTGGGCCAGCCGTAGCGCTTCATCGAAGGACTTGTTCTCCTCGAATACCTTGCTGAGGATATAATTGGTGGTACCGTTGAAAATACCCTCTACCGACGTCAGCAGGTCGTTGTCGTAATACTCCTCCAGATTCCGGATGATGGGTATGCTGGCGCAGCAGGCCCCTTCATACAACAGCGACGCGCCGGTTTTTTGCTGCAGGGCGTGCAGTTCGGGCAAGTGATGGGCGATCATCTTCTTGTTGGCTGTTACCACCGACTTGCCCCGTTCCAGTGCAGACGACACCAGCCTGAATGCCGCCTCTGCATCGTCTATCAGTTCCACCACAATGTCTATTCCGGGGTCGTTCAGGATGTCATCGGGATCAGTGGTAAAAAAATGAGCGGGAAGAGGGCGCGGTTTTTCGGGGTTTTTGATACAAATTCTGCCAATTTCCGCTTTTACCCCCCTGGTTTCGTGCAATACCTTCCAGAGGCCCTGGCCGACACAGCCAAAACCAAAAAGTCCTATTTTCATATTTGAGCGGGAGTTTTCCGGTTAACAGGGTGTTGAGATGGTCTCCTGACAGACTGTGAGGGCCTGCAGGACATCCTGCACGAGATCCTGAGTGCCTTCTATGCCGCAGGAGAGACGGATCAGGGAGTCGCTGACACCGCTGGCATGGCGCTTCTCCGCCGGAATACTTTTGTGTGTCATGGTAGCCGGGTGACAAACCAGGCTTTTCACGCCGCCCAGACTTTCTGCCAGTTTGAACAGTCCGGTAGCAGTCGCAAATGCCCGGGCGGCCTCGATACTGTCTTCCTTCAGTTTAAAAGACACCACGCCGCCGAAATGACGTTGCTGACGCGCAGCCACATCGTGGTTTTTGTGCGAGGGGAGTCCCGGATAATAAACCTCTGCCACGGCCTCGTGCGCCTGCAGCGCCTGCGCGACCGCTAGTGCATTGCGCGAGTGAGCCTCGATTCGGAGTGGCAGCGTTTCTATGCCGCGAATTGTCAGCCAGCTGTCCCACGGACCCAGGATGCCTCCACTGGCATTCTGGATGAATTTAAGCCGGTCGCCCAGTTCCCGGTCTTTGACTGCCAGCAAACCTGCAATCACGTCGGAGTGCCCGGCGAGGTATTTGGTGGCCGAGTGAATCACGATATCGGCGCCGAGTGTGAGCGGAGTCTGAATCGCCGGGCTGCAGAAGGTGTTGTCCACGACCAGCAGAGCGCCGGCAGCGTGGGAGTACCTGGCGATGGCCTCAATGTCGGAAATCTTGAGTGTGGGGTTGGTGGGCGATTCCAGCCAGACCAGTTTGGTGCGCGGCGTGAGTGCTTTCAGTACATTTTGTGCATCCGTAGTGTCGGTGTAGGTGATTTTAATACCGAACTTCTCATAAACGTGTGTGAAAAGCCTGAAAGAGCCGCCGTAGATATCGTCAACAGCTACAATTTCATCGCCTGCACTCAGGAGTTTGAGCACGCAGTCAATTGCCGCCAGTCCGGATGCGAAAGCCAGTCCGCGCTGTCCGTGCTCGAGCCGGGCTATGAGGTCTTCCAGTACCTGGCGGGTGGGATTGTTGGAACGGGCGTAATCGAAACCCTTGTGTTCGCCGGGGGCCTCCTGCACGAACGTTGCCGTTTGATAAATGGGTGTCGAAATGGAACCTGTGAGCGGATCAACAGGGAGAGAATGGATGATTTTGGTTATTTCCTGCATTTTTTCGATGTTTTTAATGGTGAACCAGAAAAAACTTAGCGAAAAAGCCTGGATGCCGGGTTGTTGTGTGCTGCTTGACGGGGGGAATAAAAAATCCCCTCCGGCAAGCCGGAAGGGACAATTTCTTGCGCATAGAAACTGGCATTAGCCTTCCGACTTATCTGCTTCCGAATAAACGGAAACGGAATTGGCACCTTAAAATCACTTGCGCCAAGTGAAATCAGGTTGCCAAGGCTTCAACGGGCCGGTCCCTCTGCCTTTCTGGATAAGTCTGTGCCTCGTGGGCACGTCTTGTAAAGAACTGGCGCAAAGATGAAACTATCAGCTGCACCTTTCCAAATGTCCTGTGCTATTTTAACGATCCTTTAACTAACCGGATGGCTGTTTACACAGCCACCGGGGCCTTGATGCCAGGCCACGGATCATATCCGACAAGCTCAAAATCGTCGTATTTGAACCCGAAAATATCCTTTACAGCCGGATTTATCTTCATTTGCGGCAGTTTGCGGAATTCTCTGGACAACTGGGTGTCCACCTGTTCGAGATGGTTGATGTACAGGTGCGTATCACCGCCCGTCCAGACAAAGTCGCCGGGGAGCAGGTCGCATACCTGCGCGAGCATGAGCGTGAGCAGCGCATACGAAGCAATATTGAACGGGACGCCGAGGAATACATCGGCACTTCGCTGATACAGCTGGCACGACAACCTGCCATCGGCTACATAGAACTGAAACAGGCAGTGGCAGGGTGCCAGTGCCATATCGGGGAGGTCGGCGGGGTTCCAGGCAGAAACAATGATACGTCGGCTGTCGGGATTCTTTTTGAGCGTTTCTGCCACTTCGGTAATCTGGTCAATGACGCGGCCATCGGGAGCAGCCCAGGAGCGCCACTGTTTGCCATATACCGGACCCAGATTTCCATTTTCATCGGCCCATTCATCCCAGATACTCACCCCGTTTTCTTTGAGGTAACGGATGTTGGTATGACCCTGGAGAAACCACAGCAACTCGTGAATAACACTTTTCAGGTGTACTTTCTTGGTAGTGAGCAGCGGGAAGCCCTCCTGCAGATTGAAGCGCATCTGATAACCGAACACGCTGATGGTACCGGTTCCGGTGCGGTCCGATTTCCGGGTTCCGTGTTCGAGGATATGCCTGAGGAGTTCGTGGTATGCTTTCATCCGGACAGATTTATTTCAAAAATCGAAGCAGCAATACTTCGAGCGCGAGGAAGAGCAGGGCAAATATAACGCACCAGCGCCACAAAACAATACCGCGCTCCTGTTCCTGCACCACCTGTCCGAAGTTGGCCTCGGCACTTTCATTGAGTACCGTGAAGTTGGAAGGAAGTCCTTCTGTGAGTTTCTCAGCCGGCTGGTAGGTCAGGTCGCTTTCTTTCCGGTCGTAGTTGAAGGCGAATTCTGCCAGGGTACTGTCTGGCTGCAGGCGCAGGCGATACCAACCCGCATCGCGAACCTGCGTTCCGGGTGTTAGCAGCACTTTGGAACCAAATATACGCTGTTCGGGGATGAATTCATTGGCAGCCAGTCCGCTCCCGGACTGATTTTGCTGCTGAGTGCCTGCATTCGGATCCACCAGCGCCAGTTTGTAAATGGTTTCACCGCGGGTGGAAATCCGGTGCTTCGACTCGAGTGTTTCGTCTTTCCCGATGGTATGGGCTATTTGCTGTCCCCTGGTTCCGGCAATTGCCATTCTGAACAGCATGGGGACGAATATTTCGGCATTTCTGACCAGATCGTTTACCTGTTCATTCAGCGGGGAAGCTGTGACATACAGGTCGCCTTCTCCAGCTGAATAACGGGCCATATACGCCGTGCCATCGCGGTAGGTAATCATCTGCTCCCCGCTTGCCGGAGGCAATTTGTAATTGCCCTGGGTTGCAGGCAGCCGGAGATTGGCACTTTTGTTCAGATACACATCCCGGAAAATAAACGCTTCAGTATTGATCTGGCTTGCCTGCCGCTGTGCTGGCTCGAAACTTCCTGCAGCGCCTGCGCCAAACGACTGGAGCAGTGCATTCAGGGAGTTCAGATCCGCGTTCTGAGCGGGAAATACCAGCACGTTTCCGCCGTTCTGTGTGAAATTCTTCAGCTCTGAGGCCAGTCCGGACGAAATATTGGGTATTTCATGCAAAATAATCAGCTGATAATCCGGGAATCTGGAATAGTCGAGCGAGCGGGCATCCGCATTGGCGACACTGACGTAGCGTGCGCCCAGGAATGCGTTCGTGATGTATTTGCTCGGCTGATTACCGTTAATAGACAGGATATTCACTCTTTCTGCCACGTAAAAAGATAGAAAGTAGTCGTCGTCGAACTGAACAGGGTAATCGGTGACAGAAACTTTGGCTTCATGCCAGCCCGCATGAAGAATATTGAACGGGATCGTATCCAGTCTGTTGCTTCTGGCGGGAATAGATACCGAGCCCACCGGTTTGGTTTGTCCGTCGTGGCGCAGGGTGATGCGCACATCGTCGGCCTGTTCATCGCTGCGGTTGCTGATGCGCACGTACAGGTTGGATGGCTGGTTGAGAATCTGCACCGGACTCTCAAACCAGGCGCTGTCTATGGATATATTGCGCTCCTGAACTGCGCGCATGGGTACCAAATTAACCTCCATCAGGCTGTCGCGGAAGGAAGACATATCGCTGATATTCTGCTGGTAGTCGCTGATCAGGTAGGAGATTTTGTTTTCCTGTTTTCCTGTGTTCAGGCACTGCTGTTGTCTGATCAGTACTTTTGACAGGTCGCGTGAAGCGGGGCTTGTTCTGATTTCCTCGATACGGCTCAGGGCATCTTCCTTGCTGACCAGGCGCTGGTCGCGACCTTCGAAGTCATTCGTCAGGACTTGAAAACGGTCTTCCACACCATAAGCCGAGATGATGTCGCGGGCGCGTTGTTTGGCCAGCTCCATCAGGGGTGCCTCCTGCGACAGAGCGTTCATGCTGAAGGAGTTGTCCACATACACACTGACGGCTTTTTGTCCCTTTTTCAGTCCGTCCTGCAGCGGAATGAACGGTTGTGCGAATGCCATTACCATGGCGGCTACCGCCAGTGCCCGCATGAGCAGTACCAGCAGGTTGCGCAGTTTCTGTCTGTTGCTGGTTTCTTCCTTTACCTCCTTCAGAAAGCGCACATTGGTGAAATATACGCGCTTGAAGCGGCGGAAGTAGAACAGGTGAATAATGACAGGTATGGCTATGACGGCCAATGCCGCGAGAAATCCGGGAAATAGAAATTGCATGCTTGACTGGTTTCCGGATGTATGACAATTTCCGGGGGTGCAAAGTTGCAATATTCACGGGGAAATTTCAAGTTCGTATGGTTTTACTCACCGAATCAGGGTTACATCTCCCTTATATAGCCTGATTTGTCCGTCAATAAACTCCGTTTCAGCCACCCAGACGAATACGGCATTGTTCATCTCCCTTCCGGCAGACAGTCCGTCCCAACCTGCAGCAGCGTCGTTCGGACTGAAATTCTCTTTATGGTAAACTTTGTTGCCCCAGCGATCGTATATGGTCATAAACCGGATTGTTTTTACTGAAGCGTCAGCAAAGGGGTGGAAAAAATCGTTTTCTCCATCGTCATTCGGACTGAATACGTTGGGGAAGTAGAGTCGTCTGAGGTCATTCACTCTGTAGCAGACCTCATCTTCTGCAATACAGCCCTCTGTGGTGGTGATTACCACGGTCTGGCAGCCATTTTCCAGCGGAATGAACTCCAGAAAGCGGCAGTCCGGGCAATCCTGCACACCGGCTGCTCCCTCCCACGCGTACGACGTGATACGCGAGGACGGCATGTTGGACAAGGCTGTCACCCTGATCTGTTCTCCGAGGTCCAGTGTAATGTCATCGCCCAGACTGACCACAGGCAGCACTGCGTCCTGAAGTATGGTCTGTCCGCTTGCGGTACAGTTTTTGTCGTCTGTTACGGTAATCGCATATACTCCCGCTTCCAGACTTTCTATTTCATTAGTGAGTTCTCCGGTAGCCCACAGGTATGAATAAGGGGGTACTCCGCCGGTTACAGCGGCTGTTACCGACCCGTCGGCCGTGGTACAAACGGGATCGCTGCTGGTTAGCGTCAGGACAAACAGGGGTGGTTGCTCCAGATTGATGCTGATGGTTGCAGTACATGCGTTGGCGTCTGTCGCTGTGGCTGTGTAGGTGCCCGCCGGAAGGTTGTCAAGTCCTGTGGACTGCACGCCTGAATTCCAGCCAATGCTGTATGGAGGAGTTCCTCCGGCGGCGGTGGCAGACAACGCACCGTCGCTGGAGCCGTAGCAACTGACATGCAGCGCGCTGGTCTGTTGAAGCAACAACTGCGGCGGCTGCTGAACGGAGTACGACTGACTTGCCGTGCAATTCTGGTTATCTGTTATTGTGACAGTATAGGTTCCGGCCCCGATATTCTGCAATATTATACTATTACTGCCATTATTCCAGTTGAATGAGTAGGGGAGAACACCACCTGCCGTGTTGATTTGTACAGAGCCGTTATTGTATCCGAAACAGGTGGCAGCGCTGGAAGTGCCTGATACAAGCAACTGAGCTGGTTGGCTGATAACAAAACTGCGTGTCAGCGAACAGTTGTTGGCATCAGTAGCTGTGATGGTGTATGAACCTGCTGTCAGCGTCTGGGAGGCCGGGGTACTGTTGCCGTTGCTCCACTGGTAGTTGTAAGGTCCGGTACCGCCTGCCATACCGATCTGTGCTGTGCCGTTGGCGAAACCAAAGCAGGTAACATCAGTGGACGACGTCACGGCTGTCAGGAGATTCGGCTGGTTGACTGTAGCCGTTTGAATCAGTGAGCATCCGTTGGCGTCCGTGAGTGTGACAGTATAGACACCTGCGATCAGATTTTGAATAGCCTGGGAATCTCCGCCGTTGCTCCACGTAAAAAGATAGGGCAATGTGCCGCCTGTCACATTTACCTGTGCAAAACCGTTATCCAGACCGAAACAGGTAACGGGATTGACTGTTGTGGAGCCAGCCAGCAGGTTGGGTTGGGCGACAGTGACAGACTGTACAAGCTGGCAACCGTTGGCATCTGTGAGCGTAACCGCGTACTGGCCCGCCGGCAGTGTTTCAATGAAAGGGGTAATTTCGCCATTATTCCATAAATAAGACCAGGGACTGACACCGCCGGCGGCAGTAATTTGTGCGGTACCGTTACTCTGACCAAAACAGGAGACATTCGTGGCGCCTGACACAGCCGTGAGCAGATCAGGCTGACTGACAGAGACTGATTGCACCAAAGAGCAACCATTGGCATCCGTGACAGTTACGTCGTAGATGCCGGCTATAAGGTTGTTGACAACAGAAGTATCGCTGCCGGTATTCCAAAAATAACTGTAGGGTGGCGTACCCCCGAGTGCTGTTGTCTGTACTGTTCCGTTACTGAATCCGAAACAAGTGACACTGGAGGAATCAGGCTGTGCGATGAGCAGATCAGGCTGGCTCACTGTGAGCGACTGAACCTGTGTGCAGCCGTTGGCATCGGTAAGGGTCAGGTCGTAAACCCCTGCTGTCAGGCTATCCAATGCTGAGGTGTCGCTCCCGGTGCTCCACAGGTAGGAGTAAGGGGGGGCGCCGCCATCTGCGAATACCATGGCTGAACCGTTGTTCAGTCCGAAGCAGGAAACGTCGGCCACGCTGCCGGGTACATCCAGCGCAGGAGGCTCTGTAATTTCTACCGACGAGACGCCCGTACACCCCTTGCTGTCGGTCAGTGTCACCGTGTACAGTCCGGGCGTCAGGTTATTAATCTGGCCGGACGTATCGGCATTGCTCCACAAAACAGAGAAGGGCGGTAATCCGGTGACGCTTTCAAGATTTGCCGAACCATTACCGGCTGCGAAACAGTCCACATTTACTGATTGCAACAGCGGTTGCAGGGCTGGCCGTTTTTTCAGCGTAATTACCTGCGATTCTACCCGGCAGTTATCCAGGCTCAGGTTGACGGAAGAACTGGAAACAAGCAGGCGGTACTGCGCATTATCTGCGGGAAGTGAATCGGTGTATTCCGGGCTGTTTGCACCCGGGATATCAGTCCAGTTGCCTGCGTTGTTGATCTGCCATTGATAGACAGTGCCGTTGATATAGGGAGAATTGGCTATAACCGTTTGCAGGCTCACCGGCACCCCTTCACAGAAATCAAAAGTGGGCCCTGGAATGGTGATATCGGGCCCGCAGGCCCGGAAAGAGATATTGTCGAGCGCAAGGTCATTTCCGTTGCCACCCGGGGCATTATTCCGGAGCGCCAGCTTCACCGTTGTTTGTCCGGGTGCTGTGTAGAATGAAAAACGGATGGTACGCCAGGTTTCATCGTTTGGAATATCTCCTGTTTCGCAAAGGGCAACTCCGTCAATCAGGAAAGACACATTCGGTCTTATGCCTGAAACGAAGCTTTCCAGCATATTTATTACGTCAATAGAGAACTCGTACAGCGTATTTTCGCAAACACTGACGGTTTTTTCATAAAATAGTCCGGGTGACACACTGGCATTTACCACCATCATATAGCCATTGGGCTCTGGTCCGTTGTCCTGAATATTGATCCAGTTGCCGGCGAAAGATCCCCATGGAGCGGTATTGTTGGTGATGGTATAGCGCCCGTCGTTCGGTGGCGGATTGGTGGTGTAAATATATCCCGGAGCAATACCCGGATTAACAGGCAGAATATTGGGTGTGCCCGACCCGAAATCACCATTCGGGAAGATATTGTCGCCCAATTGGCCTGTGCACTCGCTCTGGCAACCGACACGTAGCACTTCAATGGTGAGAGAATCTTTATAAATGTACACTTCACGGGATTGAGCCAGCAAAGTCAGTGACGTGACTGAAAGAAACGCTGAGATAAGAAACTTCATTTTGCCGCTGATTAATCTGAAAAAAAGTAAATATACAAACAAAATTATTTCTATCAAGTTTTCTCCCGTGAAATAATTGTAAACCGTTGTTCGTGACGCTTGCTATGCGCCTTCAAAAACGCAAAACTGAAAAAGATCTGCCTGTTTTTGCCAACGGCAGAGAATCCTGAACAAGCTCTAAAAACACAAACTGGCCACTCTGTTGCCAGAGCCGCCAGTTTGGCCATACTTGAAAACCGGATTAGAATTGTAGAGAAGAGATACCATTCGGGAAAATCTGTTGTGAGTATCTCTTGCTCTGGTGCCTAAGCACGTGCAAATGTAGGTGTTCCGGTTATATTTTCCACAAAAAAATGTTTTTCCTTTCAACAGTATAAAAAGAGCGATTTTTGCACCGTAATGAAATAGCTATGGAAGAACTATCCAGTCAAACTCCTCACACTCCGGAAGTAACTCCTGCTCGTCCAGCCATGATTTCCATGGCGGAGGCGAGTGTAAGCGAGCGCTACGACGATGTATTTCAGGATATATTTCCGGGACAGGTTGCTGCCGTCAGGTGGAAAGACGGCGCTTATGAATTTGTGTGCGATAATGGCGTTACGCTTCGTGTTCAGGTACTGGCCCCCGATATTATTCGTCTCCGGTACAGTCCCGACGGATCCTTTGGCCCCGATTTTTCCTATGCTGTTTCTCCCGGGTTCGCTCCGCAGAAGGTTACGGTGATCCTCAACGAAAATGAATCTGAATACCTGCTGGAGTCTGAAGACCTCCAGGTAGTGATTTCAAGAAGTGACCTGCGCGTCAAGTTCTACAATCAGCTCGATCAGACCGTCTGCGAAGATGCCGGTGGTTACTCGGCCCGCCGAACCGTTATGAAAGGCTGGTGCGAGGTGTCCATGGAAAAAAAAGCCCTGAAAAAAGAGGTGTTCCTCGGGCTGGGCGACAAGGCATGTGGTGTCAGTCTGGCGGGCAAGGTGTATAAAAACTGGTGTACCGATTCTTTTGGTTTTGGTCGTGAAAGTGATGCCATGTACCGGGCCGTTCCGTTTTATTACGCGCTTCATCAGGATGTGGCTTACGGTATTTTTTTCGACAATACCTGCCGGACCCGGTTTGATTTCGACTCGGAGGGAAAGGGTGTTACCCGTTTCTCGGCGGAGGGAGGGGAACTAAATTACTACTTTATTTACGGTCCGGAGTTGCTGCAGGTCACGCGCGCATACGCACAGCTCACGGGTGTACACGAGCTGCCGCCTCTCTGGGCACTCGGCTATCACCAGTGCAGGTGGAGCTACTACCCGGAAAGCAGGGTGCAGGCTATCGCTGCGGAATTCAGGCAGCGAGGTATTCCCTGCGATGCCATTTATCTCGATATAGATTATATGGATGGTTACCGGTGCTTCACCTGGAATCGCAAACATTTTCCGGACCCGAAGGCGCTGGTAGCCTCACTCAAAGAGCAAGGTTTTCATACAGTGGCCATGATTGACCCCGGTATCAAGGAAGACAGGGATTATTTTGTTTACAGGGAGGGACTGGAGAAAGACATGTTTGTCAAGACGGCTGACGGTGAGGTGGCAAAAGGCCCCGTCTGGCCCGGATTTTGCGCTTTCCCCGATTTTACCAGTCCGGAAGTGAGAAGCTGGTGGGGAAAGTTATACTCGGAACTGTACAATGATACCGGTCTGAGCGGCTTCTGGAATGACATGAATGAACCTGCTGTTTTTCATGTCAATCACAAAACCCTGCCTGATCATGTTGTGCATCACTACGAAGGTCAAGGTGCCAGTCACCGCAAGGCACACAATATCTATGGTCAGCAGATGTGCAGGGCATCCTGGGAGGGCTTGCGGAATTTACAGCCTGAAAAACGTCCGTTTTTGCTAACCCGCGCCGCCTATTCAGGCAGTCAGCGCTACGGCTCTGTCTGGACCGGCGACAATTTTTCCACCTGGGAGCATCTGCAGATTGCCAATATCCAGTGTCAGCGGCTTTCTGTGTCCGGTTTCTCCCACTGCGGAACTGATGTAGGCGGTTTTGCCGGAAATGTTGACGGAGAACTCTTTCTTCGCTGGCTTCAACTGGCTGTTTTTCATCCGCTGATGCGGGTACACAGTATGGGGCAGTATGCAACA
>Ga0172372_10005327_pt1 | contig 17915 bp, 5 predicted proteins | sample LakKiv5m_2_FD_114544 | JGI IMG/M metagenome (GOLD analysis project Ga0172372, IMG submission 114544) | Freshwater microbial communities from Kabuno Bay, South-Kivu, Congo - kab_092012_9.5m | ecosystem: Environmental > Aquatic > Freshwater > Lake | place: Democratic Republic of the Congo...
CGTGGCAATTTTCTTTCGGTTACCGCTGGATCGGCTCGGATGCCGTGGTCGACGGTTTCAACGACTCCGACTTCGGCTTCGGCGGCAGCAACATGAAGGGCTTCACCGTGGCCGGGCGCCTCGCCCTCACTCCCCACGTTTATATCGGCACGCGCTGGTTCGGTTCGGAAAGCATCGCCGGCCCGCAGTTCGATATGAACATCTTCCAATTCGACATCGGTGCCAAATTCTGATCCCTGCCATGCGCAAAACCTCCTTCCTCATCTGTCTGTCGCTCTCCGTCGCCGCGCACGCGCAGGAACCCAGCGCGGTGGAGGCCCAGTTGCGCGAGGCCCTGCGGGCCAACATGCTGCAGTTGCGTGACGCCCAGGCCAAAACGGCCGAAATGGAAGCTTCCGTGGTGCAGGCCGAGATGGCCGTGGAGAAGGCGAAAAAAGAAACCGTTGCTGTCCAGGCGCAGCTCGTCGACGAGCGCAACGCCGCGGCCAACCAAGCCGCCGAACTGCGCACCGCGGTGGAGACCGCGCAGGAGCGCGCCGTCGGACTGGCCTCCCAAGTGGCGAAGTGGGAGAAGGATTACCGCGCCCTGGCCGAACGGGCGCGCAAGGCCGAGGCCGCCTTGGCCAAAAGCAAGGGCCGCGTCACCGTGCTGGAGCGCGCCGTGGCCGAGCAGCAGGTCAAGCACCTCGAAATGAAGGCCGTGGCCGACGAGATCCTCGACCGCTACCAGCGCCACGGCCTCGGCACCGCCCTGCTGGCCCGCGAGCCGTTCATCGGTGTCAACCGCGCCAAGCTGCAGACCATCATGCAGGACCTCGAAACCCGCATCCGGGCGGCGGGCCTGCCCGCCGGCGCCGGCGCTCCCGCCCCCATGTCGCCCGCTTCCACCACCAACACCACCAACCCATGAAAAAACGAAACCTTATGAATCTGTTTCCCACTTTTGTTCTGGCCTTCCTCGGCCTCTTTCCCGCCGCCGGCACCGCCGATACCGTGGTGGCCAAAGTCGGTCCGCGCGAAGTGACAGTATCCGACGTCAAACCGTTTCTCGACGCCCTCGCCCCGGCCGACCGCGCCGCCCTGGCCGCCGACAAGGAAGCTCTGGCCGGCTTCGTCCGGTCCCTTCTTGTGCGGCAGGCCGTGCTGCAGGATGCCACCGGGGCCGGATGGGACAAAAAGCCGGAAACTGTCGCCGGGTTGGAGCGGTTACGCGACCAATACATCGTCGAAAGCTACCTCGCGGAGGTCGGCAAGGTGCCCGATGGTTTCCCCTCGGACGAAGAAATCGAAAAAGCCTACGAGGCCGAGAAGGAACGCCTGCAATTGCCGCGCCGCTACAAGTTGTCGCAAATCTTTATCGCGCAGGGCGAGGACAAGGAGGCGGCGCGGAAGAAGGCCGCGGAGCTTTCCGGCACGCTCAAGGACGAACCCGGCGAATTTGCCGCGCTGGCCAAACGCAACAGCGACGACACTGCCTCGGCCGCGCGCGGCGGCGATCTCGGCTGGCTGGCTGCGGAGGACATCACGCCGGCCATCCGCACCGCGGTGGCCGGGCTTTCCAAAGGACAAATCTCGGCCCCGGTCGAGGGCCGCTCCGGGTTCCATCTCCTCATGGTCGAGGACATCCGGCCCGCCGGGCCCGCCTCGCTCGAGGAAGTGAAAGACCAACTCGCCGCCGCCCTGCGCAACCAGCGCGCCGCCCTCAACCGCGAGTCCCATGTCGCTTCGCTTCTGCAGAAAAATCCCGTGTCGGTCAACGAGTTGGCCCTCGATTCGCTCAAATAGCGCCCGCTTGAGCCTGGCACAAAATTTGACGGAATTGTCACAAGCTGTCACTGGAACATGCGCGGAAAGCGCGTAGCTTGGGCCGCCGGTGCGACCTGTCCTGTCGGCCGGCGGTTGATGGACGCCATTTGCAAATCATCCGTTTTCGCCCGCCCGTTGCTCTTCGCGGTCGCCGTCCTGCTGTTCCCGCAGGCCGCCCCGGCCGGTGACATCCTGCGCGGCGGGGCCACGCGGGCCTCTGACGCGTCGCGCATCCGCAATCTTTCCACGGTCGGTCAGGCGCAGGCCTTGAAGTTGCGCGCCAACGCGCAGGACCGTCTGGCCCGCACCACGCAATCTTTGCAGCAGATGCAGGCCGCGCAGGCTGCCGCGCGCGGCGCGGCCGCCACGGCCAACCATCTCGGCATGAACCCGCTGACCGGCGCGCCGCTGCCCGTGGTGCCCGACGGCCTCGGCCCCGGCGGACTCGACCTCGACCGCGTGGTCTATGGCGCGAACAATCCGGTGCAGGGCGGCAACAATGTCACCGTCAAGCAGAACGAATCCCAGGCCCTGCTGCACTGGAAGACGTTCAACGTCGGACGCAACACCACGCTGAACTTCGACCAGAGCGCCGGCGGGGCCGACGCCGGCAAATGGATCGCCTTGAACAAAGTCACCGGCGCCGACCTCGCCCCTTCGCAAATCCTCGGCCGCATCAACGCGCAGGGCCAGGTGTATGTCCTCAACCAGAACGGCATCGTTTTCGGCGGCGCCAGCCAGATCAACACGCGCGGCTTCGTCGCCTCCTCCCTGCCGATCAACGACAACCTCGTCCGCCAGGGCCTGCTCAACAACCGCGACGCGCAATTCCTCTTTTCGACGATCGAAGTGCCCGGCGGCGCCGACGGCACCCCGGCCTTCGTCCCGCCCGCCCCGCCGCCCGGCGGACGTTACGGTGACGTCATAGTCCAGCGCGGGGCGCAGTTGCGCGCCACCGCGGGGCAGGACGGCAACGGCGGGCGCGTCATGCTCGTCGGCCCCAATGTCCGCAACGAGGGCACGATCGAAACCCCGGCCGGTCAAACCATTCTGGCCGCCGGCCACCAGGTCGGTGTGCGGGCCCATCCGGAAAGCGATCCCAGCCTGCGCGGTCTCGACGTCTGGGTCGGCCGGGTCGAGGGCGATGCCGGCCGCGCCGTCAACGCGGGTCTCATCCGCGCCAAGACGGGCAACATCACCATGGCCGGACGTTCGGTCGTCCAGGCCGGCGGGCTCGAAAGTTCGACCACCGTCAGCCTGAACGGACGCATCGACCTCCTCGCCAGCTACGGGGCGGTGGGCAACCCGGACTATGACAAATTCACCGGCTCCTCCCAGCCGCCGTTTCTTTCGCAATTCACCGGCACGGTCGATTTCGCGCCCGGCAGCGTGACCCGCATCCTGGCCGACGATGCCGGCGGCCGGAAGATCCCCGGCTCGCGGCTGGCGCTCAACTCCTCGGTCAATGTCGAGGGCCGCGGCATCTACTTCGGCCAGGGTTCGATCCTGCTCGCGCCGTCCGGCGATGTCCGCGTCCGCGCGGGACGCTGGCCTTACGCCGACACGGACGGCGACGGGCTCGTCACCGGCACCCTGCCGTCCTCCCAGTTGGAGGGAGGCGCGCAGAAATTCCTCCTCGAGGGCGGTCGCATCCAAGTCGACAGCGGCGCGGTCATCGATGTCAGCGGTTCGACCGATGCTTTCATCCCGCTGATGCAGCATCTGCTGGCCGTGCAGATGCGCGGATCCGAACTGGCCGACTCGCCGTTGCTGCGCAATTCCAGCCTGCGCGGACGCAACTTGCTCGTCGATCTCCGGCGGGCCGGGGTCTACGCGGGACGCGAGTGGGTCGGCACGCCGCTCGGCGACCTCACGGGATTCGCCAACATCATCGAGCGGGGGATCGCCGAGTTGACCGCGCGCGGCGGCGACATTGCCCTTTCCGCCGGCGACGCGGTGGTCCTCGCCCCCGGATCGGTGCTCGATGTTTCCGGCGGCTTCACCACCCACGAACCGGGGCGCATCCAGACATCGCGCCTGACCCGCGGACGTCATCTTTTCGACATGCACGATGCCTTGCCGGACCGCCTTTACGACGGCGTCTATGACGGACGCAGCACGCAGGCTTCCGGCAAGTGGGGGGTGAGCAGGACTTACGCGCACGCTCTGGCTCCGCTCGGCGGCTACTATCAGGGACCATACCACGAGGGTGCCGCCGCCGGCGCCATCCGCCTCCGCGCCCCGACCATCGTGGCCGCGGGGGAAATGCGCGGCCGCTCCGTGACCGGTCCGCGGCAGCAGGAGCTCCCGCCTGCGGCCGGCCTGTTGTCACTCTCTTTCCGCGGAGAGAAACAGATTGGCACCGTCGCCAACCCGCAGTTCGTCGATGCCTCGCCCTTCGCCCCGGAGTTCCGTCTGGGCGCCGGGCGTGCGGCCGCGGCGGCCCCGCTTTACACCTTGGTCGCCGGGGAACCGGTGCCCGTGGCCGAGGCGTGGCGCGGCACCTTCCTGCTCGGCACCGCGCTGTTCGACGAGGAGGAAGGCGGATTCGGACGCCTCGTCGTGGACAACCCCGACGGCGACTTTGTCCAGCCGGCCGGCGTGCCGATTCGCCTGCTTCCGGGCGGCAGCATCGACGTCGCCGCGCGCAACGTCACCGTGGCCGGCGACATCACCGCGCCCGGCGGATCGGTCGCCTTCACCGCCTACAATTTCTCGCCCCTGCTCTACAACGAGCTGTCGCTGACTGGTGCCCTCGACCTGCCCCCGACCCCCGGCGTGCAGCCCGGCCGCGGCGACATACGCGTTGCTCCCGGGGCGACGATCGACGTAGCCGGCATGATGGTCGATGAACGGCCTACCGTGGCGGAACCGGCTTTTGCCGGGCGCCTCTTGCAAGGCGGCAGCGTGCGTCTCGAGGGCTACAATGTGCGCCTCGGGCGCAATTCCTTGATCGATGCCTCGGGCGGGGCCTACGCCGCAGCGACCGGCGGCTACGATTACGGCGACGGCGGTTCGATCAGCCTCCTCTCCGGCAAGGATCCCGTCCTCGACACCTCGGTCGGCGGCGTGCTCGATCTGTCTGGCCAGGTGCAGGCCTACTCCGCCTCGCGCGGCGGCTCGCTCAGCCTGCAGGCCAACTTCCTCCAGATTGGCGGGACCACGGCGCCCGCGGGCGGCATTGTCCTGGCCCCGGACTTCTTCCGCCGCGGCGGCTTCACCAGCTACGAACTGACCGGCCTCGGTGGGCGCGACCGGAGCGGCGGGTTTCTTCCGGCCGTGCGCGTGACCGCCGGAACGGTCGTCGAGCCCGCGGCCCGCAGCTGGTTCCATGTGCCCTATGGCGGACTGACCGGCACCCGGGACTTGCTCGAGCAGCAAATCCGCCTCCGCGGCGGCGGTCCTGTTCCCGACAGCGCTTCCGCCGGCCAACTCGCGCGCCTCGGCATCCGTTACCTCGGCGAAGATGTGTTCCGCCCCATGCTGCAACCGGTCGGGCTGCGCGCCCCGGCGGACGTCTCGCTCGTCGGCCTCGGCTTCAACGACAAATTCACCGGCAACCAGCCATCTGATGAACGCATCGAGGGTCTCGGCTGGGTGCTCTTGGAAAGCGGCGCGCGCCTGTCGACCGACCCCTCGGCCTCGGTCGCTTTGCGCGGCGATCTGGTCACCGTGCTCGGCGACATCCGCGCTCCCGGCGGCGCCATCTCCCTGCGGGGCGGCTCGTCCTTCCGTCTGCCGGAAGTGCTGGCCCCCAACGCCACCGTCGCCCTGCCGACCGTCTATCTCGGCGCTTCGGCGCGCCTTTCCGCCGCCGGCACCAGTATCTTATTCCCCGATGTTTTCGGCCGCCGCTCCGGAATGATTCTCCCCGGCGGATCGATCAGCGTCTCCGGTAACATCTTGGCCGAAGCGGGTGCCGTGCTCGACGTCTCGGGGACCGCGCAGACCCTGGATTTTCATCCCAGCCGTCTGGCCGGCGCTCCCTCGGCAGTGCCGGTCAATGCCGGCCTGACCGCCACCCCGTGGGGACGGCGTGCCGTGCCCGTGCGCGTGGCCGGCGATGGCGGGACAATCACCCTGCGCGGATCGCAGATGATGTTCTCCGACGCCACCCTGCGCGGGGCGGCCGGTGGCGATTCCGCGCTCGGCGGGTCACTGGCCGTTTCCTCTGCCCGCTTCTATCCTTCGGCGGCCGACCGCTCCGGCGCCGATATCAACATGACCGTCCGCCAGAGTGGCAGTGCCTTGGCTTGGGCCGGTGCGGCCGGCGAGGCTGCGGCTCTGGGGGGCTTGCTGACGGGGACCGATCCGGAGGGCGGACTGGCCGCGCGCTTTGCCCAAGGTCGCACGCAATCCGGCGCCGGGTTTTTCGTCATCGACCGTTTCGCCGCCGGCGGCTTCGACAACCTTGACCTCGGGTATTTTTACGATGCTGCGGCCAGCCCGATTCCCTTCGGCGGCAATCTCGAGTTCCAGGGCGCGGTGTCCATCGCCGCCCGCGGCGCGGTGCGGCTCGCCGGCGGCGGCATCCTGCAGGCGGACAACGCGGTTCGCATTTCGGCGCCCTATGTCGCCGTGGGCCAACCATTCCTTCCGCCCCTCCATCCGAATGATGTTTTCGTTCCTTTCCGCCGTTTCGTCGCGGGCTCGACTCCGCAGTTGTTTGTCCCGCCCTCCGCAGGAGCGGGCTCGCTGCAGATTGGCGCCTCGCTCATCGACACGGGTCACCTCTCTTTGCAGGGGGTGGGGCGCACGGTCCTCTCGGCCGGGGCGGGCGACATCCGCGGCAGCGGCGGCCTCAATGTGGCGGGCACCCTCGAACTGCAGGCCGGGCAGATATACCCGGTCACGCTCGCCGACTTCGATGTTTTCGCTTATGACAATGCCGCCGATGGCACGACCGGATCGGTAACCATCACCGGCCTCGGTCGCCCCGAGGCGCCGCTTTCGGCCGGCGGGCGCCTTCGCGTCTTCGCCTCGGAAATCGTGCAGGCCGGAACACTGCGCGCCCCGTTCGGTTCCATCACCCTCGGTTGGGACGGCACGGACACCGACCCTGCGACCGCGGCCCTCGACGCGCCGTTCAATCCCGTGGCCGGCCCGGGCGCGGCCGCTCCGCTGACGCGGAATCTGGTTCTGGCTTCCGGCAGCCTCACATCCGTCTCCAGACAGGGTCTGCTCGTCCCCTTCGGTCTGAGTCCCGATGGCCTTGGCTGGATCGATCCGCGCGGCGTGGATGTGACGGCTTCCGGATTGCCGGCCAACGCGGTGACCCTCGGCGCGGACGCCGTGGACGCCCGCGCCGGATCGGTTGTCGATTTGCGCGGCGGCGGCGACTTGGCGGCCTACCGCTGGGTCCCCGGGATCGGGGGCAGCATCGACCTGCTCGGCTCGACCGGACGGACTTGGAGTTCCGGTGCTTCCTACAATGCGGGGGACCTCGTCATGCACCAAGGTCGCATGTGGTCGGCGCGGGCCGATCTCAATCCTGCGGACTTCGCCATCGCCCCCGAACCTTTCGCGAGCCGCTACTGGAGCGAGGTGCCGCTTTCGTATGCCATCCTGCCGGGCTTCACCGCCCCGCAGGCACCTTTCAGCCCGTTCAACAGCGGACCGAATTCCGGCCCTCTGGCCGGCGACCCGGGTTTCATCGCCACCGGCCTGCGCCTCGGAGAACAAGTGGTGCTCCCCGCTTTGCCCGGCCTCGCGGCCGGTTCCTACACCCTCCTGCCGCGGCGCTATGCGGTGCTGCCCGGTGCTTTCCTCGTGATCCCCGACGAAGGCGCCCTGGTCGGTTCGGCCACCGCCCGCAGCACCATGTCGCCCGCCTCGCGCACCGGTCTGGCGTCCGGCCGGACCTTCCAAATCGACGAGGGTTCGTTCATCGTGCCGGGTGCGGTGCGCAACTCGTTCAACCGTGCCCGCCGCCCCGGACCGCTGCTGACGGCGTTCGAGGTGGTTCCCCCGGACGTGCTGGCCGGCCGCGCCGCTTACGAAGTGTATCTCGCCTCGCCCTTCCTCGCCGACGCCGCCCGCCGGCTCGACCTCGCCGCGGTCCAACCGCTGCCCGCCGACTCCGCCCGCCTCAGCGTGCAAGGCAACAACGGCCTGAGCTTCGCCGCGTCCGTCCTGGCCCGCAGCACGGCGGCCGGACGCGCGGCTTCCATCGACCTGAGCAGCCTGGCCGACATCCATGTCGTAGGCCTTGGCGGCAACGCTCCCGCGGGTTCGACCGCGGTCCTCGACGCGGACGCCATCAGCAGTTGGAGAGCCGGCAGCGTCCTTATTGGCGGCGTGCGTCGCGCGGGTGCCGCGGGCACCTTGGTCGAGACGCGTTCCGGGTCGGTCACGCTGGACAATCCGGGCGGTGTCCTGACGGCCGATGACATGATCTTGACGGCCCGCGGCACGGTCCACATCGGCGCCGGCTCCGCGCTGGCCGCAGGTTCCGGCGGTGGCGCCGCGGACAACCTCTCGCTCTCCGGCGATGGTGCGCTGGTCAGAGTGAGTGCCGATCGCCGTGCTACCGTCAGCCGGTCGGCGGCCGGCTTGGCGGGAACGGGCCGCTTGACCGCGGGTCCCGGTGCCGCCCTGTCCGGAGCGGCGGTTGTGCTCGACTCGAGCGGGGCGGCCATCATCGATGACTCGGTGGCCTTGGACGCGGAAGCTCTCTCGCTGGGCAGCGGCCAGATCAGTGTGGTCCTCGACGCGCGCACGGGTCCCTTGGCCGGCTCCGCGGTGGCGGACCATCTGGTTTTGCAGGGCCCGCTGCTCTCCGCGGTCTCCGCGTCCGATGACTTGCGTTTGCGCAGCTACCGCTCCATCGACCTCTACGGCGGGGGCACGCTGGGCGGGGCCGGACTCGGGCGGCTCGAATTGTCCGGGGGTGCGGTGCGCGGCTATGACATCACGGGCACCGCCGCCATCGCCGCCGGACGCATCGTGTTCGCCAATCCCGATGCCGTCGCGGTCGTGGCGGATCCGGCGGAGGAGACCGGGGCCTTGCAAATCAACGCGGGCCTCTTGGAATTCGGCGTCGGCGCCATGCGGTTGGCCGGATTCGCTTCCGTGGAAGGAGCTTCGGCGGGCGGCGTGCTCGTCTCCGCCGACGGCTCGCTGGCGGTCTCCTCCGCGCTCACCCTCTCCGGCCCCGCCACGGCTGTCGCGTCAGGCGCGACCTACGCCGTCACGGCGGACGGCCGCCTGGCTCTGCTGCCCGGAGCGGGAGCCGCCTCCGTCGCCTCCGGTTCCGGAGCCCGCCTGTCCCTGCAGGGAACATCGGTCGTTGCCGCCACCGGCATCGACCTGCCCTCCGGCGTGCTTTCAGTTGTCGCGACTTCGGGTGATATCGAAGTCGGCGGGGCGCTGCGCACGGAGGGCTTCGCCCGCGAATTCTACGACGTTGTCCGGCATGCCGACGGTGGAACCATCGACCTGACCGCGCGGCAAGGCAGCGTGCGCTTGCTCCCCGGCAGTGTTGTCTCCGTGGCGGCCCATGTCGGGGGCGGCCACGCCGGGTCTCTGACCGTGCGTTCGCCCGGCGGGGTCTTCGATATCGGCGGCGTGTTGGACGGCTCCGCGGGCGCGGGTCGCGCCAGCGGATCATTCACCCTCGATGCCGGGGCGGTGGCGGACTTCGGCGCTCTCTCCGCCGATCTGGATGCCGCAGGTTTCTTCGAGGCACGCGATCTGCGCCTGCGCACCGGCGCTGTCACGGTGGCCGGCATCACGCGGGTGCGCGACTATGCTTTGTCCGCCGATGCCGGCGACATCACCGTGACCGGCATGATCGACGCTTCGGGCGTGACCGGCGGACGGATTTCCTTGGTCACCAGTCGCAACCTCACTTTGGCCGGCGGCTCGGCGCTCACGGTGGCGGCCGAGCAATTCAGCAATGCCGGCAAGGGCGGTCATATCGCACTCGAGGCGGGCAGCGCGATCAACGGCGTGGCCAACACAGCAGCGCTCCTCGATCTTCAAGCAGGCTCCCGCCTCGATCTCTCGGTCGCCGGATATGTGGCGGGATCCTACACCACGCCCGGTTCCAGTGCGTTCCTCGGCCAATCCGAAGGCACGCTGCACCTGCGCGCGCCGCGGGTGGGGAACGAGGTCGGCATTGCATCCATCGGCAGCACCATCGACGGTGGTTCATCCATTTTGGCCGAAGCCTTCAGCGTTTACCAACCGGTCGGCGGTGTGATGAACCGTGCCTTGCGGGATGGGATCAATACGGACAATGCGGATTTCATCAACGCGGGCGAGGCCGGTATCACGGCGCGTTTGCTCGCCGCCGATCCGGGGTTGGGCGGCATCTTCGTGCTCGCCCCGGGCGTGGAAATCATCAATCTCGCCGGTGACCTCACCCTCGGTTTGCCCAACAACACGCCGACGGGCACGACCAACATCGAGGGCCTGTCCGATGCCGATTGGGATCTCTCCGCTTGGCGTTACGGCGCGCGTCAGGCCCCGGGCGTCCTCACCTTGCGCGCGGCCGGCGATCTGGTTTTCAACAACGCGCTGAGCGACGGTTTCACGCCCATCAACAAGGGCACCTCGGCCAACTACGCCGACAGCGGCCACTCCCTGCTCTGGCTCGCGCCCCTGCAGGCGATCAACGAGGCGTTGCCGCTCAACACGCAATCCTGGAGCTACCGTTTGGCCTCGGGGACCGACGCGGGCGCCGCCGATTTCCGGCGCACGGCCGGACTTGCCGCGCTCGATCTCGCGCAGCCCGGCAAAGGATCGGTCTTGGTCGGGGAGTTTTTCGACCGGGCGGTGCCGAATCCCTCCACCAGCGGCACGGGCGCCGGGATCGGGCCCGACGGTCAGACGGCCGACACGGTGCGCATCAACAGCGCCGCCAACAACAATGACCGTGGTACCCGCTTCGAAGTCATCCGCACCGGCACGGGGAGCATCGAGGTGGCGTCCGGACGCGACGTCCAGTTGCGCAATCCGTTCGCCACCATCTACACCGCGGGCGCAGCCGTGGCCGATGGCACCGCGGTCTATGCGGCGGGCGACTTTGTCTTGCCGGTCACCGCGCCTTCGCGTCATCCGGACCAAGGCGGCCGCAGCGGACTGGGCGCTCCGCAGCAAAATTACCGGCCTTACTTCGGTCTGGCCGGCGGGGATGTGCGGATCGCGTCCGCGCAGGATATCGGGCGTTTTGCCCGCCTCGGCGACGGAAGCGTGGTGGCCGATTCCTCGATGCAGATGCCGACGCATTGGCTCTACCGCCGCGGGTTGGTCGACCCGGCCACCGGCTTGTTCGCCCCGGTGACCCTGACCGGCTTCGGCGGCTTCTCCGACCCGTCGGCCTCGACCGCGTGGTGGGTCGATTACAGCAATTTCTTCCAGGGCTTCGGCGCCTTGGGCGGCGGGAATGTGCGGTTGTCCGCAGCCCGCGACATGATCAATGCCGATGCGGCCATTCCGACCAGCGCGCGCATGCCCGGTCGTGATCCCGGCACCGGCGCCAATGTGGCCCCCGAGGCCGCGAGATTGCGCGAAACAGGCGGCGGCGACTTGCTTGTCGAGGCCGGCGGCAGCATCAGCGGTGGTTCGTATTACGTCGAACGCGGGCTCGGCACCTTGCGCGCCGGCGACGGGATCACCTCCAACGAGGCGCGCAGCATCTCGCCCGGCCGCCTCTCGGGCAGCCAGCCGCTCGACGCCTCGACTTGGCAGGCGGTCACGCTTTTCGGCGGCCGGACGCAATTCGATGTGGGGGCGCGCGGCGATGTCCTCCTTGGTCCGGCGGCCGCGGCTTTCCTGCAGCCGCAGGGCTTGAACAACAAGTTCTGGTATAAAACGCAATTTTTGCCCTTCGATCCGACGGCTGCGGTTTCGGTCGCGTCCTATGGCGGGAGCGTGACGCACCGGTTGGCCGTCGGTGAGGCTTCGGTGCTGGAGAGCGCCTACGGTCAAGGCTCGGCGCTGTCGCCGGGCTCCTCGGGCTACTACCGTCCGTGGCTCCGCCTTGCGGAAACCGCGCTGGACAATTTCCGCACCGTCGCCTCGACCGCTTTGCCGGTCCTCCGCAGCACGGCCTTCGGCGGCGACCTCACCATGGTTGGCTCGCTCAATCTTCTGCCCTCCGCCTCGGGCGACCTGCAACTGCTCGCGTCCGGCGCCTACCAAGGGCTGGCCCCCAGCGGTCCGGTCAGCCGGCAGATCGGCGGCGTCACGCGCACGCTGATGGCCTACACGGCTTCGCGGCTCAATTTGTCCGATGCCGATCCCTCGCGTTTGCCCGGCGTGGCGGCACCCCGCGGCATCCAGCAAGTCAGCGGCAGCACCAGCTTCCTGACCATTCGCCAGACCACCGCCGATCCTTGGGCGTCGGTCAGTCCCATGTTCCGCGAGACCGGCGCTTTCAGCGGGGTCTTCGCCACGATCGACGTCCAATCGGCGCTGCACGCGCCCGTGCCCCTCCATCGCGGGAATCCCGATCCGGTGCGCATCTACGCGGGCGGCGGGGATATCACGGGCCTCGTCCTTTATGCCCCACGCAGTGTCCGCGCGGTGGCTTCCCGCGACATCACCGATATCTCCTTCTATTTGCAGCACGTCGATCGCGGCGACATTTCCGTTGTTTCGGCCGGACGCGACATCATTCCGTTCAACGCCAACTCGCCCCGTCGCACGCTGGCCTCCGATCTCTCCGCCGGCAACATTGTTATAGACGCCGCCAATGACACGGTGGTCAGGGACGCCGCCGGCCGACCCGTGGCCACCTCCGCGCTGGCCGGCGATATCCAGATCGGCGGTCAGGGCATCCTCCAGGTGCTGGCCGGCCGCGATCTCGACCTCGGCATCGGGGCCAACTTCATCGACGGCACCGGTGTCGGCCTGACCAGCATCGGCCGCCAGCGCAATCCGTTCCTCCCCTTCGACGGAGCCCATCTCGTGGCCATGGCCGGGGTCGGCGCACCGGGCGGGGGACCGGCCGTCGGCCTGACTGGCAGCACGCTGTATTTCTCCGGACCGCTTGCCTCGTCCGCCCCCGGCTTCCTCGGCAACACGGCGGAACACCGCGCGGTCGGCGCGCTGCGGCAGCTCTTCGGCGAATTGAAATCCGTGGGGGCTGCGGCCGCCGCGTCCGGCGACTACAGCCGCGGCTATGAGGTGGTCGGCGAAATCTTCGGCCGATCCGCCGGCCAAGGCACGATTTACACCCGCGCCCGCGACATCCGCACCTCCAGCGGCGGGTCCATCACCGTGGCGGCGCCGGGCGGCGGGCTGACCATGGCCTCGGATATTTTCGGCAATCCCCTCACGCCCCCCGGTATCGTCACCCAATACGGCGGCGAGTTGTTCGTCTTGACCGATGGCGATGTCGACATCGGTCGCGCGCGCATCTTCACTCTGCGTGGTGGCGACCTGACCATCTGGTCGTCCTCGGGTGACATCGCGGCGGGCACCGCGCCGAAGACCGTGGTGACGGCACCGCCGACGCGTGTGCTTGTCGATGCCACGAGCGCCGACATCGTGACGGATCTCGGCGGACTGGCCACCGGCGGTGGCATCGGCGTCTTGGCTTCGGTCGAGGGCGTGGAGCCCGGCGCGGTCACCCTGCTTGCTCCCGAAGGCACCGTCGATGCGGGCGACGCCGGGATCCGCGCCACCGGCGACATCACCATCGCGGCCGCGCAGGTGGTCAACGCGGACAACATCTCCGCCGGCGGCACCTCGGCCGGTGTGCCTGCGGCGGCGCCTGCGGCGGCCCCCAATGTCGCCGGTTTGAGTTCCGCCTCCTCGTCCACCGCGGCGACCTCGAGCGCGGCTTCGGATGTCGCCCAGCAGGGTCGCCCCGATTCGGCCGCGACCCAGGATCAGGCGCCCTCGACCATCACCGTCGAGGTGCTCGGCTACGGCGGAGGGGAGGGACGGGAAGAAGACGAGGAGCGTGCTGCTCGGTCCGACGGGCCCGCGGCCGAGGAAGTGCTTTGATCCGTCTCCACGGAGTGGCCTCGGCATCCTGCCGATGTTGTCGTGGGGGGATCATCGGCAGGATGCCGATGCCACTTCGCTTTGATCTCGCCCTCCGGCGACCCCGCTACGCGGCTGTCGTTTCGCGCCAGTCTATCTTGCTCCGCTCGGTTCCGCTCTCCGGTCTCATCCTTCCTCCTTCCATGCTCGGCTTGCCTTTCGGGCGGGAAACAAGCTCAGTGGCACGATGAGTGATCCGGCGTCCCGGGCAGTTTCTCGAGACCGCATCCCGCGCTGGGTGGGGGTTTCGCTGCTGGTTTGTCTGTCGATGACCGTCGTGGCCTTGGCGGCGGCCGCTTTCGCCAAATGGTCGGCCATCGGCAAGATTTCCGCAGTCAGCTTCACAGAGGTGGCTCCGCATGCGGTGAAGTTGCCGGCCGGCACCCGCGAGGAGCATCTGGTGCTCCCGAACTCTTCGGTCGATGCGCGCTGGTGGGTTGTCCACACCAAGAAAATGCTCCGGGACGGGACGTGGCGGGTGCGCGGGACGGCTCTGGACAATGCGCCCGACGGGCGCGAGGTGCATTGGAGTTCGTTCCTCATGTGGGTGCTGGTGCTGCTGGCCTGGGTGCGGTCGTGGGGCACGGGTCATCCGGCCGAGTGGTATGTCGCCGATGCCGCCGTAGCCGCCGGGCCGTTGTTGATGGTCCTTTTTTTCGGCGCCCTGTGGTGGACGGCGAGGCGGGCCTTCGGCTGGCTGCCGGCGACTTTTTACCTCCTCGTCCTGCTGACCACGCAGGGCGTGGTGCGCACCTTCGAACTCGGCGAGGCCGACCATCACGGCATTGTCCTGGTTTTCGCCTCGGCCAGTGCGCTGTGCCTGATCGCCGGCGGTGCGGGCTTTGCCCGGCGCACCGATGTGGCGGCTCCGCGTTGGTTTGTCGCATCCGGCCTGACCGGCGCCTCCGCCCTCTGGGTCAGTGCCTCGACCGCCCTGCCCATTTTGGCCGGGCTCGGGGCCGGGGGTTTGGTTGCCGGCTGGTTTTTCGCCCGGAGCAAAGAGCCGTCACCTCTGCGCCCCGATCTGTGGCTTGTCTGGGGGGTGGCCGGATGCCTCGGCAGCCTCGGCTTGTATCTCCTTGAATACTTCCCGCGTCACCTGGGCTGGCGGTTGGAGGTCAACCATCCGCTCTACGCCTTTGGTTGGCTCGGCGGTTCGTGGCTGCTCTGCCGCGTCCTTGAGGGGCGGCGTGACGGAAAGTTTCCGTTGCGCAAACCCGGAGACTGGGTGAAGGCGGTCCTTTGCGTCGTGATGGCGGCCGCGCCGGTCGCCGCCATCACCTTGACCGGGGACCGCGTCTTCTGGGTTTCCGACACCTTCCTCCTCGCCCTGCACAAGGAATACATCTCCGAGTTCCAGAGCATCGCGGGCATCCTGCGCTGGAAGGGTCAGGAGCAGAACGCGCTGGTCTGGATCATTCTCTATTTCTGGATTTGGGCGATCATCGCGGGCGCGCTGGCCTTGTGGGTTTCGGGGAAGGGCGACACCCTTTTTCGCCGGGCACTTTTGCTGCTTTTGCCGTCCACGATGATCATGCAAATGCTTTCTTTATGGCAGGTGCGCTGGTCGTCGGCCGCCTTCGCCCTCTGGGCGCTGTGGGGACTTCTGGCGGCGGCGGCCCTTTTGCGTTTGCCCGCGGGTTCCCCCTGGCTGACCCGCGGCTTGGCTACCGTGGCGGCAGTGCCGTGGATCGCCCTTCTTCTCGGACCTCTGCCGGCCGCGGCCTTCGCGACCAAGGCCGAGCGAACCTGCCTCGACGCCCCGCTCGGCGAGGACGTCGGCGGCAACCTGCTGGTCCGCGACGTGACCCACCGCCTCCTGCAGGCCAGCCCGGGACAAGTGCCGACCGTCCTGACCGGACCCAACACCTCGACCGAGATGGCCTACCATGGCGGGGTGCGCGTGCTCGGCACGCTTTACTGGGAAAACATGCCGGGTCTGAAAAAAGCGGCGGAAATTTTCGCTTCCGGCACGGAGGAGGAGACCAAGCACCTGTTGTCCGAGGCCGGCGTGACCCACATCGTGGTCCCTTCGTGGAGCAACTTCGGCGAGGCCTACGCCGGCCTCCTGGCCAAGGCGCGCGGCCAAGCCAGCCCGTCCCCCTCCTACCTTGATGGGGTTCTCAAGAGCGAGGAATTCCCCGTTTGGTTGCGCCCCTTCGCCTACCCCATCCCCACGGCCACCGGCATCGATGCCCAGTCGGTCCGGGTCGTCGCGTTCCTGCCTTCACAGAACGACTTCGAGGCGCATTTTTACCGCGGAGTTTATCATTTCGAATCGGGGCAACCGGACCAGGCGCGGACGCAATTCGCGGAGGCGCTGGCCCTCCGTCCGGGTGAGCCGCGCGTGCAAGCTTACCTCCGACAGTTGGACGCCGCCGCGCCGTGAACGGAAGGTTTGTTATAGCTGGACTCCTCCTGCTCGGCGCCGCGCTCATCGTCGCCGCCGGGCGCGGCACGCTCTGGTTCGACGAGTTGCTCTCGCTGCAATGGGCGCGCTCGGCGCAGCATCCGTGGCATATCCTCGAACTCTACCGCCACGACAACAACCATCCGCTCAACACGCTCTGGTTGATGCTGGCCGGCGAGGACCGTCACCCGTGGGTCTACCGCACGCTCTCCATGCTCTCGGGCCTCGTCGTGCTGGTGCTGGTCTGGCTCGCCGCGTGGCGGCTCTCGGCAAAATTCGCCTGGGTGCCGCTCCTCCTCGCTGCCACCTCGTTTCCGCTCGTGCTCTACGCGAGCGAAGCCCGCGGCTACGCGCCGGCACTGGCCTGTCTGCTCGGGGCTTGGCTGGTTGTGTCCACGAAGGCCGATGGCGGCTTGGTTTGGCGCGTGCTCGTTTTCTGGCTCCTCTGCCTCGGCGCGATGTTTTCGCACGGAACCTCTCTCGTCATCCTGGCTGCGCTCGGGGTGTATTTCCTCGTCGACCGCCAAGTGCGGGGCGGGAGTTGGGTGCGGACTTTGGGCGGAGGCGCGTTCTGGTTCGGCCTGCCACTGGCCGCCGCGGCGGCGTATTGGTTCCTTTTTCTGCGGGTGATGATCATTGCCGGCGGCCCGGAATACACCCTGCCGCAGGTGCTGGCGCATTTCTTCGGCTATTCGTTCGGCATTCCGGGCGCCGGGTCCGGTCATTGGCCGGTCGCCTTGGCGGGCCTCGTCGCCGTGATCACCGCGCTCGTTTTCGGCCGCTTTCCCGATTTCCCCACGCGCGTGTTTTTCGCGGGGGCCGCGGCGATTTTCCCTGCGCTCTCGCTGGTTGCGACCGACACGACCTATCTTTATTTCCGCTACTTTCTCGTCAGCCTGCCTTTTGTTTATCTGCTGAGCGCGCCCTTGGCGGCGCGGATTGACCTCTGGCCTCGCGGATGGCGTGTTGTGGCTGCGGTCGTGCTGGGGGCTGTCGTTCTCGGTCAGCTTCCCCGCTTGGCACCGCTGATCTCCCTCGGGCGGGGGGATTATGTGACCGCTTTGCGGGTGATTGCCGAAGATTCTTCGCCAGACAAAACCATGGTGGCCAACAATGAAATGCAGGTGGGCTTTGTTCTGGGGCACAACAAGAAGTTTCACTTCGAGCTGGGCCGCCTGATCTTGGTGCCCCAAGCGCGGGCCGCTGACCAGCCCACGGGATGGATTGTCTATGTGACGCAAGATGATCCTCCGGTTTCGCCGGAGCCTTTGATCAATCTGCACGGCTCGAATTACCGTTTGGCCGGTTTTCACCGCTCTGCTCCCGTCTCCGGAGCCCATTGGGCGATTTATCGTCGCATCGGCCCCGTGGAAATCAATCCAGCCATCAATGGGGGAAGATAAACGGCCGGGATTTTCGTGGCGGAAGAGTGGCATCGGCATCTCTCCGAGCCGTATCAGTTGATCGCCGGGGCGATCTGTCTCCGTCCGCCGCGGCGGACTCCGGTTGGCTCAACGAGCAGGAGGCCTGCCGATGGGTTTGGGTCGTGACGGGCGGGACGCTCTCCGGTCTTCATTCCTCCTTCATCCTTGCTCTTTCCGGTTTGATCTCGCCCTCCGGCGATCCCGCTACGCGGCCGTCGCTGCGCGCCAGTCTATCTTGCTCCACTCGGTTCCGCTTTCCGGTCTCCGGTCTCCATTCA
>Ga0172372_10005328_pt1 | contig 17911 bp, 16 predicted proteins | sample LakKiv5m_2_FD_114544 | JGI IMG/M metagenome (GOLD analysis project Ga0172372, IMG submission 114544) | Freshwater microbial communities from Kabuno Bay, South-Kivu, Congo - kab_092012_9.5m | ecosystem: Environmental > Aquatic > Freshwater > Lake | place: Democratic Republic of the Congo...
CAGTGGACTGTAAACCGTTGACAGCATTTAGTCAACAGTTGACGGACCACAGACCACAGTCAATCCATTCCTCAAGTAAATAGACCGTATCCATATTTGGATGCTAAACGATGTGGCACCACCTAACGGCTGTCGTCAGTGGACTGTGGACTGTTGACAGCATTTTATATTACTGGGCATTACCCCCACTCATCTTCCAATCGACCCAAGCATCAATTTGCTTCGCGGATAGCGGACGCAGGAGAAGTTTCCCTTCCTGGTCAATCAAGTAAAAAGAGGGGGAACTCGACACGTAGTAATCCGCAACTGCCTTTGTATCCCATTTCTTGTAATCCGAATAGGCGATAAATGGCATCCCCTCCGAATACGCTTGAAAGGCCGTTGGATCTGTGTCTAGCGAAACAAAAATAGCTTCCAGTCCAAGCTTGTTCCATTTTTCATACAAGGGAATCAGCTGGGTCATCTCCTCGGTACAAGCAGGGCACCAACTGGCACCAAAAATCACCAAGCGGTAGGGAGCTACCACCTCAGTTAAGCGGGTGGGATAGGTAATGGGCTTGCCTTGAAGCAAGATATCCCCTGCAAATTGGACATCAGGAACCACGGTCCCAACCTTCATCGCACGATAGCCCTCCAGCTTTCTTGCCAATCGGGGTTGAAGAACCACTTGTTTTTGCTCGAGTACGGTAATCGCCAGGTATTCTGCCGCAGTGGTCAGGCTACGTCGTTCGAGAAGTTCTATCAAGTAGGCGCTCACCTCGTTGTAAAGGGGGGCATTCTTTCCCACACTCCATAAAATGGCATCTATCGATACTTTCATTTTTTCATAGATCTCGTCTAGTGTCCCACCTGAGTTTTCAAGCAACCAAAACTGGCTTTCAAAGACATCTCGAAAAAGTCCACTTTTCTGGAAACGCGGATCTGCATAATCCATTGTCCGAAAGGCAGCAATAGTTTGCGGAAGTTCTGCCGATCGGTACTGAGCAACGGCTCCTACGGAACTTATCAGTTTACGAATGGGCAAAAACCAACGGGCAAAACTCTCAGCAGGAAGGGTAGAAATAAATTGATTCTCCTCCTGCTGAAGCCGGATGACCTCTACTCCAATGGCTCGATTGGGCACCTGCTGGGTTGCAAATTGAGGATCATTTTGATACAGGTTTTGTAAATAGCCCCAGGCACTTAAGGCCTGTTCACGCTTCCCCTGCGCTTGGGTATACTGTTCAAACCAGCGGTTTTCCTGCCCTTCCAAAATTCGAATGCTGCTGGCCTCGCTGAGCAATTGACCTTCCAAGCGAACCCCAGATTTCTCCAAAATCACGACAAAAGGCTTTTTGTCTTCCCCGGAAAGGAAGGCAACTCCATAATCTTGGGGCGAATAGGAAAACGAAAATTGTCCTTTTTCATCTGCTTTTGCGCTCCCGATAGAGTAGGTATCCAATCCCTTGGTACCTTCCAGGCTAAGGGTTTGGTTGACAAGGGAAGGAAAGGTCCCAGATATCGTTTGGGCTATGGTGTATCCTATCCCAAGAAAAAAACAACACAAAAGAATAAGGCCTCTTTTCATACGGCTACTGCTAGGAAATGGTGGATTCAAAGGTATCCAAAACCGAGACCATTTGAGTACTACATCCCGGAAAAACCTTTCTCCAAATTAATTTTTGATGCAGCGAACCGAATAGCCTCGTGATCGAGGATAGGAATTGACGAAGGCATTTCCTGACCAATAGGCAAAAAAACGAGCCTCATTTTCACCTGAAGCAATCGTGCTTGTCCAAAGCATACCATAAGCCCTTCCTAAATCATCCACGAGGGAAACTATTCCTGTATCCCGTTCCCTAAATCCCGACAAAGGCAACTTCAAAACCGAGTTAAATGCCCCTACCGAATTATTACCCCCGGTCCACGATTGTCGCTCGCTTGTAAATTCTACTTCTGTAGGAACTCTAAATCCTGCTGGACAAGGGTTATTTTCCCCGGTTAATCCTTGCCAAAGGTTATTATTTTGAGGATTTTTCCAGTCATCGGTTGCACTAGAGGAGGGTACCAATATAAAATCATCGTGCCCAGGTTGATCCGACGAACTGATTGTGGACCGCGTTCCTGAATTTCGACACTGGTGTCCATCCGCCGCTCTACCCCATTGGTACAAATCCCCAAAGGCCAATGCATCTGTACTGGAGGTTGCAACTTGCTCAGCACCCAGATTGCGATCCATCCAAATTCTTCCAGTGACCGGGCTCGTGACCTCAATTACAGCAGTTCGGTTTTGTGGTTTACAGTGAACCGTACCTATAGGATAGGTAAAGTTTGACGACTTGATCTGACCCCCAAAAAGTTGGGCATGCACCTTTTCTGCCTGGTAACACGACAGGAGTAAGAAAAATAGCAGCAATTTTTTCATGAGGAGCTTAGTTTTGGGTGGCCATACTCACATACACCGTAGTATCAATGACAATAAAAGAAAATATATGGTGTTTTGATGTTGTCATTCCAGTAGTACCCATGTACCTAAATGTAAATCCCGAAGCTATAAAGGTAGCAGATGCGGAATTGGTAGTACTGGTAAGTACAAGGGTGTAAGCACCCCCATTTTTTAGGTTGGTCAGCGTATAGCTTGGTGCGGCACCTCCACCACTGGTATAGGCTAGATTACTTTGGCCAAAATCAATGGTCAAGCTCGATCCTCCATTGAAGGCAGTGGTATTAGTCGCTGCTTTTTGGAATTGCTTTACTCCTCCAATACTTTGATCAGTAGTAAGGTCCACAAAGTTTTGTGTAGTCGACCCCGTACCTCCATTGGCAATTGCAAGGGTGGTCCCATTCCACGTTCCTGTAGTGATTGTCCCTAGTCTGGTAATATCCGTTCCTATTAACTTTGTCGCGGCTATATTTCCAGCCAACATGGCATTGGTTACTTTATCGGGTCCGATGGTAGTGGTTAACCCTGCCCCCGAAGTGGTCACATCTCCTGTAAGTGCCCCAGGAGTTTGTAAAGTTCCACCACTTACAGTCACTATGCCCGTTCCCGCAGGGGCAGGTCCTGCCGGACCAGTAGCTCCAGTTGTACCATTCGTTCCAGCTAAGCCTTGAGGTCCCGCTGCACCTGTGGGACCTGCTGGACCGGCAGGACCTTGTGGGCCTGCTGCACCTACTGTCCCGTTTGTTCCTGCTGCACCTTGAGGACCGGTAGCACCCGTCAACCCAGTAGGCCCTGCTGGTCCTTGAGGACCGGCGGCACCTGCAGGACCAGCTGTACCTTGTGGGCCTTGTGCACCAGCAGCCCCAGTTAAGCCCGTTGCCCCAGTCAAACCTGTAGCGCCAATTGGTCCTTGAGGTCCAGTAGCACCTGCAGGACCTTGGGCTCCATCAGCGCCTGCTGCACCAGTAGGGCCGGCTGGGCCGGTAGCTCCAACAGTCCCTTGCAATCCTGTTAAACCAATATCGCCTTTCGCGCCAGTAGCTCCTTGCGGACCAGCTGGACCTGCTGGTCCTATAGCGCCTTGAGGACCGGTATCACCCGAGGGGCCCTGAGCTCCAGCAATTCCTTGGATACCCTGAATCCCTTGGGGACCAGTAGCTCCCTGGACACCAGGAGTACCTGCAGGACCAGTAGGACCTGTGAGCCCGGTAGGACCACTAGGACCTTGTGCACCTGCAGCGCCTGTCGCTCCAGTTGGGCCAGTAAGTGAGGCAATAAAAACCGACTCAGCTCCCGTATTTCCTAAATTCAACCAGGCTTGGTAGGCCGATATTCCGTTGGTTCCATTGGTGCCATTAGGCCCAGTAGGCCCTGCCAATCCAGTGGAGCCTTGGGCTCCTGTAGCACCTGTAGCTCCTTGAAGACCTTGGGGACCCGTAGCTCCCGCAGGGCCTTGAAGACCTTGGGCTCCGGTCGCTCCAGCAGGACCTTGAACACCTGTGGCTCCTTGTGGTCCAGTAGGCCCCGTTAATCCAATGGGACCTGTAGCACCTGTAGCACCCGAAGCCCCGGTGGGCCCTTGGGGACCATCTGCCCCCCTGGAGGCAAGCAAGGCCCATTTGGTCGGATCATTATTAGGTGTAGAATTGGAATTACTTACTGGGGCAAGACAAAACCAAGAAGCACCATTAAAGCCAACCACATCGTCTTTCACATAAGTTCCAGTTGCTGACCAAGCACCTCTCCAAGTCAATCCTGCTGGACCAATTGGTCCAGCGGCTCCTTGTATACCCGTTGGACCTACAGGGCCTGCCGGACCCGAAGCACCCACAAGTGAAGCCAGCCATTGCGATTCTGTTCCCACAAAACCGGTACTAACCGCCACTTGATAAGCACTTGGACCATTGCTTCCATTGGCTCCATTGGCACCTGCCAAGCCCTGTGGGCCTTGAGGACCCGTAGCTCCAGCAATACCAGCTGGTCCTTGAGGACCAGGTGCTCCATCTGTACCTCGAATACCCTGTGGCCCAGTGGCCCCAGCTGCTCCAACAGCACCGCGTAAGGCTGCTATGAAATCTGCTTGAGTTCCTGTATTTCCTAAATTCAACCAATTTTGATAGGCACTAAGTCCATTCGTACCATTCGTACCATTGGACCCATTGAGACCAGCAGGACCTTGAATTCCCTGTGGTCCTGGTGCACCTGCTAGCCCTTGAAGGGAGGCTAGCCATTCAGAAGCTGTGCCTACAAATCCTGCTGCCACTGCCACTTGATACGCACTTGAGCCCATACTTCCCGTAGGACCACTGGGTCCAACGGCTCCCATTGGACCCATGGGCCCTTGTGGACCAACCGGTCCTGGAGTTCCTGAGTTGGCAGCGTAGAGCGCAAATGGGACAGCAGTAAATTGCTGACTACTGATTAATACGAATGTGGAGCAGCTTCCCGATTTATCATAAGAAACTTCTAAAAATTTAGCTTGCGCATTCCATACGATCTGAGCAAAAGAAGTTGCTGTACCTCCAGTACGCCTGCCCGTCCCAATAATCACATTAACCATTCCAAAAGGATCCGTGCGGGTGGGTATCACTTCTTCGTATTCACTTATTCCTGAAGCATTTTTGAAAACAAACTTCAGGCACAAGTCCTTGTCTCCCAGTGGAGCAGCACGATTATCTTCTCCTGGCAAAACTTGGCTGTCTAAGATCACAGCCTGATAGGTAATCCCAGGCACTTGGGCCAATGCAGGCACCACCAGTACCCACATCCAAAAAATAAAACCAATCTTTTTCATACTACTTTAATTGAACGTACAAACCAAATAAAACCCCATGGGAAAAAAAGCGAACGTGCTCCTCTTCTGGGCCACCCAATCGGGAATTTTTTGAATAGCCGTAACTAAGATTCAAAAAAGCACGCTGAAATACAGGGTAGGAAGCAGAAGCCCCCACACCCGTTTTCGCAAATACTCCTTGAAAATCAGCCTCCTCTTTCAGAGGAAAACGGGAGCTATTGATCACTTGAGTTCCTGAAAGTATTCCGGAAAATCCCAGAGAGCCTCGGACACCAAGTTCCACCTCTCCGATATGTGCCAAAAAAGAAAGGGTATTGGTAATCCCTCCATAGGTCGTTTCCCAACTGTAATTGTTGTTTTGATCCCCCCCGAAGGAATTGAAGGAATCTAGGTTGAGGGAAACTTCATTTTTAAACCAGTTCGGAGAGTAGGAACGCTCTTTTTCTGGAGCTCCTTCCTTTTTTGTTTTTGGAACAAAGGGAAATCCCATGCCCATTTCGATGGAATTACCCATTCCTGAACTAAAGTCGAGAAGCTTTGTCCCATCCGAAGATCGAAAATCGTAGGAAGTGGAATTAATCCCAGTTTTGATAAAAATCTCTTGCGCGGTTATCCTTAGGCTAAAGGCAAAGAGAAGAAAGCAGGTTAAAAAAAAGATTCTCATGGTTTTTTGATTAGACGGCTTTGAACAAACTTATTTCCTGATCTCAGGTGTGCGACATATACCCCAGTTGCCAGATAGGGTAGATTCAGATGAATTTCATTGTTTTTGGGGTAATGCGATGCCTCATAGATCAATTTCCCCTGCCCATCGTAGATCCGCACTTGTGTCAGTTCCTGATGCTCGGTCGTAAATCGAAACGAAATGCGGTCGGTAAACGAATTTGGGAAGGCGATGACCTCAAATGGAAGTTTGATCTCTTTGGTGACAACTCGGATTCCGCGCAAAAACCCTTGGCTGATACGTAACGTTGCCGATACAAATACTCCTGCCACACTACTTTGACCGATGGATTGTTGGACCACTAGTCCTTGTCCTTGGATAGCCTGGGCCGTAGAACCCATAGCCACCCAGCTTTCATTTCGAAGAGATTGCCCCTGAATGGATAAGGAGAGTGACATGAGAAAACAGATTAAAAAAATTAAACTGGTTCCTTTGCTTTCAAGATTCATGACCAAGTGATTTAACAAAGTTCACTAGCAAATACACTAAAATTTCCAACTTAGTTACATATTGAAATGGTGAAAATCTTGTTTTTTACATATTTAATGTGTTTTATTTAATTAAAATTTTAAAATAATAATTTTAATTAAATTTAATATTAAAAAAATGTAATTATTTTTTAGGTAATTATATGCAATTAATCAGAGATTTAGTAAACAGAACAAGTTCTGGGCCTAAAAAAGAAGGAGGGGGCATATCTCACGAAGGAGAAAAAATAAAAAAGTAGTCTTCCCTTCTACAGGAAAGACTACTCTTGATTAGTAGTATTCTTTGATTTACTTTAAAGAAACAGACTTCCGGAAATACATCCGAGAAATAAAGATGCCACTGTCATCATCCTTACCTCCAACGCTTTCCACTGCGCTAGTCACATACGCCATCGTATAGCCTTCCGACTCTAATTCCATAATTCGTGCTGCAATCATCGCGTCATTTGATGCAATATTCTGGAAGTTGATCCCGGCAGCACTGAAGAAATTGAGCAGCTTGGCTTCGTCAAACTTATCTACTTTCAATTCCTTCCGACTCACGGTACGTTGAGAGGATTTCTTCCCATCTACTCGGGTGGTTCTAAAATCTTCCGTATTCACATCCGTCATGTTTTCGATCATTCGGGATCTTCCAAGGCCCATTGGGACAATGGATTCTACTACAGTGACAATTTTCCACTCGTTGAAGGTTTGAGTGGACATTTCTTGTGCCTGAACAGCCATGCTGCCAATCACAAATAAGAATGCTAAAACAAATCGCTTTTTCATAAATTTAAATTGGGTTTTAAAGGTGTTTAATCAGTGAAACGAGTTTTTACTAAAGATAGGTTTTATGCCATCGGAACAAAAAAATGGGATTTATCTTTTTATCATTTCTTTGCCAATTGAAAGTAATTGAAAAATTACAACAATTAAGTCGAATTTACCGACGGCTAAAAAGTAGGTCCCATTTTTTCTGATCCAAGTACACCCGACAGGTATCGTTCACAAGCGCTGCCTCAATCTTAAAATTTTCTTGCGTTCCCAAAATCGTACGCTGGTAGGTCAGAGACCAATTTTTAGCATCTACCTCCTTGATTCCTACACGCTTGAGTGCATACCCAAAATCCTGATCCTCCAATGCTGCTGCCAGCTTTTTCTCTCCAATTGCCTGCTTCATTGGCCCATAAAAAAATTTGGTCATCTGTCCGTATTCCTGTTTTTGGTGCAGCAACTGCAAATACCGCAACACATCCATATTGTAGAAGCAGAGCGGGTTTTTGAATAAGCAAAAGTTGGGCTGTTCAGGAAGATGAATCGCCTTACCATTTCCTATGGGAGTTAAAACCAAGAGTATAGAAAAAAGGATGGGGAGGAAAATTTTTACCATAGCTAGAGGGAATTGAAAAGCACCTAAAAATACCAACTTATCAGGCAATTAAAGTAGCAAAGTAAAAACGAACTTGTTTTTTTCGAAAAACGCCTGACTTCAACTCTTTTTCCCGCTGCAAGGTGGCATTATTGGCTCCCAAAAGTGGCAGTTGGTTGTTCTCAATTTATTCGGTAAACATAACCCGGAAAAAATCTCGACAGTAAAGCCCACCTAACACCTACCAAATGCTCGTAAAGACACGTCTTAAATAGGTTACCTATTAAAAAATAAACCTGCGGCCTACCGAATACACACAAAAATTAAATCGAAAAGGTTGAAATAATGAAAATTTCGGGTCTCGGTCATTGGTCTTAAACCATTTATCAAAGAAAATTTCAATTCTTGAACACTTGCTGAAATGCCTTTTAAAAACATCTATATTTAGCAGAATCAAACCCCTCAAATCAAGGTTGGCTATTTTCGGGATTTGTACCGTATTCCCGAATCCATTTATTCCTTCTGGAAATTCTCTGACTAGGCTACTAAAGACTTTGCGTCAAAACGAAGATTACTGATTTGGAGCAGATCGGAGGAGTAAAACCATCAATTCACATTCCAATAGATCAAGCAAAAAAGCTGTGCCAGTCAAAAACCAACTTATTTTTTCAATTTCCAAAATCGCAAACCAGCGTAGGGGAAGGCTCCTCAAAAGCCTCGCTTCTTGGTCTCTGTTCCTTTTGGTCCAATTGTTCTTCTGTATCACCAACCTTCAAGCCCAGACCGAATTCATTGAGCTGAGGTTTGATCAAAAAGATGCTCCCAAGAAAGCCCAGTATTTTTTGACTGGAAAAGTAAGCCAATTGGAAACCAAGGAAGCCATTCCAGGAGCTGCCATTCATATTGATGGTTTTTTTAAGGGAAATAACACAGACCAAAACGGATACTATTTTATTGCTCTAGATTCTGGAAGACACCGAATTGTTTTCCGCCAGTTTGGAAAAAAGCCACTCCATTACCAGATCCAATTGTATGGGGATGGCCAATTGGATGTAGAACTTGTAAACCTTGATTTTGAACTAGAGGTATTCACTGTTGAAGCAGATGAACGAGACAGAAATATTCGTAGCCCAATCTCCGGTGTGACCAAAATGAAGATCGAAGACATCAAGCTTGTACCCGCTTTTCTTGGCGAGCCAGATGTCTTTAACGTACTGCAATCCATGCCTGGAGTGACGACAGTTGGTGAAGGTTCGGCGGGCATGAATATCCGAGGGGGTCGGGCAGATCAAAACCTGATCATGATGAATGAGACGATTGTTCTCAGCAACAGCCATGCCTTGGGTTTTTTATCCTCATTCAATGGCGATGCCTTACAAAATTTCACCTTGTATAAAGGAGCTGTTCCAAGCTATTTTGGAGGAAGGAGTTCTTCTGCCCTCAACATTGAAATGCGCAATGGGAATAAAGAAAAATGGGAAGGAAGTGCCTCAATGGGTACTGCCGTCAGCAAACTGTTGCTAGAAGGACCGATTGTCCCTGAAAAAACTTCCCTACTTCTGGCAACTAGATTGTCCAATGCCAATTGGCTGTTGAACCTGGCCGATGCAGGAGATATCAAAAACAGTGCTATCCGATTTCATGACATCTATTTTGACCTTAACCATCAGCTTACAAAAAAAAATAGCCTGGACTTTAGCCTGCTAAATACCGGGGATTATTTCAAATTTTCCAATCAATTTGGATTTGATTGGAGCAACCTTGTTGGCTCTTTGACAAGTAAGAATTTAGTGACAGCTAATCTTTCGCTAGTCGGGATGGTCGCTTACGGTTCATTCAACAATAGTTTTTTTGAACCTTCTACGGTCGATCCATCCAAAATCGAAAATGGCTTGTATTACTACCAAGGTAAACTATCTGGATTATGGATTTTGGAGAAATTAGAGTTCAACTTCGGAGCCGAAGCCATTCAGTACCAGATGAGATCAGAATCCTTAATCCCTTTGACTGAGGAATCCGGGATAGTGCCAGAAACGATCCAAAAACAAAGAGGCTTGGAATATGCTCCCTATATCTCTGCTGATTGGAATCCCACTGAAAACCTTTCCTTCTCAGGTGGTCTCCGGTACTCTACTTATATTCAGCAAGGGCCCGACTCCATCTTCAGGTATCAAGAAGGGCGCCCCAAATCGAGGTTTACTATCAATGGAGTAGATTATGTAGAAAGTGGGAGTATCGTCAACTTCAATGGTCTTGAGCCTAGATTTTCAATCAGATGGACTTTTGACAAAGTCAATTCCATCAAAGGAGGCTATTCCTTGATGAACCAATACCTTCAGACAATCTCCAATGCCACCGGCCCAACTCCCATAGATTTGTGGCAGCTGAGCACAACTTACATTCTTCCTCAACGGTCCCACAATGCTTCTTTGGGCTACTTCCGGAATTTCAAAGAAGATGAATGGTCGACTTCCCTTGAAGGATTCTACCGAAGTACGGACAACCAAATCGAATACCGTAATTTTGCGGATTTATTCTTAAATCCACATTTGGAAACAGAATTGATACAGGGAGAAGGCCTTGCCTTTGGCACTGAACTTATGATCCAAAAAAACAGCGGAGGGATTACGGGTTGGTTGGCTTACACCTTCAGCAGGTCTTTTATCAGGACCACTTCAAAATTTACCGAAATTCAAGTCAATCAAGGAAATTGGTTTGCAACCAATTTTGACAAACCCCACAACATTTCCTTGGTGACTAATTTCCATATGAAAAAAGGCAGATCTTTCAACACCAACGTCAATTTTTCCTCAGGCCGACCGGTGACAGGAATTTCATCCAATTATGTCATTGGAGCGGTTTCTGTTCCCAATTTTGGGAACAGGAATGAGTTTAGAATCCCAAATTACTTTAGAATTGACTTTTCTTACCTGACCAATGGCTTCGTACGGAAATGGGATGATAAAGTCAATTTTAGCATCTACAACATTACCGGAAGGAGAAATGCGTATTCTGTATTCTTCCAAAGAGAGGGCCGGGTTCCAAGATTGGTTCCTTATCAGGTTTCAATTTTAGGAACAGCTTTCCCTTCATTCACCTACATAGTAAAGTTCTGAAAATGAGCAAGAATCAAAATACAGCAGTCCGCTCTGTCCTGGTAGTTACCCTATTTCTAGTGCTTACTGTATCCTGTATTGATCGACTAGATTTTCTTGGGGAAACCAAAGAGGGTCAGCTCGTCATTTATGGTTTATTCACTGATGTAGATGAAAGGCAGGTAGTGACTGTAAGTCGAACTGCGCTATCAGGATTAGCTCCTAGAGGTGTTCCAAATGCCAAGGTTTCAGTATTGAGTACCTCCGGCGCACGGTATCCCTATACCAGTTTGAAGACTGGGGAATATGAATTGGTTGGCTTTAGGGCTATTGAAGGGCTAAGTTATGCTTTGGAAGTGGTATTGGATGGAAAAGTATACCTCTCTAAGTATGAAAAAGTACCAAAACTGAATGCAGAGGATGTGCTCAGCTTTACTTTTGACAACGAACCTTACAGAACGGAAAAGCCTGAATACGTGTTTAAAGTCTTTTCAGAGACGACGCTTCCTGACACCCGAGATCCAATTTACCTGAGGTGGACGATTGAGGAAACCTATTTATGGCCTCAGGCATGGTTAAGAGGAACGGGTATTCCTCCCCCGCAACCCCCTCCTTGCTTTATTTCGGATGTCATCGAACCAAATCGGATTAATTTATTTGATGGCTCAGGGACAAGTACTAGGAATTCAACATTCTTGTTGGGAAGACGCTCCGTAGATAATTCATTTCAATATCCATTCTTTGTCACTGTAAAGCAATTGAGCATTACTAGGGACGCTTATGAGTATTGGGAGCGGATCAAAATCGTCATCAACAACCAAGGATCCCTATTTGATATTCCTCCTGCTCCTGTAACTGGGAATATTTTCAATGTAAAGGACAGCGAAGAAATGGTACTAGGCTATTTTGAAGTAGCCAAGACCAAAACAACAAGAATCTATACCACGAATGCAGATGTGCCTTTTTACCTCCTCGACCCCTGTCAATTCATACCCAGCACACCTGATGATGCCTACCCTGCTGAATGTAGAAGTTGTGCAGCAAGGGCACAGGGGAGAAGCTGGACGACCAAGGCACCGGTCTGGTGGAAGTATGATTGAATTAACAAATAGCTACCAAAGTTGACTTATCGTATAAAATTATCTGCGCTTTCACCACTAACCAGAGAAGAAAAGATTTGAGGTTCAATTAGGTGAGCTGTGGACCGTTGACTGTGGTCAAAGATTATCCGCAGTTTAAAATAGACGAGCTGAGCTACTGGCATGATTGCGGATAATCATATTAAATTACCCATGTAAATCTGAAAGCTTCAAAATTCCATTTATATTCAAACTTGAATTTTAATTCGTTGTAATGGCATACCTAAATACAAAAGCTCAAAAAGAAACTACCTACGATGCGATCGTCATAGGCTCGGGTATCAGCGGCGGTTGGGCCGCAAAGGAACTTTGTGAAAAAGGACTAAAAACCTTAGTCTTGGAACGGGGAAGAATAGTGGAACATGTGGTAGACTACCCGACCATGAACTTAGATCCCTGGGACATGGAATTGAGAGGCGGACTTACCCCTGAGCAAAAGAAGAAACATTACAAAAACGGCCGTTCTGGATGGGTTGGTTTGGAGACGGAGCATTTCTGGGCAGACGATGAAGCAAATCCTTACACAGAAGTAAAACCTTTCCTTTGGCTTAGAGGGCATCAAATGGGAGGCAAATCCTTGCTATGGGGAAAGCAAACCTATAGATGGAGTGATTTGGATTTTGAAGCCAATGCCAAAGACGGTCATGGTGTGGACTGGCCCATACGTTACAAGGATATAGCGCCTTGGTATACCTATGTTGAAAAATTTGCCGGGATTAGTGGAGAGGCCCTTGGCTTACCACAATTACCGGATAGCCATTTTCTCCCTCCCATGGAATTGAATTGTGTGGAAAAGCACGTGAAAGAGCGAATAGAAAAGGATTTCGCTGGAAGAAATATGATTATTGGTAGGGTTGCACACCTTACCGAACCACTCAATGGTAGAGGAAAATGCCAAAATAGAAACAGATGCAGCAGAGGATGTCCCTTTGGAGCTTATTTCAGCAGTAATGCAGTGACCCTTCCTGCAGCGGATGCTACGGGCAATTTAACCATCAGACCCTATTCAATTGTACAGTCTATCATCTACGACGAACAGAAAGGCAAGGCTACAGGAGTACGTATAATTGATTCTGAAACGAATGAGGATATCGAGTATTCAGCGAAAATCATATTTGTAAATGCTTCAACCTTAGGCACCACGCAGATTTTATTGAATTCAACTTCAAACCGATTTGAGAATGGATTAGGTAATGATAGCGGGGAGCTTGGACATAATCTGATGGACCATACCTACAGAGTAGGTGCCACGGGAAAAGTAGATGGTTTTGATGATGAATATTACAAAGGGCGAAGACCCAATGGAATTTACATCCCGAGATATGTGAACATCGATGAGAAATCAAAAACGGATAAATTTCTTCGCGGTTTTGGATACCAAGGGGCTGGATTTCGTGGCGGTAATCCTGCCAATATCGAATCTTTTGGTGCGGATTATAAGGATAGCATCTTAAAACCAGGACCCTGGGAATTTTTTATCACTGGTTTTGCGGAATGTCTGCCTTACCATGACAATCAGGTGTATTTAAACAAAGAAGTCTTAGACAAATGGGGACAACCTACCTTGTCCATAGACGCAGAGTTTAAAGCCAACGAAAAGGCAATAAACAAGCAAATACAGGAAGATGCTGTGGAAATGTTGGAAAAATCAGGTCTAAAAGATGTGATGGGTTTTGATAACAACCACCCTCCCGGATATGGAGTGCATGAAATGGGTACGGCTAGAATGGGACGGGACCCAAAGACATCAGTTTTAAATGGTTTCAACCAGATACACAGCGTCAAAAACGTATTCGTCACAGATGGTGCGTGCATGACGTCTTCCTCTTGTGTAAATCCTTCGTTGACCTATATGGCAATTACTGCCAGAGCCGCTGATTATGCAGTTTCTGAATTAAAAAAGAATAATCTTTAATCGTTATGGATAGAAGAAGCGCACTTAAAAAAGCAGGTGTTCTGGCAGGTTCGGCAGTTGCCATACCCTCATTGTTCTCTTTATTGCAATCGTGCAAGAGCGAGAACCGATTGGATTGGCAACCGTTATTTTTTACGGAAACTGAGGCCAAAACAATTTCGGTGCTAGTAGACACGATATTGCCTCGTACGGATACGCCCGGTGCATTGGACGTAAAGTCGGATATGTTTATTGATAAGGTCATTGCAAAGACTTATGACGAAGAAGGACAAAAGAAAATGCGTTCAGAAATTGCTGCCTTCAATTCCGACTGCGAAAAGAACTTTGGCGGCACCTTCATTGAGCTGAATGCGTCGGATCGAGAAAAAGTATTGCAAGCTGCCGAAAAGAGCTCCGGTAAATTTAGTCCAGGAGTTTGGGGCACCGCGGTAGGGAAACAAGAGCCTATTGGTTTTTACAGGTCCATCAAGTCTATGGCAATCTGGGCCTATTTCAGTTCAGCCGAAATAGGTAAGAACGTACTGGCCTATGATCCTGTCCCAGGAACCTTTGAGCCATGTATACCGGTTTCCGAGGTGGGCAATCGTTGGAGTTTGTAATTTCTTTTCATCTCCTCGGTCGGTTAAATAGACCAACTAGCTAAGCGGGTAACAGTTACTTTATTTGTGAGTATTGGATGCTAAGGCCAGTTGGTCTGGACTAGTGATGGCCCAAAAGTGTCCCCCAAAATGACTGAGCTCTAATCCGTTTCGTAAAAGGAGTTCTAAGTAGCTGGGACAGGATGTAAATCTGTACTCCAAAAATACCTGTGTCCTAAAGCGCTTGTTTCCGCCCCAGTGGAAATTGGATAGCATACTATTTATATCTCCTTAAGAATATTTTTCCAAATAAACTCCCTCCCCACCCCTGATTTCAACTCTTTTTCCCGCTGCATAGCGGCTCTTTTGGTTGAATATTCTTCGCTGTAGATGAGCTCCCAAGGGCGATAGCGCTTGGTCCAATTGGAAGTTCCCAATTCATTGTGAGAAAGTAATCTTGAAGGAAGATCGGAAGTGTAGCCCACGTAGCATGTATCAAATGCTCGGCTGTACAATACGTAAACAGTGTACATGATTAAAAAAATTAAGTGAAAAAATGAGGTTGGGCAGGATGATTTGCAATCCTAAGGCCCCAAAGCCAGTATACGTCCTAAACGAAAAAAGGATGCCGAAGCATCCCTTTTCAATGTAGCGGGAACAGGACTCGAACCTGTGTCCGCCGCGGCGGATATGAGCCCAGAATTCTGCCAAGTAGTTTAAAACAAAAAAGGATGCCGAAGCATCCCTTTTCAATGTAGCGGGAACAGGAGGCAAACCTGTGTCCGCCGCGGCGGATATGAGCCCAGAATTCTGCCAAGTAGTTTAAAACAAAAAAGGATGCCGAAGCATCCCTTTTCAATGTAGCGGGAACAGGACTCGAACCTGTGACCTTCGGGTTATGAGCCCGACGAGCTACCAACTGCTCCATCCCGCGATATAGTGATGCAAAGGTAAGGACAAACTATCGAAAATCAAGTACCTTTGCAAAAAATATCAGAAATGATCTCCCCTTCCCACAAAGCAGGATTTGTCAACATCATCGGAAAACCCAACGTAGGAAAATCTACCTTGATGAACATCCTTGTAGGGGAGCGCCTCTCCATCGTATCCTCCAAAGCACAAACTACCCGCCATCGCATCCTTGGTCTAATCAATACCGACGAGTACCAAATTGTATTTTCGGACACTCCCGGCATGCTGAAGCCAAAGTACGAACTTCACAAAAGCATGATGACCTTTGTTAGGCTCTCCTTAGAAGATGCAGATGTCATTGTATTTGTGACGGACTTGTACGAAACAGACGAGGAAATCGAAGAGGTTATTACCAAAATAAATGCCTCAGGAGTACCCATCTTATTGGTAATCAATAAAATAGATTTAGCCAAAGAAGGGCAGCTGGAAGAAGTAACCGAGTACTGGACTTCTCGAATCCAAGCAGCAACAGTGATTCCTATTGCAGCACTCGAGCACTTCAACACCGAACGAATCCTCCAGGAAATTGTAGAACTACTGCCAGTTCACCCGCCTTTTTACGACAAAGAGGAACTAACAGACCGTCCCGAGCGGTTCTTTGCATCTGAGATCATTCGAGAAAAAATTTTTACCAACTATAAAAAAGAAATTCCCTACAGCACCGAAGTAGGAATTGAGGACTTTCACGAAGAAGAAAAGCTCATCCGCATCAGAGCTACCCTATTTGTGGAGCGCGACAGCCAAAAAGGAATTGTCATCGGTGATAAAGGAAAAATGCTTAAGAAAGTGGGCACCGAAGCACGCCTCGACCTTGAGAAATTTTTTGGAAAAAAAATCTTCCTCGAAACCTTCGTTAAGGTGGAACTGGATTGGAGAAAAAATAAACTAGTACTAAAAAAATTCGGGTACGACCCTTCTTAAAACATGGCAAATATAGTAGCAATTGTAGGCAGACCCAATGTGGGCAAATCCACCCTGTTCAACCGCCTGGTGGAAGAGCGAAAGGCCATCGAAGACAACATGAGCGGTGTCACCAGAGACCGACACTACGGTCATGCCCAATGGTGTGGCAAATTCTTTTCTGTAATTGATACCGGTGGCTACGTCACTGGGTCCGAAGACTTATACGAAGCAGAAATTCGTAAACAAGTAAAGCTTGCCATCGAAGAAGCAGATGTCATTCTTTTCGTTGTGAATTGCCATGACGGCATGACAGACTTAGATGAGGAATTTGCAAATGAACTTCGCGGCAACAAAAAACCGCTTTATGTAGTAGCAAATAAGGCGGACAACCAGGAAAAAGCATTCATGGCCCATGAATTTTATTCCCTAGGCCTGACCGATCTGGAGATTTTCCCGATTGCTGCGGCTAGCGGAAGTGGTACAGGAGAATTATTAGATGCCATTATTACTCATTTTGAAGAGGACGGAATTGAAGATCCAGATTCTGGTATCCCTAAAATATCCATCCTAGGAAGACCTAATGCAGGCAAATCCTCTTTCCTCAATGCCCTGATTGGTCAGGAGCGCTCCATTGTGACCGATGAGGCAGGTACAACACGCGATGCAATCCACACCCGATATAAATTTTTTGGACAAGACTTTATCATCACCGATACTGCCGGCATCCGAAAAAAGGCGAAAGTAAAAGAAGATATTGAATTCTATTCAGTCATGCGCTCCTTACGGACCTTGGAAGAATCCGATGTAGTCATCGTCATGCTAGATGCGGCTCGAGGCTTGGAAGCCCAAGATGTCAACCTGATCTCCTTAGCAATTAAGAACAACAAGGGGATTCTCATCATGGTTAACAAATGGGACTTGATCGAAAAAGATCACAAAACCATGAATAAAATCAAGGATGATATGATGGATCGCCTTGGCGAACACAAATGGATCCCCATCATTTTTACTTCCGTCACCGAAAAACAACGGATTTTTCAAGCAATTGAGCTTGCTGTAAAGGTGTATGAAAATAAAACTAGGCGAGTGACTACCTCCAAATTGAACGATATTCTTCTTCAAGACATCGAAAAATATCCGCCGCCAGCATGGAAAGGAAAGTACATCAAAATAAAGTACGTCACCCAACTACCCACCAAAAACCCCGTTTTTGCATTCTTTTGCAACCTTCCACAATACATTAAAGAACCCTATACCCGTTATCTAGAAAATAGATTGCGTGAAAATTTTGATTTCGAAGGTGTACCCATCAAAATCGTTTACAAAAACAAATAAAAAAATATGGTCTACCACTTGCACAATTAAAATTAATACTAGTACATTTGTGTTGTAATTAAGAAAACCATAACAAATGAAAAAAGTATTTGCAATTTTCGCAATCGCTGGTTTGATCGCTACTGCTTCTTGCGGTGGAAAGTCAACTGAAGAGCAAGCTGCTGCTGATTCTATCGCTGCTGCTGCTGCTGCTGA
>Ga0172372_10005329_pt1 | contig 17909 bp, 17 predicted proteins | sample LakKiv5m_2_FD_114544 | JGI IMG/M metagenome (GOLD analysis project Ga0172372, IMG submission 114544) | Freshwater microbial communities from Kabuno Bay, South-Kivu, Congo - kab_092012_9.5m | ecosystem: Environmental > Aquatic > Freshwater > Lake | place: Democratic Republic of the Congo...
GGGTGACAACACTGGCCTGGCCACGGCATGAACCGCCGAGCCGTCGGGCTGTGCGTAGAAAACGCCGCCACGGTCCATCTCGAGGGCCCGCACCTTGCCCAGATCGGTGAAGTAAAAGCCGCCGTGCGCATCAAACACCAGGTCATTGGGGCCTCGCAAGCCGATGCCGTCCACGCTGTCGTACAAACGCTCGACCCGCCCGGTGTTCAGGTTGACGCGTTCAATGCGCCCGCCCGAGTAGTTGTGCGCCTGGCCAATCGGTCGCAGGAAATGCCCCGCTTCGCGTGTCCACTCGAAGCCGCCGTTGTTGCAAATGTAGACCGCGCCATCGGGCCCGATGGCTGCGCCATTGGGGCCGCCGCCCAGATCGGCCACCACCTGCACCCGCCCGTGGGGGGTCACCCGGCTCAGCGTGCCGCGTGCTATTTCAACCACCAACACCGAGCCATCGTCCAGCGCCACCGGCCCCTCGGGAAACAGCAGCCCGGTGGCGATTTCGCGCATCTTCATCAGTGTGTTCCCCGCGGTTGATCTGCGTATCTCATCAGGGGCAGCGCATTGCAGATCACTTACTTCAACCAACCACGACGGCGGAAATACCACATCGGCACCACCGCACTGGCCACCATCATGAGCACGGCGTAGCCATAGCCCATTTCCCATTGCAACTCGGGCATGAACTGGAAATTCATGCCGTAGACGCTGGCGATCAGGGTGGGTGGCAGCAAGGCGACGCTGGCCACCGAGAAGATTTTGATGATCTTGTTTTGGTTGATGTTGATGAAACCAACGGTGGCGTCCATCAAGAAGTTGATCTTGTCGAACAAGAAGGCGGTGTGGCTGTCCAGTGAATCGATGTCACGCAGAATTTGCCGCGCATCGTCAAACTGCTCGGCGTTGAGCATGCGCAGGCGCATGGCAAAACTCAAGGCGCGGCGGGTGTCCATCATGTTGCGGCGGATGCGGCCATTCAAGTCTTCCAAACGCGCAATCTCACCCAGCACTTCGCCGGCCAAGGCATCGGTCACGTCGCCCGACAACACCATCTTGCTGACTTTTTCCAGCTCATCGTAAATGCCCTCCAGCGTGTCGGCTGAATATTCGGCGTCCACCGAGAAAAGCTCCAGCAACACGTCTTTGGCGTCTTCAATCAAACCGGGTGCGCGGCGGGCCCGCAAGCGCAGCAAGCGAAACACCGGCAGGTCTTCATCATGGATGGAAAACAGCACCCCATGGCTTTTCAAGGCGTCATTGTGTTGATTCAGGATAAAGGCCACACGCACCGCCCGTGGTTCCTCCTCATCGGCGATCAAGAAGTCGGAGCGGATGTGCAATTCGCCGTTGTCTTCTTCGTAAAAACGCGCGGATTCTTCAATGTCCTCGTCCATCGCGTCTTCGGGAATTTGCACGCCGAAATGCTGGCTGATCCAGCGTTTTTCTTCCGGCGTGGGCGACTCCAAATCGACCCAAATGGGGTGGAACTGGGACAACTCTTCTTGAGAAGAGATTTCTTCTTGAAAAAGGCGGCCATTGGCCAGCGAAAAAATATTGAGCATGGCGATCTCAGTGCGAGGTGAAGCGGTCGAAATTTTTTTGCAAGGTTCGCTTTCGACTCAACTCGGCTGGATGCCCGGGTGAATCGAAAGCTACCGACTAGGGTAGGTTTCCATGGTGGACTCTGAAAGTGATCAGACTCGAATTATGGCACTGCAACATGACCAATGGGCGACTGTTAGAGTCGCAGCTTTCGCCCACCGTTCCCATGCACACCAACTTGCCCCCCGCCCAAGAGCGATGGTTGCTCCTTACCCTTGCGGGCATCCAGTTCACGCACATTGTGGACTTCATGATCATGATGCCCTTGGGGCCGCAACTCACGGCCTTGTTGGCCATTAGCGACGCCCAGTTTGGTTTGCTGGTGTCGGCCTACACCTTGTCCGCCGGGGTCTCGGGCTTGCTCGCCACTGCCTTCATTGACCGCTTTGAACGCAAGCGCTTGATGCTATTGCTGTACCTGCTGTTTGGGCTGACCACCTTGGGTTGTGCTTGGGCCCCGTCCTATGGCTGGCTGATGGCCGCACGGGTGGCCGCAGGCTTGTTTGGCGGCATTTTGTCGGCCATGACTCAAACCGTGATTGGCGACGTCATTCCCTTTTCCCGCCGCGGCCAAGCAACCGGTTTTGTCATGACGGCGTTTTCTCTGGCCAGCGTGGCGGGTGTGCCCGCGGGCTTGTTTTTGGCCAACCACGGCGGTTGGCACAGCCCCTTCATTGCCTTGGCAGTGTTGTGTGCGTTGGTAGGCGGACTGGCCGCATACAGCCTGCCACGTTTAGATGCCCATTTGGTGCACGCCCAGGGCCGTGATGTGCTTCATGCCCTTCAAGCCGTCTTGCAAGATGCCAACCACCGGCGTGCCTTGCTGCTGTCAGGCACGATGATGTTTGCGGGCTTCACCATCATTCCCTACATCACCATTTACAACCAAGCCAACCATGTGTTGCTCTTGAGTGAGATTCCCTACATTTACCTGTGTGGCGGCGCGGTCACCTTGTTCACCTCGCGCTGGATAGGCCGGTGGACCGATCGGATAGGCAAACGGGTCATGTTTCAGCGGATGGTGTTGTTGTCGGCCATTCCCATGACCCTGACCACGGTCATGCAACCCATGGCCTTGGGTTGGGTGCTGCTGGTGACCACCAGTTTCTTTGTCGCCATGAACGGGCGCATGATCCCCGGCATGGCTTTGCTCACCTCTGCTGCCGTGCCGCAGTACCGGGGCACCTTCCTGTCGCTCAATGGCGCGGTTCAGTCAGTTTCCATTGGGTTGGCCTCATGGGTCGGCGGCTTGCTGATTCAACGTAATGCGCAAGGTCAGGTGACCCACTATTGGTTGTGTGCGCTGGTGGGTGTGCTGGCTTCTGTATTGGCTTGTTACCTGGCCCAGCATGTGAAAGTACACACAGCCGAACAAGCAGCACGTTAGGCTTTTTTCCGGACTTTACAACTCCTTGCCTGAACCGTTTGCTTTTTAGGCCAAGTGGGTGCATAGTGAACTCACCTGTCGTTGACTTGGCATGAGGTCTGGTCAGGAGCACAGGAGCTTTTAGCGGAGGGTACGTATGAATTTAACGATCAGCGGTCACCATCTTGAAGTCACTCCAGCGTTGCGTGGCTATGTCACCCACAAACTAGACCGCGTCCTGCGCCACTTCGACCAAGTCGTTGATGTGCGTGTTCTGTTGTCCGTCGAAAAGCAAAAAGAAAAACAAGGGCGCCAACGTGCCGAATGCAATATTCACGTCAAAGGCAACGACCTGTTTGCCGAGTGTGCCAACGAAGATTTGTATGCCGCAGTGGATGAACTTGTCGATATCCTCGATCGCCAAGTGGTGCGTCACAAAGACCGACTTCAAGATCACCACCACATCAGTGTGAAGCGTGAAATGCTCAACTGAGGAGAGCGCTGGCACGAAACCGCCTGTGAAAAGGCGGTTTTTTCATGTCCAAATAAGAATATAAAAGAATTAAACATTTACCCTAGCTTGACACCCCTTGTCGGGTGCATAATCAGCCCCCAATCATGAACAGACTCGCCGCCATATTGCCTTCTGCACAAGCTTTGGTGCAGGTTGACGCTACCAGCAAAAAACGTGCTTTTGAAGAGGCCGGTTTGCTTTTTGAAAACCTGCACGGCTTGAACCGTGCCATGGTCGCCGACAGTTTGTTCGCCCGTGAACGCTTGGGTTCCACTGGTTTGGGCTATGGTGTGGCCATTCCGCACGGGCGCATCAAGGGCATGAAAACCCCCTTGGCAGCGGTGTTTCGCTTGCTCGAACCTATCGGTTTTGATGCGCCAGACGAAAAGCCAGTGAGTTTGATGATTTTTCTCTTGGTGCCGGAGGCTTCGACTCAAAAACATTTGGAAATCCTGTCCGAAATTGCCGAGATGCTGAGTGACTCCAAAATGCGTGACAAACTCCAAGCCTGTAACAACGCGGCCGAATTGCATCGTCTGATCACCGGTTGGCAATCCATCCAAACTGCTTGAGCTTGTTTTCTTGAAACCCACTGCCATCAGCGTTGATGTCTTGTTTGAGGACTTTCGGCGCAAACTGGATTTGCAATGGGCTGCCGGTCAGGGTGCCTCTGAGCGGCACTTTGACGAAGTCGCAGTGCGCATGGCCCGCTCCGGGGCCGATTTGGTTGGCTATTTGAACTACATCCACCCTTACCGATTGCAAGTTTTGGGTGAGCGCGAAATAGCGTATTTGCAAGACTGCCCCCCCGAGGTGGCTGAGCGTCGAATAGACCGTATCGTCACCTTGATGCCACCGGTATTGGTGGTGGCTGACAACCAAACACCTCCCGCGTCTTTGCTGGCCTTGTGCGAAAAATCACAAATCCCCTTGTTTTCAACCCCGGAGTCGGCGGCCTTTGTGATTGACGTGTTTCGGGCATATTTGTCGAAGCATTTCGCCGACCGCACCACCTTGCATGGCGTTTTTTTAGATATTTTGGGCATGGGCGTGTTGATCACGGGCGAGTCGGGCTTGGGCAAAAGCGAACTCGGCTTGGAGTTGATATCCCGCGGCAATGGCTTGGTGGCCGATGACGCGGTGGACCTGTACCGCATCAACCAAACCACCATCGAGGGGCGTTGCCCGGACCTGCTGCAAAACCTGCTGGAGGTGCGCGGCATTGGTTTGCTCGACATCCAGGCCATCTTTGGCGAGACCGCAGTGCGGCGCAAGATGCGTCTGAAACTGATTGTGCATTTGGTGCGCAAAGAAACGCTCGAGCGCGACTACGATCGCTTGCCGCATGAGCCGTTGATGCAAGACGTGCTGGGCATCCCGGTGCGCAAGGTGGTCATCCAGGTGGTGGCCGGGCGCAATATCGCCGTGCTGGTGGAGGCGGCGGTGCGCAACACCATCCTGCAATTGCGTGGCATTGACACTTACGAAAAGTTTGTCGAGCGGCATCGGCAGGCGATGCAATCCAAGCACCCGCACTGAAAATCAGGCCTTTTCCTGTGGCTTCAAACCACCCTTGTTAGCGTGGGTCCTTCATACTGGGCAGGGCTTTACAGCTTTTTGACGATACATGAATTTAAAAAATCGGCAGTTTTGATGTATCACGTCTCACAGATTAATTGGGGTCAGTTTCCAATTAAATTAATTGGAAACTGACCCCAATTACCTTAACCAATTACCCGATTAATTGGAAACTGACCCCAATTAACAATTAATCAATTGCCGGCCTGGTCCTTGAAGGGGCAGGGAGCGCGGGTGCAGTGGCCATACAGGCTGAGCGCATGGTCGGCGATCTCGAAACCTTTCGAGCGCGCAATGTCTTGCTGGCGGCGTTCTATCTCGGCGTCAAAGAACTCCTCAACCCGACCGCAATCAAGGCAAACCAAATGATCGTGGTGTTGGCCTTCGTTGAGTTCGTAGACGGCTTTGCCACTTTCAAACTGGCTGCGGGTCAGCAAACCGGCTTGTTCGAATTGCATCAGCACGCGGTAAATGGTGGCCAAACCAATGTCGGCGCGTTCGTTCAATACCAGGCGGTAAACATCCTCGGCGCTCATGTGGCGCTGGCCGCTTTTATGGAACAACTCCAAGATCGTCAGTCGCGGCAGGGTGGCTTTGAGCCCCGTGTTTTTCAAATTTGCATGGGAGATCATGCGCGCCTTTCACGTCCAAGGGCTTGCAGGTGAAACCCAATCGTTACAATGAATTCATCATAGCCTGCCTGACCACGATCATGAATCTTTTGCGATTACTTTTAGCCTGCGGTTGGGTGTTGGCGTCTTTGGCCACGCTGACTGCTTGCTCCACCATCGACGACCCGATGGCCCAAGCGATGCGCAGTGTCACTCCCTACCGCACCGAGGTGGTCCAAGGCAACTTCGTGTCCAAAGAACAAGTTCAAGCGTTGCGTCCTGGCATGAACCGCAGCCAAGTGAAAGACATCTTGGGCACGCCGCTGATTGCCAGCGTATTCCACGCTGATCGCTGGGACTACGCGTTCACCATTCAACGCAAAGGCACGGCACCGCAGCAGCGCAAACTGTCGGTGTTTTTCAAGAACGACGTGTTTGATCGGGTGGATGCACAAGACCTGCCCAGCGAGGCCGAGTTTGCCGAGCGCATCTCCTCGCCGCAAGACCGCAAGCCTGCACCGCGTTTGCAAGCCACGCCGCAGGAATTGGAAAAATTCAACAGAAATTCACCCGCCACAACGCCGGGTGAATCCACCCCTGCCAAAACGCCGCCCAAAGCCTATCCGCCACTCGAAACCCCAAGCCAGTGAGCACCACCATGAACGCATCTACCCCACTTCGCGTCGCCGTGGCTGGAGCCAGCGGCCGCATGGGTCGCATGCTGATCGAAGCCATTGCCCAGTCACCGGATTGCCAGCTCGCGGGTGCTTTGGACATCGCTTCCAGTCCCTCCATCGGTAGCGATGCATCCGCTTTCACCGGGCACAACAGCGGTGTCTTGATCACCGCCGATTTAGCGCAGGGCTTGCAGAATGCGCAGGTGCTGGTCGATTTCACCCGTCCCGAAGGCACCATGGCGCATGTGGCCGTGTGCCGCCAAATGGGCGTGCAAATGGTGATTGGCACAACAGGCTTTTCAGAATCGCAAAAAGCAGACATTGAAACCGCCAGCCAGGCCATCGCCATCGTCATGGCGCCCAATATGAGCGTGGGTGTCAACGTTACCCTGAAGCTGTTGGAAATGGCGGCCAAGGCCTTGTCGTCGGGCTACGACATTGAAATCATCGAAGCGCACCACAAACACAAAGTCGATGCGCCCTCGGGCACGGCCTTGAAAATGGGCGAGGTGATTGCCCAAGCCCAGGGTCGCAAGTTGCAAGACTGCGCGGTCTATGAACGCTACGGCCACACCGGGCAGCGGGTGGCCAACAGCATTGGTTTCTCCACCATCCGTGGCGGCGACATCGTCGGTGACCACACCGTCATGTTTGCCACCGACGGCGAGCGCATCGAAATCACCCACAAGTCAGCCAGTCGCAGCACCTACGCCCAAGGCAGTTTGCGTGCCGTGCGTTTCTTGTCAGCCAAGCAAAACGGACTGTTTGACATGTTTGACGTGCTTGGCCTTGAAGCCATTCGGGCGCTGGCATGAGCCTGTGGTCGCTGTTGACGCAAGGTGACGCGCTGCTGCGCTTGCTCAGTCTGGTGTTGCTGGCCATGTCGGTGTTCAGCTGGATAGTCATTCTTTACAAAGCCGTGTTGTTGCAAGTGGCCCAACGCGATTTGAGCCTGTGTCAAGCCTGTTTGCTGCAAGCCCCCGATTGGCCCCAAGCACAAGCGCAGTGGCGCGATAGCGACCGCTGGCAACTCTTTCCTGCGCTGATGGCGGCGATGCAAGCGAGTCCCACCGGCGCCTTGGCCGCCAGCGCCGCCTTTGAAGACCAACTGACCCGTCGTTTGCGTGAAGCTTTGCACAGCGTGCGGGCCCGTTTGCAATGGGGCCAAGACGGCTTGGCCACCATTGGCGCCACCGCGCCGTTTGTCGGTTTGCTTGGCACAGTCTGGGGGATTTTTCATGCGCTCACCAACCTGGCCGGGGCCGGGCAGTACACCCTCGACAAAGTCGCGCAGCCGGTGGGCGAAGCGCTGGTCATGACGGCCGCCGGTTTGGCAGTCGCTATTCCGGCGGTGATGGCCTACAACTTGTTGGGCCGTCGCTTGGCGCGGCTGGACAGCCGCTTGGAAGGCCTGGCCTTTGATTTGCGTGCCCTGGCCCAAGCGGGCCAGCACTGAGGCGCCCATGGCTTTCGGTGAATTCGACGCCAGTCCTGCACCAGCCCCGATGAAGGACATCAATGTCACGCCCTTGGTGGACGTGATGCTGGTGCTCTTGGTCATCTTCATCATCACCGCGCCTTTGCTCAGTGGCAGTTTGAACCTCGAGTTGCCGCGCGCAGATGCACCCGCCGCGCCTCGCAAGGGCATGCCGGTGGACGTGGCCCTTGACAGTCAGCAAGTTTTGACGGTGGATGGTCAAGTGATGGACTTAAAGCAGTTGGCCGCAGCGCTGAGCTTGCGCGCCGCTGACGGCGCTGCCACCGAAGTGCAGTTGCGCATCGACCAATCGGTGGCCTATGGCCGTGTGGCCGAGGTGATGGCCGAGATACAAAAATCCGAGCTGCTCAGCCTGTCACTGGCGGTGCAAACACCTGCGCCTAAAATCCAGCCCACCTCCCCGCCACCGCGCAACTGAGCGCGCACGGGGTTTCTCATTGAGCTCCATGCAACACACCCCATCCCCATTTGATCAAGCCGGCGGCAACAGCAACCCCGACTACCAAGCCTCCGCCATTGAAAAGGCAGTACAGAACGCATGGCGCCAAGCAGACGTTTACCGCGTCACTGAAGACCACAGCCGACCCAAGTACTACGCCTGCTCGATGCTGCCATACCCCAGCGGCAAGCTGCACATGGGCCATGTGCGCAACTACACCATCAACGACATGCTCACGCGCCACTTGCGCATGAAGGGCTACAACGTCTTGATGCCCATGGGATGGGATGCCTTTGGTTTGCCTGCCGAAAACGCCGCCTTGAAAAACGGTGTGCCCCCCGCCCAGTGGACCTACGACAACATTGCTTACATGAAGCAGCAAATGCAGGCCATGGGCTTGGCCATAGACTGGTCGCGTGAAGTCGCCACCTGCGACGCCACGTACTACAAGTGGAACCAGTGGTTGTTTTTGAAGATGCTGGAAAAAGGCATCGCTTACCGCAAAACCCAAGTGGTCAATTGGGATCCGGTGGACCAAACCGTGTTGGCCAACGAGCAAGTGATTGATGGCAAGGGCTGGCGCACCGGCGCGGTGGTGGAAAAACGCGAGATCCCAGGCTACTACTTGAAGATCACCGATTACGCGCAAGAGTTGCTCGACCATGTGCAAGTGGGCAACCCCAAAGCCACCCTGAACGGTTGGCCTGACAAAGTGCGTTTGATGCAAGAAAACTGGATTGGCAAAAGCGAAGGTGTGCGTTTTGCGTTCACCCACAACATCAAAGACGCCAATGGCCAGTTGATTGACGACGGCCGCATGCATGTATTCACCACCCGCGCCGACACCATCATGGGCGTGACCTTTTGCGCGGTCGCTCCCGAACATGCGCTGGCTTTGCATGCCGCCTCCAGCAATCCAAAATTGGCTGCTTTCTTGGAAGATTGCAAAGAGGGCGGCACCACCGAAGCCGAGTTGGCCACGCAAGAGAAAAAGGGCATGCCCACCGGCCTGTTTGTGACGCATCCTTTGACCGGAGCACAAGTGCAAGTGTGGGTTGGCAACTACGTGTTGATGAGCTATGGCGATGGCGCGGTCATGGGTGTCCCAGCGCATGACGAACGCGACTTTGCATTCGCCTTGAAGTACGGCTTGGAGATCAAGCAGGTTGTTGCCCAAGCGGCCAAGTCAGTGACAGCGGGAGCGCCCGGCGCATCGCCCGCTGCAGCTGCTTCAGTGTTCGACAACACGCAATGGCACGAGTGGTATGCCACCAAAACCGGTGTCTGCGTGAACTCTGGCGCACTTGATGGCCTGCGTTTCAAAGACGCGGTTCATCAGGTGGCTGAACTGCTGTCGGCCAAAGGCTTGGGCGAAAAGAAAACCACCTGGCGTTTGCGCGACTGGGGCATCAGTCGTCAACGCTATTGGGGCACACCGATTCCCATCATCCATTGCGATGAGCATGGCGCGGTGCCGGTGCCAGAAAAAGAGTTGCCAGTGGTGTTGCCGCAAGACTGCATCCCCGATGGCTCGGGCAACCCGTTGCACAAGCATGAGGGCTTTCACAAAGGGGTGGTTTGCCCCACCTGCGGTAAGGCAGCGCGGCGCGAAACCGACACCATGGACACCTTTGTCGATTCGAGCTGGTACTTCATGCGCTATTGCGACCCGACCAACGCGAAGGCGATGGTGGCCGAAGGCACGCAGTACTGGATGCGTGAGGGCGACCGGGCGAGCGGCGGCAGTGGCATGGACCAGTACATCGGCGGCATCGAGCACGCCATTCTGCATTTGTTGTACGCACGGTTTTGGACCAAGGTGATGCGCGACTTGGGGCTGGTGAAAGTGGACGAACCCTTCACCAAACTGCTGACGCAAGGCATGGTGCTCAACCACATTTACTCTCGCCGCACCACCAAAGGTGGCAAGGACTATTTCTGGCCGCACGATGTCGAACACGTGTTGGACGACAGCGGCAAGGTGATTGGGGCCAAGTTGAAAAACGCCGCTGACAGCAGCGATGGTGTGTTGCCGGTCGGCACAGCCATCGACTACGAAGGCGTGGGCACCATGAGCAAGAGCAAGAACAATGGTGTTGACCCGCAAGACCTGATCGAGCGCTACGGCGCCGATACCGCGCGCTTGTACACCATGTTCACCGCGCCTCCCGAGGCCACCTTGGAGTGGAATGATGCAGCGGTGGAGGGCAGCTACCGCTTTTTGCGCCGGGTTTGGCAGTTCGCTCACAAGCACGCGTCTGCATTGCGTGCCGGATTGACAGTGGACCGCAAACAAGCCGTGACGTTTGACAAAGCAGCGAAAGCCTTGCGGTTGGACATTCACACGGTGCTCAAGCAAGCCAACTATGACTACGAGCGCATGCAATACAACACCGTGGTGTCGGCGCTGATGAAAATGCTCAACACTTTGGAAGATGCATCCTTGAGCGACAGCGCCAATGACTGCGCTGCACTGGCCGAATGCTTCTCCATCTTGCTGCGGGTGCTCTACCCGGTGTGCCCCCACTTGGCCTACCACCTCTGGGGCGAGTTGGGCTATGCGGCATGCTGCGGTGACTTGTTGGACGTGGCATGGGCGGGCGTGGACGAGTCTGCATTGGTGCGCGATGAAATCGAACTCATGTTGCAGGTCAATGGCAAGCTGCGCGGCTCGGTGCTGGTGAGTGCCCAAGCCAGCCCAGACGACATCGAACAAGCGGCCTTGAACAGCGAGGCCTTCACCAAACAAGCCCAAGGTGCAGCGCCGAAAAAAATCATCGTTGTACCGGGTCGTTTGGTGAACCTGGTGTTGTGATGCACAAACACACAACAGTATTCAACACGCGCCGCAATTTCATGCGCCATGGCTTGCTGCTGGGCGGTGCAGGCTTGTTGACAGCTTGTGGTTTCGAGCTGCGCAAAGCGCCCGATTACCCTTTCAAAACCTTGTTCATCAGCGTTGCCGAAGCGTCCCTGCTGGGGCAAGAACTCAAGCGCAACATCGCCTCATCTGGCCAAGTCGAAGTCATCACGGATGCGCGACAAATTGAGCGCGCCGATGTGATTTTTGATTTCCTGCTGGAACTACCCGAAAAAGTCATTCTCAGCCGCACGTCCACCGGTGCGGTGCGCGAGTTCCAATTGCGGTTGCGCTTTCGCTTTCGCTTACGCACCCGCGATGGCTATGAGTTGATTTCTGACACCGATCTGGTGCAAGAGCGCATCATCAGTTTCAACGAAAGCGCTGCCTTGTCCAAAGAGGCTGAAGAACAATTGCTCTACCGCGATATGCGCTCCGACATCGTGCAACAGGTGTTGCGCCGCTTGGGCGCGGTGCGTCAGTTCTAATCCATGCAAGTGGCCAGCGCCCGTTTGACCCAGCAGCTGCGCCATGGTCTGCGCAGCCTCTACACCTTGTATGGCGATGAGCCCTTGCTGCAACAAGAAGCGGCAGACTTGATTCGCCAAGAGGCGCGTGCCCAAGGTTTCACCGAGCGCCATGTATTCACCGTGGCTGGGGCGCATTTCGATTGGGGTGAGGTGCAAGCCGCAGGTGCCTCCATGAGTTTGTTCGCCGACAAGTTGTTGCTGGATCTGCGCATCCCGTCTGGAAAGCCCGGCAAAGAAGGCAGCGTGGCGTTGCAACGCATGGCGGAGATGGCCCCTGAGAACGAGGGGGTGCTCACGCTGGTGCTGTTGCCGCGCTTGGACAAGACCAGCAAAGCCAGCGCCTGGTTCATGGCGCTTGATGCCAACGGCATCACGGTGCAAATCGATCCGATCGAGCGCAACGCATTGCCCGCTTGGATTGCACAACGCCTGAGCCAACAACAACAACGTGTGCGTGAAGGCGAGGAAGGGCAGCGCAGCTTGCAGTTTTTTGCCGATCGCGTAGAGGGCAATTTGCTGGCCGCGCACCAAGAGATTCAAAAACTCGGCCTGCTCTATCCCGCCGGTGAATTGCGCTTTGAAGACATTGAACGCGCGGTGCTGAATGTGGCCCGCTACGACGTGTTCAAGCTCACCGAATCGGTATTGGCGGGTCAGCATTTGCGGGTGCAGCGCATGCTTGAGGGCTTGAAAGCCGAGGGCGTGTCCGAGGTGCTGGTGCATTACACCTTGGCCGAGGACATCCGTGCTTTGAAGCGCGTGAAAGACGCCGTGTCTGCAGGCCGACCCTTGCCGCTGGCATTGCGCGAGCAACGCGTGTGGGGTCAAAAAGAACGCTTGTTTGAACGCGTGTTGCCCCAACTCAGCAGCGCCACCTTAGAGCGGTTGTTGCAAAGCGCCCACCAAGTGGATGGCATTGTGAAGGGCATGAAGTTGCCCACGTGGCCCACCGACAGCTGGCAGGCCTTGTTGCGCTTGGCCTTGATGCTGTGCAAGGCTTGCAGCCCGCGCTGACTCTGAAGCACCCGAAGCCCTGAGCCGCATGCTCACGCGGCGGGCAAGGCGCAGCAGCTTCTCTGCCAAAATCCAAACATGAACGCGCACAACATCCCCGAACTGATGCAGGCCTTGGGCCAGCACGCCAAAACCGCCGCTGCCGCCATGGCCAAGGCCAGCGCCGCGCACAAGAGTGCGGCCCTGCGCCACCTGGCCGCGCTCTTGCGCAGTGAAACCACCGCGCTGGTGGCGGCCAACCAAGAAGACTTGAGCCGCGCCAAAACCAATGGCCTGGACGGCCCCATGCTCGATCGTTTGAAACTCAGCGCCCCCATTTTGGAAACCTGCGCCGTGGGCTGCGAGCAGCTCGCCACCATGCCCGACATCATCGGCAGCATCAGCGGCATGACCCAGCAACCCAGTGGCATTCGCGTGGGACAAATGCGCGTGCCGATTGGTGTGTTTGGCATGATTTACGAGAGCCGCCCCAATGTCACCATCGAAGCTGCATCCTTGGCCATCAAGAGTGGCAATGCCTGCATCTTGCGCGGTGGCTCAGAAGCCTTGGCCTCCAACACCGCACTTTCCAAATTGGTGCAACAAGCTTTGCAAGCTGCGGGCTTGCCCGCAGAGGCGGTACAACTTGTGCCCACCACCGACCGCGCGGCCGTGGGTGAACTCATTGCCATGCCCGCCTATGTGGACGTGATCATTCCGCGCGGCGGCAAAGGATTGATCGAGCGCATCAGCCAAGATGCGAAGGTACCGGTCATCAAGCATTTGGATGGCAACTGCCACACCTATGTCGACGACCCTTGTGATGTGGACATGGCACTGACCGTGGTGGAGAACGCCAAAACCCAAAAATACAGCCCTTGCAATGCGACAGAAAGTTTGTTGGTGGCACGTGGCGTGGCGGCGGCGTTTTTTCCGCGTATCGGTGCCGTGTTTGCCCGCAAAGGTGTCGAGATGCGTTGCTGCCCTGAGAGCAAAGCCTTGTTGCAAGGCGTGACAGGCGCGGTGCTGAAAGACGCCACCGAACAAGATTGGTTCGAGGAATATCTGGCACCCATCATCAGCATCAAGTTGGTGAATGGTGTCGATGAGGCCATCGCCCACATCAACCATTACAGCAGTCACCACACCGACGCCATCTTGACGCTCAACCATGTGCATGGTCAGCGTTTTTTGCGCGAGGTGGATTCGGCCAGCGTGATGATCAACGCCAGCACCCGGTTTGCCGATGGTTTCGAGTACGGCTTGGGGGCCGAGATTGGCATCTCTACCGACAAATTCCACGCCCGTGGGCCGGTGGGCATTGAGGGCCTCACCTCGTTGAAGTTTGTGGTGCTGGGGTCAGGGGAAGTGCGGAATTAGCGTCTGTCACGCACTTTGCAACACCTGCATCAGTGCGAGCAAGCCAATTGCATGCGCACCATGCCGCATGGGAAAACGATCGTTGCCGGGGTAAACCACATAGCGCTGGGCAATGTCTAAATCATCACAAGCCAGGCCAAAGCCTTTGCTCAAGGTAGGGGTGGTTGAACGTTTGATGTCAATGGCCATCCAAGGTTTGCCGCCGCGTTCCAACAGCAAGTCAATTTCAGCCCCCGCGTGCGTGCGGTAGGTGTAGGCCGTGACACGGGCTTGGGTGGCCGCCAGCAAGTTGTCGATGCAAAAACCTTCATAGCTCAAACCACAAACGGGGTGTCCAGACACATCGTGAACAGTCTCCAGGCCCAACAGCGCATGCACCAAGCCGCTGTCTCGCACATACACCTTGGGCGCTTTCACCAAGCGCTTACCCGTGTTGACGCTCCATGGCTGCAAGCGGCGCAGCAATTGCAAGTCCACCAGCAAATCGATGTAACGCTCCAAAGTCGGGCTGCTGACACCCAAGCCACTGGCCAAGCGGCTTTGTTGCAAAAATGCGCCCTGCTGATGAGCCAACATGGTCCACAACCTGCCCACGGTTTCAGCGGGCAGGCGAGGAGCAAACATCGGCACATCGCGCTGCAAGTAACTTCGCACAAAGTCCTCGCGCCAGCGCAGGCTCGCGGCCTCATTGACGGCCAGCAAACTGTTTGGAAAACCGCCGCGCAACCAGAGGGTGTCCAGGTCTGTGGATGCCCATTCCAAGGCTTGAATTGGGCCCAAATCCATAGAGGCCACGCGCCCGGCCAGTGTTTCACTGCTTTGCTGCATCAGGTCCAGCGAGGCCGAGCCCAACAGCAAAAAATGGCCAAAGCGTTGTCCGTCGCGCCGCCGCTCGTCAATGATGCCGCGCAAAATGTCAAATAAGCCCGGCATGCGGTGGATCTCATCGAGTATCACCAGCTTGCGGCCCTGGGAGCGCAAAAAAGCGTCGGCATCGTCCAGCCGCAAGCGGTCAGCTGGGCGCTCAAGGTCCAGGTAAGTGCAGCCTGCGGGCCAGGTGGCAGACACTTGCAAGGCCAAGGTGGTTTTGCCCACTTGGCGCGGCCCAAGCAACACCACGGCTGGGGACTCTTGCAGGCGTTGGGTCAGGCTTGAAAAGAATTGACGGTCAATCATCCTTGAAATTATAACGTATGCCATTAGAAATTCAAGGAAAAATTCTGAATTTTTACTCCCAATATCGCACTGACACCACGTTGTCAGCACCCCGCAGGCAAAGTCCTTTCCTGTGAGCAGACGGTCTGTGCACATTCAAAGGATGGACAACATGAAACAAATGATCGATTGGTTCGAGATTCCCGTGCGCGATATCTCGCTTGCACGGGCGTTTTATGAGGCGGTTTTGCAAACACCATTGCACCGTGAAAATTTGGTGGGCCTGCACAGCTAAGCGTGAGCGCGGCCTAAACTGCCCCATTAGTCAGACCAATCAGGTTACTCATTCAATGCGCCACGCGGACCGACTTTTTCAGATCGTCCAGCTCAAACGGGGTCGCCGCTTGACCGCGGCCCGTTGGGTGGCGCAGAGGCTCGTGCCTTGGTGGCGACCACACGCTTGGCCCAGCAATGGTTGGATCCGGCGTTGGCACAAGCCTCTGAATCGGCTTTGTCTCGTGTCATGAGTGTGCTGTCAGCTGCGCAACGTCAACATGCTCAAGGCTTGGCGGTGTATGGAGCCCCTTTGGGTTGTCGCAAGCCATTCGCTTGCGCTTGCAGCTGTTTCGAGAGGCTGTTCAACAACGACGCAAAGCGATATTCAAATATGGGGATGCTCGGCATTTACAGTGTGAACGATGCGTTTCACCCCTGGGCTGCTTCTTCTGGGGTGATGGATGGACCTTGGTGGCTTGGTGCGATACACGTGAAGACTTCCGCACCTTCAGACTCGATCGCATCATGGACTCGCAATTGATTGTCCAAACAGTTGACATGGCGCATTCCAAATCATTACCTGCCTACCTGCGAAGCCATGGCATCAATTAAGAAGCTCTTTGAATGGGGTGTGGGATGAACTACTGGATTGGTGTGGCCAGTTGCTCGCATGTGCTGCGCGGGGTGGCCGGTGGCTTTGCGCAGGAACCACGGCAAGCAAACGCCTCTAAAGCGCATTCGGCGCCCATTAAGCCCTTGATTGCGCAGTTGGAGTTCATCCGAGACAAAACCCACTGGGGTGCGGCTTTCAGGTTTGGGCAGGTGAAGATTCGCGAAGTTGACTTTCGGTGCATTGCAAACGCGAAGGGATGCTCTTTGCTGGGGTGAATTAAAGCCCCTCGTCCTTTGATTCAGCCTTGTTTTTTCTTTGGCCTCAAACTATAAGCGCCAGTCCTCCCATCATCAGCACAGCCAAACTCAACCAATTTCTGATTCCCAAAATCAAAAAAGCCACACAAGCATTGCCCGTCATCATCGAACCAGCCGCACGAAGTCCCGCCTTGAAGTCGGGTTTGGAGAAAGAAAAGTCCATGGTTGTAAGCTTAATGAGAACTTGCAGACTCTTCTTCAAGGTGCAATTCCTGAGTTTGTAAGCCTGTCTGTCCCCATTCCTTAAAGCTGTCAGAATCACCCCAACTTCTGTAAAACAATCTGACAAAGCGATCCCATGGTTCCTCACCTCATCACCGCACTCACCGGCCCGATCAACGAGCTTGAGCAGCGCATTCTCGACTCCATGCCCGCCATCGAGCGTTGGTTTCGCATGGAGTGGATGGAGCACACGCCGCCTTTTTACAGTTCGGTCGACATTCGCAATGCGGGCTTCAAACTCGCGCCCGTCGACACCAACCTGTATCCCGGTGGTTGGAACAACCTCACGCCTGAAATGCTGCCGCTGGCGGTGCAAGCGGCCATGGCCGCCATCGAAAAAATTTGCCCTGAAGCCCGCAACTTGTTGCTGATCCCCGAGAACCACACGCGCAACACCTTTTACCTGAGCAATGTGGCGCAACTGGCCCGCATCTTCAACATGGCTGGTTTGAATGTGCGCATCGGTTCCATCAATCCTGAAATCAAAGAGGACACCACCATCGACTTGCCCAATGGCGACGCGGTGACCTTGGAGCCGGTCATTCGCAGCAAGTCCCGCGTGGGTTTGAAAAATTTCGATCCGTGCACCATCTTGCTCAACAACGATTTGAGCGCAGGTATTCCCGGCATCTTGGAAGACCTGCACGAGCAATACCTGTTGCCGCCGTTGCACGCCGGTTGGTGTGTGCGTCGCAAGAGCCAGCATTTCGCCAGCTATGAGGAGGTGAGCAAGCGTTTTAGCAAATTGCTGGGCATCGACCCTTGGCTCATCAACCCGATGTTCACGCTCTGTGGCGAGGTGAATTTTGCCGAGGGCACCGGCATGGAATGCCTGACCACCAATGTGGACTTGCTGCTGACCAAAATCCGCCGCAAGTACAAAGAGTTTGGTATTCACGACAAACCATTCGTCATTGTCAAAGCCGACAACGGTACCTATGGCATGGGCATCATGACAGTGCGAGATGTCAAAGATTTGGATGTGCTCAACCGCAAAACCCGTAACAAAATGAGTGTGGTTAAAGACGGCCAAGAGGTCAACCAAGTCATCATCCAAGAAGGCGTGCTCACCAACGAGCGCATCAATGATGCGGTGGCCGAACCGGTGGTCTACATGATGGACCGCTATGTGGTGGGTGGCTTTTACCGGGTGCATGCTGAGCGCGGCATGGATGAAAACCTGAATGCACCTGGCTCGAGCTTTGTGCCCTTGGCCTTTGAGCAAAGTGCCCACACCCCCCAACCTGGCATGAAACCCGGCGCCAGTGCGCCCAACCGCTTTTA
>Ga0172372_10005330_pt1 | contig 17908 bp, 15 predicted proteins | sample LakKiv5m_2_FD_114544 | JGI IMG/M metagenome (GOLD analysis project Ga0172372, IMG submission 114544) | Freshwater microbial communities from Kabuno Bay, South-Kivu, Congo - kab_092012_9.5m | ecosystem: Environmental > Aquatic > Freshwater > Lake | place: Democratic Republic of the Congo...
ATCCGTGACCGATCATTTCCCGACGACACCCTCCGCGACCCTGTACACGTCGCCGGCGCCGAAGGTGACGAGAAGATCGCCGTCCTCGAGCGTTTCGCGAAGGATCGCCGTCGCCTCCGGAATGGTCGGGACATGCTCGGCCTTGCCTGGGACGAAGCGATTGATTTCCCGGACCAGATCCGCCGAAGAGACGCCTCCAGCGGTCTCGCGGGCACTTCCGTAGATGTCGAGCACGAGTACCCGGGAGGCGTCGTCGAAACTCTGCGCGAACTCGGGAAGGAGGGCGGCCGTCCGGGTGAAGGTATGCGGATGAAAGACCGCGACGATACGGCGATCCGGATACGCGTCACGGAACGCGGACAGCGTCGCACGGAGTTCCTCCGGATGATGGGCATAGTCGTCATACACCGGCACTCCTTCATATAAGCCGATATATTCGCTCCTTCGCGACGTACCGGAGAACGAGGAGAGCGCATCGCGGACCACTTCCATATCGAGCCGAAGGAACGAGGAGAGCGCGATGACGGCGGCGGCGTTCTGCGCGTTATGCCTGCCCGGAAGCCTGAGTGAAAAGGTTCCGAGCGATCCGTTTTCCGTCTCGATCCCGAACCGCTGACGGATACCTTCCGGCCCCGACTCCGATGCCGGAACGCTCTCATGCGAAACGATACGGACATCGGCGTCACCGTCGAACCCGTAGGAAATTTTCCGGCAACGGGCCTCGGCCGCGACCGTCGCGACGGACGCGGAATCCGCGGAGCAGACGAGCGCCCCGCGCATCGGGATCCGTCGCACGAACACCTTGAACGTTTCCTGGTATTTTTCGAAATCGGTGAAGTAATCGGGATGGTCCCAATCGACACTCGTCAGGATCGCCGCGAAAGGAAGATAGTGGGAAAGCTTGTCCTGATATTCGTCCGCCTCGAGCACGAGCATGTCGCCCTTTCCGACAAGCGCGTTACCGGCCCAGGACCGCACCCGGCTCCCGATGATGGCAGACGGATCCTTTCCCGCGGCGCGAAGGATCTCGGCCAGCATGGCGGATGTCGTGGTCTTGCCGTGCGTACCGGTGACAAGCAGGCTCATCTTCTCGCGTGTGAGCTCGCCTACGGCCTCCGGATACGAAAGGACGCGAAGACCGAGCTCGCGCGCGCGGACGACCTCGACATTTCCGGGGAAAGCGGTCGAATATACCACGGAATCGGCATCCGCCGGAACATGGTCCGGGGAAAAGGTTGTCGCGACGGTTATCCCCTCTTTCTCAAGGACGGACGCGTAAAAATGATCGCCGTCGTCCGATCCGGAAACCTCGTAGCCGAGACGGCGATACAGTGCGGCGAGCGCCGAGGTGCCAGCCCCCTCGATGCCGACGATGTGAATCTTCTTCGTCATGCGTTTTCCGTAAGACTGATGATGCCCTCGGCGATCATATCCGCCGCGGCCGGATTATGGAAAGCCCCGATCTTCTCCGCCATGCCAGCGCGGAGCATCGGATCGCGGAGAAGGGCGTCGACCTTTCCGGAAAGCATGTGCTCGCCGAGGTTCGCCTCCTCAAGGACGAGCGCCCCGCCGAGACGGGCCACCTCGTACGCGTTCATGCGCTGTTCGTCGTTCGCCGCCGTGGGAAGCGGTACCAGGATGACCGCCTTGCCGGCCGCCGCGAGTTCGGAAACCGTCCCGGCACCGGCACGCGAAATGACGAGATCGGCACGGGCAAGCGCGTCGGAAAGTTCCGACGCGGAAAGGAACGGGGTCGCCACGTATCCGTCACGACCGGCCTTGATACCGTATTCCCCCGCAAGCGCCACAGCCTCGGCATAGTTCTTCTCTCCGGTCTGATGGAGGATCTGCGTCTCGCGGATGACATCCGGCAACATGCGTGCGATCGCGCGGTTGAGCGACTGCGCCCCGAGACTTCCCCCAAGGACGAGGACGAGCGGCCGCCCCGACGAAAAACCGAAATACGAATCGGCCCGCGACGCGTCACCAGCCAGGAGTTCCGCCCGGACCGGATTGCCGGTGACCGCGGTCTTTTCCGCCGGGAAATACGCCGCAGCGGACGGATATGCCACCGCGATCCGGGCCGCGAACCTCGCAAGCAAACGGTTCGCCTGACCGGCGACGGCATCGGAATCATGCAAGACGACGGGAATACGGAGCACCCACGCGGCAAGACAGACCGGGACCGGGACGGATCCGCCCTTCGCGAACACCGCGTCCGGCATGAAGACGAACAGGTGCCAAAGCGACTGCAGGAAGCCGACGGGAATCTTAAACGGATCGATCAGGTTCTCGATCGAGAAATACCGGCGCATCTTCCCGGAAAGGATCCTCTTCGACGGGATTCCTTCCCCATCCATGGCATCCCGTTCGAAACTCCCCCGGCTTCCGAGATACAGAAAATCAACCGGAACGCGGGATCGGGCGCGAAGCGACCGCGCGACCGCGATAAGGGGAAACGTGTGCCCGCCCGTAAGTCCTCCCGTCAGCACCACCCGGATTACCGCTTCGTCGCCGTTTCGAGCCATAATTCTATGATAATAGCTATTCCATTGTAGGACGTTTGGAAATGTTGAGCAATATACCGACCGCGCCGAGGATCGCCGCGAGCGAGGTGCCGCCGTAACTGATGAACGGAAGCGGCACGCCGGTGAGCGGCATGAGACCGCTGATGGCGAAGATGTTGATGAATGCCTGAAAGACGATCCATGAGACGATACCGACGGCAAGCAGACGTCCGAATTCGTCGGGAGCGTTTCGGGCGATCCGGAATCCGCGATACGCGAAGAACAGGAACAACGAGACGACCGTGACGCATCCGATCAGACCAAGCTCCTCCCCGAGGACCGCGAAAATCGAATCGGTCATCGGCTCGGGAAGATAGAGGAACTTCTGCCGGCTGTGTCCAAGACCGACCCCGAACACCCCTCCGGAACCGAGCGCGATGAGCGCCTGCCTGATCTGATATCCGGCACCGCTCGGATCGTGATCGGGGTCGAGGAATACCGTGAAACGCTTCATGCGGTACGGCGCGAGCATAACAAGGACGGCGAGTCCTCCGAGGCCCGATCCGACAAGGAGTCCCATATGGGAGAGCCTCGCGCCCGCGGCGAAGAACATCGCCATGGCGATCACGCAGAGGATGCCGAGCGTTCCGGTATCTGGCTGTTTCATGATGAGGAAGGCGATGATACCGAGCATGAACAGGAACGGCACCACGCCTTCCTGAAAATCCGTCTTGCGCAGGGATGCCTTTCCGAAAAACCATGCCGCGAAATAGACGGAAAGCGCGAGCTTCATCATTTCCGACGGCTGGAACGGCGGGATCGGTCCGAGCTGAATCCATCGCGCCGCGCCGTAGGCCGTGGTCCCCACGCCCGGAATGAGCACGAGTACAAGCAGCCCCATCGCCCCGAAGAACATCGGAATGGCGACCTTCCGCCAGAAACGGTACGGGATCCGCTGAAAGACGAAGAGCGCGACCAACCCGACGGCGACGCCGAAAAGCTGGCGTTTGAAAAAGAAAGAGCCGTCCTCGAACCGGAGATTGCCGTACGCCACGCCCGCACTCGCCACCATGACGAGTCCGATGCCGAGCAGCAGGAACACGGAAAAAAGAAGCGGGTGATCGAACGACGATCCGCCTCCCCCGGACGCTTTCCGTTTTACCAGCGATTTCCCTCCCATACCGTTCATGATTCGTCCGATTCCGAAGACGGTCCGGACTTTCGGGACATGGATTCGCGCCAGCCGGCTATTTCCCCATGGTGCCCCGAAAGGAGCGTTTCCGGAACCTTCCATCCGCGGAAATCTTCGGGCTTCGTATATTGCGGATGCTCGAGCACCCCCTCTTCCGTATGTGATTCCGTTTCCGCGCTTTCCGCGTTTCCGAGCACGCCGGGAATGAGCCGCGTCACCGCGTCGGTGACCACCATCGCGGGCAATTCCCCGCCCGTGAGCACGTACTCCCCGATCGAAAGCTCCTCATCCGCAAGATGTTCCGCGACCCGTTCGTCCACACCCTCATATCGTCCGCAGACGAGGATGAGACGATCGTAATCCGCAACCAGCCGGCGAGCGTCTTTCTGCGTGAACCGCTTTCCCTTCGCGGAAAACAGGATGATCCGGATCCGTTCCCGCGGAACATCACCCTTTCCAAGCAGGTCCTCGACACAGGAGAAAATCGGCTCCGGTTTCATCACCATCCCCGCCCCGCCACCATACGGGGTATCGTCCACCGTCCGATGCTTGTCCGTCGTATAATCGCGCGGGTTCGCGAAACCGAAAACGACACGGCCGTCCTCGCGGGCACGTTTCAGGATCGAAACCCCGAGATAGGACTCGAAACTTTCGGGAAACAGGGAAACGAGATCGAAAATCATAACCGGGGAAGAAAGAATAACGAATGAAGAATGAAGAAGAAAGAGAGCGAGGAATCCGAATGGAGCCTCGGACTTTTGACTTTTGACCCGTTACCGTCGTCATTGTACCCCGAAAAACGCCGGAGCGGAAGAATAAAAAAGCCGTGACGCGCATATCGCATGCGGCCACGGTCTGCAATGGAATCACCCCGCCTTCGCGTCGGAACCGTAAAAACGGGATATCAGGCCGATCGTTCGTCTTTTCCGAGATGCCGCTTCAGCATTCCTATGAACCGACCCACCGCAAGCTCGGCGCCGGCAGGCAGTTCCCGTTCGCTTTCATGCACGAATTGTCCTCCGCCGTGGGCCGAGTGCGCGGAAATCTCGAGACGTCTGAATTCGTGCTCCCGCAGGATGCCTGCCATATGCAGGAATACGATCACATCGGATCCGAACAGCGTCCCCACCGATACGACATCGCATGAGAAATGCTCGGACTCGCCCGATTGTCGAAAGTGTACGTCCCATCCGAGTCCGGCTACCACCGAACACGTCGCTTCGCGCAGCTGCGCGGCCGATTTCGTATCGGCTCCCCTGACGATTCTCCTCTTTTTCATCGCTCCCCCGGTTTCTGGTTTCTGATTCCTGGTTTTCCGCCGACGCCCGAACGACGAGATTTCTCCCCATTCCCGTGTCGACGGAAAAACGTTGTGAAAGAACGGGGAAACCGTTTCCCCTTCGGAGAGATCGATCCCCCTGAAAACCGTCCGCCCCGGCTTCCCTTCCCGTCTATCTGTTTTCCGACTTGCCCAGCACGAAATCGCGGTCAAGTACGATATTCTTTTCCGTCCTCGAACCGTCCTTTCCGATGACCGATATCGTGACGGGAACATCTCCCGTCCCGGCCTGACGCGCGATCTTGAGGTCGTAGGCATCACGCTCCAGGTCTTTCGGCAGATCGTACTCGAACACGATATCCTTCCCGGCCCCGAGTTTCACCTGTACGAGCGTTCCGACATACTTCTTTCCCATGAAGGTCCCGTAGACCGGATCGGTCGCCCCGCCCACCACGCCCCGGAAAAAACTCCCCTCCGGAACATAGATCCGCAGGAAGGACTGATAATCCTTCACCATGAAGGTCTTCTCCGTTCCCGTATTCTCGTAATGCACGGTGACGCGCGCCTTCGGCGTCTCTCCGGAAAGATCGACCGCATACGATATCGACCGTTTCATGACCGAATCGGTCTTCCAGGCGGCAAGGTTCGCATCGACCGCCAAGAGATAGTCGTCCGACCATTTCCCGTCGAACGCCCCGCCCCAACCCGCGGCAAGAACCGGGGATTCGAGCGTCTCATCGGCGAAGAACAGCTGGATATCCTTGCGGTTGAGATCTCCGACCAGCACCCGGAACAATCGGAACAGGTCCTGTGGCGGGAGAGATTTCACCTTTTCGAGTATCCGACCGCCGAGAAGTCCGAGAACGGACTTTCGCTCTCCGAAGTCGATCTTCTGTTCGATGTATCCCTGTTCGACCTGACGTTCGAGATCGAGAACGGCGTTCTCCGATCCGTACGTTCCCGGAAAACCCGGGACCTCGACCGGTCCGGTCACCGTCAGGAACGAAGCGAGTACGTCGGCCGTGATACCGATGACACCGTCGAATGATTCCTGTCCCCCGCCCATCGAATAGAACTCGACCGCCTTCTTCGCGTCGGTCGGAAAGTCCGGCTCCCAGTTCGAATCGCGAAGCTTCCACGACGAGACATGGAGTGTCTCCCTCATCGGATACGGCGGCTCGACGGAATCCGGAATGCGTCCGTCGAAATTGCCCGTATCATGCGTCGAGAATTCCGTCACGTGACCGTCCTTCATCTTGAGTATTCCGAACGAACCGATGAATCCGCCACCGGGTCGGAGCTCGAGATTGTTCTGGAACAGCACGAGATAGGTCCTCTCCGTCCCGTCCGTACGCAGGATCGCATCCGCCAGGAATCCGATTGCCCGGGTATCGTTCTTCACGTCGGTCGGAAGCGGAAGCTTTTCGGCAAGGTTTCCGGCCGATCCCAATCCCTGATTCCTCAGTTCCCAATACAGGAACCAGCCCGTAAGGAACAATGCCGAAACGACCGCGACAAGCAGTCCCGATCCGAGTGAATGTCTCTTTTTTTCCTTCCGCTCGGCATCCATAGGAAACATCCGGAAAAGATATCGGTCGCGGCGATCAGCCGCGGAGAAGCTCGTTCAGGCGGCGGCGATACTCGTCGCGCGACGGAGAGGAAGCGTCGTCATCCGTCACCGATCCCTTCGTATCGGGAGTCGTCGCGGGAACGGGACCGGAAACGGCTTCAGTCACGGCGCCGTCATTTTTCGCGCCCTCATCGGCATGGTCGACATCCTCCTCATCGACCGTCTCGAACGTGAATTCATTAAGGAACCGCTCCTCCTCTTCCGAGAACGTCGGAATATTGAGCGGCGCAGGCGCCTTCTTCGTCACTGAAACCGTCGCGGCTTCAACGGAGCGCTCCGCCGGCAGGGATTCCGTTTCTTCGATCTCGACCGGTTCCGATCCGAAAGACGGACCGGGTTCCATGACGGTCGGTTCCGCTCCCGTGTCCGCGACCGGTTCCGACACGGCTTCCGTTTCCCGTCCGATATCGTCCGGAACGGCGGAATCGGAAATCAGGGGCGACACGGGCCGCTTGGGCTGGAAGATGTCCGCGCTGAACGGAATCATCGACAGAGGCATTTTCCGTCGGTTGAAAAACGACGGAACCCGGGGAGTGCCGGAAAGGAACAGCATGACTATGGCCGCGAAAACGGTTCCGAACGCGACGCTTCCGGACAGGAGCAGGAATCCGTTCAACGACTTCGGCGCGACCGTCGGTCCGTCGACGATACGGAAGTCCGCCTCTTCCTTCACATCATAATACTTCGACGCGTATCGGAACAGCGAGAGTGCCGCCGACCGGGCGATATCCTTCGCGTCGTCCCGGTTATCCGAAAAGGCGCGGACCGAGAACACGCTTCCCGTTCCGGTCGGAAAGACAGAATCCATCGAATCGAACGTCTTCCGCTTCTCATCGCCGGACATCTCATCCGAGCCCTCCATGGTCATCAGTCCCGGAACCGATTCCGCGTCCCGGAAAAACAGTGAGCGGAACCCGTCGGTCCGCGAAAGGAAAACGACATTGTCGACGATCTCCGCCGACCGGGACACGGCCTTCCCTTTCGGGATAACGAGCACGGAAAGGTCCGCCTGATATCCGCGGAATCCGGCCGAAAGCGCGACGAAGGCGGATATCGAAAAAAACAGGGCCGTCGCCGTGAAGACGAGTCCTTTCCCCTCGGAGAAAAACGCCCCGAGCCTACGCGATGTGTTGCCGATGTCCGATGTCATATCGTTTTCCGTTACGCAGACGCGCCATCTCCTCGTACAGCTCCATCGTCTGCCGCGCGATCGCCTCCCATCCGTACAGGTCCTCCGCCCGTCGCCGCGCGGCTTCACCGTATCCGCGCATCGTGTCCGGACGATTGAGAAGTCTCGCCAGTTCCGCCTTGAGCGACTCGACGTTCTTCGGTTCGAAATAGGTCCCCGCATCTCCGAGCGCCTCCTCATTGCCCTCGATGCGGCTCGCGACGATCGGCAACCCGTAGCTCATGGCCTCGAGCAACGCGATGGAAAGCCCCTCGTCCTCCGACGGCTGCACGAAGACCGCGGCGTTCGAATACAGCTCCGCAAGCGCCTCGCCCGACTGTTCGCCGAGAAAGACGACGCTGTCGCGCCCCTCGCTCATGTTCCGGATATGCCGTTCGTATCCCGGCGTTCCGGCATGCGTCCCGACGACCGCGAGTTTGAAATTGTTCGGAAGTCTGCCCGTATCCTCGAGCTCGAGAAAGGCGCGGATGAGATGATGGATCCCCTTGTGCGCGACGAGCCGCGATACCGAAAGGACATACCGCTTCTCCTTGAGACCGAACACGCCGAGCGCATCGGTCGATTCGGCGGGAACCGCCTCGGCCCCGTTCGGTATATAGACGATATCCGACCCGTACCGATTCCGCGCGTACGCCTCCATCCCCCGGGAAACGGTGATGGTACGATGCGGGATCCCGCATGCGAGCCGCTCCGCGAAACGGAGACAGGCCTTGGCGAACGCCCCCCACTTCCCATGGAAATAATCGCGACTGTGGAACGTGGAGACGACCAGGGTTTTCCCAAGGAAAATCCTCGGGATGAACGAGAGGACGGATGGCCCGATCGACTGGTAATGGATGACGTCGTAACCGCAAAACAGTGCGTGCGCGGTCGCGACCGCGGCATGCGAAATCGCATCGAGATGCTTCGTCCGTACGGAAGGAAGCGATACGATTCGGACGCCGTTCCACTCCTTCACGGACGGATCGGCATAGTGCGGACGGGAATAGGCCGTCACCTCGTTTCCGAGGGCGGCCAGGCGTACGGCAAGATGTTCGACGTGGGTCTCGACCCCGCCGGATCTCGCCGGAATCCCCTTCTGTCCGATGAATGCGATCTTCATGATGTCGCGATTCCTGATTACGACCTTCCGGCTAGTATGCGCGGATGACCGACGAAACGTTCCCGAACGCGTTTCCCCAGGAAGAATTCCCCTCGGGGAAGACGCCTTTCCACATGTCGGTCGCCGAAGGTTTGCGGGCGATGAGCGCGATTCCCCACCGGCCGTTCTCCACCGTCTTCGATGTCTTTACGCCGAATTTTCCGGCGGCACCGTCGCTTTCCACCTGGATTCCCTCGCGACCGTTCCGACGAAACTGATTGTCGCGCGACCAGATCTCGGAACCGTCGATAACCGCCTTCCAACCGCTTCCGTCATTGTCGTTCGAACGGACGTCCTCGAGCCAGGCCTGCGTGCCCGCGAGGAAATCGATGCCGTCCGTCCCGTTGTCATGGATGAAGTCGTTCACGAGCACGACATATCGCTTCTCGGAAAATATTCCGGCTTTCCCGCTCCCTTTCACCTCCACTTTCTCGACATACAGGCGGTGATTCTTCTCGCGCGGCGCCGAATCGGCACGGATGCCGTCCCGTTTCGCCCCCTTCACGAGAACGTCGTATAACTTCACTCTCGCGTCCTTGGCGACGCTTATGCCGTCCTTTCCTTCCTGGACCGTCACGAAACTCAGGGAAGATCCGTGCTTCATCGTCACCGTCGGATGACTCTTGCCACCCTCTATGACCACCCTGCCGCGATCCTTATAGCTCCCCTTCACCGTAACCCCCTTCGGAACGGTTATGTTCTCCGAATATTTTCCATCATGGATATATACCTCGTCCCCGTCGCCGGCATGTCTGAGCGCCTCGGAGATCGACGAGTACGGATGCGAGTACGAACCGTCCTGCGCCCCGGACGCATTATCGTCGACATGGATCGTCCGCGAGTTCCCGAAAACGACGAGAGGAAGAATCACCGAAACGGCGAGTATGGCCGCGAACGCGACGTATTTCGCCCTGAAAAGAGTCGGAAAAGACATAGTCCGTCCAGTCAATGGTTAACGGAATATGATAACAAACAAAGCTTTTTTTGTCAATCTTCCGTTTTTCGGCTACAATGAGAGAAAAGAAACCGAAAAATCCTATGAAAAACGGATCCCTCGACCGCCTGTTCTCCCCGCGTTCCATCGCCCTGATCGGCGCCTCGACCCGGATCGGCACCGTCGGGAACGATATCGCCAAAAACCTCATCCTCGGCGGCTTCGAAGGAAAAGTCTTCCCCGTGAATCCGAAGGCCGACGAGCTGTACGGTATCCGATGTTATCCGGACATGGACGCCATCGGTTCGGTCCCCGACCTGGTCATCATCGCGATACCCGCCGCGTCCGTCCCGGAAGTCCTTCGCCGATCGGCCGACAACGGTGTTTCCGCCGCGGTCATCATCTCTGCCGGATTCCGTGAGACCGGGGCTGCCGGTGCCGCGCTCGAGTCCGAAATCGCCGGAATCGCGCGGGAAACCGGAATCGCGATCCTCGGCCCGAATTGTCTCGGCTTCCTTCACCCGAAACTCCGCCTGAATGCGTCCTTCGCCCCGCGGCTTCCCCGACGGGGACCGGTCGGTTTCCTCTCGCAAAGCGGCGCGCTCCTGACCGCGATACTCGACCTCTCCGAAGGGAAGATCGGGTTTTCGAAATTCGTCAGCACCGGCAACAAGGCGTCCCTCGACGAGAAGACCCTTCTTTCCTACCTGGCCGACGACCCGGAAACCCGCGTGATTTCCTTCTATGCCGAGGGGTTGTCCGACGCGCCCGCGCTCATCACGCTCGGACGGGATATCCTCGCGCTCCCGCAGGCGAAGCCCGTCATAGCGCTCAAGTCCGGTCGAACGGAGTCCGGAATGCGGGCATCCGGCTCGCATACCGGATCACTTGCCGGAACCGACGCCGCATACGACGCGTTGTTCCGACAATCACGCATCCTCCGCGCCGAATCGGTACGGGAATTCCTCGATACCGTCGCGACCCTCTCCGCGAATCCCGTCCCGAAGGGCAGACGGGTCACCATCGTCACGAACGCCGGAGGTCTCGGCGTAATCGCCGCGGACGCCGCGACGAAGGCCGGACTCGTCGTCGCTCCCCTGTTCCACAAAACGACGGACGCGCTCCGACTCCTTCTTCCGCCGGCCGCGAGTGCCGGAAACCCGATCGACCTGCTCGGCGACGCGCAGGGCGACCGGTACGAGACCGCCCTCGCCCTTGCCGCCAAGGATCCGGACACGGACTCCATCATCGTCATCCTCACCCCGCAGTCCATGACGGAAGCGGACAAGACCGCGGACGCGATCGTAAGGACGAGACGGTCCTGCGACAAGCCCGTTCTCGCCGTCTTCTCCGGAGGACACGCGCTCGAACACGGGACGGGCATCCTCCGCGAAGCCGGCGTATCCGTCTTCACGTATCCGGAAGAGGCGGCGGAAGCGCTCGGTCTTCTTTCCAAGGTCGGCGCGTGGAGAGAGAACCGGTTCTCGCCGGAACGGACATTCGACGACATCGAAAAGGGCCGCGCCGGAACCGTCATCGCTTCCGCGAAATCCGAACACCGGACGCAGCTTTCCGAACAGGAGACACGCGAGATCCTTTCCGCCTACGGCTTCCCGCTTCTTCAAAGCCGGTTCGCGAAAAACGCGGGAGAGGCCGCCGTCGCCGCGCACGAGATCGGCGGGAATGTCGCGCTCAAGATCGTCTCGCCGGACATCATGCACAAGACCGACGCGGGCGGCGTCATGCTCGATATCCGACCGGAGGACGTATCCGGAAAATTCGCCGAACTCCTCGATCGCGTCCGCGCGAGGAAGCCGGAGGCGAGACTCGATGGCGTGACTGTAATGGAGATGGGTGTCCCGGACGGCAAGGAACTCATCCTCGGAGTGAAACGGGAGGCCGGACTCGGATCCCTGATTCTCGTCGGCATGGGCGGCATCTATACCGAGACACTGAAAGACGTCTCATTCCGTTTCGCCCCGCTCGTCCCCGAGGACGCGACCGAAATGCTTTCGGAACTCCGGAGCTTCCCCCTCCTCAGGGGCGTCCGCGGCGAGGCCGGCATCGACATGAAACCCGTCACCGAATGCCTGGAGCGCCTTTCGCGTCTGGTCGAGGATTTCCCCGAGATTTCCGAACTCGACATCAACCCGCTCTCGGCCCATCCCGACGGCGCGGTTTCCCGCATTCTCGACGCCCGAATCTCGATCGGCTGATACCGTCCATCGGAAAAGCCGGGCCTTTCGACGGGAAGGCCCGGCTTTCGCGTATCCCCCATATCCGCCACTCCGTTCGCTACTCGCGGCAACAGTTCATGATATCCCCGATGACCGAACCGAGTTTTCCGAAAAGATCGGAATGATGCTTCGCTGGCTTTTTCGGATCCGAAGAAGCGGTCCTGGTCTCGGGCCGCAACGGCAACGACTCCGTTTTCGCGTCCGGGCCGGTCGCCGAGGCCGCGTCCCCGATATCGAGCAATCCGAGATTCATCCCCCAAAAAAGGTTCCAGAGCGAATACGCCTTGTCGAAATATTCCTTCGCCTCCGTATCGTTTCCCTGTCCGAGCGCTTTCGTCCCCACTTCCGAAAGCCGCATGCTCGCGGCGAGCAGATGCTTCGAGATGCACCAGACCTCGCCCTTCGGATCCGTCACGACCTTCGCGAGCATGTCCTTGCGGATCTCTCGGACGCTTTTCAGGAGCTCCAGGAATTTCTCGTCCCGGGTCTTCTCGAAACTGAACTGGAAATGCTCTTCCAAGGAGATCAGGTTCATGATACCGATACCGAGATCCTCCTTCGACGAGAGATCGAGCGGATTCCCTTCTTCCTTGAAGCGTTTCACCTTGTCCATGAATCCTTCGACGGATCCGAACGATGTGTCCATAGTTTTCATAATTCGTGGGGATTATACCGTCTTCCGGATCAGGAAAAAAAGAAATGGACGACGAGGCTCGTCGCGAGGATGCCCACGAGCGGAGCGACCAGTCTCTGATACGGGAAATACACCTTCCCATCATGTGAGGCGATGATCCGTTTGTTCGCGGCGTCGATGACGAAGATCGCCGCCGCGCCGAGAGCGATTCCCGCCACGACCGGCGGCAGACCCAACACCAGTCCGGGGCCATGCCAGGCAAGCTGTTTCCTCACCGAGAATGCCGTGATGGCCACCGTCAGAAGGAGGATCGTCGCGAAGCTTCCCTTGAAATCCTTCCCGTACTTGGCCAGCCATTTCACCGTGACCACCGTGGCCGAAACGATCAGCGCCCCGATCCACAGTCCGAGTACGAGGTCGCTGACACCGAGCCATCTCGCGAGAGCCATCCCACCGACAAGTCCGATCGGGCAAAGTGGTCCGCACATACGGGAAAAACGTTAGAGGATGAAATTTCCTCCCCATTCTAGGCTATTATACCGTCTTTGCCAACACGGCGGACCGACTTCACCGGTCGGATGATCGTTTCTTTTCTTCCAGACATCCCTCGGCAAGCCCGATCAACGCCTCGAGATATTTTTCCCGTCCGAACCGTTCCGAAGTCTTTTGCCGTATCATATCGGCATCATCAAACGCCCCGGGATCGGCAAGAAACCGACGAACCGCCGAAACGAAATCCTCTTCGTCCCGCGCAAGCCACCCGGTCTTCCCGTGTTCGACGACTTCCGACAAGGCGCCGGTCGCATATCCGAAGAACGGTTTCCCGGCGGCATTCGCCTCGAGAGCGGACAATCCGAAGGTCTCCGGCAATCGCGACGCACTCACGGAAAACGACGCGCCGGACAAGAGTGTCCCGAGTTCCCCGTAAGACTTCTCCCCGACATACCGGACATATTTCCCTTCCGGGATATCCATGGTCCCGCGTCCGGCCAGCACGAGCGGATATCCGATCTTCCCGAACAGGGAAACCAGCTCCGCGACATTCTTGTCTTCCGAAACGGAGCCTGCGTAGAGCGCGTACGGACCAACGGGCATATCCCCTTCCCGAACGCCGGTTCCGACGAAATGCGGAATGACGGAAATCTTCCGTTCCGGTATTCCGGCACGGACCAACGTTTCCTTCACGAAAAGACTCGGCGCGACATACGCGTCGACATTCTTCGCGTAGAAACCGGCGAACCGGTCCCAGTACGCGCGGAGCGTGAGAAGAAGCCTCTTCGCGAACGTATATTTCCGGACGGACAGGAATCTCCAAAACGACGTCCCGACGGAATCGTAGTATGCATCCTTGTCCGGAGAGACGGAATGGTAGTCATGCACCGTAAGGATGACCGGGATACCCCGCTTCCGCACGACCGACAGGAACGACGGGGGCAGCTGATGATACGCGTTGTGGACATGGACGACGTCCGGTCGGAATTCGTCGAGCGCCCGCCTCATCGTTCGGCGCGCCTCAAAGGACCAGAACAGCCGGCCGATGCCTTTTATGAGATGCCATGCATTTCCCGTATCCCCGTCCGAAAATCCCGCCCGGCTCACGAGAAAGGTCGGAAGCGGACTCGGAAGATTTTTCGGATGCTCCATCGAAAACACCGCGACCCGGTGCCCCTCGGAAGAGAGAAGATCGATGACGTCGAGAAAATGACGCTCCGCTCCGCGCCGCTCGTGGAAAAATTTGTTGACTTCGAGTATGCGCATGACCTATGTCGTCAGGGAATATTCCGCTTCATCCGTCTCCGGAAGCACCCGGATCAATCCGAGAGTCACCCAGAAAAATATGGAAAGCAGGTTCGTCTCCAGATACGGCTGGGAAAAGAAAACCAGAAACTGAAACAGGAGCGCCCCGAAAAGCGCCGTCCGCATACCCTTTAGGAACGGATCGCGGACATCGGCACGGAACGATCCCGAAACGAGGGATGCGAGAAAGGCGAAAAAGGCGACCGTTCCGAAAATGCCGGTCTGGATAAGCAGCGCCAACCAGGAATTATGCATGTTGCGGATCTCGACGTATTCCCGATACTCGCCGAGTTCGACCGGAACGGATGCTCCGAATCCGACGCCCCGGAACGGATGCTCCGAAAAACGCGAAAGCGCGCTCTCCCACACCGCCTCGCGCCATGCGAGGCTCTCGTCCGTTCCGCTTCCGATGGAGAGCACCCGCTCTTTCACGGCCGAGAACCCCTGTCCCGCGGCATTCCCGACGAGACTTTCGGGAAGCGCGGAAAAAACGGCGATCCCAAGCATCGCGAATGTCATGACCGGAAACGCGAACCGGATCATGAAACGACCGAGCGGTTTTCCGGACCGCTTCGGTGCGACGAGTACCGCCGCGGAAAGTGTTGCCGCCACGCCGATCCACAGGTGCCGCATGAGTGAACCGAGTATGCCGGCGGCCAATAAGGCGACGAACGGATATGACCAATATCGGAATCCGCTCCGATTCCCGTCGGCCGGCCGATACGGGAGAAAGAGAAGGACGGACAGGAGCGCGAGCGAAAAAGAGAACGCATGCGGAAACGCGAGGAAACGCGTTCCCGGAGTGGAAAGGGGCGTATACTCCGTCCACAGTCCGCCGCCTCGGACGAGTCCGATGACGAGGAATATCCCCGCCGTCGCCACGGTCGCGAGGAAAAGTTTCGCCGCGATACGCATATCCTTCCCCGTCCGGACAAGGAGGGCCGTCGCGAAGAAAATCATTCCGTAAAAGACATAGTTCTTCCAGGTGGAAAACGCGACGGAAAATCCCTGTTCACCACCGATCCCGAACGCCCCGACCAGGAAGATGACCGAGACGATACCGAAGAAAATCAGCGGAAGTCCGTCCGTCATCCGGAACCGGAACCGGTGCCTCCCGTCCCGGATCCACAGGAACAGAGACGAGACGAAAACCGGGACGAGCATCATGTCGAGGGGGTAGATCTTGTATGTCGCCTCGCCGACAACGACCGGCGCGAGCGTGAAGAACCGCTCGAACAGGATCGTCACGACGACGGATGCCGCGAGTCCCGACCGGGGATACAGGAACGCCAGCATCGCGGACGGAACGACCGTCGCGAGAAATACGGCCAGCGAAAAACCGACGGTCGCGTTCGCGACCGCGTCGGTCGAGAGAAAAATCAGGAGAAAGAAGAACGCGACCGCTTCCGACCGTCCCTCGTCCCTGAAAAAGAAAGACTTGAACATAGGAAAATCCGTCATTTCACGACACTATATGATAATACATTATTATAAAAAAGTCAACCCCTTATCCGTTGCGGATAAGGGGTTGTTTTTCGGTGCATGGAATCTCGGTTCACTTCCTGACATGAAGCGGCTGGGCGGTCGCTTCGGGCGCGAGTGCGGCACCGCGTTCGGCCCTGCCGCCGTATGTCTTGGTCGGCTCGCTCACGATGCCCGAAGCCCACTTCTCGCGCTTGGGTCCGTCCTCGACGAGTGCCCAGGTGCCATCGGAACCCTGATAGTTGAACCAGTGATCCCTGGCCTTGAACTTCACCTCATTGCCCGTCGGCTTTATCCGACTTATGCCCTTGCCGTACACTTCCACGAGAGCGGGAACATGGCCGGCCTTGAACGTCAGCGTGGCGAGCTCGCCGGATACGACGAGTGTCGGACGATCCGCTTCCGCCACGTATTTCGGTTCGGCCTGTGCCGTCACGGCGCCGAACAGGAGAACCGCCGATACGCCGGCGCCCAGTACGATGCTTCTGAATGTCGTCATGATACAGCCCCTCCTCGGGCTTCCTTCGATTCGTTGTTTTTAAGAATGCGATGATACGTCGTCCCCTTCCCTTCGGGAAATAGCGCTTTTTTCCAGGGAGAAAAGAACATGATATCTTAGCGTATATCGGTCATTTTGTCAACATCCGAAAAATCGGCAGTAAACGGGAAAAACCGGCTTTCCCGGGATGGACCGACGGGACCGGAAAAGAAAAAGGAGGAGGCCTACGAGCTCGTAAGGTCTCCTCCGTCATTCCTTCTTCGTGAAGCATGGATCGTGTCGTTCGCGGTTTCGCGACGCACACCCTTCTCCCTCCTGATTTTTTTCCGCTACGGGACGGTCGCGTCAAGCGGTTCGTCCACGGAAGCGGATCGCGTTTCGGCATGCGTGACCGTTTCTCCGGTCAGTTCCTTCGCGATGCCGATCTTCTCCACCGAAGCCTGCCGGTCCGCGCGGTCCGCATCGCGGATCGCGTCACCGAGCTCGACCCGGACGAATGCGCCGACCGTGAACAGGTCGCCCCGACTCACGTCGCCGTAAAACTTCTCCGGCTTGTTCAGCGCGAAAGAGAATCTCGGTCCGAAACGCAACCATTTCCGATAGCGCACTTCCGGCGTCACGTTGAGATAATTCAGGCCGTCCCAATTCTGGTGGGACACGCCGACTATTCCTCGCAACGCCCAATCCTCGTCGAACGTGTACTGGGCGAACGCACTCGCGTTCCACGATCCCCTGTCCTGGGGACGATCGCCGCTCCAGGTGGAACGGATATCCCCGTCGAAATATCTCCAGTACTCTCCGGTGAACCCGTGCGCCCAGTCCTCGCTTGTCCGCTCATACACTTCGCCGTACAGGCCGAGCTTTTTGCCGGTCTGCGTCATGCTGTACGATCCGTTCCCTCCCGACACGTAGTCGTTCGGGATATAGCGGGCCTTGATGCCCCACCCGGCCGGATACAGCACGGTCTGACCGAACTCGTCCTTCTGCTCCTTCAGGTAATCCCTCCGAAGCGCGAACTGCGGACCGAAACCGCTTTCGTTCCAGGCATAGCACGAGGTCTCGGACTCTCCGCTTCCCCTCATACCGTAGAACCCCGGACCGGCCGCGAATCCGTCGCCGAACGGCACCAGAAGCGCGCCCTCGGCATACTGCCAATCACCGTGCGCGAGATTGTTGTCCCACGTTCCGGCTCCGGCGATGAGTTCCCATCTCAGGATCTCCTCGTTCTCTTCCGGGATCACGGAAAGCGGCGGCTCCTCTTTCGAGGGAGGGATCTCGCGCGGAGGCTTCGGTCGTCCGGACGATACGTTTCTGCATATCTTCGGACTGACGACCCACCGATCGCCGATCTTCATCGCCGTCAACCCCGTCTCCTTGAGCGACTTCC
>Ga0172372_10005331_pt1 | contig 17906 bp, 17 predicted proteins | sample LakKiv5m_2_FD_114544 | JGI IMG/M metagenome (GOLD analysis project Ga0172372, IMG submission 114544) | Freshwater microbial communities from Kabuno Bay, South-Kivu, Congo - kab_092012_9.5m | ecosystem: Environmental > Aquatic > Freshwater > Lake | place: Democratic Republic of the Congo...
GACTGGATCGATGTCATCGCCACCAACGGCCGTGCAGCCGACGTTCACATGGCGCTGATCACGCAACATCCAAAAGAGTTGGGCGACCAGGTGCTGATGTCGACCAAGGCGAAGATCATCTACAAGTTCGGCCCCGGTCAGGGTAATAGTGTGGGGGATTGGCACGCCGAGCGACTGCCTGACAACGGGCGATTCCGCTACAACCTGGAGGAATACAATCCCTGGTGGGTGAAGCCGAAGGTAGGGCAACTGCTCACTGTGCTGCCGCCGCACCGATTTCCACTGCTCATCAGTGCCGGCGCACAAAGTGCATCGCGTTCACAGGGTTCACAAGGTTCACCGAGTTCGCAGGGGGGAGGGTCTACCTCTGGGAATACCCCCACACCCCCACCAGTGAACGAACCAGTGAACGAACCTGAACTGGAGATTCCCCTCGTCGATGAACCGGATGAATCGGAGGCCACGGACATCCAAATCGCTGCACAGAAGTGGATCGCCGACCAACTCAATGAGGGGAAGTCAGCACGTCAGGCCGACATGCGCCGCTATCTACTCGAAACCTTTGGTCAGTGTTCTAAGGGGTATGCGTCTCGTCTGTGGAATAGCTACCATCCTGAATCGGTCAGCACCGCCTGGCCGTATCTGGGCAACCCCTACCTGAGCATCGAAGATGCTACTTGGGAAGATCTGACGGTCGGGGAAGCATCAGACAAGAATGTGTTCGGTCAGGATGTAATCGAACTGGATGCGACCAACCCAGACCACGACGAGCAGATTCAAGATCTGATTGATCTCTTGAATCAAGAGCGCACCAAGAAGAATCCGGGCTACAAAATCAACTGACCAGAGAGAAATGAACTGTGAACACGCTAGTGAACTACGTCAGTGAACACTACAACATCGTTATGACAGTGCTTATCATCGCAGATGTTATCGTTGTGTCGATAGTGATTTGGATCAAGGGCCAGCAACGGTCTGCTGGGCGTTTCTACAGACAACATCGGAAAGGAAACCATCATGCCGCGAAGTATCTTGGACGATCTGGTGACGTGGCTCATGGAAGAAGAACAAGCGCAACGTCGAACGACAAAGCGCAAGGCATCGCCCAAGAACCGGCGTTCCAAAAAGAGGGCGGCATCGTCTTCCCCGACGTCGGCTGAGGCCGGGAAAGATCGGGCTGTCTATCCGTTGAAACGATGCTATACATTTCATCGCAAATATGCTAACATTCTCTGATGGACTGGGAAATCCTTTACTACGATGATGAAGTCCAAAAGCAGATTGGTGACTGGCCTGTGGGCATTCGCGCCTACTATGCCCGGATTACAGAGCGCATGATTGGCATGGGTCCTAATTTGGGGATGCCATTCACACGCAGCCTTGGGCAGGGTCTCTTTGAAATACGGGCAAAGGGAAAGGAAGGCATCGGGCGAGCATTTTTTTGCACAGTGGTAGATCGCAAAATCATTGTTTTGCACGCCTTTATCAAAAAGTCACAGAAGACCCCGCAACGTGAACTTGCCGTGGCGCGCAAACGCATGAGCGAAGTTCAGGGTAGATAGAAAGAGACGACGATGAAGACACATGAAGAGATGATCAACGAATGGATGAAAGACCCAGAGTTTGTCCGTGAGTACGACGAATTGGCACAGGAATTCTCGCTGTTTGATGCGTTGCTCCAAGCGCGCAAGGAAGCCGGATTGACCCAGGCGGAGGTAGCGGAACGCATGCAGACAACTCCTTCGGTTGTGGCCCGTCTGGAGGCGGGTGGCGGACGCCAAAAGCATTCGCCTTCGATTGCGACCTTGCAGAAGTATGCACACGCCGTCGGCTGTGAATTAGAAATTCGGATGGTGCGCAAACTGTCGCTCCGTTCAGGCAAAACCGGCAACCGATCCACCCAATCATAAGGAAGCCGGCGCTTCTGTGGCCCATGACCCGCCTCGCGCACGTCGATCTTGCCGGTGACTGAATTTTCCCCCCACTTGGTGGAGGGCGAGATTACCCCCTGAGCGAAAACTGACCTAGCCAAGCGTCGAATGGAGACGCCGACGGTTGTAAAAGCCCTCGATGTAGAGAAAGATGTCCGCCATCGCCTCACTGCGCGTGGCACATCTCTGGCCACTCAGGCCGTGGATAGCATCAGATTGCCACTTAACCAAGCGCCGCCTCAACTGAGGCGGCGTTTTGCTTAGAACGGAATGTCGCCGGTGGTGGCGTAGAAGTCGACTTCTGGATGGCCGTCGCCTTCGTCGTATATGGGTACCTCCCATTTTCGCGCGTAAATATACGCTAAGGCTGGTTAATCGTGTAGCTCTGATAACCTACTGCTGCCGTTGTTCCTCTAGCCACGTTTCCCACTCTACCTGCAAAGTGTCCACATCTACATCAAACGTTTGAACCGCTACCTCGGATGGATTATCAGTAGCGTAGAGGATGCGTAGCAAGTTGGCGAATAAATCCTGTCCAGAGCGTTCGTGCAGAAAAGTGTAGAAGAGCAGACGCTGATCGAATCGCCCTGAACAGGGTAGAAGATGTGTAGGGTCGAGGAACTCTGTGGCACTCATCCATGTTCCGCCCTCTCGATCTCTGTTCTTGATAGTCTCCTGATTCCTCAAGGCGCGCCACTCCATTGAGTCCAACTCCGCTTCGACTGTCCATTGTGCTAAGGCCTCGACGGCACAGGGCCAGCGGTCTCGGGTTTGCTCCGGACCGACCGCCTCGGCAACCAGCCGATAGGTCAGCATCTCCATCACCCCCCGGCGTAGAAAGGCACCAACGCTGATGCCTCTCTCCTCAAAGTAGATGCCTGGCAGTGAGAGCGGTGAGAATGTTTTGTACCTCTCTTCTTGCAGCCACATGTCAGTCCCGGACGGCACGACATGGATGGTGAACGGTTCCCGTCCATTCAGTGTTACATCAAACTGTGCTGCCACCGCTTGTGCAAACGCATCCAGTCCGACTGTGGCCTCTGCGATGTACGCCTGGTCGAAGGCGCGGTAGTGGAGGCAGACGCTGCGGGTGCAGGATTCCATTTCGGGTCCCCATAGCGTACGCTGAACCACACCCGGCACCTCTCGCTCGTCGACAACCTGCCAGCCTACCTCCTCCTGATGCAGATAGTGGACCTCGTGTGGATGATAAGTCGGTGTTTGCAAGGAAGAAGGGTGTTGGTACTCGTACTCGTGGACTGCTTCAACCAATGCCCAGTCCCCCGCCATCACAACACGTCGTAGGTCCACATTCTGCCAACGCGGATCGGTCACGCCCCGACTGCGCGTCAGAACAGCCTGCTCAACGGCAGATCCAATACTTTCCTGCAGCTCTGTTGGCAGTTCGTCTGCCGCTCGCTCGACCCGCCCCTCGCTTAGGGACGTTAGCACTGTGCCCCACGGCACCGGAGCCATGGGGTGGCAGGCGGCAAACATCAGGATCAGGAAGAGTGAATAAAAAAATCTCTTTATCAGCGCTGCCACCGACACTTGTCAACCTCGCTTCCGTTGTAGTCCATGCTTTTTGAGCCACCGGGATAGATTGGCTTCGGTCGTATCATAACGTTCGGCGATATACCTCTGCGTTGACCCGGTCCTCAGCAACCCCTCAATCTCTGGCCGGTGTTGATCCAGCTTGCTCTTGCCGCTGCCTTGGGGACGTCCCAGCAATTTGCCGGCCCGTTTTTGAGCCGCCAGAGCCTCTTTGGTGCGTTGGCTGATCAGATCCCGCTCGATTTCTGCCGCCATAGCAAAGGCCATCGCGACAATCTTGGACTGAATCGACCCATCAAGCTGCCAGTTGCCCTTGACTGCGTAGATCTGGATCCCCTTCTGAGAGGCAATCGAGAGAATTTCCATGCACTCCAGCATGGAGCGGCCCAGGCGGGATAATTCGCTCACGATTAAATTATCGCCGGCGCTGAGTTCCTCGATCACCTGGGCGATCTTACGCTTCTTCCAAGAGATCCGTCCGGAGACCGTCTCCTCCACCCAGTGAACCCGGCCGAGATCCTTTTCGTTGGCCAGGTGCAGCAGATCCGCCTTGTTCTTCTCCAGATCCTGATCATTCGTCGATACGCGCAGATAGGCAATCGTCTTCGAGTGTTGCGGCATATTCACCAAAACCCCAGTCCCGTATAAGATTCCTTGTCGTCATAGCCATGACTTCCACACAAGAATCATTATAGAGAAAACGAGCGTTTTTGGTGAAGATCCTGTCATACTCCCAACACCAACTCCAAATCGCCGCCACATTGACCACAGCGGATCTTCAGGAGATCCAACAGCGTCGCCGCGCACACAACTGCCTGGGCTTTGCCTACCAACTGGTCTTTGTCCGGTTGGCCAACCGCTTTCCCACGCAACAGCCTTTTGAACTCGACGAGGAGTTGCTCACCTTCGTCAGCCTCCAACTCGATCTCCCGCCCCAGCTCATCGAGACCTACGCTCAACGCCAGTCGACGCTCTCGGAGCACCAGGAACAGATCCGCACCTATCTGGATCTGCGCCGCTTTGGTGAGGTGGAAATCCAGATGCTCGAACAGTTTCTGTTTGAGGAAGCCTGCCGCCTGGAACAGACCGGACCGTTGCTGACTCGGGCGAAGCAATTTTTGCGGGAAGCAAGCATTCTCTACCCAGCCGATGATACGCTGCGCCGGCTGATCGTTGCTCAGAGACAACAGGCGCGAAGCCATATCTTTGCCCGCCTCACTGAGAATCTGTCAGCCGTTCATCGAGAAAAACTGGATGGGCTGTTGGTCGGCGGTGACAATCGCTTGACTCCGTTTCATACGTTCAAACAACCGCCAGGAAGACCCTCTCCTACGGCGATGTTGCGCCTGACTGAGAAGCTGGAGCAGATTCAGGGAACAGGGATCCTTACCCTTGATCTGGCCTGGCTCAACAACAACTACCAGCGCACGTTGGCACGCTACACGCGCCGCTGCTCGGCTGACAGACTGCGCAGTCTACAGGATGCGCACCGCTATACTGTACTGACTTGTTTCTTGTGGCAGGTCTATCGTGACAGCATCGACCAGATGGTGGAGATGCATGACAAGCTCATGACCGGCGTCTATAATCGCGCACAGGAAGACATCGACGAAGAACTGCGCAAACGGCATCAGATGATCCGTAGCGCCCTAGCTAGCTTCAAGACCATGGGCAACACGGTTCTGGATGGATCAATTGCCGACAGCGAGTTGCGGCAGACACTGTTTACTCAAGTAGATCCTGAGAAGTTGGCCGGGCAGCTCGAAGCTGTCGAACGCTTACTGACCGGCAAACACAGCCACGTACTCAACCTGGTCATGCAGCGATTCACCTACCTACGCCAGTTTGCGCCGGCGTTGTTGCAGTCGCTGGCGTTTCGAGTAGAGGAGGGTGCACACTCGGGTGTGGTGGAGGCGATTGAGTTGCTGCAGGAGATGAACAGTCAGAACAGACGTAAGCTGCCCGAAGACGCGCCACTAGACTTCATCTCCAAGCATCTGCGCCCGTTGGTGGAGAAAGACGGAGCCGTGGACAAACATGCCTGGGAGTGTGTTCTGCTGACCGCTATCCGGGACGAAATCCGGGCGGGCAATATCTTCGTCGAGGAGAGCAAACGGTTCGGCCGCTTTAATGACTTCTTCATTGCCAACACCCAGTGGCATACCCTTCGGGAAGACTTTTTTAAGCGAGCGGGGTTGCCTATACACGCCGAGGATGTTCCCGCCTATCTCACTGACCGACTCGACCAGGCATATAATCACTTTCTCGCCCTGCTGCCGAATAACACCTATGCCAACGTGAACGACGAAGGCTGGCAGTTGTCAGTTGATCCTGGCGAAAAGCTCGACGAGGCAGGCGAACAACGGCTGCAAGCATTGAAGACGTGGCTCGGAGGCCAACTGCGGGAGATCAAGCTGCCGGAGTTGCTGATTGAGGTGGATAACGAGTTGCACATTACTCAGCACTTTATGCTGCCCGCCCAGCCCAATCTTCGCGAAGCCGAGCAGGTCTGTACCATCCTGGCCACCCTCATGGCCCACGGCTGCAACATCGGTCCCTACACCATGGCCCGTCTGACCGAAGGTATTACCTACCGGCAGATCAAGCAGGTGACTGACTGGCAACTCACCGAAGAGGCACTACGCCAGGCATTAGCGCAGTTGGTCAACGCCATCAGCAGTTTGGCGGTCACGCAGGCCTGGGGAGAAGGCAAGACCTCCAGCAGCGATGGCCAGCGATTCCGCTTTCGGCGTCAGGTTTTGCAGCGCACGTACAGCCACCGCCTCAACGACTACGCCCTGGAGTTCTACTCGTTTGTGGCCGACAACTACGCCCCCTTCTATAGCACCGTCATCGAGTGCACCGACCGCGATGCCGCCTATGTGCTGGATGGCCTGCTCTACAACGAGAGCGATCTTGCCCTAGAGGAGCACTACACAGATACCCACGGCTACACTGAGATCAACTTCGCTGCCTTTGCCATGCTCGGACGCCGTTTCGCCCCACGCATTCGGGGACTGCACAAACAACGCATCTACCGCATCGATCAGAATAGAGATTATGGTCCCCTAGCTTCACTGCTGAACCGCCGCGATCGTACCATCCATCTAGACTGGATCTGTGAGCAGTGGGACCGCATGGGCCAGTTCTATGCCTCGCTGGAAAGCGGCCACACCACCGCTTCGACTGCGCTGAAGCGGCTGGCTTCTTACACCGGCAAGAATCACTTCTACCGGGCCAACAGAGAACTCGGACGCATCTTCAAGACAGAGTTCATTCTGCAGTTCATGTCAGATCCGGCTACGAGACAGCGGGTGCGGCGTGGCTTGCTCAAGGGAGAAGAGATCCATGCACTGGCGAGGCAGGTGGCCTACGGCAAGCAGGGCACGATCACGGCCCGGGATCTAGAGGGACAGCGCCATACCAGCAGTTGCCTAACTTTGATCATGGCCTGCATCATCTACTGGCAGGCGAAAGAAATCAGTCGAGTGATCCAGGAAGGGGACTTGGACGAAGATGGAGTCGACTTCAATCTGCTTGAACATCTGAGTCCGATTGGCTGGGAAAATATCATCCTCTATGGAGAGTATGTCCTGAACCGGTCTTCGGTTCAGCCATAGACGCTCCATCGCCTTCACCTGGCCTTAGCGTATATTTACGCGCGAAAATGGGAGATACCCAAATCTCGCACTAATAGAGAAAACAGATAAAGGTCGTATAATAGGAGGATGAACCGAAAACGAATCACCCTCAGCGAAGCACAAAGAAACGATCTGCGGGCAGCATACAGTGAGTGCCGAGACGGAGCGACAAAGGTGCGCTTTCAAGCGGTGCTGCTGTATGCCAACGGACGCCGAGTGGAAGACATCAAAGAGATCACCGGCTGCAGCACCACAAGCCTGCTGGAATGGTGGCGACACTACCGCGCACAAGGGATTGCCGGTTTGGTCGACAAACGTTTTGGTGGCAACTCAGCGAAACTCAGTGCCAAGCAAGTCCAGGATCTGCAAAAGCATCTGCACCAGTACACGCCGGCCCAGTTGCTGGGCGAGGAAACGAGCCAAGACAGTCCCCAGTTCTGGACACCAGAGACGCTAGCGGTACTTGTGCAGCGTCGCTATGGGGTTGTCTACCAGAGCGCAACATCTTACCGCACCTTGCTCAAGAAGTGTGGTTTGACTCGTCAGCGTCCCGCCACTCAGTACAAGTCCCGCTCAGAGGCCAGAGTCTTGGACTTCGAAGAAATGCTAGAAAAAAACTGATGGATACGGCGCAAGAAGCGCCGGACACAGTGATTCTAGCCGAAGATGAAGCCTCCCTCTATCTGCAGGCGACAACACAGGTGGTCTGGCATCCCAAGGGGCAAACGCCCTTGGTCAAGCAGGATCCAGGACGGGCATCTCTTCACTTCTATGGCGCTCTCAACCTGCAGACAGGCCAAGAGACAGTAAGGCGAGCAGAGAGGATGAATTCGGAGACAACGGCGCTCTACTTGCGCCAGTTACTCTCCATTTATCCAGATCATCCCATTCTACTGCTATGGGATCGGGCTCCCTGGCATCGAGGGGAGCCGATTCGCCAGGTGCTGGCAGAGAATCCACGGCTCCAGATTGTCGTCTTTCCCACCGCTGCACCGGACCTCAATCCGCAGGAGCATGTCTGGAAGAAAGCGCGACAGACCGTCTCTCATAATCATCAAGTCGCCAAACTCAACGATCTTGCCGACCGATTTGAAGACGCTCTTTCCATCACTACCTTTTCTTCATCCCTTCTCGACAAGCACGACTACGGCTCACTTTGTACGAGGTTTACTTGATTTATCTATAAGGTGATCGTCATCGGATCCCAAGTATCTTGCCCAGCCGCTGCCTGCTTACAGAGAGGCTGCCCGCAGCCTGTGGCACGCGCTGTTGCTGGCCCATCCAGTGACGGTTGAGTTACCGGCTTTGACGAGTCTTCAATGAGCGGTTCCCGAAGTTCCCGTGGTTCCCGATATTTTCGAGAGATACACACATATTTTTCTGCGATGGCCTGTGGAACGAAGACACAAAGGATAGTTCGCGTTTTCTCACGCACATGCGAAAAGGGTATATTTGTAAAAAAGCGGGAACTTCGGGAACCGATTGGTTTCACACACTGGGAAAAAGTGCCCGCAGCGGTTCCCGATCTGTCGACTGTAGCGGGAACCGTGCGAAATTCGGGAACCGCTCATTCTCATACACTCGAAACGGTGTCCACAACGGTTCTCGGTCTGCCGGTTGTCGGGGAACCGCTGTAGGTTTTCGTTGATCCGCGGCAATGAAAGGGTGGAAGAGGAACGAATGAAAATCAGATGGAACTGTTCAGGGGAGACAGTGACATGCCTCAGTTCATTACGGTCACCGAAGCAGCGCAGCAACTAACAGAGATTGTCGATCTGGTGAGTGAAGAAAAGCGAACGTATCTGCTCACGCGTGACGGTGTCGTTGTCGCCCAGATCACCCCAGTGGCCGTCGCGTTGACGGGTACAGATTGGCGGAGGCGCTGGCCGACACGCCCGCGGCTTGATCCAGAGGATGGATGTGGTTGGTCTGATGAGGCCGTGTAAGACAGGTTGTGTGTCTGGTCTATGAGGAGAAGCGTTAGTTCAGTAGTTTGGCCATCGTATACTCATCAACAAAGTGGCCGTCGACCACCAGTGTATGCCTGCAATGGCTGACCATCCAAGTGAACTTGTCTCCCCTCCTGGTTGTCTACTCGCCGAGTCTGGTCTAGCAGGCCAAGCGAGGTCTGCAAGAACGACCGGAATGGGCCCAGAACCGCTGGCGGCGAAAGGAAAACCGATGGTTATCTATTAACCCTTGAGTCAACTCGTGTTATGCTCGAAAGTGATGCTTAACGGCCGCTACTTCCCAACCCGGCAAGAACGGTGCGGCAGAGGTAGGCGCTGATCCAGATATCCGGGCGATCTGATATCTCCTGAAAGAGAATCTCTATCTCCAGGCGCGTGATGATCTGTTGCCGATATGCCTGCACAAGTAAACCAAGCGTTCCTCGCATCTGTACACCCATGCGCCGTGCTTCAGTGCGTGCCGCCGCGTCGTCCAACAAAACCTCAACCGGCTGATACTGCGTAGACAGCGCCAGCACAGCGCATTCACCAGCGCCCAGGATGAGCGATGGCGTTATCTGGTTGAGAAGCTCAGCCTCGACAGGCACAACCGGCCACCCCATTCGTTGCCAGAAGAGGCGAATGAGGCGTGCATCCGGTTCACCACGCAATGCCCCTTGAATGACGACCTCGCGGTAGACAGGTTCAGGCAGCAGCACTTCGGTGTAGAGGTCGGCCAGCAGCCCCAGGCGGTTCAGTTTACCCAGCGCAATGGCTGGGCCAGCGTTGCAGATAACAACAGGCGTTTGGCTCACTGAAGCTCTTCCGCGACCATCTCCTGATCAAAAGGTGGTTCGATGTTGCGGACGTAGGCGGCGCGGGCCAGTTCTGGGACCGAAACGCCGGCCTGTTCGGCGGCGGCGGCAAATGACATTCCGCCCTGTTGGTATCGGTCCAGCGCCTGTTCTACGTGAAGATCGCGTAGCCCCCGCTGTAAAAGATCGGTGATCAGCGCCTGATTGGCCGAGGCCAGCTCAGCCGCTAGACGAGACGGAAGCTCTACAACCACTTTCTCAGGCATTGCCATGTTTCCAGCTTGACTATCGCTATCCCAGGGTAGACGGGGCGTGACATCAGGGGGGACAGGCAACAAAAATGCGTTGATAGAAAAGGCAACCAGGGTATAGTAGCCGATCAAGATGGTCAATTCGACGACAGAGGCTTCGCCCAAAAGCGCCACCGCCTGGTGAAATGTCGATGCGGATACACGATTCGTTCGCAGCAACTCCACCACATATCGGTCAACCACCCCAAGTTCAGGCGTGCTATCCGAAATCGTCTTTCCAGCAAAGACTGCGTCGATGGTATCCACCGCGAGACCCTGCTGGCGTGCAATCGGTTCATGTATGGCCCATTCCAGCTCACAATCAAAATGGCGGGCCACGCGTAGAATGACAAACTCACTCAGTGCCGGCGGCAGAGAGGAACGGAAGCGGACATACTCGCCCAGATGTTGCGTTCGGTTGGCCAGCTCGGGCGAGTGCAGCCATGCCGCAAACGGACCGGTCAGGTTGCCGCGCGAAGCCAGGACCGTATCGTAAACCTGTTGTTGCGCATCTGTGAGCTGTTCTCGTTCGAGGGGGGTAAGCCTTGACATGGTGTCTTTCCTAGATCTCATAGCCCTGGCTACCCAACAATTCAAGGAGGCCAAGGAGTGCGGAATCTCGTCGCCGAATGACATCCTGATGTGTCTGCTCGGTCCATGAGAAAAAACCACGCCCTGTTTTCGCACCCAACTCGCCTTTTTCCACTTTCGCAACGATGAGAGGTGAAGGTTCGGTATCACGATTCAAGTCGGGCAGCAGGTAGCGCTGAATGGCGAGGGTAAGGTCAAGCCCAGCTAGGTCGACCGCTTCCAGGGGGCCGACCAGGGGCATACGAAGACCAAAACTCAGCCTGGCGACAAGATCGACGTCTTCCGGCGTGGCCACACCTTCTGCAACCAGCGCAATGGCCTCTCGCCGCAGCGCATGTTGTAGCCGATTGCCGATGAATCCAGCCTTATCGACACGTACCACTGCGGTCTTTTTCCCTGCGGAGGCCAAGAGTGCACAGGTGGTCTTGACAGACTCTGGACTGGTCTCCTGACCGCAGATCACCTCCACAACTGGAATCAGGTAGGGTGGATTCCAGAAGTGTGTCCCCAAAAAACGTCGTTTGTCGGTCAAGGCCGTTGCCATGTCACCTATCTGGAAACTAGAACTGTTACTGGCTATGATCGTGTGGACTGGGCAAAACTCCTCGATTTCGCCCAGCACACGGTGCTTCACGGCCATCTCTTCATAGACGGCCTCAACGACAAAATCTGCTGTTGCAACGGCTTCCGCCGTGTTGGCTTTTACCTCAATACGTCCTAAAATCTCCTCCAACTGCTCTGAAGGTAGATAACCAAGCTCGACCAGATAGGTCAGATTTCGACGGATCTGGTCGATGGCTTTCTTGAGAACCTCTGTATCGGCGTCTGTCAGGAAAACTGACCGGCCGGCCTGCGCAAAGATTTGCGCGATCCCATGTCCCATGAGCCCAGCGCCGACGACGGCAATGCAGTTTGCATCCAAATCTGATTCACCTGGCGTCACGAGTGCCCCCCATTGCGCTCTTGATATTGCTTCCACCAACACGATCAGCGTAGCGTTTTATTCTCCACGCGATCCCCTAACCTACGACAACCCCAACGGCCGACTGCACGATCGCATGAATACGATCTGCCGTGAGTGTCAATTCCGCTTCTGTGACGTGATTCGGCTCCAGGTAGAACCATCCTTCGTCGGTGTGATGCGCACGCGGTTTAATCGAGGGGCTGCCTTGTTGTAGTTGGGCGCAGAGTTCGGCGGCGTTGAGATTGGCGCGCGCCGGATCCACTTCCAGCCTTACTCGCGTAACAGGTTGCCCGACTTTGTCCAACACGGTTGAGATGGCAATGCCGGGGAGCCCCGTCAGCTTGTCGGCAAGGAATTCGGCCTTACACCGCTGCTCAAAAGACCATGTCGCCAGATCTGTGGACATCCGTTCTTCGATACAGACCATTGTGCCGAAGACGCCCTCTTTGCCGATCTTCATGCCGCGACCAATACCCTGATTTTGCAGGTACACCGCGTCAACGAGATCGCGGCGGCCACACACAATGCCGCCGGTAGGTCCAGACAGATACTTCTGCACGCTGAGCACGATCAAATCGGCGCCACTGGCCACCAAGCGGTCGATCTGGTGATCCTGTGCCGCTGCGTCCACGATCACCGGCACATCGTAGCGGTGACAAAGGGCAACAAATTCATTGAGCTGAACGAATCCAAACTGAGACGTATGATGCGAGACAACAAACATCGCGGCAGCCGTATTAGGGCCGAGCGCATGTTCAATTTGGGCGGTTGTGGTTTTGTTGACCGTGCCAACCTCGCGCACAGTTGCGCCGGCAAGCCGGATCATCTGCTCCAGCGGCGCGCCGAAGTTGACCACATGCCCCTTCTGAATCACAACTTCGTGTTTCATGCCGCTGACGTCGGGCAGTTGATAGACGCTGCCGATGTTTGCGCCTGTCATACAGGCGGCGACGGTTAGGGTGACACCCGCTGCGGAACAGGCCGTGAGCGTGCCTGCTTCAGCGCCACTCCATTCAGCCACCAATTTTCCGGCGCACGCAAAGAGTTCATCCATATCCCAGTGATGACGCAAACCTTCGGCCGCGGCCATGGCGACACCCTCACTGCTGATAGATGTCCCATACATTGTGAGTGGCCCCGACAGATTGATGACGGGCGTCAGGTTGTATTTCTCGTGTAGGCTGCTCATGATGTATCGCCTTTTCTGATTGGGGTATTGAATTCAGGGATAAGCACCTTAGCGGGCAAAAAATGCGTGGACACGCTCAATGATCACCGCCACGTCTCCATCGCCAAGTGGACGTGGATCAAAAGCGACAATGCCCAGGTTGACTAGATGGGTGCGAGGATAGATCGGTGGATTCCCCTTGCGTAGGAATGCAACCAGTTCAGCCGCCTTGCCCGCATCGATGACAACCCCTGCCCGCTCAATCCGTCGGCCTGCTTCATCAACCAGGCGTTCTGTCTTCACCACCTGGTTGAAGCCTGCCAGCATCTCATCCACCAATTGTGTACATCGCGCCTGTTCAGCCTCAACATCCCGCTGCATGTACTTCGCTGTGGCGGTGTAGAGACCAACCAGCGCCTCTTTGCCAATCTTCATGGGCCGCCCAATACCGGCATTTTGGGCACGACACGCTTCAACCAGATCCCGGCGTCCTGCCACAATCCCAGTTGTGGGGCCGCCGATTGCTTTGCCGCCGCTAAATGCTACCAGATCTGCGCCACTGCCCGTAAATCGTACGAGATCTTCTTCTGCCGCGGCGTCGATCAGCACTGGCACGTTGTGCGTCTGGCAGAGCGAAATCACCTGCTTCAGCGACAACATCCCCTTTTGCACAGTATGGTGGGATTGCACGAAGAGAAATGCGGCAACGTTTGAGCCAATTGCGCCGGTGAGGTGTGCTTCGCTGACACTGTTGACGGAGCCAATTGGGTGGGGCCTACCGCCGGCAATCCGAATAAGCTGTGTAATGTCCGCACCGTAGCTGACCTGATGACCGGCCTGGATCAGGATTGTGTTGGGATAGCCCATTGTATCGGGCAGCGCCTGAATGCGGGTGAGATCTGCACCCGTGATCGAAGCGGCGACCATCAGAGCGACTCCGGCTGCCGCGCCGGTGGTGATCATGGCATCTTCCGCACCGATCAACTGGGCGATCTTCGCGCCCACCTGGCGCTGTAGTTGGTCGATGTCCACATAACTGCGGGCTGCCAACGCCATGGCGGCGATCACATCTTCATCGAGGGTACTCACGCCCAAGGCCGTCATTCGCCCGCTGGCGTTGATCACCCGTTGCACTTCTAATTGTTCAAGAAGATCCACCGAATCACTCCCTTTGTGAAACAAGGCCCCGATAGAATGCAGCCGCTTCTTCGTCCGGCTGCACAATTGGCCCTGATAACGTCATGGCGTTCATGGCTTCATCCACGCTGACATACCAACCGGCGGCCACAGCCGCCGTGATCCCGGCCCCCATCACGCCTGCTTCGGCATAGCCGATTTCAATAGGTTGATTAAGCACAGAGGCCAATACCTTAAGCAGCGAACGATTGTGAGACGCCCCACCTGTTGCCACAAAACGGCGCGGTTTTGCCCCATCTTGCTTTGCTCGTTCCACCAATGCCAATACGCCGAACGCGATTGATTCCAACATGGCGCGGTAGATGACGCCTTTGGTATAGCCTGCATTTTGTGCCTCTTGCACTGCCTGCGTTAATTGTTCTGCCTGTTGCGGCAGGATGACCCGAGAAATCGTCAACCCATCTGCGCCCGCAGCGACGGTATCGGCCAGCAAACCAAGCTGGTGATGGCGTTCGCCAATGTCGGTCTCTTCGGCACAAAGTATCTCGGCAACAAAGTCCAACTGTGGCGCAGCCGTGGGCACATTGTTTACCCAGGCCCATTGCTCTGGGACAATGAGATAGGAGAAGCAGCGGGAGGTGAGCCGTTCCCCTGTCACTGCGCGGAAGACGAAATTTGTACCCAGCGTTAAGCAAGCATCACCCGCGTCGACAGCCCGTATACCGAGGTTGGCGGCGGCGCCGTCGTGTAGGCCGACGGCCACCGGTATGCCTGGCTCGAAGGCCAATGCAGATGCCGCTGTGGCTGTCAGCCCGCCGACGATCTGCCAGGGTTCGTCCACTTTCGGGAAGGCGCTTTGTGGCAAGCCCGACAATGTGACAATTTCCAGTGGCCACTCGTTCAAACCGGGGCCTGTCGTCGGATCGGTGACCCACTCGCCTGTCATGCAGTAGACGAGATAGTCGCGCAGCGCGCCCGTCAAGCGGATGTTGCGCCAGGCGGTCGGTCTTTCCTCTTTGAGCCTGTGTAGCAGGCCGCCAAACCGTACGGCGTAACCATACACAAAGGGATCCTGCGTTCCCCACACGTCTGTACTGTACGCGCGAATCACTTCTGGCGAATGCTTTAATGCGCCATAATCCCAAGCCGGTAAACTCTCTTGCCCATCGTGGCTGATGGCGACGCCCACCAGATTCCGGCAAGAAATGGCAATCGCGTCAGGTTGCACAGGACAGTCCAAACTACGACCGACCGCAAGGACGGCATCGCAGAAGGCTCCCCAAAACGCTTCAAGCGTTTGATGTTCGGTCGGCTGAATTTCACGCGTAAAGGACCTACCCTCGGCGATAATCCGGCCTTGCCGATTCAGGTAGGCTGCTTTGCACCACGTCGAACCCATGTCAACCGCGAGGACGTGCTCACGCATGGCTCGGTTGCTTGACAACGCGACCTGCCCGAATGGTGTAACACACGTCGAGATGTTGGCGGCCAATCTCTTTGCGCCGTTCACTGTCGATAAAGTCGAACTCACCCTCGATGACACGAAAAATTGTGATGTCTGCGTCTCGGTTGGCGGCCAATGAGCCTAACTCCTGCTCGCGGTGGATCAGTTGCGCCGGTGAGAGCGTGCTTAAGCGAATCACTTCGCCTAGATCGAGCCTAAGATGCAAGAACTTGGCCATGGTGGTTGCCATGTTGCAGACAGGGCTTTTCAGGTTTTTGGCATGAATGTCGGTGGAAATGGCATGCAGCGGTAGGCCGGCCTCCAACGCACGACGGGCCGTCTCAAACGAGAAGCTGGCGGATCCGTGCCCGATGTCGAATTTCACCCCCCGATCCACCGCCGCCCACGTTTCGGGAAGTGGTTTCTGATCGCGCCCCAGCAAGCCGCCAAACTTGCCATGCCAGCAATGGGTGACAATGTCCCCTTCCCCCAGCAGATTCAGGACTTCGTCGACCATCGGCGGCGCGTTGCCGATGTGGACCATCAAGCCCGTGCCCGATAGGCGCGCCGCCTGACGCGCCAGTTTTACCGGCGTGATGCCCAGGTTGCCACAGTGGGTTTGGCTGGCCAGTACCTTGATTCCCACGCAGTAACCGGCCGCAGCTTCCTTCTCTGCCAATGGAATGGTAATGCCCTGGCTGAAGTTGTCCCAATCGCCATGCCGCGGGCCGACAGCGGGCATCAGTGAGACGTTCAAGAAGGCCAATACCCGCGTTGTGGCCACCTTGATCACTTCTTCGCGGAAGGTTCGCCAGGTGATGGCTCCGGAAGTACCGGCATCGACCACCGTCGTTACGCCTGTGGCAATGCCTGCATCGTCATCTGGATCGACGCCGGCAAGACCCGCACCGGCGAAGACATGCGTATGTAGGTCGATCCATCCAGGGCTTGCCACACAGCCTGTGGCGTCGATGATCTCGGTGCTCTCTACAGTTGCATAGTCACCGATGCCCACAATCTTACCCTCATGTACAAGAATGTCGGCGATCTTGTCGATCTGTTGGGCCGGATCAATCACACGTGCGTTGCGAATAACCAGGTCATAGCGAGACATGGTGCATGGTCTCCTCATTGTCTGTCGGTTCCAGGACAACTGCGCCACCTAAAACGGTGTAGTCGACCACAAAGTTGCGGTCGGCGATCTCCGTTTTGCGTTCTGCATCGGTTAAGGGAAATTTGCCTTCGACTAAGTGAAAGATGGTAATGTCGGCGCGGCGCCCCGGTTCCAGTGAACCGACTTCGTGATCTTTATGCATCAGTTGGGCCGGCGAGAGCGTGCTCAGCCGGATCACTTCAGGCAGATCGAAGCCTAGGTGCAGGAACTTGGCCATGGTGGTGGCCATGTTATAGACAGGTCCCTTGACGTTGCCGCCGTGAATGTCTGTGGAAATGGCATGTACAGGCAGACCGGCGTCCATGGCGTAGCGTGCAGTATCGTAGGAGAAACTAGATTGTCCGTGGGCAATGTCGAACTTGACGCCACGTTCGACGGCGGCCCAAGTTTCGGGTAGCGGTTTGTTGTCGCGTCCTAGCAGGCCGCCGTAGACGCCCTTCCAGCAGTGTGTCAGAATGTCGCCCTCGTCCATGAGTTCCAGTACGTCTTCAATAATCGGTGGCGCTTCCCCCAAGTGGACCATCAGGCCCGTCCCAGACAGGCGAGATGCCTGGCGCGCCAGTTGCATGGGGATGATGCCCAAGTTGCCACAGTGACGCTGGCTGGCCAACACTTTGATGCCGAGACAAAGCCCGCTAGCGGCTTCCGCCTCAGCTAGTTGAATCGTTGTGCCCTGGCTGAAATTGTCCCAACTACCGTGGCGTGGACCTCGGCTGGGCATGAGCGAAACGTTGAGATAGGCATACACTCGGGTCTGAGAGCGTTCAACCACGTACTCGCGAAACGCCTTCCACGTGCCCGCGCCGGATGAGCCGGCATCGACGACTGTGGTGACGCCGGTGGCAATGCCTGCTTGCGTATCGGCGTCGACGCCACCTGAACTGACTGCCCCGTCAAAGACATGCACATGCAGATCAATCCAACCTGGGCTTGCTGTCAACCCCTGGGCGTCGATGATGCGGTCGGCAGTGTCACCGGCATAGTCACTCACGCCGACGATTCGTCCGTCCTTGACGGCGATGTCGTGGATGCCGTCGATGTTTTGCGCTGGGTCAATTACCCGCGCTCCTCGGATGAGTAGATCGTGGTGTGCCATCCTCTTGTGCTCCTTTGTGTGAGGCGTTGTGGTTGTCTGAAGGAGCACAACCTAGATAACTGATTTGTGATTAAATGTGTTCGATAATACGCACATGAACACGTACACCGTATCCGAATTTGCCAAGATGATTGGGGTGTCGGTAAAGACAC
>Ga0172372_10005332_pt1 | contig 17905 bp, 16 predicted proteins | sample LakKiv5m_2_FD_114544 | JGI IMG/M metagenome (GOLD analysis project Ga0172372, IMG submission 114544) | Freshwater microbial communities from Kabuno Bay, South-Kivu, Congo - kab_092012_9.5m | ecosystem: Environmental > Aquatic > Freshwater > Lake | place: Democratic Republic of the Congo...
CTCGGCGTGGTAGCGGTCGTCCACGGCATGCTTGTAGATGGCGGTGGGTTGGTGGGCGATGTGGGCGCGTCGGAGGCGCCGGAGCAGCTCCTCGGTTTTGCCTGAAAACATCGGGCCGCAGATGACCTCGATGCGTCCTTCTCCCAACCCGGTATGTGCGATTCCCAGCGTTTCGTTGTGGTGCGTCATCTCGTGCCGAAGTTACCGAAGCGTTACCTTCGCTGGCATGGAACGATTGCATAGAATTTGGGGCTGGGGGAGTGGCGCCCTGGTGGCAGTGGGGTTGCTGGTGTTGGCGTGGGGCTGTACGGACATTCCGGGCGAGGGCGGCAATGGGGTCATTCGGGGCAAGGTGGAACTCGAGCGCAGGGTGACCATTGCGAATCCGGCCGGTGCCGTGGTGGTGCCAGCACAGGACGTGGAGGTGTACATCACATACGGCGACCGGGTGGGCCCGGATGACCGGGTCTGGACGAATTACGACGGGGAGTTTGCGTTCTACTGGCTGCGACCGGGGCCTTATACATTGTACGTGTACAGCGAAGACACCCTGCCCCTGGCCCAGAATCCCCCCCTGATGACCGTGATTCGGGAGGTCGAGGTGACCGGCCGCCGGGAAACGGTGGACATCGGAACCCTGCGGATCTACGACGAGCGATGAGGCGCTGGTGGCTGTTGCTGGCTTGCTTGGGATTCGGCTTGCCACACGGGGAAACGGGTTTGAAGGCCCAAGGCGTCGACCGCGGGGTGTGGTCGGGCTTTGGGGTGCAGCAACGGTGGACGGAGCGTTGGTCGGGTTCCTTGGGGCTGGAGACGCGGTGGGGAAACGACGCCCGGGCCCACCGGTCGACCTTCGGGGACGCAGGCTTGGAGTACGCATTCAGCAAGCGGTACGCGGTGGACCTGCAGTTTCGGTCTTCGTTGTCAGGTTCCGGGGTCGGCGATTTGCAGCCGGTTCAGCGGGTGGCCATGCGCCTTTTGGGAAACTGGAAGGTGGGACCGGGCAAGGTGGAAGCGCGGGCCATGTGGCAGCACGGTCGGTCAGGCGCATGGCATCCTGAGTGGGGCTGGCCTCAGCCCGCAAGGACCACCGTGCGGTTCCGGGTGGGCTATGAAGGCCCGCGGTGGGGACCCGTAAAGCTGGGGGTGAACCTCGAGCCCATGGCCCGAATGAACGGCGCTGCGCCCACCTTTTCTGCCCTTCGTTTCCGGGTTGACAGCGACTGGAAACTGGGCGGGCCTTGGCGGGCGGGCCTCGGTTACCAGTGGGAACAAGACTACAACCGCGCCTTTCCCGAACGGTCGCATATTGTGCGGTGGGGTTTGACCTACCGATTGCCAGATCGGAAGGTGGCGGACACGCCCGCGCAAGCAGCGGAAAGCCCTCCTGTTCCCTTGGCGGTGCGGGATACCCTGGCCCCGCCGTTCCAGATTTTCCGGGCGGATGGCCAGCCGGTGCTGGAGGCGGTGGCGATTTTGCTTCCGGTTTGCCAGGCCGTGGATGCGTATGTGTCTGAAGTCCAAACCCAAGGCCAAGATTTCATCGAATGGCACAACCCGACTTCCCGGGATTGCTCCCTGGAAGGTTGGCGCGTGGACGACGACCCTGCGCTTGCGGACTGGGTGGGCACGGCGGCCCACTGGATTCCTGCTGGCGGCTATGTGGTGCTCTACGGTGGCGGCCCCGGGGGATTCGGGTCGGGCCTCGGCGCCAAGGGCGAAGTGCTGTACTGGTCGGAACCCAGCGGCTTCAGCCGTCAGCTCCAACTGGACCCGGCGGTTCCCGGCACCTCCCAACATTTCTTCGGCGACGGCCGCAGCGGCATGCTGCCACCGACCCCCGGAGGGCCCGAACCCCGCCCCTGATTCGCGTTGTGAACGAAATAGTGGTTTTTGTCCACAGACCCGCTTGGGTTGTAAACATCCTTTCGCTATCTTCGCAGCCCCGTTTCGGGGAGATGTACACATTCTCAATCTTCTGACCGTGGATACACTGAGTTACAAGACGATCTCCGCTAACAAGGAGAATGCCGACAAGAAGTGGCTGTTGGTGGATGCTGAAGGCCAAACCCTCGGCCGCGTGGCCTCGGAAATCGCCAAGCTGCTCCGTGGTAAGCACAAGCCCAACTTCACGCCCCACGCGGATTGCGGGGACTACGTTGTGGTCATCAATGCCGCCAAGGTGGCCTTGACGGGCAACAAGATGCTGGAGAAGAAGTACATGTGGTACACGGGATATCCCGGAGGACAGCGTACACGCTCTGCCCGGGACATGTTCATCCGGAAACCCCACGCTCCCATCGAGGAGGCGGTTCGCGGCATGTTGCCGAAGAACAGCTTGGGCCGCGAGGTGTTTCGCAACCTGCATGTGTATGCTGGAGCGGACCACAAGCACGCTGCCCAGCAGCCCCAATTGATTTCCTTCAACCACTGATCATTCTTAGGAAATGGATGTTATCAACACTTCCGGACGCCGCAAGACCGCAGTCGCCCGCTTGTACATGAAGCCCGGAACGGGCAAGGTGACGATCAACAAGCGTGACCTGAGCGATTATTTCTCGACGGCCGTATTGCAGTACAAGGTGAACCAGCCGTTTGCCATCACGGAGACAGCGGGTCAGTACGACTTGCAGGTGAATGTCGACGGAGGGGGCATCACGGGTCAGGCGGATGCAGTTCGTCTGGCGCTGGCAAAGGCCTTGGTCGAGGTGAATCCGGAATGGAAGCCTGCCTTGAAGCAGGTGGGACTGATGACGCGTGACCCCCGTATGGTCGAGCGGAAGAAGTTTGGCTTGAAGAAGGCCCGTAAGAAGACCCAGTTCTCGAAGCGTTGATGCCTGTTGGGAGGGACTTCCTCCCGCTTGCATTGGCCGTTTAGTATCCAAACAAGCCGGACCCAATCCACTGGATGGCTACCGGTTTGTTGCTTAAACCAGGAAGGTAAACAAACAATCAAACATGGCCCGTATCACATTTGACCAGCTGTTGCAGGCTGGCGTCCATTTCGGACACTTGAAGCGCAAGTGGAATCCCCACATGGCGCCTTACATCTTCACGGAGACGAAGGGAATCCACATCATCGACCTGCACAAGACGGTCGTGAAGCTGGACGAAGCGGCTGCGGCGATGAAGCAAATTGCCAAGAGCGGGAAGAAAATCCTGTTCGTTGCCACCAAAAAACAGGCAAAGGAGGTCGTGAGCGAACGCGTGGCTGCCGTGGGCATGCCGTACGTAACGGAGCGCTGGTCCGGTGGTATGTTGACGAATTTCGCGACCATCCGGAAGGCGGTTCGCAAAATGACGCAGATCGACAAGATGGAACAGGATGGCACGCTGAATACGCTCTCCAAGCGCGAGCGTCTGCAGGTGAGCCGGCAGCGTGCAAAACTTGAGAAGAACCTGGGTTCGATCTCGGACTTGACGCGCATCCCGGCTGCGGTTTTCATCGTGGACGTGAAGAAGGAGCACATCGCTCTTGCAGAAGCGAAGAAGTTGGGCATTCCGGTGTTTGCCATGGTCGACACGAACTCGGATCCCCGTCCCGTGGATTTCCCGATTCCAGCGAATGACGATGCGAGCCGCTCAGTAGCCACGATCATGGATGTGATGATTCAGGCGATTGCGGAGGGCTTGCACGAGCGCAAGTTGGACAAGACGGCTTCTCCGGACGATGCGGATGATGCAGGTGCTGAAGAGGAGGGCGTAGCAGTGGCCGCACCTGTGGAAGCTGAGGAGGCGGTTGCCGGGGAAGAGTCTACCGAAGAGGAGGCTACCGAGGAAGGGGCCGCTGAGGAGGCGGAAGAGGGTTCTGAAGATTGATTGAAAAGAACGGATTGTCATGAACATCACAGCAGCAGATGTAAACAAGCTCCGCCAGCAAACGGGCGCGGGCATGATGGATTGCAAATCGGCTTTGCAAGAAGCAGAGGGCGACTTTGAGCGTGCCGTAGAGGTCCTTCGTCTGAAGGGCCAGAAGGTGGCGGCGAAGCGCAGCGACCGCGAGGCAGGCGAAGGCGCCATCCTTTCGGGCGTGAATGCAGCGGGTACCTTTGGGGTTCTGTTGTCGCTCAATTGTGAAACGGACTTTGTGGCCAAGAACGAAGCCTTCATCGGTGTAGCGCAATCGTTGCTCAACCTGTCGATTGAGCAGGGCATCACGGAGAAGGAAGCCCTGCTCGCGCAGACGTACCCTGGTACCGCGATCACGGTAGCGGACAAGATCACCGAGGAGGTGGGCAAGATTGGTGAGCGCATCGAGGTGGGTACTTTCCACACGTTGTCTGCGGCCCAAGTCGTGGCCTACATCCACCCCGGAAATCGGTTGGCTACCTTGGTGGCGTTCAATCAGGTCATCGCACCCGAGGTGGGCCGCGATGTGGCCATGCAGGCTGCGGCCATGGCGCCGGTGGCCTTGGACGAGTCTTCGGTTCCAGCCGAAATGGTCGCCAAGGAATTGGAAATCAGCAAGGAGTTGGCCATCCAAGAAGGAAAGCCGGCAGAGATGGCTGAGAAGATTGCAGAGGGCCGGGTGAAGAAGTGGTTCAAAGAAGCAACGCTGGTAAACCAAGACTTCATCAAGGACAACAAGTTGACGGTGGCGCAGTACATCCAGTCGGCTGCACCTGGTGCAGTGGCTACTGGGTTCCACCGTTCAGCATTGGATTGATTTCAAGGGTTTTGCTTGGAAAACCCAAGCGAGAAAGCCACTCCGGTTGGGGTGGCTTTTTCTTTTTGGGGCGTTGGGTGCAAAGGCGCCGCAGCATGGGAAGTTTCTTCGGATATTCGCGCATTGATGAGATACCGTCGGATTCTGCTCAAATTGAGCGGAGAGGCCCTGATGGGCGCGAAGCAGTTTGGCATAGACAATGACCGCCTGAAGGTCTACGCGGATGAAATTCGCCAGGTGGTTGCGGAAGGCGTACAAGTGGCCATTGTGATCGGCGGAGGCAACATCTTTCGAGGTGTGCAAGCCGCTGAGGGGGGAATGGAGCGGACCCAGGGCGATTACATGGGCATGCTGGCCACGGTAATCAATTCCATGGCATTGCAGAGTGCGCTGGAGGCTCAGGGGATCGATACGCGGTTGCAGAGCGCCATTGAGTTGCGCCAGATCGCAGAGCCGTTCATTCGCCGTCGGGCCATCCGACACCTCGAAAAAGGCCGTGTGGTGATTTTTGGCGGGGGAACAGGGAATCCCTTCTTTACAACCGACTCTGCAGCCGCCCTACGGGCCATTGAAATCGATGCCGATGTCATTTTGAAGGGCACCCGGGTCGATGGCATCTACACCGCAGATCCCGAGAAGGATCCCGACGCGGTGCGTTACGACCGCATCGGTTTCAATGAGGTGTTTGCCAAGGGCTTGGAGGTGATGGACATGACGGCCTTTACTTTGTGCAACGAGAACAAGTTGCCCATTGTGGTCTTCGACATGAACCGGCCCGGAAACCTGAAGCGCTTGGTCGAAGGAGAAGACATTGGAACTTTGGTGGAATTCGAATCGGAAACGCGGTCGAAATGAACGAGGAAATTCAAATGGCGCTGGAGAGTGCCCGGGAGCAGATGGACAAGGCCCTGAAGCACCTGGAATCGGAATTGGCGAAGATCCGGGCGGGCAAGGCCCACCCTGCGATGTTGGATGGGATTCGTGTGGACTATTACGGCAGCATGGTGCCGCTGGGACAGGTGAGCAACGTGAACTCGACCGATGCCCGGACCTTGGTCATTCAGCCTTGGGAGCGGTCGATGTTGGACCCGATTTCGACGTCGATCATCAACGCGAATTTGGGCTTGAACCCCATGAACAATGGGGAGGTCATCATGATCAACGTCCCTCCCTTGACTGAGGAACGCCGCCGGGATTTGACCAAACGCGCCCGTTCCGAAGGAGAACATGCGAAGGTGGGCGTTCGGAATGCGCGGAAGGACGCCATGGACTTCCTCAAGGCGGCCAAATCCGAAGGTTTGTCCGAGGATTTCGTGAAGGTAGGAGAGACGAAGGTTCAAGAATTGACCGACGCTTACATCAAGAAGGTGGATGACCTCGTGACTGCCAAGGAGGCGGACATCATGACGGTTTGAGCGCTGCGCTCGGTTGCCATTGACGGGCCACGGCCCGGGTGGCGGCATCGGTTTCCAGCAGGGAAACCAAGTCGGGATGGGCTTCGAAGTCGACGTGCGCCATGCAGTGGTCCACGAGGTGCATCAGATCGGGGAAGCGGATTTCATCTCCGAGGAAGCGGGCGACCGCAATTTCGTTGGCCGCATTCAAGATGGCAGGGGCATTGCCTCCGCGCCGGGCTGCTTCGAATGCGGCGGCCAAGTTCCGGAAAGCCCTCAAATCGGGCGCCTCAAAAGTGAACTGGGGGCAATCAAAAAAGGAAAACCTGGGCCAGTCGTTCACCAAACGCAAGGGGTGTCCCAGGGCATAGGCAATGGGCAATTTCATGTCCGGCAGGCCCAGCTGGGCCTTGATGGAGCCATCCCGGAACTGCACACAGCTGTGGATGATGCTCTGGGGATGTACGACCACTTCAATGGCATCCACGGGGACATCGAACAACCATCTGGCTTCGATGACTTCGAGTCCCTTGTTCATCAACGTGGCGCTGTCGATTGTGATTTTAGCGCCCATCGTCCAGTTGGGATGCTTCAAGGCTTGGGCTTTGGTGACCTGTTCCAAAGCTTCCGACTTCCATCCGCGAAAGGGACCGCCTGAAGCGGTCAAAATCAATTTTTCAATGGGATTGTGTCCTTCCCCGGCGAGGCATTGGTAGATGGCGCTGTGCTCCGAATCCACGGGGTGGATGGCCACTCCCGACTTCCGCGCCTCCTCCATCACCAAGGCCCCAGCGACCACCAGCGTCTCCTTGTTCGCCAAGGCGATGTCCTTGCCCGCTTGGATGGCCCTGAGGGTAGGGCGTAGCCCCGCAGCCCCGACCAAGGCGGTGAGCACCACATCGATGCCCGCCATCTCCACCACCTGTTCCAGTGCTTCCTCGCCCGCATACACCTTGGTGTCGGTGGACGCAAGGGCTGCCGCTACCTTGTCCCGCTGGCCTATGTCCCCAATGACGACCGCGTTGGGCCGAAAACGCAAAGACTGCTCGATGAGCAGGTCGCATTGGCTGTGGGCGGTGAGGACCTCCACATGCAGGTGATCTGGTTGGTCGGCGATGACCTCCAAGGCTTGGGTGCCGATGGAACCGGTCGAGCCCAGGATGGCCACGCCGCGGGTCGAAGAAGAAGATTCGTTCCTAGAAAGCCCAGTTCGAGTTTTGCCTCCTCGCTCATCATGTCTTGAGACCAAGGCGGGTCGAAGACGATGTGCACCTTGGCACCCGAAGCGCCCGGGATGCCACCGACCTTTTGCTCCACCTCTGCAGGCAAGGATTCAGCCACCGGACAGTTCGGGGAAGTCAGGGTCATCTCAATGTCCACGTGCCCTTCTGCGGAGATTTTTACCTCGTAGATCAACCCCAACTCGTAGATGTCCACCGGAATCTCCGGGTCGTAAATGGTCTTCAGCATCGAGATGACCGTCGCTGTATCCGGAATGGGGGTCATGGCAGTGCGTTGAACCACGTTGCCACCTCGTCCTGTTGAAGGGCCGGAAGATCCAGTTTTTGTTTCTTCCGCACCCCGTTCAGCTTCTCCCTTAGGGCATTGGGCGTGATGGAGGCCAAATCCTCCGCCCCCAAGATGCCCACGGTGGCCAGGTGTGGCAACCACGCCTCGGGAATGCCGAGTGCGGCGAGCGCAGCGCCATCGTTGCGGGGTTGAAAAGACTCGGGTCGCATCTGTGGAAAGAGAAGAACCTCTTGGATGGAGGTTTGGTTCGTCAGCATCATCACCAACCGGTCGATGCCGATGCCTACGCCGCTCGTCGGCGGCATCCCAAACTCCAACGCCCTCAGGAAATCCTGGTCGATGAACATGGCTTCGTCGTCTCCGCGTTCGCTGAGTTGCAACTGGGATTCAAACCGTTGCCGTTGGTCGATTGGGTCGTTGAGCTCGCTGTATGCATTCGCCACTTCCGTCCCGTTGACCATCAATTCAAACCGCTCGGTGTAGCCGGGATGGTGGCGGTGTGCCTTGGTCAAGGGCGACATTTCCACTGGGTAGTCCGTGATGAAGGTGGGTTGGATGAAGTGCTTTTCGCAATGGGCACCGAACAGGGCGTCTATGAGTTTGCCCTTGCCCATGGTGGGATTCGTTTCGATGCCGAGATCTGCGCAGGCACGACGGAGTCCGTCTTCGTCCATCCCGTCGATGTCGACGCCGGTGTGGGTGCGGATGGCGTCGCGCAGGGTGACGCGGGCAAAAGGTGGGGTGAAGTCGATTTCCACGCCACCCAGCTGGGCACGGGTGGTCCCGTGCACGGCCTCACACACCCGGGCGAGCAAGGACTCCATGGTCTCCATCATCCAGACATAGTCCTTGTACGCTACATACAGTTCCATGACCGTGAACTCCGGGTTGTGGGTCCGGTCCATGCCTTCGTTTCGGAAGTTCCGCGAAAACTCGTAGACGCCCTCGAAACCACCTACAATCAAACGCTTCAGGTACAGTTCGTTCGCGATCCTCAGATAGAGGGGAATGTCCAGTGCGTTGTGGTGCGTGATGAACGGCCGGGCGGCAGCTCCTCCCGGAATGGACTGCAAAACCGGGGTGTCCACTTCGAGCCAACCCTGGGCATCGAAGACCTCCCGGATGGTGCGGATGACCCTTGAACGGGCCTCGAACGTTGCCTTGACCCCGGGGTTGACCACCAAATCCACATACCGCATGCGGTAGCGCAATTCCGGGTCCGTGAACGCGTCGTGGACCTTGCCCGCTTCGTCCACCTTCACTGCGGGCAAGGGGCGCAGCGACTTCGACAGCACCGTCATCGCGTGCACCGACACACTGGGCTCGCCCGTCTGGGTCGTGAACGTAGTGCCCTCGATGCCGATGAAATCGCCCCGGTCCAGCAACCGCTTGAACACCTCGTTGTACAAAGATTTGTCCTCTCCGGGACACAAAACATCCCGATTCAAGTACAATTGAAAAGTCCCTTCTGCGTCCTGGAGTTCGACAAACGATGCCTTCCCCATGATCCGCCGGGACATGATGCGACCCGCCATCGTTACTTTCAAATCGTTTTGAAAATCCCGCGTCAAGGAGGCGGAGCGGTGGCTTACCTCGAAGGTGGCTGCCGGGTAAGGGTCAATGCCCAGGTCCCGCAGCGCACCGAGCGAATCACGTCGGATGCGTTCTTGTTCAGAAAGATGCATGCCCCAAAGTTACGCTTTGCCACGCCACGCAGTGGAGAGCGAACGGGTTGGAATAAATTTGGCCTGCAATGAAGACGAACATGGCAAGGTGGGGGATGTGGATTTGCGCGATGTGGGCGGGGTTGTCGGTCGCAGCCCAACCGGGCGCCCCGATGCGGCCGGTGCTACCGGATACATTGAGGATGGCGACGCTCCTGTTGCCGCCGGCGGATGTGTTCGACGGGGGACCTGCGATGCGCGGTCCGCTGTTCCTGGCCACACAGGCGGCAACGGCCCTGGCTCCGGCGGAGTTGCGGCGTCCGGGGACGGCGGACTTGGGGGACGTGCTCGAGGGTTTGCCGGGTGTGGATGTGCGAACGCGTGGTCCGATGGGGGTGCAAACGGACCTCAGCGTGCGGGGGGGCACGTTTGAACAAACGGCGCTGCTGGTCGATGGAATGCGTTGGTCTTCAGTCCAAACCGGGCACCACCTCATGCAACTTCCGTTCGATCCGGAGGAGGTGGGCCATGCGGTGCTGACGCGGGGCGGGACCGGCGCCATGCTGGGCGTGGGCGCCCTGGCAGGGGCGATTTCGCTGGACTGGGTGGCGCCGGATACCTCCCAGCGTGCCCAGTTGCATGTGGAGGGCGGCAGTTATGGTTGGAGCCGGGTTCGGGTCATGGCCCACGCCCAGACGGGTCGTTTTGCCCACCGTACCGCCCTGTCGCGCGCCCGGTCCACAGGGTTTGCCCCCAACACGGATTTCCTGGTCACGCGGGGGAGTTGGACCACCCGGGCGAATTGGGGTTGGCGGCACCGGGTGCACGGGTTTGTCGGGGTGGAGGACAAGGCTTTCGGAGCGCAGGGTTTTTATTCGTTGCGGTATCCGCATCAGTTTGAGGCCACCCGGGCCACGGTGGCGCAGGTGACGTACCGACGTTTGGCATTGTGGAGTGTGTTTGTGGGGGCGCACGGCCGCTACCACACGGATGTGTTTCAGTTGTATCGGGAAGGCGCGGGCTGGTACCAGCCGAACGGGGATGGGGTGTATGTGCGGCCGGCCGGGGTCGGGGGGGCTGTGGCCGACACGGCGGCGGCGTGGTATGGGGGTGCCAACCGGCATTGGGCGTTCACCGGCGCGGTGTCGGCGCGGGCATCCCGGCCGATCAACCGGGTGCGCTTGGATTTCGGAGTGGACCTGAGGCGGGAGGCCCTGGGGAGCAACGTGCTCGGGGTGGCTTCGGGTGGCGAGCCGCCTTTCGTGTTGGGGGCACAGCGCAACCAGGTTGAGTCCTACGCCTCTGCGCGGTACGCTCTTGGCAACGGCTTCCGCTGCTCTGCTGCGTTGGGAACGCAGTGGAACGATGGGTGGGGTTGGCGGGTGTTGCCGGCTGCGGACGTGAGTTGGCATGCACAGAACCAGGCGTCTTGGATGGTCTATGCTTCGGTGGGGAGGTCCACCCGCCAGCCTTCCTGGACGGATTTGTATTACCAAGGGGGTGCCCGGGGCCGGGCGGACCTGCAGCCCGAATCTGCGGACCAGTGGGAGTTGGGTTGGCGGGGGAATTCCTCCCGTTGGGGAAGCCGGGCGTCGGCCCGCTGGGAGCCGTGGCTGAGCCGCTGGAGCGGGGAGGTGAGTGCGTTCCAAAGGAGGGGCCACCAACTGATTGACTGGGTTTTGTTGCCAGGGGACAGTCTGTACCAGGCAGCGAATTTGACCCGGACGGACCACCTGGGCTTGGATGCGTCGTTTCGTTGGGTGGCGCCGGAGGACCGAACGGACTTGCCCCTGGCTTTCTTGCGCTTGAGCGCCACGTGGTTGGAGGCGACGCAGCCTGAGGCCGCATTCGCATCGAGTTACGTGCTGGATATTGTGGACCGGAAGGCCGATGTTTGGTCGGAGTGGCGTCTTCCGGAGTGGGGGTTGCCTGGGGAGCAACGGTTGCAGTTGGTGGTCACGCACCAGCGTCGGGCAGGCAGCTTTGAGGATGCGGCCGGGGTGGAGGAACCATATGGCTGGCTGACGCTGGTGGGCTGTGGGTTGTCTTCCCGGCACCGGCAAGGTGAGGTGGAGGGGTTTGTCCGGGTGGACAACGCATTGGATGGGGATTACCGGGATTTTGGCGGGGTGCCTTTGCCGGGCCGGTGGTGGCGGGTTGGGGTCCGTTGGGGCATCTGAGGGCCGGGGTCGGGGAGGGGCCAAGCGAACTGGCGGTGGCTTACCTTTGTGGGCATGGAACGCATGCGCCAACTCATCACGGATTTTCCAGCACAGACCCAGGCCGCTTGGGCCTTGTTGCAAGCGGCCCAACCGGGGTCGCCTCTGCCCGGTTTTCAGCCCGCCCAGGCCTTGGTACTGGGCATGGGAGGGAGCGGCATCAGCGGGCTGGTGGCTTCGCGCATGCTCGCAGCGACCGCGCCCGTGCCGGTGGTTTCCTCGAGCGACTACGCCATTCCGGGATGGGTGGGGCCGCAGACCCTGGTGGTGGCTTGCAGTTACTCGGGAGCCACCGAGGAAACCCTTTCGGCGGTTCGCCAGGCGGCAGACCGCGGCGCCCGCATCGTGGCGGTGACCTCCGGCGGAACCCTGGGCGCCTGGGCGGCTGAGGAGGCATGGCCAGTGCTGCACATCCCGGGGGGGCAACCCCCGCGTTCCCAGTTCGGATTTGCGTTCTATGGCGTGATGCACTGGCTCCATGCCTTCGGGCTGGTTCCGGACGCGTTGTACCGGGAATTGGGCGAGGTGCCGGGTCATTTGGCCTACAACCAAACCTCGGCAGAAGAACGCGCCCAGGAAATTCTGGAGGCCATGGACGACCGCAACATCCTGCTTTACGGGGACACGGCGCAGGAAGGCTTGCTCATCCGCTGGCGGCAACAAATCAATGAAAACGGGAAGCGGCTTTGCTCGCACCACGTGTTTCCCGAGATGAACCACAACGAGTTGGTCGGTTGGGAGGGCGCAGGGCCGGACGAAGTCGTGCTGGTGCTCCAGTTCCCGGAAGACCATCCGCGGACCCGGATTCGCATGGAGATCTGCATGGACATCTTCCAAGAGTTGGGAGCCGACGTGGTCATCATCGAGCCGGACGGCCCGTCGCCCATGCTGCGGTTCTTCGATCTCGTCCACGTGGGCGATTGGTTGAGCCTACTTTTGGCGGAGGGTTCGGGGGTCGATCCGGTGGACATTCGGAACATCGATCGGCTCAAGGATGCCCTAGGCCAAATCCCGCAATGACTGTCCTGCCCGGCCATTTCGAAGACCTGGGCACGGCACCGTTTGAGGAGGTTTGGGTCCGGCAGCAACAGTTTTTTGACGCGGCCTTGGCCCGCAAGGTGGCTCGACGGCACGCGGGATTGGAGGGCGCTGCGCCGGGGCCTGTGGGGCGGGCGGATTTGGCCTTGCCCGACCACCACCTGCTCTTCGTGGAGCACCCGCACGTGCTCACGCTGGGCAAGAGCGGCGACCCGGGGAACGTGCTGGCTACGCCGGAGCGCCTGGCCGCCCTGGGTGTAACGTATTTCCCCATCAACCGCGGCGGCGATGTGACCTACCATGGGCCGGGACAGCTCGTAGGCTACCCCATCCTCGACCTCGAGCAGCTCTTCACCGACATCGGCCGGTACATGCGCACGCTCGAGGAGGCCATCATCCGTACCTGTGCCGACTACGGCTTAGAAACGCGGCGAATCGAAGGGTTGACAGGGGTGTGGCTGGACGGTCCCTCGGTTTCGGGAATGGCACCCCGGGGCGAGCGCAAGATTGCCGCCCTCGGCGTGAAATGTTCCCGCTGGGTCACCATGCACGGTTTTGCCTTCAATGTGTCGCCCAACCTCGCGTACTTCGACCTCATCGTGCCGTGCGGAATTCAAAACCGCTCGGTTACCTCCTTGCAACTGGAGCTCGGCCGGCCGGTCCCCATGGACGAAGTCAAAGACCGCGTCCTGTCCCATTTGAGCGCGTTGCTGGGCATCGATTTCGCCCCCTAACCCGGTTCACAGCCCCTGCCCGCGTCACCAACCCCTGACCCGCGTCAAACCCCACTGATCGCTCGGCCCGCAGCAATGCACCGGAAGACATCCACCGGCAACCGATCCTGCTTCTCGGGTCCCTTGTCGTAACCCGTCCGGACCACCACCAGGTCCAGCGCAGGAACCGCGATCACAAACTGACCCCGGTGGCCCTCCATCGCGGAGAAGGGCAACCCGTCCGGGGTGGTGCCCAGCCAAATCTGGTACCCATAGTGCCGCGCATCGCAAGCGGGGTCCAGGTCTTGGATGGGCGTGATCATCCGTTCCACAAAGGCATGGGGCACCAGGGATTGACCCTGCCACTTCCCTGTGTCGAGCAGCAGCGCCCCGAAGCGGGCAAAATCCCGGGTCGTCGCGTAGAACTGCGCGAACGAACGCTCGATTCCGCCCGCTTCCACCGGCGCATCCAGCCCCCAAAACGCTGGGTCGGTCGCGCCCATCGGCTTCCAAAGCCCCGCCTCGACCCAATCGCTCAACCCCCGCCCCGAGGCGGTTCGGACAATTTCCTCTAGCAACATCGTGTTCCCCCCTTGGTATTCCCATGCCGAACCCGGGGTGCTCTCCACCGCATACGGCGCCAGCAACGCCGCGATGTCCGGTGCATAATACGCCTTCGCCATGAAGGCAAACGGGTTCTTGTAGTCCTCCCCGAATGGAATGTGTGAGCGCATTTGAAGCAGGTGCTCAACGGTCAAATCCCGGCCAGGACCCTCCTGAAAACGAGGCAGATACCGATAAACCGGCGCGTTGAGCTCCACATAACCGCTGTCGATTGCCATGCCCACGGCGAGTGCGGTGATGGACTTCGCCATGGAAAAACTGTTCGTCACCGTGTGCACGTCGTGGCCATGCCAGTAGCGCTCCGCCCGAACGGTATCCCGGTGGATGACGAGGAAGCTCGCAACATGCTCATTTTCAACTGCCTCTTGTCTTAAAATGGCACTTACACCTGCGGAATCCATGCTTTGTTCAGGCCAAACCCACCCCTCCCCAACTTCCAATCGCCGGGGGGTACGGAATTCCAAATCGTCGATGTTGGCGTTCTTCCACCCCCGGAAATAGGTCTCGGCCATGCCGCCCCAGATGTAACCATAACCGCTCAGGAAGCTCGCCGAAACCACGAATAGAACGAAGGCCAGAAGCAGCAACAGGATCTTGCGCATGACAGGGGAATTGATCGGCTGTAAGTTCCTCATTTTTCCGGCGATTGCAACGCCCGAAGTGGACGGTTACAAACTCCTACCTGACGGTGGTGAAACGGATGCGGAACCTCGGGGCAACCTGTCCTTCCTTGGCTCCGTAAACGTTGCGAATACTGAGCACCATGTTGGAGGCAAAACTTCAGTGCATCGTCATTGACGATGAACAACCCGCCCGCCAGGCCCTGAGCCGACAAATCGAACGGTTCTGCCCGGGACTTCAGGTGGTCCGGACAGCCCCCAACGCCCGGGAGGGCTACCGGGCGATTGTGGAGTCCTCGCCCGATGTGGTGTTCCTCGATGTACGCATGCCGGACGAGTCGGGTTTGCAGATGCTGGACCGGTTCCCCCAACGCGATTTTTACGTGGTTTTTTGTACCACGTACCACGAGTATGCGGTGGAGGCCCTCCGCAAGCAGGCCTTCGACTACCTGCTCAAGCCCGTGGATGCAAAGGACCTGAAGGCTTGTGCACGGCGGATTGCGGAGCATTTTTACTTCGAGGGTCCTGCTGGGGATGGGGGTTCGGACGAATGGGCAAACAAGAAATTGGAATTGGTCACCTCGGGCCACCGGTACTTTGTAAAGCACAAGGACATCCTGCAGGTGGAGGCGAGCGGGAGCTACGCCACATTCTACCTAAGTTCGGGAAAACGGATCACGCTGTCGAAGAACCTCAAACGGGTGGAGGAAATGCTCAACGACCCCATGTTCTACCGGGTGCACAATTCTCAACTGGTTCGTTTGACGGGGGTGCAATCCTGCAACGTTCGGGCAAACACCTTGACGTTGCGCGATGGCCGGGAAGTGCCCATGTCGGTGCGCAAACGGGATGAGGTGATGCAACAACTGGAGGCCCTGATGCTGGTGGGCAAGGCGCGTCGCCGTCGCTCCACGGGTTTCACCCAGGACTTACCGCTGGCTGCCGAACCACAGGTTCCGGAGGACGATGCCCCATGAGGGCTGCTGGTCCCAGCGTGTATCTTTGAAACATGAACGAACAGCCTTCCCATTCTGAGCTGCCGGACATCCGTGCCCTGTCGGACGCGGAGTTGGCGGCGGTCCTGGTAGAATGGGGAGAAAAGCCATTCCGGGCACGCCAGGTTTCCGAATGGATTTGGTCCCGGGCTGCTGGTAGTTTTTCTGCTATGACGAACCTGAGCAAGGGCCTTCGGGACCGATTGTCCTCGTCGTTCACACTGCAACGCATCGTGCTGGTCGAGAAGCAGGTAAGCGCAGACCGAACCATCAAATGCGCTTTCGAGGTGGCCCCGGGCAAGGTGGTGGAGGGGGTGCTCATTCCGACCCGGACGCGGATGACCGCATGCATCTCCTCTCAGGTGGGATGTAGTTTGGCCTGCACCTTCTGTGCCACCGGCAAGCTCAAGCTGATGAAGAATCTCTCAGCGGGAGAGATTTATGACCAAGTCGAGATGCTCAACGCCCTGGCGTTGCAACACTACGGCATTCCTTTGTCGAACATTGTCTTCATGGGGATGGGAGAGCCGTTGCTCAACTACAGCCAGGTTTTGGAGGGGATTGCCCGCATCACCGGCACCCCGGGTCTGGGCATTTCTCCCCAACGAATCACCGTCAGCACGGCCGGTATTGCGAAGGCGATTCAACGCTTGGCAGACGATGGCGTTCGGTTTCATTTGGCCTTGTCCCTGCATGCGGCAGATGATGCCAAACGCAATGAAATCATGGCCATCAACCAATCGAATTCATTGGAGGTTTTGGCCCAAGCCCTCCGCTACTTTCATGAGAAGACGGGTGAGCGGGTGACCTTTGAGTACATCATTTTCAAGGACTTCAACGACGGCCTTTCCGATGCCCGGGCGCTGGCCCGCTTTTGTCGTCACGTTCCTTGTAAAATCAACATCATCGAGTACAACCCCATCGATGGGGGCTCTTTCGAGATGACCACGTCAGAGCGACTGAAAGCCTTCGTGGACTTCCTCACGGGTTGCAACCTGGTTGTGAATGTGCGGCGCTCCCGCGGCAAGGACATCGATGCGGCCTGCGGTCAGCTGGCGAATAAGAATGAGTCTGGGGCGCTCAGCCGCGTGCAGAAGCCGCTGTCCGTCAATCCAACTTGAGTACCGCGAGAAAGGCGGATTGGGGAACCTCCACATTGCCCACTTGGCGCATGCGCTTCTTTCCCTTTTTCTGCTTTTCCAACAGCTTCCGCTTCCGGGTGATGTCGCCGCCATAGCATTTGGCGGTCACGTCTTTTCGGAGCGGAGAAATGGTTTCCCGGGCGATGATTTTTGCCCCGATGGCTGCTTGCAAGGCAATCATGAACTGCTGGCGGGGGATGAGTTCCTTGAGCTTGATGCAGATTTTCTTGCCCAGTTCATACGCGTTGTCCCGGTGAATGAGTGCGCTCAACGCATCCACTTGATCGCCATTGAGCAAAATGTCCAGCTTCACCAGGTGGCTTTGCTTGTATTCGTCTGGGAAGTAATCGAATGAAGCGTAGCCGCGGCTGATGCTTTTGAGTTTGTCATAGAAGTCGAAGACGATCTCCCCCAAAGGCATGCTGAAGGACATCTCCACACGATCGGCCGTCAGGTAGACTTGGTTGGTGAGGATGCCCCGCTTCTCGATGCACAAGCCCATCACGGCACCGATGTACTCAGATTTCGTGATGACTTGGGCTTTGATGAAGGGTTCTTCGACGAATTCCAAGTGGTTGGCGTCTGGAAGGTCCGAGGGGTTGTTCACGACGATGTCCTTGCCGGCCTTGGTCCGGGCGCGGTAGCTCACGTTGGGCACGGTGGTGATGACGGTCATGTTGAACTCCCGCTCCAAACGTTCCTGGACAATTTCCATGTGCAACATCCCGAGGAAGCCACACCGAAACCCGAACCCCAATGCTGCGGAGGACTCCGGTTCAAACACCAGCGACGCATCGTTGAGCTGGAGCTTCTCCATCGCGCCCCGCAATTCTTCGTACTCATCGGTGTCCACAGGGTAGATGCCTGCAAAAACCATGGGTTTCACGTCCTCGAATCCCTGGACAGCCTCGCTGCAAGGGGTGGCCCGCAGGGTCAAAGTGTCGCCGACCTTGACTTCCTTGGCGTTCTTGATGCCCGAGATGATGTATCCGACGTCCCCAGCGCCAAGCGCATCCTTGGGGATGAGGTCGAGCCCCAAGACCCCAATCTCGTCGGCGTTGTATTCGCGTCCTGTGGCCAAAAACTTCACCTGGTCCCCTTTGCGCAACCGGCCATTCATGATCCGGAAGTAGGCGATGATGCCGCGGAAGGAGTTGAAAACGCTGTCGAACACCATCGCCTGCAGAGGGGCGTCCAAATTCCCTTGGGGTGGCCGAATCCGTTTCACCACCGCCTCCAGAATCTCAGGCACGCCGAATCCTGTCTTCCCGCTGGCAGGAATGATGTCCTCCTGCTTGCA
>Ga0172372_10005333_pt1 | contig 17904 bp, 19 predicted proteins | sample LakKiv5m_2_FD_114544 | JGI IMG/M metagenome (GOLD analysis project Ga0172372, IMG submission 114544) | Freshwater microbial communities from Kabuno Bay, South-Kivu, Congo - kab_092012_9.5m | ecosystem: Environmental > Aquatic > Freshwater > Lake | place: Democratic Republic of the Congo...
AGCGCCGCCGTGCCCGATCCGCAGCCGCCCTCGCTGCCCGCGTGGGAGTCGCTCCCCGTCATCGCGATCGGCCCGCCGATGGGGCCGCGCTTCGCCGCGCATTTCGAGTACCGCCCGACGGGCCTGCTCCCCTTCAGCGGCGGGCGCGAGGCGACGGCGAGCGGCTTTCTCCGCGAGTGCGCGCCGCGCGCGCGCTTCGACGCGCCCGCCGTGCTCGCCCACCTCGACGCGTGGTGGCCCGCGCTCTTCGCCGTCGAGCCCGCGCCGCGGCCCTGCGCGACGGTCAGCTTCACCGCGCAGCTGCTCATGGATCCCGCCGCGATCCCGACGAACGCGCCGCTCTTCCACCGTGCGCGCGTCGAGGCTTTGCGTGACGGCTACTTCGTCGAGGTGCGCGAGCTCTGGAGCGCCTCGACCCTCGTCGCGCTGAACCAGCAGACCTTCGCCGTGCTGCGATGAGCGACGCAGAGCGCCCACCCACGACGCCCGCAGTGGCCGAGACCGAAGGCGCGATCGCCCGGATGCCGGAAGCGCGCCGGGGCTGGATCGGGCGCGCCGTCTTCCTCGCCATCTTCGTGTCGATCCCCATGATCGCCATGCGTTTTCCAGCGTTTCGCGGCGTGCTCGTCGGGCTCGCCGAGGGGCTGCGTGACGGGGGCCCGGGCGCGGTCGGCGTGTACTGGCTGGTGTGCGCGCTGAGCGGCGTGCTCGCGTCACCCATCGTGCTCTTCGCCGGCGTCGCGGGCTTCGCCTTCGGGCCGCTCGGCGGCGCAGGCGTCGCGATCCCGGGCATCACGCTGCACGCCTGCAGCGCGTGGATCGTCGGGCGCACGTTCTTGCGCGCACGCGTCGCAAGGAAACTCGCGGGCGATCGACGCTGGGCCGCGATCGAGGGCGCCCTCGAGGACGAGGGCTTCCGCATCGCGCTGCTGCTCCGCCTCACGCCGCTCATGCCGCAGAACCTGCTCAGCTACGCGCTCAGCGCGAGCGCGCTGCCGTTCACGCGCTTCGCGCTCTCGACCGCGCTCGGCCTCGCGCCGATCATCACCGTGCAGGCGACCCTCGGCAGCTTCGTGCAGAACGCCGCGCAGCTCGTCGACGGCGGCGGCGACAACACGCGCCAGCTCGCGGTGCTCGTCGGCAGCGCGGTCGCGACGCTGGTCGCGCTCTACGCCGTCACGCGCGTCGCCTCGCGCGCGCTGCGTCGGGCGATGGCGCGCCACGCCCCGCCCGCGCCATGAAACGCAACAATTTCAATACTTTACACCAAGCCAGACGTGCTCCTCGATCGTCGTCACGCCGCGCTCTTGGAAGCGTGGGCTCTCGTCGAGGATGTCGCGCGCGACGAGCCGCGTGAGCGCGAACGCATCGCCGAAGTGCGCGCGCACCTCGTCGTCGGGGACGCTGTGCGGCGGGCCGACGGGCGGACCATCGAAGACGAACGTCACGCAGAGCAGACGCGCACCCGGGCGCGCGAGCGATGTGAGGTGCGGCGCGTAGCGAGCCCGCAGCGCGGGCGGCAGCGCGACGAGCGCGGCGCGGTCCCAGATCGCGTCGAAGGTGCCGAGGCGCTGCGCGTCCTCCGCGAAGAAGTCGCCGACGACGAGCTCGACGCCGTGCGCCGCATACGACGCGCGCGCACCGCTGCGCGTCACCGCAGGCGTCCAGCCGCGCTCCGCGAAGAACGCGGCGGCCGCGTCCTCGACGAGCTCGACGCCGACGACCTCCGCGCCCTCGGCCGCGAGATATGCGAGGTCGACGCTCTTCCCGCACAACGGCACGAGCACGCGCGGCCGCGGGACGACGAAGAGCGCGTCGCGGTGCGCGCGCAGGTGCGCGTTCACGTCCGCGCGGTGAAAGCCGATCTCCCCCGCCCGCCAGCGCTCGCGCCAGAACTCCGGTTCCATGCGCGCGAGCATGGCACCGCGCGGGCGCGCTCCACCAGTCGGCGCGCGCTCAGCCCGGACGCACGCGCACGAGCAGCGCGTCGAAGCGCTCGCACAGCGTCGCGAGGCTGCGCTGGTCGTTGAGGCGATGCCCCGCATCGACGAGCGTCAACTCCGCGCGATGCGCGTCGGCGAAGCGCAGCACGTTCGCGGAAGGCACCACGTCGTCACCCCAGCCGTGCACCACGGACACATCCGCGGGCAGGCCGGGGAACGTCTTGACCTCGAGGCCCGCTTTGTCGAGATAGACGGCCGGCGCCATCAGGAAGAGCGCGGCGGGTCGCACGCGCTCGCACGCGACGAGCGACACGTACGCGCCGAGGCTCGAGCCCACGAGCACGACCGGTCGCGGCAGTCGCGTCGCATGCGCGACGAGACGCTCGATGCGATCCGCGGGCGCGCGATCCGCGCGGTAGTCGAGCGCGTCGACGTGCGCGCCGCGACGCCGCGCGACCTCGGCGAGCGCGTCGATCTTGGTGCCGGAGGGCCCCGACTCGAGACCATGCGAGAAGACGACGTGGACCTGCATCGGGCGACCATAACCCGACGCGTGCGCCGCGCTGCTATCGTCGCGCCGTGGCAGGCGGCTGGCTGCGACGCACGTACGACCGCGAGGTGCTCGGGCGCCTCCTCGACGCCGGGATGCGCGGCGTCGATCCGGTGCGCGCCGCGCTGCTCGCGCCCGTGCGCGGCCGCGTCGCGGAGCTCGGCTTCGGCAGCGGCGCGAATCTCCCGCACTATCCGGCGGGCGTCACCGAGCTCGTCGCCGTCGAGCCGAGCGAGGGCCTCGCCGCGCTCGCCCGCGCACGCCTCGCCGAGAGCCCGCTGCGCCATCAAGTCGTCGTCGGCAGCGCATCGCGCCCGCTGCCGCTCGACACGGGCTCCTTCGACGCGGTCGTCGTCACCTTCGTGCTGTGCAGCGCGCGCCACGTGCCCGCACTGCTCGCCGAGGCGCGGCGACTCCTCGCGCCGGGCGCCCCGCTTTACGTCGCCGAACACGTCCGCGCCGCACAGCCCGCGCTCGCAATGACGCAGCGCGTCATACAGCCCGCGTGGCGCGCCGTGCTCGGAGGCTGCGACCCCGCGCGCGACAGCCGCGCTGCGCTGGAGGACGCAGGCTTCGACACGCGCGAGGTGAGGGGCGCAGCGCTCGCGCTGCCCTTCCCCGTCGGCACGGGGATCGTGGGCGTCGCGCGCGTGCGCTGACCGCGCTCAGGGGCGCTTCTTCGGCTTGCGCGGCGCGGGCTTCGCGTCCTTGGCCGCGGCATGTGCGGACTTCGCGAACTTCGGCTTCGGCCGTGCGGAGCCCGCATGATCGTCGGGCCGCTCACGCGGTTCGCGACGCGGCGGCTTCACGCCCGCGGGCCTCCCGGGCGCAGGCCGCGCGTACGGCGTCGCCACGGAGGGCGGCTCCGCCTTCACGCGCGGGCGGAAGGGCTTGATGACGACGTTCGGATCGCGCGGATCGGGCTGACGGACGGCGGCGGCGAAGCGTGACGCGACGTCCGCGGCGATCTCGATCACCGTGGAGCTCCGCGCGATGCGGATGCCGCCCACATCGCGACTCTCGATGTCGCCGCGGCGACACACCATCGCGAGCAGACGTCGCGCATCGGCGCCGTGCACCTCGCCCCAGCTCACGGTGAAGTCGACCCAGGGACGCGCGCCGGGGCCGTGCGCCGCGGGGCTGCGATCCTGCGCGGGTGCGTGGGCTTCGACGCCATCACGACGCGACGCCGCGGCGCCCTCGCGCACCGAGCGCAGCGTGATCGGAGCGCGCGCGTCCCGTGCCCCCGGCGACGTCCGCGGCGACGTGCGCGGCGGCGGAGGCTGCGTGCGCGGCGCGGGCGACATCCGCGGCGCGAGTTGCGGGCGCGGCCGTGCGGGCGAAGGCAGCTCGACGCGTTGCACGTCGCGCGGCTCGGGCTCACGCACCTGCGGGCCCCGCGCGAGCAGGCGCGCGAGCGTGCGCTCCGGATCCGCGACACCGAGCAGCATCCGCGCGAGGCCGCGCGTGCGCTCCGAGATCGGCGCATCGTCGGGACCCTCCTCGCGGGTGAGCGCCGCGACGAGACGCTCATCCTGCCCGTGCCGCAACGACGCGGCGTCCGGCACCGACTCGACGCGAAACGCGACGCCCGCGCGCTCGAGCACGCGCCGCGCGAGACCGAATTCGCGCAGCGTCACGAGCACGACGCTGCGCCCCTTGCGCCCCGCGCGCCCCGTGCGCCCGCTGCGGTGCGTGTACGAGTCGGGGTCCGTGGGGCGCTCCGCGTGCAGCACGAACGTCACCTCCTGCACGTCGATGCCGCGCGCCGCGACATCCGTCGCGACGAGCACGCGCATCGCGCCGCGCTTGAAGGCGGCGAGCGCGCGTGTGCGCTCGGCCTGCTCCATCTCGCCGGAGAGCGAGCCCGCGGCGAAGCCCGCCTCGACGAGCGACGCCGTCACGTGCCCGACGTCGGCGCGCGTCCGGGCGAAGATGATCGTGCGCGCCTCCGGATCGGCGAGCAGCAGGTTGATGACGGCAGCGAGCCGCTCGCGCGGGTCGATCAGCACGAGCACGTGGTCGATGTCGGCGTTCGCGGCGCCGAGACGCGTGCCCTCGATGTGCACGGGCTCGCGCTGCACGCTGTCGGCGAGGCGGCGCACCTCGGGTGGAAAGGTCGCCGACACGAGGTGCGTCGTGTGCGCCTCAGGCACGCGCCCGAGGATCGCCTCGAGCGCCTCGCGAAAACCGAGATCGAGCATGCGGTCGGCCTCGTCGAGCACCACCGCGCGGACCTCGGACGCGTCGATCGCGCCGCGCTCGAGGTGATCGAGAAGCCGCCCCGGCGTGCCGACGACGACGCCCGGCCCCGCCGCGAGCGCGCGGTGTTCCTCGCGATAGCTCGCACCGCCGGTGACGCCTGCCATGCGTACGCCGAGCCCGGCGTAGAGCCAGCCGAGCTCCGACTCGACCTGCCGCGCGAGCTCGCGCGTCGGCACGATCACGAGCGCGCGGGGCCGCGCGATGCGGTCGCGCTGCAGCTCGCCCGCGAGCCCCGGCACATCGCGCAGCACGAAGCCGATCGCGAGCGTCTTGCCCGAGCCCGTCTGCGACGTGATGCGCAGATCGCGGCCCGCTGCGCTCGGATCGAGCACGGCACGCTGCACGGGCGTCAGCGCCGTGTAGCCCCTCTGCGTGATCGCAGCGGCGAGCGCGGGGCCGAGGAGCCCGGGGTCGATCGAGACATCATCGCTGCCGTCCGTGCTCATGGCGGCCGCGTCTAGCAGCAAGCGCGACCGGTTGCGACCCGCGTCGCGCGTGCCGGGTGCGCCTCAGCGACCGCGATTCGGCGGGCGGCCGGGCGGCGCGGGCTTGAGCATCGTCGAGCGACCTGGATGCGCGATCGACGCGCGGGGCTCCAGCTGCGGCAGCGACGCGCGCTCGGAGGGCTCCGGCATCGACGCGCGTCCGACGGGCTGCGGCGCGGGCGCTGCACCGGGAGAGCTGGGGGCGCGGTCGGACTCCGCGAGATTCTCGGGATCGGGGTGCTCGGCGAGGATCGCGCGCGCACGTCCCGCGTTCTTCGCGGCGTAGAGCGCGCGGTCGGCACGCGCCAGCCACGACTCGACGCTCTCGCCCGGGATCACGGCGGCGACACCGACGGAGACCGTCGGGCGGACGACCTGATTCTCGGTGATCGTCACGGCGAGGCTGCGCACCGCGGTCAGCAGCCGCTCCGCGAGGTTCATCGCGTCCGCCTGGTGTGCGCCGCGGATGATCACCGCGAACTCTTCGCCGCCGTAGCGCGCGACGAAGTCGTCCCGCCGCAGGAACGCGCGCGTGAGGCACGTCGAGAGGCCCTTGATCACCGCGTCGCCCGCAGGGTGCCCGAGCGTGTCGTTGACGCGCTTGAAGTGGTCGATGTCGAGCAGCAGCAGCACCGAGCTGCGCCCGAAGATCGACGACAGCGTGACCGAGCGATCGAGCTGTGCGTCGAGCGCGCCGCGGTTCGGCAGGCCCGTGAGCGGGTCGGACTCACTGCGCTTGCGCGCCTCGTCGAGGGCTTCTCCGAGCTCGTCGATGCGCTCGCCGAGAGAGGCGAGCTCGTCGCGGTTGCGGATGCGGCGCTCCTGGATCGCGGAGGCGAGGTTCTCGACGGTGGAGAGTGCCTCGCGACGGAGGTCGTCGGCGCTGCCGGTCGTCGCGATCTCGCGGAGACGGTCGAGGCGAACGAGCGCCTCGGCGTCGGAGGCGCCGTCCGAGGCGGCGATGCGCTTGAGCCCGCCGACGAACTCGGCGATGACCGCGCGCAGACCGGCGAGCGTCGTCTCGACGTAATGCGACTCGTCGCGGCGCTGGCGCTCGAAGAAGCGCCGCAGGCCCACGGGGCCCGGCTCGGCACCCTCCGGCGGCTCGGAGCCGTCGAGGATGTTCGCGGCCCAGCGATCGCACATCGCGGCGAGCGCCCGCGCGCTGCGGTCATCGGTGTCGAAGGAGTGCGCGCCGTACAGGCGAATCAGCGCGGCCGTCAGCCGGGCACCCCCCGCGCTGCTGCCGCCATCGTCGGAAGACGGGGGCTTCTCGCCCTCCGAGCCGCCACCGGAACGCTTGAGGAACCCGAACATCGCACCTCACGCTTCGCGAACGACAACGCGCTCGCACCCTGGACGGCGGCAGCATACCGAATTTCCGGGGCCGTCGTCTTGCGTTTCCCGCTTGGACCGTTCGCGCCGCTCGTGCAGAGTCCCGGCTGCGCACGTCGAGGTGCGCGTCGATGGGGAGCCTGCACGGCGGTCGTGCAGGCCGAGGAGACGCGGTTCCGAGCGCAACGTCATGAGACACTCACCTCAAGAGATCGCCCGAACCGGCCGATCCCGGCCTGGAGGCTCGACACACCCATGATGGCCCTGGTCGGAGCAGTCGTCGTGATCGCCGCCGTGCTCGGCGGCTTCACCATCGCCGGGGGCCACATCCCCGTCCTCTTCCACATCTCGGAGTTCGTCACGATCGGCGGCGTCGCGCTCGGCGGCATCCTCATCTCCACGCCCGTCAAGGTCATCAAGGCGACGCTCGCCAAGATGAAGCTCCTGCTCCGCAAGGATCCGTTCGACCGCGCGCTCTACCTCGACTCGCTGAAGCTCCTCTACGAGTTCTTCCAGGTCGCCCGCAAAGACGGCCTCGTCGGCGTCGAGGGGCACATCGAAAATCCGGAAAAGAGCACGATCTTCACCAAGTACGCGAAGGTGATGCAGCACCACCACGCGGTCGAGTTCTTCTGCGACTCGATGCGCCTCGTCATCGCCGGCAGCGTCCCGCCGCACGACCTCGAGGCGATGATGGACGAGGAGATCGACGTCCATCACCACGCCGAAGCCGCCACCGTCGGCGCCGTGCAGAAGGTCGGCGACGCGCTCCCTGGCATCGGCATCGTCGCGGCCGTCCTCGGCATCGTCGTCACGATGAGCGCCATCTCCGGCCCCGTCGAAGTCATCGGCGAGAAGGTCGGCGCCGCCCTCACGGGCACCTTCCTCGGCGTGCTCGCGGCCTACGGCTTCCTCAACCCGCTCGCGACGGGCATGGAGCACCTCAACGACGCCGAGTCGCGCTTCTACTACTTCTTCAAGTCCGCCGTCGTCGCGAGCGCGAAGGGCTTCCCGCCGATCGTCGCGGTCGAGTTCGCGCGGCGCGCGATCAGCGCCGACGTGCGTCCCACCTTCGCCGAAATGGAAAGCGCCTGCACCGGGAAGGCGAAGGAGTGAGATGGCGCGTCCGTCCCGCGACACCCCGATCATCATCCGCAAGAAAAAGGTCGCGGGGCACGGCCATCACGGCGGCGCCTGGAAGGTCGCCTTCGCCGACTTCATGACGGCGATGTTCGCGTTGTTCCTCGTGCTCTGGCTCGTGAACCAGAGCGCCGACGTGAAGGCGGCCATCGCCAACTACTTCCGCGATCCGATCGGCTTCGAGCAGGGCGGCAACATGCAGCTCGCGATCGGCGGCGCCGATTCTCCGCAGGCCGAGCGCCAGGTCGTCGACCCGGTCACCGCGCAACGGCGCGCCCAGTTGAGCGCAGCGGGGGAGCGCATCCGCCGCGCGCTCGCGCAGAGCCCGGCGCTGGCGGCCGTGTCTCGCAACATCATGATCGAGCTCACACCGGAAGGCCTCCGCATCTCGATGGCAGAGGACGAGGACGCGAACTTCTTCGAGTCGGGCAGCCCACAGCTCGAGCCCCACGCCGTCGAGGTCCTCAACGTCGTCGCGCGGGAACTGAGCGCGCTCGACAACCCGCTGCTCGTCGAAGGCCACACCGACGCGCGCCCGCTGCGCCGCGGAGACGGCTACTCGAACTGGGAGCTCTCCACAGACCGCGCCCACCAGGCGCGGCGGCTGCTTGCACAGGCCGGCATCGCCGAAGACCGCATCCAGCAGGTGCGCGGCTTCGCCGACCGCGACCTGCTCGTCGAGGACGACCCGCTCTCCCCGCGCAACCGACGCATCACGATCACGGCGCTCGACTCCGCGCCGACGCAGGACGGGTTCATCCACCTGACACTCGCACTCGACGACGGCGGCGCGCCGCTCGCGTTCGATGGCAGCGCACCGCTCGCCACCGCCGACGGCGGTGTGGCCCCCGACGCCCCGTCCCCGGTCGAAGCGCCCCCCGCAACCCCCGACGCCGCGCCCGCTGCGGCGCCCGCCCACGCAGGCGCAGCGCACGCCGCACCGCCCTCTTCTCACGGCGCACCCGCCCATGACGGCGACGACGCGCACGGCGCGACCGGGGCCGCGCAAGGAGCCCACCCATGAGCCGCACCGAACCCGTCGTCCTCGTCGTCGACGACGATCCCGACCAGCTCCGCATGACCGCGACGCTGCTCCGGCTGACGGGCGGTTGCCGGGTCGAGCTCGCCGAGGATGGACAGCGCGCCGTCGAGGTCGCGCGCACCCTCGGTCGCTCCCTCGACGTGGTGCTCTGTGACTACTCGATGCCCGTGCTCGACGGCCTCGAGACGTGCCGGATCATGCGCGCAGAGCCGCTGCTCGAGGGCGTGGTCTTCGTGATGCTCACCGCGCACGCAGAGACGCAGCTGAAGATCCGCGCGCTCGACGCAGGCGTCGACGACTTCCTCGCGAAGCCCGTCGGTCAGGCGGAGCTCCTCGCGAAGACACGCTCGGCGCTCCGCACGAAGGGCCTCTTCGAGCGCGTCCGCGAGGAAAAGGCGAGCGCGGAGGCCCAGCAGGTCGCGACGTCGCACAGCTTCGGACAGCTCGTCGACGTCCTCGGCCACCTCGTCGAATTGCGCACGCCGGGCGCCGCCGACCGCGGCGCGCGTCTGGCGCGCGCGGCGAAGGGCATGGCCGTGCGACTCCAGCTCCCCGTCGAAGAGGCCCGCGCCCTCGAGACGGCCGCGCGCCTCTTCGAGATCGGCAAGCTCATCGACGTCGAGGGCGGCGGCAACTCGGACGGCACCAACCCGAGCGTCCAGCGCCGCGGCACCCTCGCCGCGGCGGTGCTCGAGCGCGTCGTGGCACTGCGGCCCGCCGCCGAAGTCCTCGCCGCGGTGGGCGAATGCTGGGATGGCACCGGCGGGCCCTCGCGCCTGCGGCAGAGCGTCATCCCGCTGGCGAGCCGCATCCTCCGCGCCCTCGTCGACTTCTTCACCGAGCAGGACCGCACGAACGTCAACAAGGCCACGGAGCTGATCTCGACGCGCGGCGGCACCACCTACGATCCGCTGATCATCGGTCACCTCATTCAGCTGTCGCGCGCCCCCGAGGCCCGCGCGTGGCGTGCGCATGGCGACCGCGTGGCCGTCCATGCGCTGATCGAGGGCATGACCCTCGAGGAAGATCTGCTCACCGCGTCCGGCCTGAAGCTCGCGGCCGCGGGCACACTCTTGACGCGCAGCGTCATCGAGATCATCCGCCGGCGCCACGAAAACGAGCCCTTCCTGCACGGCGCGCTCGTCAAGCGCAACGTATGACGCACCGCGTTATCGCGGGGTGATCGCGACGTTCCGCGGCGAAGCGCTCGCACCGGCGCGAAGCGGTGCGCGTCAGCCCTTCGTCATCAGGCGGGCGCGCTCGACCTCCTTCGACGCGCGCTCGAGCCACTCCCCCGTCAGGTTGCCGTCGATGCCGATCGCCTCGAGGGCTGCGACGGGCGAGCGCGGTTCTGGCGTGCCGTCGGCGGTGTGGATGAGGATGTCGGCCGCCGCGACGATCGCTGGCAACTTCCGGCCGCCCGGCTCGTGGTGGTGCAAACACACCTCCGCGATCGCGTCCGGGAGCTGCCACTTGAGCACGAGCGCATGCCCGGCGCCGGCGTGCAGCGCGTCGACCACGGCGAGGGCCTCCGCGTCGTCGCCGCGGGTGGTCGGCAGCCGCTTCGCCACGAGGCTCCAGCACCGCGCGCGCCCGAGATCGTGCAGCAGCCCCGCGAGGAAGGCCTCGTCGGGATCCGCCGGCGCGACGCGTGCGAGCGCGCGGGAGAGCGCCGCCGTCGCGACGCTGTGGACGAAGTCGCTCGCGACGACCTTCGCGAAGCGCGGCACGTCCACGATCATGGAGGCGTAGGCCGTCTGGTAGAGCACCTCGCGGAGCGCCGCACCGCCGATGTGCGCGACGGCGCGCCGTGGCGAGACGTGCCTTGCGCCCCGCGCGTAGAGCACCGAGTTGGCGACCGCGAGCACGCGCGCGGCGAGCGGCGGATCGTTCTCGGCCAGCGTCGCGGCGGCGTCCACGTCGAAGTCCGTCGCCCGCGCGAGGCGCAGCGCCTCGGCGGCGCCCCGCGGGAGCTGCGGCAGATCGCTCGTGCCGCGCTGCAAGTCGCGCTCGACCAGCTGCAGGAGCCCCGCCCCCGCCTGTTCGCTGACGCTCATTCTTCGCCTCCCTCGCTGGCCGCGTTCCCCGCTGCCGGAAATCGACCCTGCTGCGAAAGCACGACGCGGTCGCGCCCACCGCGCTTGGCCTCGTAGAGCGCGGCATCGGCCGCCGCGAGCAGCGACTCGCGCGTCTGGCGCGCGCCGGGCGGCGCATCGCAGAAGGCGACGCCGACGCTCGCCGTCACCTTCGTCACGCCAGCAGCCGGCGAGAGCACGGTCTCGCGGACGGCGCTCCAGTACCGCTCCCCGATGGCGACCGCGGCCTCCGGGCGCGCCCCCCGCGCGATGACGAGGAACTCCTCGCCGCCGTAGCGCGCCGCGATGTCGCCGCTCCGCGCCCGCGAACCGAGGCGCGCGGCGACCTCGCGCAGCACCACGTCGCCTGCGCCGTGACCGTGCGTGTCGTTCACGGACTTGAAGAAATCGAGGTCGAGCAGGACGACGACGACGGGCTCGCCGCTCTGCAGCGACGCGTCGAGCGCTTCGTCCGCCGCGCGGCGATTCGCAAGCCCGGTGAGCGGATCGCGCAGCGCCGCGGCCAGCAACGACGCGCCGCGGCTGCGCACCCAGGCGAGCAGCTCACGCTCGCGACGATTGCGCAGCTGCACGTGCACACGCGCGCGCAGCTCGGCGATCCGGGAGGGCGTGACGATGTAGTCGTCGGCGCCGCACATCAGGCCGCGGACGACGCTCTCCTCGTCGCCGACGCCACAGGTCACGAGGATGATCGGCGTCAGCATCATCTCGTCCATCAGCCGGAGATCCGCGCAGATCGCGAGCCCCGACGCTCCGGGCAGCAGCACGTCGAGGAGGACGAGATCGGGCGGGCGCTCCTTCACGAGCTCGAAAAGCCCCTCGCCATCCGGAAGGAGGTCGACCTCGTGCCCCTCCGCCTCGAGCACGCGCGCGAACAGGTAGCGACGCGCCTCGTCGTCGTCGACGACGAGCACCCGGCGCGGTCGATCCGGCGGCGGCGGAAGGCTCAGCGGGGTGGGTGGGATGGTGGCCACGGGGACTCCGCGAGGGGAGAGAGGCGAGCATTCTGCCGGGACCGGCCTCCGAACGCGACGAGAAAGCGTCGCCACTTTTTTGGCTCAAGGCCGCGCAGCCCTCGACCGAAGACGTGTCTGCGGCGGGAACGTCGCCCGGACGTCAAGACGACGACCGGCCACCTCAAGGAAGAGAGAACACCCATGGCCCTCAGCATCAAAACGAACGTCGAGTCCCTCGGCGCACAGCGCAACCTGAACCAGACCCAGAGGTCCCTCGCGGCCAACTTCGGACGTCTGTCGAGCGGTTTGCGTATCAACACGGCAGCGGATGACGCCGCCGGCCTCGCCATCAGCGAGCGACTCAAGTCGCAGATCCGCTCGATGTCGCAGGCGGAACGCAACGCAAACGACGGCATCAGCCTCCTGCAGACGGCGGAGGGCGCGCTGAACGAGAACAGCGGCCTCCTCATCCGCATGCGCGAGCTTGCGATGCAGGCCGCGACGGACACCGTGGGCACGGCCGAAAAGGCCCTGCTTCAGACGGAGTTCGACGAGCTGGTCAGCGAGATCGGCCGCATCGCGGACGTCACGCAGTTCAACGGCGTGAACCTCCTCGACGGCTCGACGAGCGTGTTCAACTTCCAGGTCGGCATCGGCGCCACGGCGGCCGACACGATCTCGGCGAACATGGTGTCGATCTCGACGTCCGCGTACGGCACCGCCGGCGACCTCACCGCGCTCGACATCGCGACGAGCAGCAGCACCGCGGCTGCGGCACTTTCGACCCTCGACGCCGCGATCACCCAGACCTCCGAGTCGCGCGCGACGCTCGGCTCGGTGCAGAACCGCCTGCAGGTCACCATCGCGAACCTCCAGAGCAGCCGTGAGAACCTCAGCGCCGCCAACTCGCGCATCCGCGACGTCGACGTGGCCGAGGAGAGCTCGGCCCTGACGCGAAACAACATCCTGTTGCAGGCGGGCGTCTCCGTCCTGTCGCAGGCCAACCAGTCGCCACAGGCCGCCCTCTCCCTGCTCCGCTGATCTCGACGACGCCGTAGAATTCGGCGCGCTCGCCGGGTGGGTGACCATCCGGCGGGTGCGTCGAGCCTTCGTGTGTCTCGCTCGCCGTTCCTTCTGGCATTCTCGGAGTTCCACACAGGAGGCTCTCCATGCCTGTCGCGTCGTTCAGCGGTCTCGCTTCCGGCATCGACTCGGCGTCCCTCGTCAACGGGCTCGTCGGCGTCGCGCGTCAGCCGATCACGCGCTTGCAGAAGCAGCAGTCGACGCTGAACCAGCAAGCCGCGCGCATCGACGATCTCCGGACGAAGCTCTCCGCCTTCCGCACGGCCGCGCGCGCCCTCGACTCCCAGAGCGAGGTCCTCGCCACGAAAGCGACCTCCGCGGACTCCTCGATCGTGAAGGTCACGGCCAGCGGCAACACGTCCGCGAGCGCCTACGACATCCTCGTCACCTCGCTGGCCACGTCGACGCGCGCCTACGCCGACCCCGTCGCCGCGAAGGATCAGACCGGGCTCTTCGGCACCGGCACGCTCGCCCTCACGATCGGCGGCGCGACCACGAACATCACCGTCGACGGGAGCGACACGCTCGCCTCGGTCGCCGGGAAGATCAACGACGCGGACATCGCCGCCGTCGCCGGCCTCTTCTTCGACGGGACGAACTGGCGCCTCTCCGTGAACGGCACGGAAACGGGCGCCGCGAAAGCCGTCACGTTCGCCGAGTCAGGCGGCCTCACGCTCGGACTCTCGAACCCTGCGAACCTCATCCAGCCCGCGGCCGACGCGATCTTCGAAATCGACGGCTTTCCGGTTACGAGCGCGTCCAACACGGTCACCAGCGCCATCTCGGGCGTCACGCTCGAGCTCGTCAAACCCTCCCCGACGGCGACCGCGACGGGGATCAAGATCGAGCGCGATCCGACGGCGCTCGAGACGAAGGTCAACGAGTTCGTCAAGACGTACAACGACGTCATGAATGCGATCGACGCGGAGGTCCCGAAGGACGGCACCGTCCGCACCGGCTCTCTCGCAGGCGACACGACGCTGCGCAGCATCCAGACGCGCCTACGCGGGCTCGTCGGGCAACAGGTCAGCGGTCTCTCCGGCAACTACACGACCCTCTCGTCCGTCGGCATCTCGCTGAGCCGCACGGGCACGATGTCGGTCAACACCTCGAAGCTCTCTGCAGCCGCGACGGCCGACCCGGCCGCGGTCGCGGCGCTCTTCGCCGCCGAGGGCACGGCGACGGGCGTGATGCGCAGCATCGACAGCGTCGTCGAGGGCTACGTCACGTCGGGTTCCGGCGTGCTCTCCGCCAAGTCCAAGGGTCTCCGCGACCGCGTGAGCACGATTGCCGAGCGCATCGACGGCATGGAGCTCCGCATCTCCAAGTACGAAGACACCCTGAAGAAGCAGTTCACCTCGCTCGAGATGCTCGTCTCGGGCCTGAACGCCCAGGGCAATCAGCTCGCGGCCATCACCCGCAATTTCTGAACGACGACCGCTCGCTCCCCATTGCCTCTCGTCCCACCAACTCTCACGTGAATGAGGTGCCGCGATGTCCTTCGCAGTCGCGCAATATCAGACCAATCGAGTCGAGACAGCATCGCCGGTGCAGCTCGTCGTCGCGCTCTACGACGGCGCACTTCGCTTCCTCCGCACCGGCACGGAGGCGCTTCGCAGCGGGGACCTCGCGGGCAAGGGCGTCGCGCTGATGAAGGCCCACGCCATCATCACCGAGCTGCTCGTGACGCTGAACCACGAGGCCGCGCCGGACATCTCCGCGCAGCTCGAAGCCATCTACTCCTTCGTGCTCGAGCGCATCATGCGCGCCAACGCCGAGTGCGACGAGAAGTTCATCGACGAGGCCATCCGCGCGCTGCTGCCGCTGCGCGACGCCTGGGCGCAGCTCGCACGCGCGGGACACCCGTGAGCTCCGTCGGCGAAGGCGCGCATCTGCTCGCGCTCGTCGCCGAGCTCGAGGCGCTCACCTTCGACGCGGCGAGCGCTGCGCTCGAGCCCCTCGTCGAGGATCTGACGCGGCGTCAAAAGGTCCTCGATGCCCTGGCGAGGGTCGACGTGTCCACGGTCGATGGAGCAACCCGCCAGGCCGCGCGGGATCGCCTCGAGGCCGTGCAACGACGTGATGCCGAGACGCTCGCGACGCTGACCCGACGACGCGACGAAATCATTGAAAACATGGACGATTCGGGTCGTGCGAGGGTGGCCGTCCGCGGTTACCGGGCCGCCACGGAAGACGAGCGAGCGCCCAGCCGCGGCGCCTTTTGACGGGTGTCTGACAGGGCGGCACGGGGGTTGCTTTACCGCCCGACATGCCCACGACGCACCGTCATTTCCCCACGCTCCCGTTCTTCGACACGGATACGTTCCCTGAGCGGGACCCGCACGTCCGCATCACGCGGGCGCTCGAGCGAACGCGAACGGAGTTGGAGAGCGTGCTCCTCGAGGTGAAGCGCACGACTTCTGGGGCGCACCGACTCGAGCTGGTCGATCACGCGCTGCGGCTCCACTTCCTCGGCTCGCGCCTGGGCAAGCGGCTGACGCGCCTCGGCGATGGCGGGCTCTTGACGCTCTCCGCGATCCGCGAAGCCAACATCGCGATGGTGATCCGCGAGTGTGCGCTCGAGATCGCGCCCGAATGTCGGCGGCGTCACATCGTGTTGGAACTGCGCCTCGATACGAACCTCCCGGCGACGTGGATCGACACCGAACAGCTCGCCGAAGCACTGCGCTGTCTGCTCGACGACGCGATGGCCGCGCTGCCCGAGCAGGGGACGCTCTTCATCGAAGCGCGCAACGACGGCTACGGCATCGCCATCATGGTGCACGACGACCGCCCCCGTGAAGGCGGCCTCGGACTCGACGCAGGCGAGCTCTTCGTCGCCTCACGCTTCGCCGACGCGCTCGACGGCGACCTCGAGCGGCGTGCCATCCGGGGCGGCACGCACACGCTGACCGAGACCATCCTCCGCATCCCGGAGGTGCGCGCCGTCGGCCTGACGGCAGACACGGCGCCGCCCGCCGCAGGCTCATCGAAGGCCGCATGATTCGCGCGCTCCCCACGCTCGCTGCGGCGCTGCTCGCGGTCGTCGCCACGTTCGCGACGACGGGCCGCGCAGACGCGCAGACCCGCAGCTACGCGGCGTCGCTCACAGGCGGCAGCGGGCTCTCCATCGGCAACGGGCCGCAGACGGCCGTGCTCGCGCGGACGCCCGTCTTCCTCGACGCCTCCTTGCGGACGATGCGCAGCGACGAACCGTCCGTGAGCTACGGCGGCTCACTGCGTGTCGAGGTCGATGGGCGCGTCGGCATCGGGGGCGTGATCCGCGCCGAGCTCGTGCATCCGCTCGGCCCCGTCGGCTTCCGCGCGGGCATCGGCGTGCCCTTCTTCTTCGCGCCCTATGTGTTGCTCGGCGTCGAGGGGTCGCTCACCGTGCGCTGGCCCGCGACGACACCCATCGCGGCGACGGCCTCCCTTCTGGTCGATGCCTACTTCGCGGGCAGCGATCTGCCGCGGAACAGCGCGCTTTTCATGGCGAACGGGGCTCTCGGTGTCGACTTCCTCTTCTGAGCGGCGCATGCGCGTGGGGCTGGTGACGGCGCTCTTCGCGGCGCTCGCGGGGACGCTTTCCGCGTGCACCCCGGACGCCTGCCTCCGCGAGAGCGACTGCGCCGCGGGCTTCACGTGCACCGCTGCGGCGTGTGTCCCGAATCCGGTGGATGCGGGCCCGGAGGACGGAAGCGCACTGGACGCAGCCGTCGACGCAGGCCCGCGAGATGCCGGCGCCATGGACGCCGGGTCGTCCGACGCGGGCGGCAGCGACGCAGGCGATACCGACGCGGGGAGCAGCGACGCAGGCCCCTGAGCGAATTCGCGCGCCGGATACGCGTTTACGTGACCGCCGCGAGCAGCGCCGGGTCGGCAACCTCGTCGAGCGGCGCCCGGGACGACAGCCCGGTGGCATCGAGCACGACCTGTACGCCAAAGCGCCCGGCCATCGAGATGACGACGGGCGCAAGCAGGTTTGCGCTCGGCGGACTGCCATCGCTGGGGATGACCAGGATGACCGCGACCACCGCCTCCTCGAGCGCAATGCCCGACGCGCTGCACGCGGCGTCGAGAGGATAGTCCGGAAACCAGGTGGCCGCGTCCGCGACGACGAAGCGGATGGCCGGGTCCTCCTCCGCGACGAGGAGCCGCAGCGAGGGCGTGTCCGGCACCTCACACGGCCAGAATCGCGTGTACGCGCGCAGCCCAAGAAGGCCCCCGCGAATCTCGAGGACCTCCGCGCCCTGGGGGGCCTCGACGGCGGCCGACTGCAAGGCGCGGCGGTTCTCCGCCTCGATACGCTCCACGACTTCTCCGCGGTGAATGGGAATCGAGCGTGGTGCGGTGACGCCGACGCGCACGCGGCCGCCACCCACGTCGAGGATGGTCACCTCGATGTTGTCGCCGATGACGATGCGCTCGCCTGCGCGGCGCGTGAAGGTGAGCATCAGCGACCGCCGCCGACGAGGCCCGGGAACGGAAGACGCGACGCGACGCCGACGGCTGCCTGCAGTGCGCGCTCGGCCTCCACGAGGTCCGAGTAGGCACGGTAGGGGTCAGCCTCGAGCTGCTGCGCGCGCGACGCCGCGCTGCGGTCCTTCACGAGCTCGGCGGTCGCGAGCGTCACGTCGAAACCACGAATCTGTCCGCCGAGATCGACACGCGCGCCGTTGATCTGCTGGGCCGAGGTGTCGATGTCCGGGAGCAGCGCCTGTACGGCAGTCGGGTCGTTGGCATCGAGCGCCGTCGCGAGCGCTTCGAGGGTCGCGAGGACATCGGTACCCGTACCGGCGCCGAAGGTCGTCGCGCCCGATACGCTGACGGGCAAGCGCAGGAAGGGCGCGACCTCGACCTGCTTCACGAGCCCATCGCCGCTGTACGCACCAGTCGTCGCGTCGAAGGGCGGTGCACCGTCGCGGTACCCGCCGAACACGTAGGTGCCATCGACCTCGCGGTTCGCGGCGTTGAGCACCTCGAGTCGCAGCTCCCGCGCCGCCGACGCG
>Ga0172372_10005337_pt1 | contig 17902 bp, 11 predicted proteins | sample LakKiv5m_2_FD_114544 | JGI IMG/M metagenome (GOLD analysis project Ga0172372, IMG submission 114544) | Freshwater microbial communities from Kabuno Bay, South-Kivu, Congo - kab_092012_9.5m | ecosystem: Environmental > Aquatic > Freshwater > Lake | place: Democratic Republic of the Congo...
GGTCGGATACTCATCAATAAAATGCAGTAAATTCATCCTTGTTGGTTTTACGTTCAACTCAAACCAACGGCTCTGGAACGTAATCTATCTACGTACTGGCAAACTGTGGGGGAATCAGTAAACAAATTTCAAATTTTCCCCAGATAACATGAAGTTTGTATTGAGTATTATGACTCCATCCTCATCTAAAGCAAACTTTGGTTTGTCACTAAGCTCACCCCACACAATTTTACGTTTCGAAAAATTTGTGTGGTATTTAGCTCCCCATCTTTGAAGGGCATACCATTCATACCTTATGCCAGTTTCGCTTTGATTTCGTTCACGCAGTTTTTTCTCGTGACCTTTTAGGTAATCGTAAACAGCAGGATACCGTGATTTAAATGCCTCTTCTGCTTTCAAAGAAGCACCAGAAATGGTCTCATCGTCTGTTAAAGGAAAATGCCAAGGAACAAATAGAATCCATAAGTTTTGATAAGAAATCACGAACCGTTGAACATCTTTTCCTCTTAGAACAGGTTTTATCACTTCAGCACTTGCTTTGTGCTTTCTCAGTAATGTGTCTCGGATTTCATCGTCAATAATGAAGGCAGGATTAAATCCCGTCTTCACACCATAGTCTATCTCATAAGGTAAATCTTTCAGATAATCACCTGTTACCTCAAATTTGGCCTTTAGAGTGTTGATTTCTTCCGAGTCAATACTCCAAGTTCTATCATCCAACGAGGAGAGCGAAACATGGTTCTTAAGCGCATAGTCAGCAAGGTTCATCCCATGCCGATAATCCTTCCCCACTGAGACACCCATGAGCTTCTTGGCGAACGGCTGCTTCTGAGCCAGAAGGATGTTGGTCTCTACGGTGGCGTTCTGAAAGAGCTGGGCATCCTCGAAGTTGAGCAGGGCGATGGGGTCGGCCCTCTCCCTGAAATACTGGCGCAGGGGCTGGCCGTACTGGGTGCGCATCCAAGAGTTGCTGGTTATATAGCATAGCACTCCGTGCGGCTTCAGCAGGTCAAACCCCTTTTCGTAGAACAGGCAATAGATATCGCCCGTGCGTTTGTAGGTGGCGTAGCCCGCCTCCTGCAGTTCATCGGCCATGGCTCCCATCTTCTGCAATTGGATGTAAGGCGGGTTGGCTATCACAATATCAAAGCCGCCTTCCCGGAAAACATCCATGAAATAGAGATGCCACAGAAAGTAGGGGCGGCTGTTGGAGTTCTGCAGGTCGTGCATCACCTGCCGCTGCTGTTGCAGCGCGGTTATCTGCTGTTCCCATGCCTCCAGTTGTTTCTCCTGCTTCTTGGTGGGTCGGTTGGAGAGTTTCACCTCCTCGGCCCAACGCCCCAGTTGCCTTTCGCGCAGCTCAAGGTTAAAGTCAATGTGCTGGTGTACCAGTCCTTCTATTTCTTGGCGCAGCACTTCCTTCTGTTCGCTTTCCTTAATACTGAAGTAGGTCTTTATCTTTTGCTGAAGTGGCTCGGTATGTTCCTGTTTTTCAAACGTGAGGTTGAGTTGACTGTCCTTCAGATTTCCGAACAGGTCATACTGTGGTGCCGCCACCTTTATGCTTGGCTTGGCCTTGCCCATTTGGCTCAGGTCTACACCCTTGTAGCGTTCCAGCAGACTATTGCCCTGCATGATCTTGTAATCGAGGTTGGGCAGGGGCGTGGGTTCGGTCTCTTCCACCACCAGTGTGAGCCAGAAGCGTAGGCGCGCAATGTCCACCGCGCCTTCCTCAAGGTCCACGCCATACACGCAGTTCTGTATGATGCGCTTCTTCACCTCTGCGCGGTCAAGCGTCAGGTCCATGGCCATCTTGGCGTGGAATATCTCCTGCAACATGCCCATGGGGAATGCGCCCGACCCGATGGCGGGGTCGCACACCTTCACCGCATCCAAATGCTTCTCAATGCGCTTGGCCTGCTGCACAATAAAGTTCTTGCGGTCGTGCCTGTCGCCCACATCCCCGTGGCGGATAAGCCGCTCAATGGCCTTGGTGGCCATGCTCTCGTCCTCGGTGCATTCGGGCAGTTTGCTGCGCAGGTAGCAGATCAGGCTCTCCTGACACATGTAGTGCACAATTTCCTTCGGAGTGTAGAACGTGCCCGTTTTGCGCTTCTCCTCCAGCATCTGCTCAAATATCTGCCCCAGCATTTCGGGGTCGATACCGATGTCCTGGTCGTCAGGTATGTTCTCGTCTATGGTAAAGTTGTACGAACCGAAGAACTCAAAGAGGTCTTCCCATAGCTTGGGGTCAAACCGCACCTCGGTGGGTTCAATGCCATCTTTGTCAAAAAGACCACCATTCAGAAATGGCACTTTAGTGCCGTTAACAGTAAAGAGGTCATCGGTGCGTTTGCAGTTCAGCGTATCGAAGAACAGCGGCACCAGCACCTGTTCGTAAAAACGGGTCCTGTCTTTTGCGGTGCGGAACAGGTCGGCCACAAAGTCGGGTTCGCCCTCTCCCCAGTTCTTTCCCTTCGGCACGCCCAGCCATCCCTTCTTCTGCAAAAAGTAGAGGAACACGATACGGCCCAGCAGTTTCTTCACGAAGTTCCGCACCAGCCTAGCCGCCTCTTCCTCCTGCTGCTCGGCCGGTAGATTGCGGTCCACATGCTTCTGAAAATGCTTGAAAAAGGCCGTGCTGTTGGTCAGATACTCCTCAAACTGAAGAAAGAACTGATAATACTTCTGAAAGAACTCTTTGGACACCTTTTCCACCGAGAAGGCCTTTACCAGCCCTTTCAGGTCGGCTGCGCTCTGCATGTGGTCGTGCAGTTGAAGGAACTGGTCCACTGCCGTCTTGATGCGCTGACCTTTACCCAATACGTAGGTGTAACGCTTGGGATGGGTTTCCTGCTGCACCAGTTTCTGCTCATCGTCCCAATACATGCTCTTGCTGATGAGCGAAACGCGCCATTCGTTGCTATTGGGCGTATAGTAGGTGGCTATCACCGCATCCAACTCATCGGGTATTACCTCCCGTGCAATGATGTTACGCAGGCTGACACGACCCGTTACCTGCTTGCCTTCGGCCAGTTCCACCTCATAGAAGGCCACACGGCTCTTGTCCTGTAGCTTGTGGTCGGCAAACATGCGAATGGCCGTTACATCGGCATGGGTGGCCGTGTCGTGCTTCCTGTCCTGCGGCACAGCCAGTATGCTCACCGATGGGAACAACTTGCGCACAAGCTCCCGCCATGCTTCAGGGCTGTAGCCCTGCTCAAATAGTTCTATCAGTTGCCGTCTTTCCATTTACCTTTTGTCACGCTGACACTTCGGCAAGCTCAGTGCTGGCGGAAGGAAGCGTCTCATGTCACCCTGAACTTGTTTCAGGGTCTGTTTCTTTTTCACTTGTCCCTTGTCTCTCTATCCCCTATCTCTTGTCTCTCATCAGCTATCCAATGAACGACTCCGATATGATCACCTGCGGCATGTTCTCCAACTTGGGGGGCTTGTGGCGTGGGTCGCGCTTCTTGGCGTAATCCTGTTCGGGTTCGGCCACCACAAATTCATCCACCTTGTCCACCAACGGGAAGGTCTGCAATACCTTCACCAGTTCGCGGAGTTTTTCCATGGGCTTGTCGCTGCGCACCTTGGCCGAAGGCACCACCTTGTTCACCGCCCGTGGCAGTTTCTGAAAACGCCCTACACGGATGGCCTGCTGCGCGAGGCGCATCATCTCCCGTTCATCGTCCGTAACGCCTGGGAATTTGCCGTAAGCCGCCAAGGTCTCGTGCGCCTTCTTCTCGTTGGGCGATAATGTGGCAACTGCCCTGTCGCCAAGTGCCTGTACCATCTGGTCGCCTCTGAAGCTGCCGAGTGCTGCAATGATCTGGTCGTGGTGCAGGTCGTGCAATGGTTTGGCGCGCTCACTGGCCGTGGCCTGAAACACATGGGCCGCCTGAACAAAGGTGATCTCATCCATCTCAAGGTCTTGGCGCACATAATAAAAGGCATCGCGCTTCTTATCGTTCACGTAGCAGATGGTGGCCATTTTGCGGCCAACGTCCTTACGGCCTGTACGCGCCCTTAGTGGTACGGTGGTGCGTATCCTTTCGTACTCATCAGGGTTCTCGCTAAGGCGATAACGGAAACTATTCTCACACAGAGACTCGGAGAGATGAAGGATTCGCTTCGCTCATCGGGGCTCTCGCTAAGGCGATAACGGAAACTATTCTCACACAGAGACTCGGAGAGATGAAGGATTCGCTTCGCTCATCGGGGTTCTCGCTAAGGCGATAACGGAAACTATTCTCACACAGAGACACGGAGAGTTGGAGGATTCGCTTCGCTCATCGGGGTTCTCGCTAAGACGATAACGGAAACTATTCTCACACAGAGACACGGAGAGATGAAGGATTCGCTTCGCTCATCGGGGTTCTCGCTAAGGCGATAACGGAAACTATTCTCACACAGAGACACGGAGAGGGGGAGGATTCGATTCGCTCATCAGGGTTCTCGCTAAGGTGCTCCTGATAGCTATCGGGAGACGCCAAGGGAATGGACGGATGGGATGGGATTGTAGCTAAACGAAAAACCCCCGCGCTGCTTTCGCATTCGCGGGGGCCTACCACTACACCAGTCTGGTTCTGTAACGGAAGGGTTGGGGGGTTTATTGTATGGTCGTTATCATATCAGTATTGATGTTCCTTAAACTCATTGATGCCCAACGTAAATAGATTACGCGTCCCATCATTATCATTGAAAAGCTGTTAATGAAATCGCCTTCATCTAAACCAATGGTGAAACAACATCTTGTAATATTGACAAATGAGCACACTCACCTTCTCAGGCCACGACACCTTCCATTGTAGACAGTTCTGGTTGAAGAAAGCCTACGACCACGTAGCCATGAAGAAAGGCTTCAATGATGACGATGCGTCATTGGAACTTGGTGTTGGAAGGAATATGGTAACGGCCATCCGCTATTGGGCGAAGCAGTTTCAGATATTGGACGAACATGACGAACCGACCAAAATCGCACATAAGTTATTGGGCGAAAAAGGTTGGGACCCGTACTTGGAGGACGAAGGCAGCCTTTGGCTATTGCATTACCTATTGGTCACCAAGAAAGATGGCGCAAGCACGTTTCATATCATGTTCAATGAACTGATCAAGGAGCGGCCTGAATTCAATACCGAAGTTTATACGAAGTACGTTCATCAGGCAAAGGATGAGACGATCAATGAGAATACCTTGAAGAAGGATTTTACCGTGTTCTACAAAACGTATTATGCCGACTTTGAGGACAAGGACATTGAGGAAAGCTTCACGGGAATTCTTACTGAGCTGGAGCTTCTGAAACAAAAACCAAAAACCGTGATCGGTGCGGATGGGAAGACCAAGGAGAAGAATGTTTGGTTGATTCAAAGGACGGTACTACCGAACCTGCCTAATGAAATTCTACTGTACGCCATCCTTGACCGACACGGGGATTCCCGTTCCATCAGCTTCAATCAACTCTATCATGACCAAAACTGCCCAGGAGCTGTATTCGCATTGAGCAAAGAAGGATTGACCATTGCATTGGAACGATTGGCTGACTCGTCTGATGGCACAATCACGTTCAGTAATCAAGCGGGTGTGCGGGAATTGCAGTTCAAGAAATCGATGGAGGCGGTTGACATCTTAGCGAAGTATTATGGCAAATAGATTCAACACCTCCACCAATATTATTCGGGACGAAAAGCGAAAGCTTGACTACGTAGTGACCCCCAATGCAGAGCATGTTGCTGAGGATATAGCCCACGCTTACCGAAATGGCATCCATTCATTCACTCTTATCGGTTCATATGGAACTGGTAAGTCTTCTTTTCTGTTGGCATTCCTTGAGAGTTTGACGAAAGGCGCGCCTTTGAAGGTCGACCTTGGTTTTGCGCCTAAGAAGATTGACACCTTGCGATTGGTAGGACAGTACCAATCGCTGATACGGCATTTTCATGAGCTGTTTGATATTGCAGATGATTTCGATGGCAATCAGAAGATCTTCGACCACCTCTATGAACTTATTCGGAACTGCGACCTGCTGGTCATCTATTTGGATGAATTCGGGAAGTTCTTGGAATACGCCTCCAAGAATGACCCCGACAAGGAGCTTTACTTCTTGCAACAGTTGGCAGAATTTGCCAACGACCACGAGCGGGAGATTCTACTAATCAGCACCCTGCATCAAAGTTTTGAGGCCTACGCCTCCAATATGGTGCAGGAAACGCAGAAGCGGGAATGGAAAAAGGTAAAGGGGCGATTTAAGGAACTGACCTTCAACGAACCTGTTGAGCAGTTGCTTTTTCTGGCAGCTGAGAAATTAGGCGGCCGCCAATCGGATGCCCCACAAATGGCGGCTTTGGCGAAGGAGAAGCATCTGCTGGGGATGAACCCAAACCTGATCGAGTCCATTGATTCGAAACTTGCTCCATTGGACGTCATTTCCGCAGGGGTATTGACCCGAGCACTTCAGGCCTACGGACAGAATGAACGGTCGTTATTCACTTTTTTAGAAAGTGACCTGACCGATGATCGTTGGTTCAACATCCCGAGGGTTTACGATTATCTGTTCACGTCCTTCTATTCCTATCTGGAAACATCCCATAATAAGCACTTCCGACAGTGGCGAGCCATCATGTCCGGCATTGACCGGATAGAAAGCTCCGGCATGGAGAAAACGGAACTGGCCTTGGGCATTTTCAAGACCATTGCCCTTCTACAGGTCTTCGGCCATAAAGGAGCGCACGTGGATGAGGAGACAATCGCAGCGTACTTCGCTTCGATTGCCGAGAATAAAGTGGTTCAAGAAACCTTGACTGGGCTTAAAGGGCGCAAGTTGGTCACCTATGCCAACTACAGCAACTCATACAAGGTTATTGAAGGTACGGACATTGACTTTGACTTTGAGTTGAACCAAGCTGAAGAGGCAATTGATAGAGGCTTTGACCTTCCAACCATTCTCGGAGAACACTTCAATTTCTCCGTGATTCAGGCAAAGGAGGTCAGCTACAGAAAAGGTACACCACGTCTATTTACCTTCCACATTAGTACGGATGTTGCTGCTGACCTTAGTCCCGAAGGTGCCATTGATGGCTACGTCAATCTGGTGTTTAATGACAGTCTCAGCTTCAAATCCATTAAGGAGAAATCTTCCAATATCGATAAGGCCGTATTGGTTGCATACTACACCAACTCCAAGGAAATTGAAGACCGCGTTTACGAGATTCTGAAAACCAAGAAGGTATTGGCAGAGGTGGATAAAGACCCTGTGGCCAAACAGGAATTAATGAACATTCTGAGTTCGCATGAGCGGCTTTTGACGCATGAGGTAATCGGAGCCTTATATACTGACAAGGTTCGTTGGTTCTTCCAAGGTGTAGAGCATCAACAAATCAAGGGACCGAAAGGACTCAACCGATTGCTCTCGGTGATCTGCAACGTCTGTTACCCTGATGCTCCTGTTTTCAGGAATGAACTGCTGAACAAGCATAAAATATCGGCATCCATTCATACTGCCCGAAAGAACTACTTTCTGCATTTAGCTGCTAAGTGGAACGAACCCGACCTTGGGTTTGAGGCTGACCGATTCCCGCCTGAGAAGACCATTTACCAAACACTGTTGCAAGTAAATGGCATGCATCAGAAGATGGATGGTGCTTGGGAATTGGTAAGGCCGAATTCTGAAAATGGTTTTGACAAGGTTTGGGATGTTTGCAAACAATTCTTGGAAGGTGCCCGACAAGACCGAAAGAGTGTTGCGGAGCTGTGGGAACTGTTGGAAAGCAGTCCCTTCAAACTGAAACTCGGACTCATCGACTTCTGGATTCCGACCTTCTTGTTCATGAACCGAGGCGATTTTGCACTGTATGAGGATGACAGGTTCATTCCTGAACTGAACGATTCGGTCATGTACCTCATGACACGGCAACCTCAGAAGTACTCGGTAAAATCATTTGAAATAAGTGACCTCAGACTGCGCGTGTTCAATAAATACCGCGAGGTATTGGCACAGGACAGTCAGAGCAAGATCAGCGGGGGTAACCTGATTGAAAGTCTGAAACCGTTCTTGGTGTTTTACAAAAGCCTGAACAGCTATGCGCAACAGACAACCCGTTTATCAGAAGAAGCGCAAGCCCTTCGCGCGGCCATCCTGAGTGCGCAAGACCTTGAGGAAACCTTTTTCGATTCCATACCCAAAGCATTGAAGTTGGACACCAACCTCACGGAATCGAGCGAGAAACAACTGAATGAATTCGCCCACAAATTGAACGAAGCGATTCAGGAATTGAAGTTGGCCTACGCTGAATTGTTGAACCGTTTTGATGGCTTCATCTGCGATGAAGTATTGGGTAAACGAGTGGCATTTGAACAATACAAAAAGGCGCTTTCATCGCGCTACTCCGATATTAAGGAACATCGACTTTTACCGAAGCAAAAGGTGTTCGTAGCGCGCTTGCATTCACCTTTGGACGACCGCGATAGCTGGTTGGCCTCCATTGCCCAAGCATTGCTTGGCAAACCCTTGGATCAGATCAAAGACCACGAGGAAGATGTGATGAAAGACCGCTTGGCACACATGGTACGCGAACTGGACAACTTGCAGGAATTGCACCGTGTAAAAACCGAGGAAGGGGAACAAGTGTTTAAATTAGACGTCACGACCGAGGAGGGACTGAAAAGTCAACAGGTACGAATTGCCAAAGGCAAACAGAAAGAGGTGGATGCGGTTTCGGAAGAGGTCGCCAAGCTATTGAGCAAGCACAAAGGAATTTCCTTGGCGGTGCTCAGTAAACTGATTGAACAGGAATTGAATAAATGACACGACCCAAGCACGTCATCGGTATCTCAGGAGGAAAGGACAGCGCAGCGCTGGCCATTTACCTGCATGAACGCCACCCCGAGCTTGACCCCATCTACTATTTCTGTGATACGGGCAAGGAGTTGGATGAGACCTACCAACTCATCGAGAACTTGGAGATCTACTTGGGCAAGAAGGTGGCACACCTGAAAAGTGAAGATGCTGCCAAAGCCAACGAGAACCCGTTCGACTACTATTACAAAGCTTACCGTGGTTACCTGCCTTCGTCTGTAGCCCGTTGGTGCACCAAGCAAATGAAGCTTGACCCGTTTGAGAAATTCGTGGGTGAAGACCCCGTTGTTTCTTACGTAGGCATCCGTGGAGATGAAGACCGCGAAGGCTACATTTCCAAAAAGACCAATATCCAATCCATCTTCCCCTTCCGAAGGAATATTTGGTCGGAAGATGTGGTGCGTAAGATCTTAGCGAACGGAAACCGCGAAGGGTTGAAGGAGATTTACCGTCAACACCTTTCTGGAAATGAGTTGGACCGTGCGGCCGCACTCATTGAACAGGAACTGACCTTGGAGCCTCGAAACCCACAACAGAACCGCAAAGCGTTCTTGGACAAGCAGAATCTGTTACTTGACCGTGGTGTGGCGCTGTTCAATCATGTGACGTTCGATTGGCTGAAGGGAACCAGCTACCCATTGGCTACTGAAGCGGACTTCCCGCTATTGGACAATGAGGACAACCTGAACCGAGCCGACATTTTCAAACTTCTGGAAGATTCGGGTGTGGGTGTTCCTGCCTACTACAACAAGTTGGAATACGAAGTGGATGGCGAAAAGGGCGAATATGCCCGCAGCCGTTCGGGGTGTTACTTCTGCTTCTTTCAGCAGAAGATCGAATGGATTTGGCTCTACGAGCAACACCCCGACCTGTTCAAACAGGCGCAGCATTACGAGAAGATCGATGAAGGCTTTACATGGAATCAGAATGAAAGTTTGGAAGACCTTGTGCAGCCAGAGCGCATCCGCTCCATTAAGCGCGAACACTTGAACCGTGCCAATCGCGAAAAATCAAAAGCCTCCAATTACCTCATCGATGTATTGGATGATACGGAGGAGAATAGTTGTATAGCTTGCTTTACCTAATCATGTAACCAATGAAGTTTACCATTCACAAATGGCCCGTAAAAAAACTGGTTAATCTGGCGAAGCGGAAGAAATTGACCTTGAACCCACCGTATCAACGAAATCCGGTTTGGACTGTTCCCGCTCAAAAAGAACTTATTGATTCTATTCGCTGCGGTTATCCTCTTCCAAGTTTTTTCCTTCACCTCCAAGAGGATGGAACTTATGATATGGTTGATGGTCAGCAACGAACTAGAACGTTAATTAAATATTTGTCGGGGTCAGAAATTGACATCTCAAAGGACGATTCCAAATTCAAGACTGAGGAGCTGCCCAAGTACCTGCTATCTGTAGTTGTGATTGAAGATGTAGGGCCTGGGGAGTACATAGAAGATTTTTACTATCGTGTAAATAAGTATGGTCTCCGAATCAATCGACCTGAAGAACTTAAATCGAAGCATCACAATAAACTATTCCTCGAATTAGTACAAAAGCTCGTTACAAGTCCTGATTTCGTAAAATTAGAGTTGGTCTCAGATCGTTCATCAAATCGTATGTTGGATCGGGATTTGGTCGAAGAACTTTGTGCTTTAATCAAGGTTGGCATTACTGATAAAAAAACGCGGTTGACGCATTATACAAAGACGATGTAACACGTAAGGAGGCCAACGATATTGCCAAAGGCTTTAATGAGATTCTAAAGTGCTTGAATACTTGGAATGACATATATCCAATCAAAGAAACTAGGTACAGGCAGAGGAATGATATCTACACCTTATTTTCAATTGTCAAAGAATTAAAGGGAGAAGGGCAGGTTTTACTGTCTAAGTTGTACCGAATCCTATTGGCATTGGAACCAGGTATTCGACCAGATGAAAATGGTTGTAAACCATTGGCTGACTATGCGTTCAATTGTATAAGTCAATCAAACTCAAAGGCTGCAAGAACAAGTCGATTTGAAATTCTCAAGGATTTGTTGGTATCAAAAACAGCAAAACCGAACCCGCGTCAATGTGAACTGATGAAGTTTTACGAGTTGAATGAGACGTCTTTGATTAAAGAGGGGAACTATTTGGTATTTGACAGCGATAAGCTCATGTCCGTTTTGAAGTAATTACCATATGAAAAAGTTGGGCAAGGATCTTATTGTTCTATCTAAAAACCGGTCTGATATTATTAAATGCGATAATATAGACTATGGAGTTGAGTCAATAAATGGAGATGGCCGGACAATATCGGGTGGGAATGGTTGTGTATTTAAATGCATTTCCTCGGAAACTGGGCTGGAGTATGCCTTGAAGATTAGCAAAGTCTCTCACGAAGATGCTGAAGGCAATGATTATAACGCCAAACGAATAAGCCGGTTTATGCGAGAGATTGAGGCTTTGGATGCTGCAAAACAGCATGAGCTTGCTGATGTTGTCGACTTTATTGGTTGGGGCAACGTTGAGATAGAGGGTCAAAGGCATCCTTTCTTCATTATGGAATTATGCGATTGTCATTTAGGAGATATAGTTAATGCTCGGAAGGATTTATATGACCTAGACCAGAAAATTGAATTGGCGGTTATTGTCGTTCGTGGAATTCAGTCTTTGAATAGAATTAAAATCTACCACCGCGATATCAAATACGAAAACATTCTCTTTAAGAATGATAGACCCCTCATTGCCGACTTAGGGTTAGCTTATAAACGGGATAGCGATATTATAATTAATGAATTCGGAGAGAAAATTGGACCGATTGGTTGGATGTCACCAGAGTCAATCAACAAATGGTTCACTGAGGATTCACCATACGCAGGTACTTTTGATTGTGAGATAAACACAAAATCTGATGTTTTCCAGCTTGGAAAGTTGATTTGGTACATCGTTCAAGGAAATCTGCCAATAGGATTGGTTGAGCTTGATGATTTTCAGAGTGGAGATTCTGAATTATTCAACATTATTAAAGATGCTCTAGTTCACAACAAAGCAAAGAGAATAGGAATAGATGAACTTACTTCGCGGTTGGAAGCTAAATTGGCTTAAACCATAGACTGCGAAATCAACTCTTAATCCAACAAATCCAAAAAGCAATTCTCGTTCAGGAAGAACGCGGGTTCTTCCTCCTTTTTGGCCCGTATCAGGTCAAAGCCCCCGTTGGCGTATTCCTCCAATAGGCTGCGGAGCTTGGTCAATTCCTTCTCCACTTCCTCTTCTTCCATATCCTCCAAGGCGTTGAAGTCAAGGTCAGACTTGGCAAGAAGACCCATGATGATATAATTGACCACATCCGAAGGCTGCCAATTTCTCATTTCATTAAAGTAAGCCCTATTCGTTCCTCGCGCAATTGATATGCGATAGTTCTTCCGCATACCCAGTAGAACAGCATACATATACATTTCATATTGAAAAGTAAAGTATTTGCCTTGCATCCATCGCTCTTCTTCAGACTGCCTGCCCATAAGGCCACCTTGTTCAATAGTGAACTCCTTTACCAATGAAGAAAATTGAGCATCATACTCAGGTCGTCTGTCTTTCAGTCGCTTTAGGAAATCCATATCAGTTCAAGGCTTTTATCTGGGTGGTCAGGGCATTCCTGTTGGTGCGGTCAGCATCGGCAATGGAAGGCGTTATCACATAAATCTTCCCACGCTTGATGTCGGTGCTGTCCAACAGCTCTCTGCGCAGCGTTTCGTTCTTGTAGAACTCCTTGCTCATGATGATGCTTTGACGGTACACGCGGCTTACGGTCTTACAGAAGCCGATGGTATAATCCTCTCCGAATACCGACATGGGAGCATCAGTGATCAGCGTGTACAGGTCGGTATCGCGTGAGCCTTGGCGTGCTGAAATGATGGCCATGATGGTGGCCAACTTTATCAGGATGATGTTGCCCGTGTTCAGCTGCCCCAAAGGGTTGCCGTTCTCATCCGTAAGGCGGGGCGTGTAGTTCCCCTTGGTGGATTCCACCAAACGGATGATGCCACGCACCCCTTGGTTGCCCTGCATCATTTCGCGGTAGTGGCGGTTGGCCTCATCTTCCAACTGCTTCACAAGGCGTTGGAACACCCTGTCGCGTGTGGATTTCGCCACAATGGCGAATTCCTCCAACACGCGCTTCTTCTCCTCCAGATAGGCGGGAAGTTCGCCTGACACGAGGCCGCTCAGTTCCTTATCAATCCCTTTTATCTGCTCTTTCAGTTGCTCAATGGTTCGCTCTGTGCGCACCAACTCATCGCGGAACCGCTTGGCAAGGTCTTGTTTGGAAGAAAGCTCGTTGACGATATTCTTGGCCTGTATCGGGTCAAGTGAGGTGCCCGCCTTCATGGAATTCATATCCTCCGTTATCCGGATCAATTCTTCCGCATAGGCTTTTCTACGTTTCTCCAATCGCTTCATGGATTGGAAGGTGCTCTTGATGTCGCCATCAACATTGTTGATGTCACGCTCCAAGCCGAGGCCATTCTGCATCAACCGCTTGAAATCATTGCTGAAATCATGTTTGGATAGCGATTCCTCTTCTAATTCTTTCACATTGGCTTTGCTGCGGTCAAGCAGAGACTTGATGCTGTTCCAAGCATCCGAGTCTTTTTTGGCCTCACGGTCGCAGATCAGGCAATGCTCCTGTTCCAGCATCTGTTCCACATACATGGGTTCAGGCACATTGATGGGCAATCGTGTCTGAATCTCCTGGATCATTTGATTCTCCGCTTTCAATCTGGCCTGAACTTCGGCAACGCGCTCCAATCGAGTCCGCTCATACGTGCTGTATTTTGCATTGTATTCATGCAAAAGATGCCCCGTGCCCTTGAGTACCCAATTACGGCTGAACATCTTCTTGTGCAGATCGATGCGCTCGCGCTTCTCGTCCTCACTTATTTCATCCAACGAACGCTCTGCTTGGCGTTGTTTCGCATCAAGGTCGCGCATTCGGGACGCATCCTCAAACTGACCCATGAGGCGTTGCGTGGCCTCATCGGCCGCACCCAAGTTATCCTTCTTGTTCAACTCTTCTTTTTCAAGTAGCTCCAACCGCTCAGTAAGCGTGTTGCGCTTCACTTCCAATTCATCACTCCTGCCTTTGTCCTTGCTCTGTGCCCGGGCTTTGCGTTGGTATTCGTCAAGGGCAGATTTCTCCAACGATTCTGCCAATGCCCGCACTTGGTCATAGCGCGTGATGTTCGATAGCACATTGATAGCTTGAGTCAGCGAACTGCTCTGACTGAAATCAATGATGGATTCCACCTGCTCGCCCTGAAACCACATATAGGGACGGATGTTATCCGGCAGAATGTTCCTTTTCAAATCTTCAACATCTGAAGGGTTGGTAATCTCCTTGCCTTGCTTGGACCCAAACTCCTTATACACAACAGTTTCTTCACTTTCCTTATCAGCTGTTGCTATACCATCCCTTTTTACGGCCGTAAGTCTACGCTCAATCACATAGATATGGTCTTCGTCTTTCTTAAATGTGACCCTTACTACCGCCCTCACCAATCCATTCTCTGCCTCATGTATGGCCTTGTCAGAAATGATGTCCTTGCCAAAATGTCGGGTCGGCATCCACTTTTTCTGCCCAGTATCAAAACACTGGTCGAACATCGCCCAGTAAAAGGCATCGTACAATTTTGACTTGCCATGATTGTTATCACCGATGATGACATTCATGCCTTCGGTGAAATCGAAGCGGTTCTCACCGCTGTAGCACATGAAGTTGTGCAGTTCTATGCTCTCAATAATCATGACTATGGATTAAGGAAAGAGTTGACCTTTCTGGCCGTTACACCTTCAGATTCTTTGCTCATAACTCCGTCTATTGCCATGCGGAGCACCTCTATCAGATTGTTCTTCCTCGGGTCGGTCCATTTGAATTTTTGAGCCTCGCCCTCTTTCACATAACCCCTTTCAATAAATAGCTCATCCTCCAGAAAGGATTGTAATATCTGCTCCTTGTTCATGATGCTTGCAGTTCTTGGTGAATGGTATAGATGTTCAGGTCATAGTGTGCACAGACCTCAGCAAATAAATCTTCGGTCTCAAAAGGGTTGTTGGAAAGCGATGCAAAGTACATGACCCTCTCCAATTCCTTGCGCACCAATGTTCTTTCCAAAGAATAGGTCTCCGAATCAGGTCCAGAGGCCGATAAGTCAGGAACTACGATAAGGTCGTGTATCACAGCCTTGAACTTGTCGGGATGCTTTCTGAGTATCCTACCCCTCCGTTGTATGAACTGCCTTGGGTTTCCTGTGCTTGAACAGAATATCGCGTGCTCCGCACGCGGTATGTCCACGCCCTCATCCAAGCATTTCATTGAAGCAATGACCTGTATTTTGCCATCACGGAACTGATTCAAAACTTGGTCGCGGTCGGGCATGCCGCTCACGAACTGGTTAACCAAGATGGAAGGGTCAATGCTACCCACCTCTCGGGTGTATTGATGGATGAGGCGGATCTCCTCTGTTTCTGCCTCATCACTGTCATCATCCTGTGCGTTCTCCTTCGTCAATCCTTCGGGCACATAGATGAAGGTGTATAGCAGGTTCCCCTCTTTCTTAAATCGCTCTTCCAAGATGCTTCTTGTAAGTCCCAACTTGTTGGCGGCCTTATGAATGATGCGCTTGCGCTTCATCAACAGCATCTGCGCCAAGTCTTCATCGGTAAATCCACCTGATTTCGCGCTGTACAGCCGAGACAACTTCTTGGAAATGACTGCATACTCATCCAACTCATCAGCAGTGAGCTGCACGATATGCGGGTGATAGTCGTAGTTGCACAGGATGCCCTCGGTGATGGCGCGCTCCATGGTGAACGCGTACGTGTAAGGTTCTTTGTCGTTGAAGTACGCTTCCATGGTGGCACTTCCCTCAGGGTCGTAAATGCGCTTGGGCGTGGCCGAAAGCGCAATCCGTTTTTCCACTTTTAGACTCTCCAACCTATTGAGTACAGAACGCGAACCTATGTTGTGTGCTTCATCTGCTATGAATACCGTATCAGACGGCAACTGCGCCATGTACTTGTTGAAGCGGTCGCGGATGAAGGAGGCGTAAGTACTTATGATGATGAATGACGTAGGCACTCGCTTAGCAGTTGAGAGCGTTGTCGCAAGGTCGCGCTCCCAATCTACCTTGCTTGATACTTTGATGACCTCTTGGAAGTTGAAGCTCTTGGCTTCTTCTTCCCATTGGTTCACCAACGTGATGGTGGGCACCAAGATGATGGCATGGTAAACACCATCAGGGTCTTTTTGGCATTCGTTCAAAAGGCAGTTGAGCGAGGTGATGGTTTTGCCCGTTCCTGTTGCCATCGCAAACACGCCTTTGAAACCATTATTCACCCAATTCTGATAGGCTTCTTTTTGATAGTCTCTTGGTCCGCTCGAATAGGGAAAACGAGGCTTTGATACCAACTCATCCAATTGCTCTTCTGTTTTCCTGAGCAGCTTGGACAATCGTTGATTCTTGTTTAACCCTTGCCGCATTCGAATCAATTCATGCTCCGTGGTAAGCAACTGTTGAAGTTCCTTGTTGCCGAATTCATCACGGATGGCTTCCTCCACCTCTTTCACGGGGATGTAATCAACCGTATCGTCCTGCTTTGAGAAGAGTAGTTCAAAGTCATTACTTAGGTCGCTGATCTTCTTGCTTGAGCGGCTATTCTCCCAACTCAAATAGGCATCGAGCCTTTCCAAGTTTTCCACCATGCCGTAGGCGGTGAAATTGCACGAACCTGAAAACATCACTTGGTCTTGCCCGTCATCAAAAACTCCTGCCTTGTAATGGGCGATACCCATGGTCAACTTCGGTTTGACCAAGACAATTTCAATGCGTTGGTTCTTAATGAGCCATGCCATGCACTCGAAGAAGTGCCTTCCATAATCATTGAGCATGAATCGGATACTGCGTAAATTTTCAAGATCGATCAACCCTTCATTCCCCGGCTCCTCGGCCTTAAGTATTGTCTGCTTGTCTGTCTTCGATAAAATGTTGTTCGCAATGACCCTCATTTTGCCGCCATTGGCCAGAAACTGGGCAAAGCCAATGGACAACACATTGATTGCCGAAAAACTGAAGTAACCAAGTAATAGGTCTAACGACTTCGCGTTGGAAAAAGCTGTCAAATAGAACTCTAACGGTTCATGTTCTGAACTTGAACGATAGGAGCGTGAATATGGCCAGTCGATGTTTTTAAGCATAGCGGTTATCAAAAATACCACTCATTGTCACAAATATGGCATTGCTCCTCCGTAACCTATTTACGCTCATCAAAAATCCTTCTGTTCTGCATCACACATTCAAACCATCAACGATGGGTTCCAAATTCCCTCTCTCTCCAATAGAAACCAGAAAGCTTAGCCCGCCAACCAAAGGTGAGTTAAATCCAAATCCGTATGCGCCCCTCTTCGAAACGAGGGGGTTGGGGGAGGTCTTCGCCTCGCCTTCGCGAGATAAAACCCAACAGATGCTGAAACACGTTCAGCATGACGGGCCCGGTTGATATTGGCTACAAGCCGCTAGGCACAAGCCTGCGGCAATGAAGAATGAGCAATTAACAATTAAGAATTGAGAGGGGTTCGGGACACGGGTCGCAACAGCAACCAACCACCGACTACCAACCACAAGTAAAAAACAACAGATGCTGAAACACGTTCAGCATGACGGGCCCGGTTGTTTATTCTGAACTCATCGCTCGTCTTTCTTCGCTCTTCACTCAACAGGAAACCCAAGTTCAGCGCGGCTAATTCTTCATTGTTCTTTGCCAATTGTTAATTGAACCCGCTCCCGCCCACAGCATCCTGCCGTAATGTACTTTTGCGCCACAATGAAGAACATCCGGAACTTCTGCATCATTGCCCACATCGACCACGGTAAAAGCACCCTGGCCGACCGCCTCTTGCAGACCACCAACACCATCTCCGAACGCGAAATGCAGGCCCAGGTACTCGATGACATGGACCTCGAACGCGAAAAAGGCATCACCATTAAAAGCCACGCCATTCAAATGGA
>Ga0172372_10005340_pt1 | contig 17897 bp, 14 predicted proteins | sample LakKiv5m_2_FD_114544 | JGI IMG/M metagenome (GOLD analysis project Ga0172372, IMG submission 114544) | Freshwater microbial communities from Kabuno Bay, South-Kivu, Congo - kab_092012_9.5m | ecosystem: Environmental > Aquatic > Freshwater > Lake | place: Democratic Republic of the Congo...
CAGCTGACCTGAAGACTGCTCAGCTGACTATAGCAAAAATTATGCCGGAGTCAACTGTCTTTTTGATTTTTCGAGGTGCCCTTCATTGTATGGATCCCAGCTAATCCGATGCAGAAAGGCAAAGCCGTTCCGCACAGAAACGCTGATTTTGGCGCCAAACTCAACCGCAGCTATTGCCTTGCCACGAACGATAGGCCGAACCTGTCGCTGAACCAGGTTGACGATGCGGTCGGGGATGCTGCGCGTCTTGGCGTAGAGCAGGATGGTTTTGTTGGCGGTGCAACTCGCTGATCACCAGCAGTTTGTGCCACCAATGAGTCTTCAGGCTGGAAAGCGCTGCGCCAGAGGCGATCAGGGCATCAATGGCTTCAAGATTTCTCTGCAGGTAGTCTAGCTGGCGACGTATTGCGGCTTTTATCTTGCGGCGGCTTGGTTTCTTCTGTTTGGCGACATTGAGGAAAACAGCACGTGCCATTCCTCGATCGTAGTGGGGCTTGTGCTTGCGAAAGTCTGAGTACTGATCACATAGATCATCGATGATTCGTTCGGTCGACTCTCTCGCCTCATTCAGCAGCTTCAGATCAGTCGGATAGGTGATGTCGGCTGGCGTGCAGGATGCATCGATGGTAAGGGTTCCCCAGGGTTTGCCCTCTGGCCAATCGGCGGGCTTCACGAATTCGTCTAAGGGGATCTGCTGGCCAGGAACAGCACCTGGATCATCAGAACCATCGTCATCAGAGTGAGTCGACACAGCCTCAATCACCATGGCCTTGCCGCGTTCGACAATCAGTTCGTTGATTCGCTTGAGATCCTCCTCCGAAAATCGCTACTCTTCGAGAAGGCTGCGCCTAGCGAAAATCAACCATCATCGATGGGTCGAATGGTACCTTGCTTGAATTGCCGGCAAAGCCAAGGAAAAACTGCATGTACACATTCTCTCGGATCTGCTCAACGGTCTCTTCATCACTCAAGCCAAGCCGCTGCTTGATGAACAGTGCGCCAAACGCCAGCCTCGCAGGCTTCGCAGGAGCGCCAGTGGTGGGACTGAACTGAGGGGCATAGGTTGCTTCCAGCTCTTCCCATGGCATCAGGGTGGAGAAGAGCACCCAGTGTTTTTCCGGATCCAATGTGCCGTCGAAAGGCACATTGAACTCCTCGATTGAGATCTACCCGTGATGGTACTTCCGGTACATCTGCAGCTTGCAGCAGTTGTAGCAATCGTGGATTGCCGTGATCAAGGCCGGTTTGGCGACTCTCGATCGCTAAAACAAGCTGTGCTGCAATCAATCTGGCTTTTTCAGGAGTCCCGAGGTAGCCATCGAACAAGCCCGCTGGCCAGATCGATTCCGCTGTCCCCGCTGCGGAGAGAGGAGCCATGGCCTCGGGTATGGACTCCGTTGGCTGCGACTGCGATCGAACCACCGCCGCTGGGCCTGGCGCACTCAGGCCGGCTGCAGCTGCTGACGGGCGGCCAGGGCTGCCGTGGGTGGATCCGGCGGCAGGGCATCGAGCTGCTGCTGGATTTCGCGGGTGACGATCCCTCGGTACTCCTGGAAGTGCTCATTGTGCGCCAGGGTCACCAGGAATTGCTCCAGGTTGGCCGGATTGCAGCGGGCGATCCGCACCAGTGAACGCCAGAAACGCAGGCGGGTGTTGCGCTTGATCCCCTGCCGCCAGACCACCGTCGCCAGGGCGCGAATATCGCTGATCGCCGGCAGAGCCGGCTTGTCGGAGTTCTGCGGCTGGAAGAATGCCTTCCAGCGTGGCGCCCCGACCTTGGTGTAGTAGTGCGTCACCCGATCGATATAAGCGTTTGGCTCATACAAGCGGCAGAATGCATCAACATATTCGTTGGCAATATCCCGGATCGGTCGGGTGGGAATGAAGTTGAGAAGATTGGTCTGATTTACCCCCTTGGCATCCGCTTTTTCTTCGATCAAGCGATTCTCTTTCGCCAGGCGGTGCCAGAGGCCGGTATTGGGCAGGGCCTGCAGCATGCCCATCATCGCGGCAGGGATGCCCGTGCGGCTGACAAAGCGCACGATTCGATCGCCGGCCCCTGCCTGCTCACCATCAAAGCCGATGATGAAGCCCGCCATGACTCGAATGCCGTAGCCGCTGATCCGATCGACCGATTCCTCCAGCGAACTGCGCGTATTCTGATGCTTTCCAGCTACAGATAGACTGGCCTCATCAGGGGTTTCGATGCCGAGGAAAACCGCCTCGAAACGGGCTTCGGCCATCATCTGCATCATCTCCTCATCGGCGGCCAGATCCACGGAGGCTTCGGTGGTGAAGCTGAATGGATAGCCTCGCTCAATCTGCCACTGCCTGATCGCGGGCAGCAGCAGCTTGGCATTGCGTTTGTTGCCAATAAAATTATCATCAACCAGGAAGATCGAGCGACGCCAGCCTAGGTCGTAGATCGCCTGAAGCTCGGCTAGTAATTGTGGCGGTGTCTTGGTGCGGGGCTTGCGCCCATACAGCACAATAATGTCGCAGAATTCGCACTGGAAGGGGCAGCCGCGCGAGAACTGCACCGACATCGAGTCGTAGGCATCAAGCTCAAGCAGGTCAAAACGTGGCACCGGGGTGGCCGTTACATCCGGCTTTTCGCCCTCGGCGCTGAATCGGCCGCAGCGGTCGCCGCGTTCGAGCGCCTCCAGGAACCGGGGCAGGGTGATCTCCCCCTCATCGAGCACCTTGAAATCCGCCAGTTCCAATTCCGGGGCATCGGGCGTCGAGCTCGCAAACGGGCCGCCTACAGCCACGGGCAGACCGTGGGCCTTGGCTGTGGCGATCTGCGCAGCCATATCGACCTTCTGCACAATCATCCCTGAAATCACCACCAGTTCCGCCCAGTTCCATTCCGCCTCGGTCACATCGCGCACGTTGCGATCGACCAGCTTCATTTCCCAGCTCTGGGGCAGCAGTGCCGCCACCGTCAGCAGGCCCAGAGGTGGCAACAGCACCTTGCGATTCACCAGCTCCAGGATTTTTTCGTAGCTCCAGAAGGTGCGCGGAAACTGCGGGTAGACAAAGAGGGTGCGCATGCACTCGGCTCGGCGGGGGACGCGGAAGCTGGAAGCAAAACCGGGGGAGTGGCGCGGCTCCGGCAGCACCGGCACCAGCATGGCAGGTGGCTCAGTGGCTCAGGCCTGCCGGCGCGGCCAAGGCCTGGCGCTGCCCCGGCTCGGCGGCTGCCGCGCTTCTGCCGCGAGCTGCCGCGAACTGCCGGGGGCAGCTGCGGCACCGGCAGCGCCCTCCACCCTGACAAATCCGCCCGCCGCGCTCCAGCCGGGCCAGGGCTCTGCTGTAATGGCCTCCAGTTTCCCTCCAGCAACCATGGCTGTGGCTCTGTATCTGGCCCTCGTCGGCGGCGGCCTCACCGCTGCCTTCCTGGCGGCTGTGGTGCTGCGAGGGGTTCGTCTGATCTGAGCCGCAGGGCGCGGTGGCTGAGCAACTCCCGCACCGCCAGAGCCAGGCTGAGCAGGCCCAGCAGCGCGAACGTGTGCGGCAGCCCGATCCGCTGGCAGAGCACGGCCGCCACAATGCCGCTCAGGCCGCCGCCACCGAGGCAGGCGATCTGACCCAGGGCCGCCATCCGGCCCCGCATCCCCATCGATGCCCCCACCTGCAGGGTCAGGCTGCAACCCGCCAGCAGGCTGGCGGTGCCGGCGCCGATCAGGAAGGTCATCGCCAGGCTCACGCCACGGCCACCCCCGGCCGCCATGCCCAGTTGGGCCAGGGCCGTGATCAGCAGGCTGCCCCCCAGCAGCAGCGACGGTCGTCGGCACAGCCAGCTGCTGTTGCGCTGCAGCACCAATCCGCCGGCGATGCTGCCGGCGGCCAGCACACTGGTGAACAGCCCCAGATCGGCCGGGCTGCCGCCCAGGATCCAGCGGGCGATCAGGGCTGCGAGGCCGGGGTGGAAGAAGCCCACCAGGCTGGCCAGCGCTGAAAATCGCAGCACATGTTGCAGGCTGGGACCAGCTTCACGCCAGGCGGCTGCCAGCGAAGCGGAGCGCCCCGGACCGCTGCGTTGTTCGAGCTGCCGCTGCGGCTGCAGCACCCACAGCACACTGGCGATCGGCAACAGGTAACTGGCGCTGTCGATCACCAGGGCTCCGCTGGGACCCTGCCAGGCCACCAGCAGCCCCCCCAGCGGTGGCCCCACCAGCTTGCCCACGTTGAACACCACCGAGAAGCTGGCCAGATAGGGGGCCAGCTGGCTGGGTTCCTCGACCAGCAGGGCGCAGTATTTGTTGCGGGCGGTGAGCTCATAGCTGCTGGCTACCCCCACCAGCAGGGTGCTCAGCAGCAGGCCGGTACCGATCAGGCCCGGCTGCCCCTGCAGCAGCGGAATCGTCAGGGCACCGATCAGGCTGGCGCCGAACAGGCCCCATTGGGCGCGAATCAGTACCGCCTCGCAGCCGCATCGGTCGGTCAGCACCCCGGCCGGGGCACTGAACAGCAGCGACGGCATGGCCAGGGCCGCGAAGTGAAGCGCCAGCAACAGAGGATTGCCGCTCGCCTGCAGCAGCAGCCAACCCTTGGCGGTGAGGCCGGCGAAGGATCCGGCGGTGCTCAGCCCCGATACGAGCAGGAACAGGCTGCGCTGATGAGTTCGCATCCAGGAGAGGCGAACGAGGCAGCTCAAGCGACCACCACGCGAGGCGCACGCAGCTGGTCCACGATCGCGGCGGCACCCACCACCTCGCCGCGCAGGTCATAGGTGTCGGACGCCGTGATCCGCACCGGCACCAGGGTGCCTGGCGCAGCGCAGAGCCCTCCAGCGCCGGGCATCACCCGCACCTCTCCATCCACATCGGGCGCGAAGCGGCCGCAGCGGCCGATCATTTCACCACTGTCGGGGTTTTCCTGCTCGATCAGCACATCGACGATCCGGCCCACCAGGGCCGCATTGCGGGCGGCGGCGATCGGTTGCTGCAGGGCCATCAGTCGATTGCGGCGTTCGACCGCCAGCTCGGCCGGCACCGGGTTCGGCAGGCCGGCGGCCGGGGTGCCCTCCTCGGGTGAGAAGCAGAAGACGCCGACATGATCAAAGCGCTGCTCGGCAACGAAGTCGAGCAGATGCTGGAAGTGCTCCTCGGTTTCCCCGGGGTAGCCCACGATGAAGGTGGTCCGCAGCACCGCCTCCGGCAGTTGTGTGCGGATGCGACGCAACAGGGCACCGGTCACCTCCGCCTGCCAGGGTCGGTTCATCGCCCGCAGCAGCTGCGGGTGGCTGTGCTGCAGCGGCAGGTCGAGATAGGGAAGCACAGTGGCAACTTCGCGGAAAGCCGTGAGCACCTCCTCGCTCAGTCCGGTGGGATAGGCGTAATGCACACGGATCCAGGGGATCTCCACTTGCCCGAGGGCGCGCAGCAGCTGGGCCAGGCGTGGTTCACCATAAAGATCCAGGCCATAGTTGGTGGTGATCTGGCTGATCAGGATCAGTTCCTTCACCCCCTGTTCCGCCAGCTGCTGCGCCTCGGCCACGATCGATTCGATCGAACGCGAACGCTGGTCGCCCCGCAGCCGCGGGATGATGCAGAAGGCACAGCGATAGTCGCAGCCCTCCGCCACCTTGAGGTAGGCCACCGCCTCGGAGGTGGTGCGATACCGAGGCAGGTGCTCATCGGCCACGAATGTGGGTGTGGCGCTGACCCGATTCACCCGTTCCCCCGCCTCCACCCGACGCAGCACCTCGACGATGTGCTGGTAATCGCCGGTGCCGACCACAGCCTTCGCCTCCGGCAGCGAATCGAGCAGCTCCTGCTGGAACTGCTGGGCAAGGCAGCCGGCGATGATCAGCTCCTTGCCCTGCTCCGCCAGCTCCACCAGCGTGCGCACCGACTCCTCGCGGGCATCCTGGATGAAGCTGCAGGTGTTGACCACCACCACCGCGGCTTCGCTCTCATCAGCGCTGACGGCATAGCCGGCCTCGGCCAGCAGACCGAGCATGTGCTCGGTGTCGACCCGGTTCTTCTCGCAACCGAGATGGGCGAAGGCAACGGTGGGCGATCCCATGGGGCGGCTGCCACGGCAACGGTTCACCCTACGCAAGGCGCGGCGGGCTGCAGGGGAGGCTGCGAGAATCAAACCACTGTCTCCGCCTCTCGTGACCTCCACCCGCCTGGCCGATCGCCTCAGCAGCCGGCGTCGCAGCGAGCCCAGCCGCCGCTGGCTGCGGATCGTGATGGCCGTTCTGGCCAGCATCGGCGCTGTCGATACCGGCCTGATCACGCTCAAGCGCTGGGGGTTGCTCGGCCCGCTGCTCTGCCCCGGCGGTGGCGATGGCTGCGACAAGGTGCTCAGCAGCGCCTGGGGTTCCCTGTTCGGTCAGCCGCTGTCGCTGTTCGGTTTCCTGGCCTATGCCTGGGTGCTGCTCCTGTCGGTGCTGCTGCTGGTGCTGCGCGCCGATGGCCGCGGACCGTTGTTGCAGCGCTGCTGGTGGGGGCTGTTCCTGACCACGCTGGGGATGTCGGTGTTCAGCCTCCTGTTGATGGAGGTGATGGTGTTCCGGATCCAGGCCTTCTGTGCGTTCTGCCTGATGTCGGCCCTGCTCAGCCTGGCGCTGCTGGTGCTCAGCCTGATCGGCAACGACTGGGAGGATCGCGGCCAGCTGGCCTTCAGCGGCGTGATGGTGGGGTTGCTGGTGCTGCTCAGCGGTCTGGCCTGGGCCACGGCGGTGGGCAACCCGGCGGTGGGGGTGGGCCGAGGGGTGCCGACCCCGGTCCGTTCGGCCAGTACACCCGCCACGATCCAGCTGGCCGAGAAGCTCACTGCCAGCGGAGTGAAGATGTACACCGCCTACTGGTGCCCCCATTGCCACGAACAGAAGGAACTGTTCGGCAAGGAGGCCACCGCCAGGCTCACGATCATCGAGTGCGCCCCGGATGGTCTGCGCAGCCAGGCCGCCCTCTGTGCCAGCAAGAAGATCGAGGGCTATCCGAGCTGGGAGATCGCCGGGCGGATTGAATCCGGCGTCAAACCACTGCTCTGGTTGGCCGACAAGGTGGGCTTCAAGGGGCTCTGAGCCCGCTGCCATCGCTCTGCACCGGGGTGGTGGCCAGACCGCAACCCCTACATTGCAGCGTATGCACCCGCCAGAACGGCTGACTGGCCGGGGCATCGCTGCGGAAGTGCCCGCCGCGGCTCTCGTTGCGGAACAGGGCCGCCTCGATCAACAGCTCCGCCAGCAACAGCCGCTGACTCAGATCCTCGAGCTGCAGCAACCGGGGGGTGAGTCGCTCCGGCAGCAGCAGTTGTTCACCGGGCTCCAGATCGCCGGCCGCCCGCAGCAGTGGGTTGCGCTCCAGCTCGGTCCGTTGCTGCTGCACCCGTGCCAGGGCCGGGCGAAGGGCGGCAGCTGAGCGTTCCACCCCGGCCACCTGCCAGCACAGTTGTCTCAGCTCGTTGATCGCCTGGCGGCGATCCGGCAGGGCGGTCTCGCTGCCCGCCTCCCAGGGGTGCTCACGCTCCGGTCCGGGGCTGGGATCGGGCGGGACGGCCAGCGCCAGGTCATGCAGTTGGCGCGCGAACACCAGGCATTCCATCAGGGAGTTGCTGGCCAGCCGGTTGGCACCATGCACCCCGGTGCAGGCCACCTCACCGACGGCATAGAGGCCCGGCAGGCTGGTGGCCGCCTGCAGGTCGGTGGCGACTCCCCCCATCCAGTAGTGGGCGGCGGGCGCCACCGGGATGGGGGTCTGGGTGGGCTCCAGCCCGAGTTCACGGCAGCGCCCCAGGATCGTGGGGAACTGACGCTCCAGCCGGGAGCGGCCCACCGGCTGCAGATCGAGCCAGAGGTGATCCACTCCCTGCGCCTGCATGCAGCGGGCCAGGGCTCGGCTCACCTGATCCCGGGGGGCCAGATCCCCCCCCGGCAGATCCGCCACCGGGCTGGCGCCATGTCGATCGCGCAGCCGGGCGCCTTCGCCGCGCACCGCTTCTGAGATCAGGAAGTGAGGAGCGCCCGGCAGCATCAGGGCGGTGGGATGGAACTGCACGAATTCGAGATCGCGCACCTGGGCGCCTGCGCGCCAGGCCATCGCCACACCGTCGCCACTGGCCTGGCTGGGGTTGGTGGTGTGGGCGAACAGGTGTCCACCGCCGCCGCTGGCCAATACCACCGCGGCTGCCCGCAGCCAGCGCAGCCGCGAGCCCTCGAGCACCTGCAGGCCGACGCAGCGGCCCGCCTCCACCCACAGCTGCAGGGCCGGCATGCCCTTGCGTTGCACCAGGCCCGGCCGCAGCAGCACCTCCCGTTCCAGCACATCGACCAGCGCGCCACCGGTACGGTCCTGGGCGTGCAGGACCCGGCGATGGCTGTGGGCGGCCTCCAGGGTGGTGCTGAGTCCGTCGCCGCTGCGATCGAAGTCCATCCCGAGTTGCAGCAGCCGTTCCACGCAGCTGGGGGCCTGCCGGACCAACAGTTCCACCGCGGCGCGATCGCAGAGGCCGGCACCGGCCCGCAGGGTGTCGTCGATGTGGCTGGCGAAGCTGTCGTCGCGGCGGGTGACGGCGGCGATCCCCCCCTGCGCCCAGCGGCTGGCGGAGGGAGGGGCGGTGTTCTTGCTCAACAACAGCACCCGCAGGCCTCGCGGCAGCTCCAGGGCGGCCATCAGCCCGGCGGCGCCACTGCCGATGATCACCACATCCCAGTGCGAGGCGATCGGAGCCTGGGGCTGGGCGGCTGGCGACTGGCACTCGGACCGCGGTGGCGGCGTGGCGGTCGGAGCGACCATGGCCTCGCGGGCGGCAGGGGCCTGGGCAGCGGCGGCGGCGGAGGAGGAGGAGGAGGAGGAGGAGGCAGCGGAGGCGGTGGGAATGGCGCTGCGGCGGCGGCCCCGAGCCTATGGGACGCAGGTGCTGCAGCGCACAAAAACAAGCCGCCGGGGATACCGGCGGCCAGCAGGGGGAAGCGGGCTGGATGGCAGAACGCGGCCCAGCCGAGCGCCGAGCCGTTCAGGACGGGCTCCGGCGGCCTGCAGGACGCAGTTCAGCGACGCAGTTCAGCGCAGTTGGAACACACAACTCAGCGGGGCTGGGGGGAGCCGATCAGGGCTTCGGGTCAGCGCTGAAAAGATCAATGCTGCTTGAAGGTCCCGAACCGGCTGGGTTCAGCCCTGGCAGACGATCCACAGCCCCTGGGAGCTGCGGCAACGAGGCGGGACAGCGGACTGGGCTGACGCCGCAACCGGCATCAGGTTGCGGCGTCAGCCCAGGCCGGCTGGCGCTCAGCGGTACTGGCCGTCGTTGATGCGGTCGAAGCCCTCGTTCAAGGCGATGGCCGGAGGGGTGACGGTGAAATTGTTCTTGTACTTGTCGAACAGCTCGCGCTGATGCTCGGTGAGATCCAGGCTCAACACGTCATCGACACTGGTGTAGGGACCACCCAGCACGATCTTGCCGGCCAGGGTTGGATACATGCCGGGAAATTGCTGAAACCGTCGGACCGAGCAGTTGTTGAGATCGATCTTGCCGGCGCTCTCGGCGATCTTGTCGTCGGCCAGGTTGCGGCGATCATCGGCGAGGGCGGGGGCCGGGAGCAGCAGGCTCACCAGCAGACCGGCCATCACCACACCACTCAGCAGCCAGGCGAGCAACCGCTTCATCACTTCACTCCAGGGGGAGGGGGAACAGGGGGCAGGGCCGCAAGAGCTGGCCTGCTTCGGCAGGCGGCAGGATCGGAGGATCCTGTCGCCGCGGAATCGCACTCAACGTTACAGAACCGGCTCCAGAGCACCGCCATCGCCTCTGCGGCTTTTGCAGATCTTCAGAACCGCGACCCGGAGCCATCGGTGGCGACCGGGTTGCGACCGGGTTGCGATCCAGGTGGTCCGGCCCGGCCTGCGAGGCGCGCTCGGTGCTGGCGCTGGCGCAGTGGCCCGTTTTCAGGCTGCCGCCGTCACACGCTGCCGCCGCTGCGTTGGAGCCCTGCGTTGGGCGGTCGAGGCCCCGGTGCGGCAGGCGGACGATCTGCGCTCAGAGCAGACCGCTCAGATGGGGCGCAAACAGCGCTGCCGCCAGAAAGATCCCATCCACAGCCAGGGTGGTGGCCAGGGTGGCGGCGGCGATGCGGCCGGCCAGGCCGAGGTCGCGCAGGCGGGCGCACAACAGCAGCAGCCCGGTGGCGATGCTGCCCACAAGCAGCAGCGAAACGGGCTGGATCACGGTCAGGCCGGCCTGGTGCAACAGCGGTGCCGCCTGGGCCAAGGGTGCCCGGAGCACCTGCGGCCAGAGCTCGATCACACCGCTGAAGGCCATGGCGGCGTCGGTGGCCGCCGTGCCCAGCAGCGAGGCGAGGTAGAAGCTGCCGGCCAGCCGCCAGCGTCCTCCCAGGCCGGCTGCGGCCAGGGGCAGGGCAAAGCCCTCCACCGGCAGATGCCAGAGCGGATGAAGCCGACCCCAGCCCCAGAACAGGCTTCCCCCCAGCCAGCAGCCGCTGAAGCCCACCAGCAGCGCCCCCAGCCGGGACAGGCGCGGCTGCGGCTGCCGTTCCAGATGCAGCCCCAGGCTCAGCAGCACGGCGGTGAACAGGGTGGCCGCCATCGGCGCCTGACGCACCCAGGGGGCTTGCAGGAACACCGGCAGGAGCACCAACGCCGCAGCCGCGACCGTGAGCAGGCGTTCCTCCCTGGCGGAATCGGCCGCGGCGGAATCGGCCGCAACGGTGCTGCCGGCCCCGGGCCGAGCTGGGATCGCGGTGGCGACGCCGGCTGCCGTGGGAGCGAGCGGATCGATGGCCGCGGGTGGGCTGAAGGCCCTGGCTTGGGAGAGAAGGCCGGAGGGAGCCGCAACCACGCCAGAGGTACAAGGGAAGGCAACCCTAGAGACCACACGGCTGGTTCCGGGAGAGAGTCAGGCGCCGTAGGGTCGGCGGGTCTGAATCACCGCCGCTGGCATGTCGTCCCCCGTTGCCGGAGCTGAGCTGTCCCTGGCGGAGTCCTGCTGGCATGCCCTGGTGCTGGGGGTGGTCCAGGGGCTCACCGAGTTCCTGCCGATCAGCAGCACGGCCCATCTCAAGGTGGTTCCGGTGCTGCTGGGCTGGGGAGATCCTGGCGTCGCCTACACCGCCGTGATCCAGCTGGGCAGCATCGTCGCCGTGATCGCCTACTTCCGCGCCGACATCACCACGGTGCTCAACGCCATGGGCAGCGCCTGGCATCGCGACAGCTGGGCTGACCCCCAGGCCCGGCTGGGCGTGGCGATCGCGCTGGGGACGCTGCCGATTCTGCTCGGTGGCCTGGCCATCAAGACCCTCCTGCCCGACTACGACCATTCGGTTCTGCGCAGCCTCACCTCGATCGCCATCGTCTCGATCGTGATGGCCCTGCTGCTGGCCCTGGCGGAACTGGTGGGGGACCGGCGGCGTCAGCTCGATTCGGTCCGGCCCGTGGATGGCCTGTTGGTGGGCCTGGCCCAGGCCCTGGCCCTGGTGCCGGGGGTGTCCCGTTCCGGCAGCACCCTGACCGCTTCGCTGCTGGATGGCTGGCAGCGCGCGGCGGCGGCTCGTTTTTCGTTCCTGCTCGGCATCCCTGCCATCACCCTGGCGGGTCTGGTGGAGATGAAGTCGGCGCTGGGATCCCCCACCAATGGCGGTGTGATCCCGACGCTGGTGGGGGTGGCGACCGCAGCGCTGGTGTCCTGGCTGGCGATCGCCTGGTTGCTGCGGTTCCTGCGCAACCACAGCGCCTGGGTGTTCGTGGCCTACCGGCTGCTGTTCGGCCTGGTGCTGCTGATCGGCTTCCGGCATCTCGACGCCATCGCCCCCTGACGTGCGCCCGCAGGACAGACTGGAGGCCGCGAGCGCCCGGAACGTCTGTGTGGAAGGAGCCCCCGGCCGGCATCCCCCTGATCGAGGCCGAAGCCGCTGGCCGTGCGGCGAGCCTGCCTCAGCCGGCCCAGGTGGTGAGCGTCGAGCCCGGTTCGATCGCCGAGGAGCTGGGGTTCCAACCCGGGGATCGGCTGCTCAGCATCAATGGCATCCGCCCGCGTGATCTGATCGATTTCCAGTTCCTGCAAGGGGAAGAGGAGCTGGTGCTGGAGGTGGAGGACCCCTCCGGCAGCCTGCATCGCATCGAGCTGGAGAAGGAGGCGGATGAGGGCCTGGGCCTGGCGTTCAGCGAGGCCCTGTTCGATGGTCTGCGGCAGTGCAACAACCACTGCCCTTTCTGCTTCATCGATCAGCAGCCGCCCGGACATCGCAGCAGCCTCTATCTCAAGGATGACGATTTCCGGCTCAGCTTCCTGTACGGCTCCTATCTGACCCTCACCAACCTGACCGCTGCCGACTGGCAGCGGATCGAGGAGCAGCGCCTGTCCCCTCTGTATGTGTCGGTGCATGCCACCGATCCGGAGCTGCGATCCCGCCTGCTGGTCAATCCGCGGGCGGCGCTGCTGCCCGGGCAGTTGCGCTGGTTTGCCGAGCGACGTCTCCAGATCCATGCCCAGGTGGTGGTCTGCCCCGGCCTCAACGACGGCGAGGCGCTGCGGCGCACTCTGCAGGAACTGGCCGCCTTCGCCGGCGGCGACTGGCCGGCGGTGCTGTCGGCCGCGGTGGTGCCGGTGGGGCTCACCCGGTTCCGGCCCGCCGCGGATGCGCTGCGGCCTGTGGATCCCGCCGTTGCCCGCCGGGTGATCGCCCTGGTGGAGCCGCTGCAACGGCAGTTCCAGCGGCAGATCGGCAGCCGCTTCGCCTGGTTGTCGGATGAGTGGTATCTGATCGCCGGCCTGCCGCTGCCACCCCGCCCGAGCTACGAGGATCTGCCCCAGCGGGAGAACGGGGTGGGCAGCATCCGCTCCTTTCTGGAGGATCTCGAACGCGCCAGTCGGGCATTGCCCCGGGCGATCGAACGGCCCCGACGCAGCAGCTGGGTGGTGGGTCGCCTGGTGGCGCAGGCCCTGGAGCCGGTGGTGGCGCGGATCAATCAGGTGCAGGGCGTCAGCCTGCTGCTGTATGGGCTGCCCAGTCCCTACTGGGGGCAGGATCAGGTGGTGACTGGCCTGCTCACCGGTTCCGACCTGGTTCAGGGCCTGGCTGGCTGTGATCTGGGCGACCGTCTGCTGCTGCCGCGCGTCCTGTTGCGGCAGGGTGAGGACGTATTTCTTGATGACAGCACCCTGGAGGAACTGCGCCGAACCCTGCCGGTGCCGATTCACCCGCTTGGGGGGGCAGACGATCTGGTGGCCTGGTGTATCGGCAGCCGCGATGAGGCTGACTAAGCTCTGGGCCGATTCAATGCTGTTCCTGTGAGCCGTCACCATCTCCTGCTTGCGGCACTGATGGTGTCTCCAGTGGCCGGTCTGGGCCTTCCCGACCAGGTCCACGCCCAGGCAGTGCTGCCAGGAGCCACCCCCGCCGCCGCCAGCGCCGGCCAGCCCGCTGCCACAGCTGCCACAGCCGCCCAGACATCTGCCGCCCCGCGCTCGTCAGCTCATGCCGTCCCAGCCGGGCCTGCCGGGCGGCCCCCGCTCGCCTCGCCAGCTCGGCCTGCCGCCCCGGCGAGTCAGCCTGCCGCCGACGCAGCCACACCGGTGGCGCCGGCGGCCCCGCGGCCAGCGGCCAGCGCCGGCCCCGCCGCCGGCGGCACCACCAGTCAGGATTCCCGCACCAGGACGCTGCCGCTGGCGCCGGCGATCCACGGCGCCAGGCCTCGATCCAACCCCACCGTGCTGGCCCCGGCCGCCAGCTCACTTCCCCCCGAGCTGAAGGGGCTGACCGCCCCGGCCAACCTGGCCCTGCCTGATCGCCCCTCTCAGGTGCGCATCCGTGAGCTGCGGCCCCTCGGTATCGCCGAGGTGGAGACCCTGGCGGAGGTCAACAACCCCAACCTGCGCGCCCTGGCCGTTCAGGTCGACCAGGCGCAATCGGCTCTGCGGGCCGAGATCGCCCTCTGGTACCCGCAGATCAGCTTCAATGCCAATGCCCTGCCCAGCTACTCCGCTGGCGAGCAGACCAGCTCCAGCAACCGCACCGTCACCAGCATCCTGCGGATGCAGACCTCTCTGCAGGCCAGCTGGTCCCTGATCAATCCGGCCCGTTCGCCTCGTATCGCCGCCGCCCGGGATCTGTTTGAGCGGTCCAAGAACCAGTACCTGATCGGTCTGCGCGATCTTCGCCTCCAGGCTTCCAGGATCTATTTCGACCTGCAGGAGTCCGACGAGCAGGTGCGCATCGGTCAGGAGTCGGTGCGCTCTTCCCAGGTCAGCCTGCGCGATGCCCGTGCCCGCTTCCAGGCCGGAGTGGCCACCAAGCTGGAGGTGTTGCAGGCGGAAACCCAGCTGGCCCGGGATCAGCAGTTGCTCACCAATGCGCTGTCGCAGCAGGCCGTGGCCCGCCGCACCCTGGCGGCGCTGCTCAACCTGCCCGAGGACGTCACCCCCACAGCCAAGGATCCGTCGCGGGTGATCGGCACCTGGTTGCCTTCGCTGCAGGAGAGCATCGTGGCGGCCTTCGCTTTCCGTGAAGAGCTGGACCAGGTGCTGTTGGATATCTCCACGTCCAACAGCAGGGCCAATGCAGAGCTGGCCCGCGCTCAGCCCCTGCTCAGCATTGTCAATACCCTGTCGGCTGGGCGCAGCTCAGGGTACGAGTTCGCGCTTCAGCCCGTTTCCAGCGACGGCTGGAGCGTGGAGAACACCATCGGGCTCAATCTGAGCTGGAATCTGTTCTCGGGCGGCCAGGCCCGTGCGCTCTATCGCCAGCAGAAGCAGGCGGCGGAAGAGAGCCGTTACCGCTTTGCAGAGCGCCGCGTGGCCATCCGTCAGGAGGTGGAGGAAAGCTTCTATAACCTGCAGCGCAACAACCGCAACATCCTCACCACGTCTCGCGAAGTGGTGTCGGCTCGTGAATCGCTGCGGCTGGCCCGGTTGCGCTTCCAGGCAGGGGTCACCACGCAGCGGGAAGTCGTCGACACCCAGAGGGATCTCACCCAGGCCGAGGTGCGCTACTCCACCGCAATCGCCGACTACAACCGCAGCCTGGCTGAGTTGCGTCGGCGCACCGGCCTCGACCAGATCGCCTTCTGCGAGCCGCCGCAGCTGCCGACCCAGAAGCCCGAGGCGAGTGGCGGTCCGGTTGTCCCTGTCGAGCCGCAGCCGCTGTTGCCGGCCTGTGCGGCCAGACCCCGTCCGACCGCGCAGGCCACCCCGTCCCGACCCTGAACACTCCGTTGCCCCGTTCCACTCCTGCCGGTCTCAGCCTGTGGAGCAACCTGCGTCTGGGGTTGTTCCAGGCCTGTCTGGGCTGTCTGGCGGTGATCTTTTCCGGTCTGTTCAACCGGATCATGATCACAGAGCTGGGCTTTCCAGGCCTGCTGGTGGGAGCGGTGCTGGCCTTCGAGCAGTTTGTGGCTCCATCCCGGGTGCTGTTCGGGCAGATCTCCGATGCCCACCCGATCGCCGGTCGCCATCGCGTTCCCTACATCGTGTTCGGCGCCACGCTGTTCTCGCTGTTGGCGGTGCTGGCCGTGCCGCTCACATTCCATGTGGCCCGTCTGGTTGAGGCGGAGCAGCAGGCGGCGATCGCCTGGGGCATGGCGGCCCTGTGTGGTCTCTATGCCCTGTATGGCCTGGCCATCTCCCTGGCCAGCACCCCCTATCTGGCCCTGGTGATCGATCGCACCGAGGAGGCCGAGCGGGCGCGGGCGGTGGGCATCATCTGGGCGATGCTCACCGTCGGCATTGTGGTTGGCGCCATCGCCACCAACATCAGCCTCTCCTCCCTCGATGGCGTCCGCGATCCGGCCCTGCTGCAACCGGTGCTGCAGCGGTTCATAGTCCGCGTGGCCGCGGTGGTGTGGATCCTCAGCCTGGTGGCCGTCTGGGGGATGGAGCAGCCCGGCCAGGCCGATGCGGAGCGTCCGCGTGAGGATGGCATCACCATTCCCCAGGCCTGGCGGCTGATCCGCTCCAGTCGTCAGGTGCTGATCTTCTTTGCCTTTCTGGTGCTGTTCACGCTCGGGGTGTTCATCCAGGATCCGGTGCTGGAGAGCTACGGGGGGATGGTGTTCGGCATGGCGATCGGCGCCACGGCCCAGCTGAATGCGTTCTGGGGCAGCGGCACCCTGCTGGGCTTGCTGCTGGCGGGTCTGTGGCTGGTGCCGCGCCTGGGCAAGCTGTTCGCCGCCCGGCTCGGGTGTCAGCTGATTGTGCTGTCGCTGCTGCTGCTGCTGCTCTGTGGCCTGCAACCGCGGGTGGTGGCGTTGAAGCTGGTCCTGCTCGGCTTTGGCGTTGCCGTGGGTGTGGCCACCAACGCCGCGCTCTGCCTGATGCTCGATCTCACCCTGCCGCAGGCTGCGGGAACCTTTGTCGGGGTCTGGGGTCTGGGCCAGGCGTTGTCGCGGGCGCTGGGCAAGCTGCTGGGGGGCGCCTTCTACGATCTGGGTCGTATCTTGCCGTTGGGTGCTGGCCCCTATGGCCCCTTTGCCCTGGTGCTGTCCCTGGAGCTGCTGATGGCTGTCCTGGCCCTGGTATTGCTGGAGCGCGTCAATGTGCGCCAGTTCCGTGAGGACACCCAGAGCGGACTGCGCAGAATGCTTGCCCTGGAGCTGGAGTGATGGATCTGGCCGCTCTGATCGATGGTCGGCTTGAGGCTCTGGTCGACCAGGTGGCGGCGCGTCAGAGGCAGGATTTCGGCCACACCAGCTCGGATCTCAAGCCCGATGGTTCCCTGATCACCGACTGTGATCGCTGGAGTGATGCCACGCTGGTGCAGGGCCTCCAGGAGCTGCACCCCGGTGAGGGGGTGCTGAGCGAGGAGGGCTGCAAGCAACTGCCCGCCAGCGAGGCCTACTGGGTGGTCGATCCCCTCGATGGCACCACCAACTTTGCCGCCGGCATCCCTTACTGGGCGATTTCGATCGCGCGATTCGAGGCGGGGGTGCCGGTGCTGGCGATCCTCGATGTGCCACCCCTGCGGCAGCGCATCATCGCCCTGCGCGGTCGCGGTGCCTGGCGCAACGGCAAGCCGCTGACCCCACCGGCGTTGCTGACGCGCCCATCCGCCTGTGCCTCGTTGTGCAGCCGCTCGATCCGGGTGCTGCAATGCCTGCCGCAGCAGCGCTTTCCGGCCAAGATCCGCCTGTTGGGTGTCGCCAGTCTGAACCTGGTCAGTGTGGCGATGGGCCAGACGGTGGCCGCCTTGGAGGCATCGCCGAAGATCTGGGATCTGGCGGCCGCCTGGCTGGTGCTGCAGGAATTGCACTGTCCGCTGCGCTGGTTGGCCGAAAGCCCCGAGGGATTGGCAAGCGGGCGCGATCTCGGCAGGACCAACTTCCCCGTGCTGGTCGCCGATAGCCCCGAGAAGCTGGCGCTGTTTGCCCCATGGGCTGAGGCACTGCGGGTCAGCGAACAGCGCTGAGGCGCCCGCAGCGGGGTGAGAAGCGCACTCCACTGGCAGGGCGCGTCCGTCCTGCGGATCGCCATGGTTCCTGGGCTGCAGGCTCGCAGGGGCAATGCCAGAGGGGCAATGCCAGGGGCAGATTTTCTCCCGGGCGGAGTCCAGGAGTTGGCTGTCATCGGGCCCGATCCAGAGCCGATCGGATTCTTGCCGGGCCGCCCCGGGCGAATCCGCGGACCTGAGCCTGGATCCGCCCCTCTGCCCGCCGGGGCTGATCCCAGCCGAGCCGGTGCCACTGGCGAGGAGCATCTCGGGCCCAGGCGCTGGCCCGAGATGCCGATCCGGACAGCGGTGCCAGAGCTCTGGCGTGCGTCGCTCGGGTGCGGGATGGTTGCCAGAGGCGGGGGTGTGGGTGTTATGGTGTTGGACTGCGCGGCAGGGGCGAAAGCCCAGGCAGCGCAGGCCCGAAACCAGAGGGGAGGCGCGAGCCCCACCGCTGATGTAGGGTTACGGAGTCGCTGAGAGGCGACGAGCCGCACGGGCCGAA
>Ga0172372_10005342_pt1 | contig 17889 bp, 30 predicted proteins | sample LakKiv5m_2_FD_114544 | JGI IMG/M metagenome (GOLD analysis project Ga0172372, IMG submission 114544) | Freshwater microbial communities from Kabuno Bay, South-Kivu, Congo - kab_092012_9.5m | ecosystem: Environmental > Aquatic > Freshwater > Lake | place: Democratic Republic of the Congo...
TCCGGGTCCACCCATTCCTCGCGGAACTCCACGCCCAGCTCGGTTGCGGCAAAGGCGGTCACGCGGTCGATGTACTCGCCGTAGCCCTTCACGCCCAGGTCTTCGGTGCTCACGCGCACGCGGCGGCGCACCTTCTTGCCCGTCATTGGGTTCTTGACGGTCACGGTCTTGAAGCCCAGGAACTCGGCGCGGAAATGCTCTTTCCACGTCTTCATGTCGAACTTCTGGCCACCGGGCGCGGCCTGGCGGGCAATCGTCATCAGCACGTACCCGTGCAGGTAGCGGCGCTGCTTGTCGGTCTTCACGTCCTCGGCGGTGCGGACTTCGACCACGGTTGCGTGCCCGGCCACGGCCAGCGCCTTGATCTGCTGCCACACGGCGGCGGAAAGCGTCTTGTGCGCTTCAACCGGGTTGGCGCTCAGGTGGAAGGTGGCGGCGGTCATGGCTGCACCTCCTCGAACAACTCCAACTGCGCCAACTCCTGGCGGCTGGCGTGGCGGCGAAACAGCGGGCCGGGCTTGACCAGACCCGTGCGCTTTGCGGCCAGCGGCATCAAACCCGCCTTGCGGCTGCACTTCGGGCCTACGGGGTATTCGCCAATCAGCACGGCGGCTGTCAGCAGGCGGCGATTGCAGAGTACGCAGATCACGCGCGCCCCCGGTACGGCCACGCCACCATCGCAGCGTCGCGCTCGTGCTGGTTACTCCGCCCCGTCCACCCCGTCACCTTGGCGAACTGCTCGGCGTCCAGCTTCGCGCCCTTGTGCTTCGGGCTGATGCCCAGCGCCTCGATGCCGATGCGCCCGCAGGCTTCGCAGATCAGCGAGCAAATGCCGTCCACCTGGCCGACGTTGCGGGCGATCTTGATGCGGGCGGCGGTGTTGGTGCCGCGGCTCCACACGGGCGAAGTCAGGCGCGAGTCCTCGAAGATCACGCGCTCGTATCCGTACTGCGCCAGCACGTCGTAGATCGTCAGCGGGTGGATGGTGCGCAGCTCGACCAGCTTGCCGGCCTTGAAGAAGGCCATGCCGGTGTTAACGCCGGGGTCTATTCCGATCAGGTTCACTTCACGCCCCCTTTGCCCAGGCCACACGCGCAGCCGCCACATCCTCGGCAACCGGCTTGTGCCGCTCGCATGTCTGCTTGGGCGGCAGGAACGTCCAGACCGGCCCCAGCGCGCAGCGCGCCATGCGGTGCTTGGCCATGGGCGGGTTTTCTCTCGGTTTCCAGTGTTCGCACATCAAACATTTCTTCTCCGTGTTCATCGCTTTGCGCGCATCGCGCCTCTTGGTGAATACCTGCATCACTGCTTGCCTGCATCTCTCTCTGAGATGTCTTCCCTATCTGCCTGCCCTTTGGTGGACGGACCTAGCCTTCCTTGGTAGGTCCTTCACTACTGCCCTTCGGAGCCACGTAGACCCGGTAGCCTTTGCGTTCACGGGTGCTGCCTTCGCCGCCCGCCGGGGTGTTTCAGAACTTCCTCACAGTCCCCCGCTCTTCCTGCGCCGCTGCCGTTACTGCTATCCCGACCAGCGCAGTGCCATGGAAATCACGCGCGTATTCGGTTGCTTTGGATCAGCGCCTTGAGCTGCATGGCCAATGGGAAAACTCCGCGGCGCTGGTGTGCGTCGTTGAAGTCCTCGCCAACGACATCGCTCATCCAGTAGGGCCAGCCGATTTCCTTGGCGACGCGCTCACCAGTCAGGCTTGCGTCGTTGTCGGCCAGCACAATCCCGCCAGGAAGTTGCTCTGCGACCTTCTTCATGTTCCCGGCGCTGAACGTCACATGCAGGACGTAAGGCGTCTTGAGGTTTCGCAGTGCCTGCTGCGCGGACAAGGCAGTCGCATAGCCCTCGCAAAGCACATGAATGCCGCGCTGGCCGAAAACGAACTCAGCACCACCTGAACGCTGCCCGTACAGAAACTTCTTCTCGCCATCGGCCTTGATGAGCTGGCAACCAACAAGCTCCTGGCCCCGTCGCATCGGAACAACCATCACGTTGTCCGTGTCACGGTTCCAGACGTTCACCAGTTCTTCTGTGAAGCCCTTTTTCTCTAGGTACGGGTGTGTAGAAAGCTCGCACTCCGACAGCAGCGCGGCGGCCTTTTGTGCTGCCTTGGCGGCAAGCAGCTTGGCCTCCCGGTCGGCTTGTGTGGCAACGGATCTGATGCGCTGGTTTGCCTCTCGGCTAACCCCTTCGTTGCGCCATACGGCAGGCTCTGTCATGGTTGCCCAGTTCTGAGCAAAACCGACATCGCCCATCCACTTGACTGCACCGTTACGGCTGCGCGGTTTGTCTTCGGTAGGAACCCGAACCCACCGGCCAACAGGCGGGTGTTGATGAAGCACCAGGCCACACGCGCGACAAAAATCTAGGAAGTCCATCAAGCGGCACTCCTGGACTTTGCCCATGCGATCTGCCGGCTCTTGATCCAGCGCGCAACCTCGGACGAAACTGGAGCAGGAACGCGCTCAAGGCCGCGCGGCCAGACCGTGAACTTCTCGCGGTACTTATGCGCCACCCATCCATCGCTGTACCCGCGGTCTTGTGCAATGGCCAGCAGTTGGCTGTAAAAGGCCTGCTTGCTGGCTGTGTCCTTGACATTGAATCCTGGGCGAAGCTCCTGCATTTCGCCGGGAGCGGCGATCACCTCATTGCGACGGGCTCGAATAAAGCCACAGCAAGCGCAGGTGTCTGACTTACTCGGCCAGAATGCGCTGCAGCGTGGGCACTTGGCTGCCTCCTTCTCTGCTGGCGTTTTTTCCTTGCGCGGCTTTTCCTTGCCCTCGTCAATCTCGTTGACGCCATTGGCGTACACGTCTTCCCAGTCCTCAAGAAAGCGAAGGTAGTTGCCGGAATGGCACAGCCATACCGCAAACTCTTTTGCTGGATGTGATCGCATCACACGACCCATCTGCTGGACATGCGATGCAAGCGATTTCGAGAACGGGCGAGCGCTGACGCCGATCATCACGTCGGGCACATCGAAGCCCTTGGTCAAGATGTCGGTTGCAATCAGCCCATGGATGGATGTGTCAGGCTTTGAAAAGTCCCGGATGACATCAGCTTTGAACTCGTCGTCGTCCTTGTATGACAGGCTGACAAAGTTGTAGCCAGCCTCTCCGAACTTTTGAGCCAGGTCTGCGGCGTGGGCTACGCCAGACGCAAACACAACGGTCTTGCGCGGCCCGCCAAATATCTCGTGCGTCTTCTTTGCCCACTCCGAGACAACATCGCCAGTGATTTGCATGCCGCGGGACTCGGCATCTTTTGACGACCATTCGCCGGCCACTTTGGCCGCTCCGGTCATGTCAATCTCTTTTGCGATGAACACCCGCAGAGGCGCCAAACGGCCACGGGCCACAAGCTCGCCCGTCGTGATGGCAGACACCACGTTCGTGTATGTCTGCCCAAGCCCTTTTGTGAAGGGTGTAGCCGACAGGCCGACGACTTTGATCTGTGGATTGTTCTTGACGAACTCGATGGTCTGGCGCCGAGTGTTGTGCGCCTCGTCCACCACCAGCAGCTTGAGGTTCGGAAAATTCCCGCGCTTCTCCAGTGTCTGCGCGCTGCAAACCTGGATCAGCTCGTGCGGGCGGTAGCGCCAGTGCCCAGACTGCAGAACGCCATGCCCGATTCCGTACTTGTCCAGCCTCTCGCTCGTCTGATTGCACAGCACGATGCGATCAAGAATCATGGCGGCACGATTGCCCTTCTGCGCAGCGGCCTCCAGCAGCTCCATCGCCATCTCAGTTTTGCCCGCGCCCGTAGGGGCAACAAGCATCTGGGCGCGATGACCTTCGATGAAGCCTTGGCGCAGCTTTCCCAAGATGGCCTCTTGATAATCGAAAAGCTGGAGGTCGCTGTGGCTCATGCTGCGCCACCTTTCTCGGCCTGCTTGCGCCAGTAGTTGATCTGCTTTTGTTTTTCTGCAGACTCGCGCATGTAGGTGTCGCGCGATGCTTTGAGCGCAGAAACCTCTGCCTCAAGAACACGCACACGTTCGCGCAGTTCGTTGATCGTCTGAAACGCGGCGGTTTTCTCTTCCTCGCTTGCGTCCATGGCCTCAACTGCCAGACGGTCGCTCAGTCGCTCGTTTTCTGCGGCCAAGTCGGCAACCGTGTGCTGCAGTTCGGCCAGCTCGTCGGCGTTGGTCGGCGCAGCCTCTGGTGCAGGCGTGATCTCGCGCTTTTTCTGCTCACGTTCTCCAGCGGCCTGCAGTCGGGCCGACACGCGGCGTCCTTCTTCGCTAACCCGCTCACGCCACTGGCCTACCTCGGCCTCAAACTCGGCCTCTGGCACGGCGGCCAGTTTCTGAGCACGGCTGGAAAGGTCGTAGCTGATACCGGCATCGGAGAGTTTTGGTGCAGTTGGTCGGTCCTCGTTTGTGACGAGGGCCGACGAACCATCGTTTCGGCCAGGTGCTGCTCCAGCCAACCGGACGCCAGTCGCCAGCCCGCCCTCGGCTTTCTGCTGCGCCAGCATCTCGCCCAAGCGGCGCTCGGCACGGATGCGAATTTCTGCAGCATCGACCTCAAGCGTCTTGTCCTTGGCCATGCGTCCATAGGCCTGCATCGCTGCTGCTTTGTCCGCCCATGTTTTGACCTCATCGACCGACTTGCATTCAGCCAGTGCGCGGCATGCCGCTTCGTACTTGATGAGTTGGCTCATTTGCCCCCCCGCTTGGTCGTGCGAAGCGCGTTCGGGATGTGGCCCGGCACGCTCTTGGTGATCGTGATGCTGTTGCGCTTGCGAACGGCCACGCGCTGCAGGTAGGCCGCTTCACCCTTCGGACTCAGGATGCCCAGGTCAAGCGGGGTTGTTTCGCTGGTGGTGTGGTTGCGCTTGGCAGTGGTGAACGCGGGGTCTTGGGCGAAGATGCTGGGCAGCACCTTGCGCATGGCCAGCCGTTCCCACGGATTGGGGACGCCTACCACATTCAGGGCATTTCCGTTGTCGCCGCCGGGGCGCACAGTGACGCCATGGACACGCTTCGTCATGGCTCAACCCCCCGCCTTCTTGGCCTTGCTGGAAATCAGCTCGGGCCAGATGCGTTTCCACGTCTTTTGGCAGAGCATCTGGCGGGTGATGGCGCCGCCCAGAACGTCTTCAACGCGACGGGCTTCGGCTGGGTTCATGTCGCGGCGACCAGTCAGGCACTGGTACAGGTACTGCTCATGCACACCAGCCTTAGCAGCGAGTTCTCGGCGCTGCGCCGGGGTGATATTGGTCTCGGTCGGCTGGAATATTGGGTATCCATCGCCGTGCTCAATTTGCTGCAGATCGCTGGTCTTTTCCGAAGCAGCCTCGGCTGCCTCGCATGCATCAAGGAAGTCAACACCAACGAACCACTCGTTCTTGTTGACCTTGAGGGCCTTGCTTGCACAGAACGCAATCAGATCGGACTCGGCGGGGATGACGTGGCCGGCGCAAGCAAAGGTGCGGTGCTCGACAAGTTCGACACCCATGCACGACACGCGATCAGCGTGCGCAGCAATGCGAGACTCGGGGTTGATGGAGCGACCGACCTTGATGTGGCCGTTGCTGAAAAGGCAGACGTAGAGGTGCTGCATTCAGACCTCCGCGCAGGAATCAACGACACGCGGAAGCGAGCCGATAGCGGGGCCGCGCAGCTTGTTGCAGCTACGGCAAACGGGCTCAACATCCAGCGGCTTGGTGTAGTCGCGGTGGTCGTAGTCCATGGCCGGACCTCCGCAGTCAGCGCACTCCAGCGTGCGAGGGCTACAAAGTTCACCGCGCTTGATGGCCTCAAAAACCAGCTTGTGCGCAGTGACTGCCACAGGATTCTTTTGGCGCGCGATGGCGCACGAGAAGCAATACTTCGCGTGGTAGTGGCGGATGGAGATGTCCGCTCCGCATTGAAGGCAGTGACGAGACATTCAGGCCTCCACCGTCTTTGCGTAGTCCGGCATTGGTCGGCCTTGCGGATGGGGCCATTTGCGATCCTTGACCCGCTGCCAAGTGATGTCAGGCCGCAGCTCTTCGCAGGTGACAGAACCATTCTTTGCCCGCTCGATGAGGGGGCAATACTTCTCGGGGATCGTCTTCCAGCCATGAACCGTGGGGGGTTTGAGCTGGCAGATGCGGGCGATCTCCGTAGGCCCGCCGATGTCGTTTACGGTCTTCATGCACACCATTCTAAGGTGTGCCTTATGTTTTGTGAAGGCCCTCCTAAGACTTTATTGTCTAGGATTGCGGCATGACGACGTTAAAAGAGCGCTTTGCCATGTTGGCCGGCTTGCATCCTGAGATTTCTCAGGCGGATGTAGCGCGGGCTGCTGGCGTAAAGCCGCCTTCTGCAAACGGCTGGTTTTCTGGCGCATCCAAGTCAATGAAGGCTGCGCCAGCAACGGCTGTGGCTGCGCTGTATGGGGTTGATGCCCATTGGCTGGCCACTGGCGAGGGGGCAATGCGCCCCGCTAACACATCCACTGTTCTAAAAGTCAGCGGCCCAGCAGCCGACCGCGTGGAGGCCATGGCCAGCATGGGCGCCGTACCGCTGATTTCATGGGTGCAGGCTGGGTGCTGGGCTGACGTAGCCGACCCGTTCCAGCCTGGCGATGCTGACGAGTGGCTTCCCTGCCCCGTTGCGCATGGCCCGAACACCTACGCGGTTCGCGTGCGTGGTGAATCCATGTTCAATCCGACCGGTCGCCCAAGCTATGCAGACGGTGACATCATCTTTGTGGACCCCAGCCGAGAGGCCAAGCACGGGGACCGAGTGATCGTCCATCTGGACGACCAGGCCGAAGCCACATTCAAGCAACTGCTGATCGAGGACGGGCGCAAGCTGCTCAAGGCCTTGAACCCCGAGTGGGCGCCGCGTTACATTCCGATCAACGGGAACGCCACCGTCAAAGGCGTCGTCATAGGAAAGTGGGTGCCAGAATGAACCGACAAATCTTTGCTTTCACCTTTTGGGCGACCCTTGCATCATCGGCGCTTGCAGGCCTTGACAGGGGCGGCAACGTCATCCGAGAAGCTGATGATGGTTCTGGTTCTATGTGGGCGTTGCTCTTATGCGCCGCTGTCGTTGCGTTCATCGTCTGGCGGAACAGCCATGAACGCGAAAACGATCTGATGCGAGCCAAGGCTGAAATCAAGGAGATGAAGGCTGCGCTTTGGGCTGAGAGACAAACTTCAAGCAGCCTCAGCCGCAAGGCAGAACAATCGGAACGGATGGAGCAGGCCGTCGGCCAGTACCTCGACGGCATGCTGACAGATGAAGAGTTTTTCCACTTGGCAGACAGCATAAGAAACCAACCAAGCCACCATGCCAACGCAGACGCCAGCATCAAGCCTCAAGGCCAAAGCGTGGTGCATGGTGACATCCATGAAGTGATGGAGGCATTTGAAGGCATTCGGATGGGACTGCCGGCGCGCAATGGGCTCCGCTGAGGTTCTGTGTCTCGTGATAGCGATTACGGACGGTGACACGATAAAGGCCCGCTGCGGCGATCCGGGTGCGTACCAGCAGGTGACGGTGCGACTGGCCGAGATCGACGCACCGGAGTCACGCCAGCCATTCGGAGATCGATCCCGCCAGCACCTGGCCGGCTTGTGCTTCGATCAGGTGGCAACCATCAAACCCAAGACGACCGACCGCTACCGCCGCACTGTGGCCCGCGTGGAGTGTCGAGACACCGACGCCAGCGCCGAGCAGGTTCGCTCCGGTATGGCCTGGGCCTTCCCCAAGTACCTGACGGACCCGGCCATAAAGCAGGCCGAGGAAATCGCCCGCGCGGCCCGCGCGGGCCTGTGGTCAGAGTTTGACCCGATGCCGCCATAGGAGTGGCGCCGCAAGCCAAAGCAGTAGCCCGCCGAGAGCGGGTTTTTTTACGCTTGGGCTTTGCCGTCTGTCGGATCACAAAGCTCTTGCCAAGACAAAAATAAGGCGCACCTATTGACATGACATAAGGCGTGCCTTACTATTTCTCCATCATCACAACAGATGGAGAAGACAGTGAGCATCGAAGCAACTGGCCGGATACCAGCCGCCCTGGCGCAAGCCCTGGCCCCGTTTGCACCTGCATCCAGCAGCGTGCATGAAGACGCCCGAGAAGCCGCAGCAGTGCGCGCGGATCTGGCCTACAACGAACTCAAGAACTCCGGCGAGCTGCACCGCCGCAGTGATGCGCGCGCCCTGGCCGAGCAGATCGAGCGGGGTGAAGCATGAACAAACAAGCCGCCCCAAGCTGGCAACAAAAAACCAGCCTGCCGCACGAGCCGCTGATGCTGCACCGCGTTGACGCCAGCCAACTGCAGGCACCCGTGCATGTCGCGCACGGCCGCGTCGAAGAACTGCCCGACGACGACGAAGACACGCCCATGACCCGCATGGAGTTCGGCGCCCTGCTGCTGCTGGGTGTTGTCTCGTGGTCTGTGGTCGGCGCGCTGATCTACGGCGCCGTCAAGCTGGCGGAGGTGCTGCGGTGAAAGAACGCCCAATCCTTTTCAGCGGCGCCATGGTGCGCGCACTGCTGGCTGGCACGAAGACGCAGACGCGCCGGGTGGTGAATCCGCAACCGCGCATCCTGGCCGGTGAACTGCTGTGCTGGAACGACGACGCGCTGACCGATGACCAGATGGCTGCACGCTGCCCCTACGGCCAGCCCGGCGACCGGCTTTGGGTGCGCGAGGCGTGGCGCACGGCCGACACGCTCGATTCAATGTCCCCGTCGGCCATTGCAGACAAGTGCCTTGACGCTGGTTATCGCAAGCCGTGGGCACCCCTGCAATGGGAATCAGACGGATCAAAAAACAAGGACTGGAGTGGATTCGGTCCTGGCAATGGCGTTGTCGTCGGCCTCGGCAAGCTGCGCCCCGGCATCCACATGCCCCGCTGGGCCAGCCGCATCACCCTGGATGTGACCGGAGTGCGCGTCGAGCGGCTGCAAGACATCAGCGATGCGGATGCCGTCGCAGAAGGGTGCGCCCAGAACCACAACGGCTACTTCTGGGGTGGACCGCACGAGGTCAGCGGACTCAAGCAGATGGCCACTGCACGGCAGGCCTACCGCGACCTATGGGAGTCGATCAACGGCCCCGAGAGCTGGGCCGCCAACCCTTGGGTGTGGGTGGTCGAGTTCAAGCGCTCGGAGGTGCTGCGATGAGCCGCCTAACTGCACGCCCGCTGCCCGACCTTGAGCAGCGCGAGGCTTCGAGCTGGTTCGATGGCTACTGGACCGGCATCGCTGTCGGGACTGTCATCGGTGCCGGCCTGATGGCTGTGCTGCTCACTAGCGGGGGGTTCTGATGGGACTGCCAGCAAAGCGTAGCGATGGAGAAAAAACAGCCATCGCCAGGACATTTCTTGAAAACCGAGGCTTCATTGTGATCCGGCCGCTGATGACTGCAAAAGACGTAGCAGCTTTTCTTGGTGTGACGACTGCGACTGTCGCAAACCACATTCAAAACACGCACGACTTCCCGCGCCCGTACAACGTAGGGACCATGTTTTCAAGGTCTGCAAATCGCTGGAAAGCAGAGGAAGTGTCGGCGTGGTTTGAGTCCAGAAAGAAGAAGCCATGACCCTAGCCCGCACCTATCCCGCTTCCATTGCCCTGGCGGTGGTCTACGTCATCTCCGCCATCGCCATCTACATCTTTCATTGAGGTTTTCATCGTGAGCACCCAAACCCAATCACCGGCCACGGCAAGCAACGCCGTATCCCTTTTCTCCAAAACGCTGGACCGCATGAAGCCGCAGATGGCCCTTGCGCTGCCCAAGCACATGAGCGTGGACAGGTTCGCCCGCCTGGCGCTGACGGCATTCAGCACGAACAAGGATCTGCAAGCCTGCCGGCCCGACTCGATCCTGGCCAGTCTGATGACGGCCACGCAGCTTGGCCTTGAGCCCGGCATCAACGGCCAAGGCTATCTGATCCCCTACAAGGGAACCTGCACGTTTGTGCCGGGCTGGAAGGGTCTTGTTGATCTGGTTGCGCGCTCCGGACGTGCCACGGTCTGGACCGGAGCCGTCTACCAGGGCGACCGCTTCGAGTACCAGCTTGGCGACGAGCCGTTCTGCCGCCACAAGCCCGAGGACGGCGACGGCGAGTTCACGCACGTCTACGCCATCGGCCGCGTCAAGGATGCCCAGATGCCGGTGATCGAGGTGTGGACCCGCGGCAAGGTCCGCAAGCACCTGAACCAGTACAACAAGGTCGGCGGGCGCCACTACGCGCTGCAGAGCGAAAGCAACTTCGAGATGTACGCCCGCAAGGTGGCGCTGCTGCAGGTGCTCAAGTACATGCCCAGCAGCATCGAACTGTCCAACGCCATCGCGGTGTCGCACGCCGCAGAAGCCGGTCAGAGCGCCGTGATCGAAGGCGACTTTGTGACCGTCTCCAACGAGAACACCGACCCGGAAACCGGCGAGATCAAGGGGCGCGACACGCAACTGCCACCGTATCCGCAAGAGACGTTCGATCAGAACTTGCCGAACTGGAAGGCTGCTGTCGAGTCCGGCCGCACCACGCCAGACAACCTGATCGTCATGGTCAGCACCAAGGGCGTGTTGACCGAGCAGATGAAGCAAGCCATGCGCGACCTGGCGAAGCCCGCCGATGTCACAGACGTGCAGCCCAAGGGCGAAGCACCGAACCAGATCCCCGACGACGACGCGCCGCCGTTCTGAGCCACCACACACAGGAGAACCACACCATGAACATCAAAGCAACCATCGTCCCATTCCAGCAAGGCACCGAAGAATGGGCGCAGCATCGGGCTCGCTCGCTGAACGCCAGTGATCTTGCCGCAGCCATGGGAATGTCCAAGTACATGACCCGCGCTGAACTGATCGCACGCATCGCAACCGGCATCGTTCCCGAGGTTGACGCAGCCACGCAGCGCCGTTTCGACAAGGGCCACGAGGTCGAAGCCGCTGCCCGTCCTCTGGCCGAGGAAATCATCGGAGAAAGCCTGTACCCCGTGGTCCTGGCCGCTGACATTGAAGGCCTGCATGTGTCCGCTTCGCTGGACGGCCAGGATCTGCTGGGTGATGTGACGTGGGAGCACAAGCTGTCAGGCGCAGACCTGATCGCCAGCCTGGACGCTGGCGTGATCCCCGAGCAGTACCACCCGCAAATGGAACAGGGCCTGATGCTGTCCGGCGCCAAGCGCTGCCTGTTTATGGCGTCCAACGGCACCCGCGAATCCATGCGCTTCTGCTGGTACGAGTCGAATCCTGAGCTGCGCGCCAAGATCATCCCGACGTGGAAGCAGTTGATGGCAGACGTTGCGGCCTACGTTCCCACCGCCAAAGCCGCCCCCGTGATCGCCGCACCGGTCGAAACCCTGCCGGCCGTTTCTGTGAAGGTGGACGGTGCCCTGGCCATCGTGTCCAACCTGCCAGACTTCGGCGCCGCGCTGCGCACGTTCATCGAGAAGATCCCGGCCAACCCCAGCACCGACCAAGAGTTCGCCGACACCGAAGCCGCGTGCAAGTCGCTCAAGAAGGCCGAGGAAGCGCTGGACGCCGCTGAAACCAACGCCCTGGCGCAACTGACCGACGTGGACACCATGCGCCGCTTCGTGGCCGACTACAAGGCACTGGCCCGCACGACCCGTCTGCAGAAGGAAAAGCTGGTGGCCGCTCGCAAGGAAGCCATCAAAGGCGAGATCGTGGCCGAAGGCGTGGGCGCATTCGCCGCGCACATCCGCACGCTGAACGCCGCCATGCCGGGCAACTACATGCCCCAGGTGCCGGCCGACTTTGGCGGCTGCATCAAGGGCTTGAAGTCGGTGGACAGCATCCGCAACGCCGTGAGCACCGAACTGGCCAACGCCAAGATTCGCGCCAACGAGATCGCCACACGCATCCAGACCAACATCGGCCAGATCGACGTGGCCAACGCGCCCATGCTGTTCCACGACATGGCAACGCTGGTGCTCAAGCAGCCCGACGACCTGGCCGCGGTGATCGCCCAGCGCCTGGCGGCCGAGCAGCAGCGCAAGGAAGCCGAGCGCGAGCGCATCCGAGCCGAGGAAGCTGCGCGGCTGGAGCGTGAAGCCGAAGCCGCCCGCAAGGACCGCGAGGCATTGGAACTGCTGGCCCGAAAGCGCGAGCAGGATGAAGCCGACCGCATAGCACGCGATCTGGATGAAGCGTCGAATGTGCACACAGAAATGGGCCTGACGCTCGCAAAAGCGCCTCCGTGCCACCAGACCGTCATGGTCCCGCTCAAGGTCAACACCGAAGCCGACGACGGTGCCCGCATGACCCTGGGCGAGATCAACGCCCGCATCGCGCCCGTGTCCATCACCGTCGCCGGCCTGTCCCTGCTGGGCTACGAGCCCGTGGCCATCGAGAAGGCCGCTCGCCTGTACCCGGCCAGCAAGTTCGCCGCAATCTGCGCCGCCATCAGCGCCCACGTCCTGGCTGCGCCTGTAAAGGCACTGGAAGCCGCCTGAAACCCAACACAAGTCCACCACCATGTTCAAGACACTCAACATCTTCCGCATCACCTCCGGCTGGAATCAAGAGCCTGACACCGGCACCATGGACGACATGGCCCAGGCCGCGCCGTTCGTTCCCTGCACCGCAACGCAAGACAAGTCCGTGGGCTGGGTGCCGCCGCGCGGTGAAGACCACGGCGCACTGGTCGAGTCCATCGGCCGCCACAGCATCATGAAGCTGATGATCGAAACCAAGTCGGTCCCCAGCGCCACGGTCAAGAAGAAGGCCCAGGAAGCGGCCGACCACATCGAGGCCACCACCGGCCGCAAGCCCGGCAAGAAGGAAATGAAGGAACTGCGCGAGGACGCACTGACCGCCCTGCTGCCCCAGGCGTTCCCCAAGCAGACCGCCGTGCTGGTGTGGTTCGACTTCGCCGCTGGCCTGCTGATGACCGACGCCAGCAGCCAGGGCAAGAGCGATGAAGTCATCACCGCGCTGGTGCGGACGTTCGACGGCCTTGCGCTGCAATACGTCCAGACCAACACCACGCCGCAGCGCGCCATGACCGAGTGGCTGGTGGCCACCGATCCCGACTATGAGTGGCCCGAGGGATTCGCCATCGAGCGCGCCTGCGAACTGCGCAGCGCCGACGAAGAGAAGTCGGTGGTCAAGTTCAACCGCCACAACCTCGTCAACGAGCAAGTCCGCCAGCACATCACCGAGGGCAAGCTGCCGCGCTGGGCCGCCATGAGCTGGGAAGGCCGCATCGGCTTTGTGCTGACCGAGGCCATGCAGATCAAGAAGATCAGCTACCTCGAAGGCGTGTTCGATGACCGCCATGACACCGATGCCGATGGGTTCGATGCCGACGTGGCACTGGCCACGGGCGAACTGTCCAAGCTGATCCCGGAGCTGGTCGATGCGCTGGGTGGTGAGTACGTTCCAGCAGCGGAGGCAGCATGACCGAAGAATCCCCAGAGTTCCGCGTCCAGACCATCAAGACGCGCCGCCTGGAGATCGCCGCAACGCTGGCCAACTGGAAGCGCGATTTCTTCGCCAACAACATCACTCGCACCAAGGCCGAGCGCGCCACGCTCGAAGCCGAAGACGCGAACCTGGCACTGGAGATCCGCCAGATCGGTGATGCCGCCGCCAAGGCCAAGATCGAGCGCCGCCAGCGTGAAGACAAGAGCCTGCTGAACCAACTGCTTGCCTTGCTGGAAGAGCGAGGCATGCAGGACATCGTGAACGAAGCGCAGAAGCGCGCAACGGTGGGAGCATGAACACCACCGAATTGAAGAAGCGGGCAGAGGCTGCAACGCCGGGACCGTGGTTTTTTGAAATTGATCCAGACGGATCGTGGGCTAATCAATGGCCTGTTATTTTGGCGAGTGATTCAGAGGTTGTAGGCGTCGAAGGGTTTTACGGGGACATGGAGGCTGCCAAAGAAAACGCCGCCTACATCGCAGCCGCAAACCCTGCCGCAATCCTCAAGCTGCTGGCTATCAATGCGGAACTGGTGGGAGCGTTGAACTCAATCACTGAATTCATGCGCGCCGATTTTGACGACCTTCCGATGGCGCAATCTGTGCGATCCGTCCTTGCAAAAGTAGAAGGAGGTGAACTGTGAGCGAAGCACTGAGATTGGCGGATGCACTTCTAGTCTCGTATGAAGATGACATTCTGGATGGCGCATCTGCAGAGCTACGCCGCCTCGCCGCTGTTGAGCAAGCGTATGAAGCGCTCAAGAAGGCGATCAGTGAAGCGAAGCCTTTTTTCCACTATCGCGTCTATAACGATGGTTTTCAAGACTTGCCGGAAGAAAGTGTGATTCCACTCTACACACTCAAGGGGATCAAATGAATACACCGAAACTGCCGCCGCTGCCGGCAAATCTGCTGCACGTTGTCCGACGCATCAGGGCTTGCAAAGGAGAGATTGCCGCGCAATTTGTCTTTGAGCATGCATTGAACGAATACGCCGTCGCAGCCATTCAGGCACAGGCTGTGCCGGATGGGTGGCGGCCTATCGAGACAGCGCCGAAGGACGGGACCATGTTCATCTGCTGGGTGTCCGCTGTTCGCCATGGCGAGACAGAAGAAGGCCAGCAATATCAGCAAGACGCATCACAGGTTGACTTCTGTGCGTGGCGCAGTGGACCGATTGATATTCAAGACTGCGGGTACTTCGATGCGTTTTGCGGGCAGATTGGGGACGAGCAGGCCGTCACCCACTGGATGCCACTACCTGCCGCCCCTGGCGCATCCGCCCCGCCAGCACCGCAGGCCAGCGCCATCGAAGCCGCAGCCTGCGCAGAGCGTGACAAGCGCATTGCAGAACTTGAAGCTGAACGCGACCAATGGAAAGACGATGCAATCAATGGTGGCAATGCCCAGTATCTGAGAGAGAAAGTTGCAGAACTTGAGCGCCAGCTTGAGGAATCGCGGAAGGATGCGGAGCGCTATCGGTGGCTTAAAGATCGTGAGCGCTGGGCGTCTGTGGTTGTTGATTTCGACTGCTCGTCAGTTTATGAGAGACACCGAGTCGTATGGCACTGTGAAGACGGGTGGTCAACAGCAGAGGGTCAGTCTATTGACGAAGCAATCGACGCAGCCATCCGCGCCATGAAGGAGCAGCCATGAGCCTGCTCACTGTAGACGTACAGGGCGCGGCTGACCTGATGAAGGTCCACCCCAAGACTGTGCAGGAAAAGATCGCCAACGGCGAATTGCGAGCCGCCAGAGTCGGCCGCGCATACGTCCTCATGGTCCGGGACGTGATGGAGTACATCGAGCGGGCCATCAGCAACCAGACCGCCGCCAGGATGGGCGATCCGAAACGAAAGCGCCGCGATGTGGCGTAACGCCCGAAATAACCGGCTGCCGGAAGGCAGTCCGGTTGATTGAATAGTTAGGTGGCGACGATGAAAACCTGCACAGTCTGCGGCGAAGAAAAGCCAGAGAGCGACTACCGGCTGCACAGCGACAAGAAAACAGTGATGCGTTACTGCAACGACTGCCACCTTGCGAAGCGCCGCGCTCAACACGCAGCGAAGCGAGAAGAACGGAACGCGCAATTCAGGGCGCGGTACGCGGCAAACGCAAACGGGGTGAAAGACAAGATGGCTGCGGCAAGGAAAGCGAAGTACGCGAAGCAAGGCCGGGCTGCACTGATCGCTTGGGCAGCAGCGAACCCGGAAAAGGCAGCAGAAGCGCAGCGCAAGAAGATGAAGCGAGGGCGCGAGCGGTTGAGCGACTACTACGTGCGGCGGTTGTTGTGTCACCCGGCACGCTCGGCGGTAAAGCAAGTGCCGGAGATTTTGATTGAGTGCAAACGACTGCAACTGATGATTGAAAGGGAGTGCCGTGAAAAACGCTGAAGAATTGAGAGCAGAACTGTCGCAGACTTTCGCGCAACTGAAGGCCGGCGAGATAAAGCCAAGCGAAGCGGCTGAACTAGCGAACCTGGCCGGCAAGATGATTAACAGCGCCAAGGTACAAGTGGAGTATTACGCGCTACGGAAAGAGTCGCCGCGCATCGAGTGGCTTGAGTCACCTAACACCGAAATTCAGCGGCCCTAGTCCGCTGGAATGCAGAGTTAGCCGGGCCTCTTGAAAACCGGCACAACCTAGGAATGACATGGAAACCTTTGTGCAACCGAAGATCACCGGCTACCGCCAACTGAGCGAGGCAGAAGCTGCGCTGATGAACGAGATCAAGGCCGAGGGCTTGAGGCTGGGCGAACTTGTGGCGAAGCTGCGCGCTACCGAGGGCCTGGACCAGAGGTGGGTGAGCATCGGCGCCACCGACCTGCAGACCGGCCTGATGGCCCTGACGCGCGGCGTGGCGCAACCTACCACGTTCTGAGAAGGAGAAACGCCCCGTAAACCACACCCTGGCTAACACGAGTTCTACGACACACCCCGTCGCATAAGACCGGCGCAACAGCGCGCAAGCCTTTGATTTTCAAAGATCGCGCCAGTTACGCGCGACACTGACCGTCACCAAAGCCGAGCCGCCAAGTCAGACCCGCGAAGGTTGGCGTAGCGCATCATCATCGCGTGCGACTTGTGGCCTGTGATCTTCATGATCTGGGCCTCACTCAGCGTGGTGCGCTCAAACAGGCGGCTGGTGGCCTCGTGGCGCAGGTCGTGGAAGTGCAGCCCAGCGCACCCGGCAGCTTCAAAAATCCCGCCCGACCGGTTGTTGTGGAACAGCTTGGACAGTCGATCCGACAGTTCGGCCAAGTCCCGCTCCTTGAGCGACCCATCCCACCACGGGAACAGCGCGTCAGGCTTCTTGCAAGCCTTCGCGTCCCGTGCTTCAAGATAGGCCGTCAGAGCCGCCAGCGCCACGGAACTCAGCGGCACCTGGCGCTTGTCGCCGTTCTTGGTCCGGTCCAGAAACACCGTGCGCTTTGCAGGGTCCACCTGATCGAGCGTCAGCGTATACATCTCGCGCAGCCGCATCGCTGACTCGATGGCCAGCACGAACAGCAGGCGCAGGGCCGGCACATGCTCTAGCTGCAGCGGGCGCTGCTTGCGCGGCAACACCCCAGCATCCAGCACCGCCATGATCTTCTCGTACTCGCCCTGCTCCAGCCGACGATCCCGGCTCACATCTTCCCGCGCTTCCCCGGCCAGCGCCGCATCGGCCTTGCTGTACTGCGCATACCCATCGGGCAGCGTGCGCAGCGGGTGGTCCGGCATCGTCAGCAGACCCTTGCGCATCCCCCAATCCGTACACCGGGCCAGCGCCCCCACTTTTGCCCGGATCGTGGCCGGCGCCAGGCTGTCCAGGCGCTTGAGTTCCGACACCCACGCATCCACCCATGCCGCGGTGATGGTGGTCAGCGGCGTGTCGCCCTTGGTCTTGCAGATGGCCGTGAGTTGCTGCACGTCCTTGGGCTTCGGGTTGGCCTCGCGCATGTAGATCCGCACCAGCCCTTCGATGTTGCTCACGCGCGACGGTTCGCGCAGTTCACCCGGAACGATGCCGCGTTTGAGCAATTCCTCGACCTTGGCGACATAGGCCCGCGCCTCGTCCTCCTGTGCTGCCGGGTAGGTCAAGTAGATGGGCTTTTCGAGCACGCCCGCCCGCTTGATCGTGAATTGCACCGTCCCGTTCTGGAACCGCTTGAAGCCTGCCATGTGTCATCCGGGGGAAGTGAACCGACGCACTTTAGTGGATCGGGGCGGCTGGTAGAAGCCTCTTTATGGGTGGTAGTGGCTCCGTCATACTCCCTTTTGGGGAGGTAAACGAGGCAAAGAAAAAGGGCCTGAATCGCTCCAGGCCCTTGATTTCATTGAGGTTTTGGTGGTGGGTGCTACAGGGGTCGAACCTGTGACCTACGCCTTGTAAGGGCGCCGCTCTACCGACTGAGCTAAGCACCCCACCGGGACACATCCCGTGGGGATGGCCTCAGTTGAGCGCATCCTTCAGGGCCTTGCCCGGACGGAACTTCGGCA
>Ga0172372_10005343_pt1 | contig 17887 bp, 13 predicted proteins | sample LakKiv5m_2_FD_114544 | JGI IMG/M metagenome (GOLD analysis project Ga0172372, IMG submission 114544) | Freshwater microbial communities from Kabuno Bay, South-Kivu, Congo - kab_092012_9.5m | ecosystem: Environmental > Aquatic > Freshwater > Lake | place: Democratic Republic of the Congo...
CCGCGGACTGCTGGCCGGGCACCGCGAGGTGGCCGGGATCGCCCTGTGCAGCACGGTGCCGGCGGTGCTGCGCGAGATGCGGGTCATGCTCGATCGCTACTTCGGCGAGGTCCCCACGGTGATCGTCGAGCCGGGGATCAGGACCGGTGTGCCGATCCTGACCGACAACCCCAGGGAGGTGGGTGCGGACCGGATCGTGAACACGGTCGCGGCTTTCACCCTGTACTCGGGTCCGTGCATCGTGGTGGACTTCGGCACCTCCACCAATCTGGACGTGGTCTCGGCCAAGGGCGAGTTCCTCGGCGGTGCCCTCGCCCCCGGGATCGAGATCTCACTGGATGCCCTGGCGGCCAGGGCTGCGGCGCTGCGCAAGGTGGAACTGGTTCGGCCCCGGGCGGCCATCGGCAAGAACACGGTCGAAGCGCTGCAGTCCGGGGCGCTCTATGGCTTCGCAGGTCAGGTGGACGGACTGGTGGACCGGCTCGTCAGTGAACTCGGCGAGGTGACCGCCGTGGTGGCTACCGGCGGCCTGGCGCCGATCGTGGTGCCCGAGTCACGCACCATCACCGTCCACGAGCCGGACCTCACCCTCATCGGCCTGGCACTGGTCTTCGCCAAGAACCAGTAGTTTTGGCCCATGGCAGCCAATGAGGTCCTCGTCATCAACCGTGGGACCTACTGCATCGTCCGCTCGGTCCCCTCGTCGGTCGGGGCCCTTCGCGGTGCCTTGGGCGCGCCGGGGCAGGTCCCGAGCGAGGAACTGCGTCGACGCGATCGCGAGGTCCAGAGCCAGGGCCGTCAACGATGACGACCGTCGCCGACGAGGTCCTTGCTGAGGTCGGACTCGACGGCTGCAACGGTCGCAGGCCCTGATCAGGCCCCGCAGAGGCGCACCACGGCATCGAGGCCGTGCACCCGGCCCACGGTCCTGGGCAGGATCAGGGTTCGGATACCCAGTGGGGTGCCGCCCACATCATCGGTTCCGCTGTCCCCCACCATCAGCACCTGAGTGGGTCGAAGTCCCAGGGCGTCCACCGCAGCCCGGAAGATCCGCAGGTCCGGCTTGACGCAGCCGACCTCGTACGACAGCACCACGGCATCGACATGTTCGGTGATCCCGTCCCGGTCCAGGACGGTGCGGATGGGCACGCCGGCATTGGAGATCAGGGCGATCCGCAGTCCGGCGGCTCGCAGGGTGCGCAGCATGGGGACGGTGTCGTCGTATGCGGACCAGACGTCCAGCATCACCTCGTAGAGCGCATCGGCAAGGGTGCGGTCGATACCCGGTCCGGCGTCGAGCAACTCGTGGTAGACCCGGCGGTGGTCGGCGAAGGACAGGTCGCGGGTACTGAGCGGGTCGGCCACCCGGGCTCCCTCCCAGATCCGGTCCAGGAAGTTCTCCAGGGCGGTCCGGGCGTGCGGTGCCAGGTCGTGGGGGCTGCGCACCAGTGCGGCGTCGAGCCAGTCGGCGGCGGCGCCCTGGTCCACCAGGGTCGAGTGGATGTCGAAGATGACCCCGGCGATCGGCTCGGGGACGGCGAACCCGTGGGTGCCGGCGACCTCGTGCGCTGCCTTGGCATGGTCACGGGCCCGCTCGTGCTCCAGCATGTGAACTGAGGGTACGCGTGCGCCGATAATCTTTCGCCATGCCTGCCGATGTGAGCAATCCAGCGCCTAGGGGGCCCAGTGCGCCCGATGCACCCGGGCAGGCCGAGGACGACCTGCCCGAACAGATGCGGATCCGGCAGGACAAGCGCCAGCGACTGCTGGCTGAGGGGTCCGACCCCTATCCGGTGCAGTTGCCGATCACGACCAGCATCAGTGAGGTGCGCAGCACGTACGGCGGACTGGCAGCCGACGAGCGCACCGGGGTGCAGGTCGGGCTCACCGGGCGGGTGATCTTCGTCCGCAACACCGGCAAGCTCTGCTTCGCGACCCTGCGCTCCGGCGACGGCAGCGAACTGCAGGCCATGCTCTCCCTGGAGGAGGTCGGCCCGGAAGCCCTCGATGGATGGAAGGCCTTGGTCGACCTGGGCGATCTGGTCTTCGTTCAGGGGGAGGTCATCGCGTCCCGGCGCGGGGAACTGTCCGTCCTGGCTGGGCGGTGGGAGATGGCTGCCAAGGCCCTGCGGCCACTGCCGGTGGCGCACAAGCCGATGAGCGAGGAGACCCGGATCCGGCAGCGCTACGTCGATCTGATCGTGCGCCCGCAGGCCCGGCAGATGGCTGTCACTCGAGTGCTCACCGTCAAGCAGCTGCGACGCAGCCTGGACGAGCGCGGCTACCTGGAGATCGAGACGCCGATGCTGCAGACCATGCACGGTGGGGCGACGGCCCGTCCCTTCGTCACCAACTCCAATGCATTCGACATCGAGTTGTTCCTGCGCATCGCCCCCGAGTTGTTCCTGAAGCGAGCGGTGGTCGGCGGCCTGGAGCGGGTCTACGAGATCAACCGCAACTTCCGCAATGAAGGTGCGGACTCCACCCACTCGCCCGAGTTCGCGATGCTGGAGTTCTACCAGTCCTACGCCGACTACCAGACGATGGCGACCATCACCCGGGAGCTCATCCAGGAAGCCGCTCAGGCGGTCTTCGGTTCCCTGATCGTCACCCATATGGACGGATCCGAGCACGACCTGTCGGGCATCTGGCCGCAGGTCAGCCTGTACGGGTCCCTGTCGGCGGCGATCGGGGAGGAGATCACCCCGCAGACCGATGCGGCCGAACTGGTGCGGCTCTGCGAGCGGGCCGATATCCAGGTGGCACCCAACTGGGTTCCGGGCAAGCTGGTGGAGGAACTGTTCGAGCACCACGTCATCGACTCGTTCCAGGGTCGACCCACGTTCGTACTGGACTACCCGGTCGACACCTCGCCGCTGGTCCGCGACCATCGCAGTGAGCCGGGCAAGGTCGAGAAGTGGGACCTGTACGTCAACGGCTACGAACAGGCCACCGGTTACTCCGAGTTGGTCGACCCGGTGGTCCAGCGCGAGCGACTGCTGGCCCAGGCCGAGCTCGGGGCGCGCGGGGATGCCGAGGCGATGCGGCTGGACGAGGACTTCCTCCGCGCCCTGGAGTACGGCATGCCGCCCAGCGGCGGTGTGGGCCTGGGTATCGATCGGCTGCTGATGACCCTGACCGGACTGGGTATCCGGGAGACCGTGCTCTTCCCGCTGGTCAAGCCAGCGGGAAGGGGGTGAGGTCCAGGATGAACTCCGGTGCGACCGGGATCCAGGTGCGGCCGGCGACGACGGCGGATGTCCGGGACATCCGCCGGCTGGTCGACGCCTACGCGGGTGACGGGCCTCGGACGCTGCGCAAGAACATGGTCACCCTGTACGAGGACGTGCAGGAGTTCTGGGTGGCAACCCAGGGACCGCGGGTCATCGGCTGTGGTGCCCTGCACGTGCTGTGGGAGGACCTGGCCGAGGTGCGGACGCTGGCGGTCGAGCCGCAGGTGCAGCGCACCGGTGTCGGGTCGATGCTGCTTCAGGCCCTGCTGGACCGGGCGCGCGTCCTGGGCCTGAAGCGGGTCTTCTGCCTCACCTTCGCCACCGACTTCTTCGGCCGGCATGGGTTCGTCGAGATCGACGGCACGCCGGTGGAGCCCACCGTCTACCAGGAACTGCTGGAGTCCTACGACGAGGGCGTGGCCGAGTTCCTGGACCTTGAGTGGGTCAAGCCGAACACCCTGGGAAACCACCGCATGCTGCTGATGCTGTGATGGTGCACGTGTCTGGCAACCCCGGCCGCCCGGCCCGGTTCGGTCCGGGGGTGTGCGCCCTGGTGCTCGGCCAACTGATGTTGGGTCAACTGATGTTCGGCCTGGTCTTTCCCAGCCCGGCTCGGGCTGAGCCCGGTGCCTTGGACGGCGCGGTGATCGCGATCGATCCAGGCCATCAACTCGGCAACTCCAACCCCCGGTTCGCCAAGCAGATGTCCCAGACCAGGTTCAACGGCAAGATCGTCAAGGGCTGCAACACCACGGGTACCGCCACCAATGCCGGATTTCCGGAAGCCACCTTCACCTGGAAGGTCGCCAAGAGGCTGCGGACCCTGCTCCGGGCCCAGGGTGCCAAGGTGGTGATGACCCGCCAGCAGAACAGCCGGGACGCCTGGGGGCCATGTGTGTGGGACCGCGGCGGCTTCGGTGCCAGCCAGGGGGCGAACCTGATGGTCAGCATCCATGCGGACGGTGCACCGGCAAGCGGCCGCGGGTTCCACGTCATCGCACCCGGCCGGATCCCGGACTGGACCGATGACATCGTCCGGGACAGTCGCCGACTGGCCGATTCGATGATCGACGGCATGCGCCGGGCCGGCGCCGTCCCGACCACCTACCTGTCCAGCCCGCTGTCGATCCGCACCGATCAGTCGACCCTGAACTTCGCCGACGTGCCGACCGTGATCGTGGAACTTGGGAATATGCGCAACCGCTCCGAAGCCCGACTGATGTCCACGGCCCGCGGCCAGCAGGCCTATGCGGAGCAGTTGGCGGCCGGGATCAGCCGGTATTGCGAAGTCCGGTCGCGATGCCGTTGATGGTGGCCGCGAGGGCGCGCTGCAGATCGGGCTCGGGTTCGGCATCGGCCTGACGTGCGGTCCTGGCTCGGCCCAGCAGGTTGACCTGCAGCGTGTGCAACGGGTGCAGATAGGCGTCCCTGATGCTCAAGGTGCGCGCCAGTGAGGGATTGCGCTGCAGGAGTCGGTCATGGCCGGTGATCCGCAGGATCTCCTCGATCGTGCGCCGGTACTCGTCCTGAATGTCGTCGAAGAACCGATGCAGGTGCTCCGGGACCAGGGCGTGCACGTACTGCTGCGCCGTGCCCATGTCCGTCTTGGCCAGGGTCATCTCGACATTGGCGACGAAGTTGCGGAAGAAGTGCCAGTCGGCGTGCATCCGGGCCAGGACCTCTCCCTGCCCGGCCGCGCGCACGGCCGCCAACCCGGAGCCGACCCCGTACCAGCCGGGCACGATCTGTCGGGACTGGGTCCAACCGAAGACCCAGGGGATGGCACGCAGTCCGGCGATCCCGGCACCGGTGTCGGGTCGGCGGGACGGCCGTGAGCCCAGGTGCATCGCGCCGAACTCCTCGACCGGCGTGGACATGCTGAAGTAGGCGGGCAGTTCGGGATCGTCCACCAGGTGCCGATAGCGGCGCTGGGCGGCCGTCGAGGCGGTGTCCATGGCCTGGTCCCATGCCTGGACCTGCCTCTGGTCGCTGCGTGCGGTGCGGTGCAACAGGGACGCGTCGAGGACGGCCGCCACCATCTGCTCGAGGTTGTCGCGGGCCAGGGTCGGCAGCAGGTACTTGTCCGAGATGACCTCGCCCTGTTCGGTCACCTTGATGGAACCGTCCAGCACCCCCCAGGGCTGGGCCAGGATCGCGTCGTAGGTCGGCCCGCCACCGCGGCCGACGGTGCCGCCTCGGCCGTGGAACAGGCGCAACTGCACCCGGTGCCGAGCGGTGACGTCACGCAGTCGGCGTTGGGCCAGGTGGATCTCCCACTGCGAGGTCATGATCCCGGCGTCCTTATTGGAGTCCGAGTAGCCGAGCATGACCTCCTGAACATCCCCCCGGGCGGTGACCAGCCGTCGATAGGCCGGCTCCGCCAGGAGTGCGTCCAGGATCGGCTCAGCCGATCGGAGTTCCTCGACGGTCTCCAGCAGTGGCACGAAGCCGATGTCCGCGGTGGCGGCGTGCACGTCCACCAGGCCGGCCTCGCGGGCCAGCAGCACCGCAGCCAGGACGTCCTCCGGGCCCTTGGTCATCGAGATGATGCAGGACTCTATCGCCTGCGGCCCGTAACGGGCGATCGCCTCGCGCACCGTGACCAGGGTCCGGTACGTCCGCAGGCAGTCGCCGGTCAACGGGGGCGGGGTCGGAGCCAGCGGCCGCCGGGAGGCCAGTTCGGCCGCCAGCAGCCGGAAGCGCTCGGTGCGCGGTACCGCATGCAGGTCCGGACCGCCGAGACGATCGAAGAGGACCGCCACCGCCGCCTGGAACTGCCCGGCATGCTCGCGGACGTCCAGGGTTGCCAGCGCAAGGCCGATGCAGGCGACGATCCGGGTGGCGCGATCCAGGACGCGGCGGGCCAGGTCCTGGGCCGGCCCGTCCAGGCCCTCGCGTGCCTGGGCCAGGTCGGCCAGGAGTTCGGCGGTGTCGGCGTAGTCGCGGCCCGGCTGGTGGGGACCGCCGCTGGCCAGTCGCTCCCGGGTCAGTCGCAGTCGCATGCGCAGGTAGGTGAGCTTCAGCCGGACCGGCTCCTCGGCGTTGATGCGCAGGTATCGCGGATCCAGGTCGGGCAGCCGGGCCCGGTCGGCGGCCAGACCCGCACTCAGTCGGGCATCGCGTCCACCGATCCGCTCCGAGACCGACAGGTCCTCGATCAGGCGATCCACGATGGGCAGCAGGTCGGCGATCGCGTGATCCTGCTGGACGGCCAGGACCTGGGCGGTCACCTCGGCCGTCACATTCGGATTGCCGTCCCGATCACCGCCGATCCAGGAGCCCAGTCGAACCGGGCGAGCCGAACTCGGCAGCGGGCTGCCCAGTTCGACGAAGGCGGCCGCCAGATCGTCCAGCACCTCCTGCAGCGGGCCGCGGGTGAGCGCGTCGAGGTAGTACAGGGCATTGCGCGCTTCGTCCAACACCTGCGGCTGCTCCAGCCGGACCTCGTCGGTCTGCCAGAGCAGGTCGACCAGCTCGGCCAGCCGCTCTGATCGCTGGGATTCCTCGACCAGCCGATCGCGCAGCAGGTCCGCTATCCGGCGCTGTTTCATCAGGACCGAGCGGCGGGCCGCCTCGGTGGGATGGGCGGTGAACACCGGGCGGACGTCCAGGCGCTCCGCGAGCCCGGCGACCACCGATGCCTCGATGCCGCGGGCCCCTGCCGCCTTGGCCACCTGGTGGATCGGGCCGCCGGTGCTGGCCCGGCGCTGGCGTACGTCATCGGCACGCTCCACCTGCTCGGCGACATTGGCCAGGTCGAAATAGATGGAGAAGGCCCGGGCCAGCCGGATGGCGGTCGGCAGGTCGGCGTCCGCCAGCAGGCGTGCCGCATGCGCGGGGTCCTGGCGCGAACTGGTCCGCACCTCCTCGACCAGTTCCAGGACCTGCGGGCCCTCATGCCGGGCGATCGACTCCCCCAGCAGGCTGCCCAACTCTCGAATCCGGGCGCGCAGTCGGGCATCGGGCACCTCTTCGGACATGGCCGGATCATGACCCATGAATGTTGCCGGCATGTGACCGGTGACGGGCCGGGGGCACCGGTGTTCGCGGTGGGCGTACGGCTTCCGGGATGCGCCGGGCGTAGGGGGTGGTTGACTCAGGGGAGCGTCGAGTAGTTCGGCTCGGGTCGCTGGCGCAGTTAGCATGTGGGGGTCGCTGCGGCCGGTGGCAGGCAGGGGAACTGCGGGCGTAGGCGCGAGGCAGACGAGAGGGAATGGGATGTTTGAGCGGTTTACCGATCGGGCCCGTCGGGTGGTCGTCCTGGCGCAGGAAGAAGCCCGCATGCTCAACCACAACTACATCGGCACCGAGCACATCCTGCTCGGCCTGATCCACGAGGGCGAGGGGGTTGCCGCCAAGGCCCTGGAGAGCCTGGGCATCTCGCTGGAGGCTGTGCGCCAACAGGTCGAGGAGATCATCGGCCAGGGTCAGCAGGCGCCCAGCGGGCACATCCCCTTCACCCCTCGGGCGAAGAAGGTCCTGGAACTGTCCCTGCGCGAGGCCCTGCAACTGGGCCACAACTACATCGGCACCGAGCACATCCTGCTCGGCCTGATCCGGGAGGGTGAGGGGGTCGCCGCCCAGGTCCTGGTCAAGTTGGGAGCGGACCTCAACCGGGTTCGCCAGCAGGTCATCCAGTTGCTGTCCGGCTACCAGGGCAAGGAGCCGGCCCCGGCCGGCGGCCCGGCCGAGGGCACCCCGTCCAGCTCCCTGGTACTGGACCAGTTCGGCCGCAACCTCACCGCAGCCGCCCGTGAGGGCAAGCTCGATCCGGTCATCGGTCGGGAGAAGGAGATCGAGCGGGTGATGCAGGTGCTGTCCCGGCGCACCAAGAACAACCCGGTCCTGATCGGCGAGCCCGGTGTCGGCAAGACGGCCATCGTGGAAGGCCTCGCGCAGAACATCGTCAAGGGCGAGGTGCCCGAGACCCTGAAGGACAAGCAACTCTACACCCTGGATCTGGGTGCCCTGGTCGCCGGCAGCCGCTACCGCGGTGACTTCGAGGAGCGCTTGAAGAAGGTGCTCAAGGAGATCCGCACCCGTGGGGACATCGTCCTGTTCATCGACGAGATGCACACCCTGGTCGGTGCCGGCGCGGCCGAGGGTGCGATCGACGCCGCCAGCATCCTGAAGCCGATGCTGGCCCGCGGCGAACTGCAGACCATCGGTGCCACCACCTTGGACGAGTACCGCAAGCACGTGGAGAAGGACGCGGCCCTGGAGCGGCGGTTCGCCCCCATCCAGGTCGCCGCACCGGACGTCCCGCATACGGTCGAGATCCTCAAGGGTCTGCGGGATCGCTACGAGTCGCACCATCGGGTCTCCATCACCGATGGTGCCCTGGACGCCGCGGCAAGGCTGTCCGATCGCTACATCTCGGATCGGCAACTGCCGGACAAGGCCATCGACCTGATCGACGAGGCAGGATCGCGGTTGCGGATCCGTCGGATGACCGCACCGCCGGACCTGCGGGAGTTCGACGACCGGATCGCCGAGGTCCGACGCGAGAAGGAGTCCGCGATCGATGCGCAGGACTTCGAGAAAGCGGCCGCCCTGCGCGACCGCGAGAAGCAGTTGCTCGGCGAGAAGTCGCAGCGGGAGCGCGAGTGGAAGTCGGGCGACATGGACGTCGTCGCCGAGGTGGACGAGAAGCTGATCGGCGAGGTGCTCGCCCTGATGACCGGCATCCCGGTCTCCGAGCTCACCGAGGACGACATCGCCAAGCTGCTGCGGATGGAGGACGAACTCCATCGCCGGGTCATCGGCCAGGAGCAGGCCATCAAGGCACTGTCCAAGTCCATTCGGCGCACCCGAGCCGGCCTGAAGGACCCCAAGCGACCGAGCGGCTCATTCATCTTCGCCGGGCCCTCCGGGGTGGGCAAGACCGAGTTGAGCAAGACCCTCGCGGAGTTCCTCTTCGGCGACGAGGACGCCCTCATCGCCCTGGACATGAGCGAGTACGCCGAGCGTCACACCGCATCCCGGTTGTTCGGCTCGCCGCCCGGCTATGTCGGCTACGAGGAGGGTGGCCAACTCACCGAGAAGGTGCGGCGCAAGCCCTTCTCGGTGGTGCTGTTCGACGAGGTCGAGAAGGCCCATCCGGACATCTTCAACTCCCTGTTGCAGGTGCTCGAGGAAGGCCGACTCACCGACGCCCAGGGTCGGGTGGTGGACTTCAAGAACACGGTCATCATCATGACCACCAACCTCGGCAGCCGCGACGTGTCCAAGGGCGTGCTGCTCGGCTTCGCCCCGGAGGGGGACACCGAGAACGCCTACGAGCGGATGAAGGCCAAGGTGCAGCAGGAACTCAAGCAGCACTTCCGCCCGGAGTTCCTCAACCGCATCGACGACGTGATCGTCTTCCACCAGTTGACCGAGTCCGAGATCGTCCAGATCGTCGATCTGATGATCGCCGGGGTCGAGAAGCGACTGCAGGAGCGGGACATGGCGATCGAGTTGACGGTTGCGGCCAAGGCGCTGCTCGCCGAGCGGGGCTACGACCCGGTCCTCGGTGCACGCCCGCTGCGGCGTACCATTCAGCGCGAGATCGAGGATCCGCTGTCGGAGAAGATGCTGTTCGGCGAACTCACCTCCGGCTGCATCGTCCTGGTCGACGTCCAGGACAGCGGACTCGAGCGAGAGTTCACCTTCACGGCGACGCCGAGGGAGCCCCTGCCGGACGCACCTCCGGTGGAGGCAGCGGGCTAGTCGCATCGAAGGTCCACGGATCCGGGGAGGGTGGCATGGTCAGAGGCCCACTCATCCCGGGTCTGCAGGAGTTCGATGGTCCGAAGCGGGGCGTACCGAAGATCGTGTGGGTGGCGCTGGTGCTCGTCATCATCGCGGTGCTCCTGGTGCTCTTCGTCGGGGTGTTCCGAGGCGCCGGTCCGTTGCGGAGCCTGGGCCTGGTGACCGATTCGCTGCAACCGGTCGCCTTCCGGCCGACCACCGACGAACGGATCATCCAGGTCGCGGTCGCGGTACCGAACGATGGCATATGCGAGGCCGACCCGGTTCAGGTGCAGGCCGCTGAGCAGGCCGCCTCGGTGGCGGTCTCCGCCTCGATCACCTCGCTGCGGAACTCGTCGTGCACCAAGATCATCGCTCCCGACGGTGAGGTCTGGGTGGATGTCGTGTTGGCAGCCGGCCTGCAGGACCGGGCCGTCGTCAAGGCATCCGATGGCCGGGCACTCCCCCGGCAGTCCGCTGCGAACCTGGGATGACCCCGATGCGGGTGCTGGCCATCGGCTGCGGTGGAGTGGGCACTGCGGCTGCGTTGATCGCTCGACGACGTGACTTCTTCGAGCAGTGGATCGTGGCCGACGTCGACCTGAATCGGGCACGCACCCTGGCTGACCGGGTTGGCGACCCTCGGTTCATCTCGGCCGCGGTCGATGCGTCCAGCGCCGAAGCCGTTGCCGGCCTTTCGGTTGCGCACCGGGCCACCCATGTGCTGAACCTGGTCGATCCCAGGTACGACATGCCCATCTTCGATGGTGCCTTCGCTGCGGGTGTCGGGTACCTGGACACGGCGATGAGCCTGTCGCAGCCGCACCCGACTGAGCCGTACGCCCGCACCGGAGTCAAGCTGGGCGATCAGCAGTTCGCCCAGCAACAGGCCTGGTCCGATGCCGGACTCCTCGCCCTGTGCGGGATGGGCGTGGAACCGGGGCTGGCCGATGTCTTCGCCAGGTACGCGGCCGATCATCTCTTCTCGAGGGTTGACGAGATCGGGGTCCGCGACGGTGCGAACCTCGTCGTTGACGGCTATGACTTCGCGCCGAGTTTCTCCATCTGGACCACGATCGAGGAGTGCTTGAATCCGCCGGTCGTCTGGGAGTCGGATCGAGGATGGTTCACCACGCCCGCGTTCAGCGAGCCGGAGGTGTTCGACTTCCCCGAGGGCATCGGCCCAGTGGAGTGCGTGAACGTGGAGCACGAGGAGGTTCTGCTCGTGCCACGGTGGATCGACTGTCGGCGGGTGACGTTCAAGTACGGGCTGGGCCGGGAGTTCATCGATGTGCTGAAGACCTTGCAGGCCCTCGGGCTTGATCGGACCGAGCCGGTGCAGGTGCGCGATGTGCGGGTCAGCCCACGCGATGTGGTGGCTGCCTGCCTGCCGGATCCGCCGACCCTGGGGGACCGGATGCACGGCAAGACCTGTGCCGGTACCCACGTGACCGGTCTGGACCTGGAGGGCAATCCTGCCGAGGTCTACCTCTACCACGTCACCGACAACGAGTGGTCGATGCGCGAGTACGGAGTCCAGGCGGTCGTCTGGCAGACCGGGATGAACCCGGTCATCGCCTTGGAGCTGCTGGCGACCGGAGCCTGGGCCGGGACCGGAGTCGTCGGCCCGGAGGCCTTCGATGCCGTTCCGTACCTGGACCTGATGCGTGACGGTTACGGACAATCGTTCGGCATCCGAAGGTGATGCTCCCCGGGTCGACCGTGAGTTTCACTGAGCCTGCCTGAGATGGAAACCCGGGCGCAACCCGCAGTTCCCCTTGATGGGCTGTTGTTCGCTCACTGAGGATGCGCCCGCATCCCGGGAAGGGAATCTCCCATGAGGATCGAAGCTGGCGGTGGTTGGGGCAGTCACCTGCCTCGCACTCGCCTTGGCCTCGCCTGCTTCGGCGAAGTCGGATTTCAGTTACATGGAGCCAGTCGCACCAGGTGTCTCGCTTGATGTCCTGCTCACCACTGGCGACAAGGTCAACGGTGTCATGTGGCCGGGTGTGCCCGACGGCATCGGTGTCCTGAAGGACGGGAGCAATCTCGCCCTCTTCGTCAATCATGAACTGTCCGCCTCGAATGCAACGGCGGCCGCCCAGAAGCGCGCGAACGGCACTGCGTCCGCAGCCACAGTGAGCGCAGTGAGTGTGGACCCCAGCGCCAAAGTGACAACCGGGGTTCGAGATCTCATCTCCAGTGTCACCTGGTACGACTACGCGACCGGAACTTGGGGAAACAAGCCGGGCGCTCCGTCGGGTGCCGCGGCCAAGGACGAGTTCGGAACTCCGAATCACAGCACGGCACTCAACCGCTTCTGTTCCTCGCACATGGCCCAGCCGAAGGACCTGGCGTACACGCAAACCGACGCCAGCGGCAAGAAGACGGTGTACGGCTACACCGGCCCGGTCTACTTCACCGGTGAAGAGGGAGGCGACGAATCCCGAGCCTTCGTGATGAGCAACTCCGGTGTCATGGTGCAGGTTCCGAAGTTCGGGTTGGCTGCGTGGGAGAACCTCGTCCCGGCACCGAAGACGGGAATGAGGACCGTGGTGATGGCCAATGAAGATGGGTCAGCGACCGACAGTCAGTTGTGGATGTACGTCGGAGAGAAGACGAGCAGCGGATCGTGGGTCGATCGAGCGGGGCTCACCAACGGCCAGGCCTATGTCATGGCGGTCGACGGTGTGGCTACGGACAACCTCTTCCGTACCGGCAAGGGCAAGAACAACCCGACCCCGGTGTCCTTCAAGCCGATCAACACCGATGTGAACGGCAAGGAGCAGAATGCGCAGGCCCGTGCGCTCGGCACGGTCATGGCCAGGGTTGAGGACGGGGCGTTCGATCCGAACAACCCGAACGACTACTACTTCGTGACAACGGAGTCCAACAAGGATCCGAAGGCAACGGCGTCCAACCCTGCCTCACCGAGGGTTCCCCGGGACGGCGGTGCCTTATGGCGACTGCGGTTCAATGACGTGAAGAACCCGACCGCAGGTGCCAACCTCACGATGCTGCTGGACGGTTCGGAGGAGCCGTACCTGAACAAGCCGGACAACATCGACGTCGACGGAGCCGGGAACATCCTCATCCAGGAGGATCCGGGCAACAACGATCACATCGCCAGGATGGTGGCGTACCGGATCAAGGACGGCAAGATCGGCACGCTGGCGAAGTTCAAGGATGTCTACTTCGCTCCGGGTGCGGCCCAGTTCATCACCAAGGACGAGGAGTCCAGTGGGATCACCGACGTCAGTGATCTGGTGCGAACCTCGGCAACCGACACCAAGAGCTACTACGTGCTCGACGCCCAGGTCCATGCATCACCGCTTGCCTCCCGACCCGATCTGGCGGGTGCCGATGCGGCGACCAAGGCGGAACTGGCAAACATGATCGAAGGCGGACAGCTGTACCTCATGACGGTGAACAACTGGGACGCCGTGTACATGTAGGGGTTTGAGAGCAACTCCAGTCCAGGCGAACGTGCGCTGGCCAGGTCGACGACCCGGCCAGCGCACGTTCGCGTTCATTGGATCGCATGAGCGGCCATCTTTCGTCCAGAGTTTGCTGAGCGTCTTCTTTGGGGCAAGGAGCGGCTCATGTGACGTCGAGAGTCTTCTCGCGCCAACTCCTACGAAAGGAACCGAGCCATGCGCTCAGCACTCCGCATGATTGCGCCGAGCATCGCAGCAGCGATCCTGCTTGCGGCCTGTTCGACGAGCACGACATCGACTGATGCCACGTCGGCAAGCCCGACGGTGGAAACCCCGGAAACCTCAGCAGCCTCACCGAGCGCTGCCGTTGGCGACACCTGCGGGACGACAGTCGAAGAGATTGCTGCCAAGGCCAAGGAGGAAGGCCAGGTCAACCTGATCGCCCTTCCGGACACCTGGGCGAACTATGGGGGCATTCTGGAGTCGTTCACAAGCACCTACGGCATCGAGGCTCCCGTTGCCAACCCCGATGCGTCCTCAGCCGACGAACTCACCGCCGTGAAGACGCTGGCGGGCCAGCCGGACAAGCCCGATGCACTTGACATCGGTCCGTCGTTCACCGCGCAGGCAATCTCCGAAGGGCTGATCGAGCCGTACAAGACCACGAACTGGGACGAGATCCCGGATGCACTGAAGGATCCTGACGGCAACTGGGTTGGTGCGTACTACGGCATCATGTCCATTGGCGCGAACACCACGCTGGTGAAGAACCCGCCGGCATCCTTCGCGGATCTTCTCAAGCCCGAGTACAAGGGCATGGTCACCCTGAACGGTGACCCGCGTGAGGCTGGAGCCGCCTTCGCAGCGGTGGTGGCGGCGTCGCTGGCCAGTGGCGGCTCGTACGACGACATCATGCCCGGCATCGAGTACTTCGCGAAGTTGAAGAAGAACGGGAACCTGCAGGTCATCGACGTGACGGAGGCTGCGGTCCTGTCCGGGGACGTGCCCATCGCCCTGGATTGGTCCTACAACTTCCCCGGTCTGCGGCCGGCACTGCAGGATGCGGGCTTCGACTTCTCGGTCGTGACGCCGGCTGACGGTGCCTACGCCTCCTTCTACGCCCAGTCCGTCGTGTCGGACCCGGTACACCCGTGTGCGGCCCGACTGTGGCTGGAGCACATCACCGGTGATGCCGGTGCACTCGGGTACATGGAAGGCGGTGCGGTCCCCGCTCGCCTGGCAGCCATGCAGGCAGCCGGCGTGGTGCCGGACGAACTGCTGGCGAACCTGCCGACGGCGGAGCAGCTCAGCGGCCTCACCTTCCCCTCACAGGATCAGGTTGACGCGATGAAGGCCCAGTTGACCGAGAACTGGGGTTCGATGGTCGCGGACGCCTAGGAGGTCACCTCCGATGGGCGAGGCGGTCACCACCGCCTCGCCCATCGCTCGTCGGGTGGGCAGTGGGTTTCGTCGGGTAAGCAGTGAGATTCGTCCGGGAGTTCGTCGGAATGGAGGTGCGGATGCGCATGCTCTCCTCAGCGGCCCGCGCTGTTCCGCGTGCTGGTGGCTGGGTCTGGTTGCCCTTCGGGGCCTTCGCCCTGCTGTTCCTCGCCTACCCGGTCGTCGTCGTGATCGTCCGGGCCCTGATGCCGTCCGGAACCCCCGGGCCCAGTCTGATGATCGCTGCCCTGCAGGGTTCCTACCTGACCGGTATGCGCAACTCGATCACCCTCTCGGCCGTCAGTGCGGCACTGGGGGCAGTTCTCGGCCTCGGACTGGCACTGGCTGTTGCATCCCTGGAGCGACCACGATGGCTGCGGTCAACCCTGGATGGCTGGACGGCGGTCGCCTCGCAACTGGGCGGGGTGCCCCTGGCCTTCGCCTTCATCGCGACGATCGGAACCCAGGGCGTTGCGACCAAGATCTTCGCCCAGGCTGGCATCAATCTGGGCGAGCTCGGTGTCTCGGTCTCGGGATTCTGGGGACTGGTCGTGGTGTACCTGTACTTCCAGATCCCGCTGATGTTCCTGGTGGTGGTACCTGCTGTTGCCGGCATGCGCAGAACCTGGCGGGAGGCCGCCTCGATCCTGGGCGCATCCGGACCGCACTACTGGCGCACGGTTGGCCTGCCCCTGCTGATGCCGGCATTCCTGGGTGGGGTGCTTCTGCTGTTCGTCAACGCGTTCAGTGCCTATGCCACGGCCTACGTGCTGAATTCGCAGGGGCAACTGGTGCCCCTGCAGATCCGCTTCCTGCTCCAGGGGAACGTCATCACCGGCCAGGAGGATCTCGCCTATGCGATCGTCACCTGGGTCATCTCACTGTTGCTGATCAGCCTGGTGGGCATGACGTTCCTGCAGCGTCGCAGTCTTCGATGGCTCGCCTCATGAGGCGGGGGCCAGCGAGCAATGCGCTCGCCGTGGGGTACCTGGTCCTGCTCGGACTGTACTTCCTGGTCCCCATGCTCGCCATGGCCCGCTTCGCCTTCCAGTCTGTTCCGGTCGCCCTGCTGACCTGGCAGAACATGGGTACCGGGTGGAGCGGGGCCGGCCTGCTGGACGCACTCACCGACCCCAAGATCCTGGCGGCCACTCGGACCAGCCTGATCCTGGTGGTCGGTGCCGTCCTGCTGAACCTGGCCCTGTTGCTGCCCGTCGCCATCGCCGTCGAAGTACGCCACCCCAGGGCCAGAGCCACCGTTTCGGCCATCACCCTGCTGCCGTGGGTGGTCCCACCCATTGCGCTGGTCGTCGGGGTTGCCGCCACCTTTCGCAGTGCCGCACCGTGGTTCCTCGCCAGTCCGCTGAGCCTGGTTCCCTTCTATGCCCTGTGGGCCATGCCGTTCGCATACCGAGCCCTGGAGAACGGACTGCGCTCAATCAATGCACGCACCTTGGTCGAGGCCTCGCTGAGCCTGGGCTGCACCCTGCCCCGGACCGTCTTTCGCGTCCTCATTCCCAACCTCGGCTCAGCCCTGATTGCCTCGACCTGTCTCACGGCCGCGATGGTGCTCGGTGAGTTCGCGTTCGCGAGCCTGCTGCTGAAGCAGACCTTGCCAACCGAGATGCTCAACTATCAGCGAGGTGATCCGCGCGGCGGCCTTGCCCTGGCACTGTTCGTGCTGCTGGTGACTGCAGGCATCCTGGCGATCGGGGTCCGCGCCCTGCAGCGCAAGGGGATGCATCTTCAGGCCACCGGACTGTGAGGAGCGCAGATGGCCAGAGTGGAGTTCAACGCGGTGTCCAAGCGCTTCGGCGCCACCCAGGCGCTCACCGAGTTCAGTCTGACCGTTGAGCCGGGTGAGCTCGTCTGCCTGCTCGGACCGAGTGGCTGCGGGAAGACGACGGCACTGCGCATCCTCGCCGGCTTCGAGCGAGCCGACTCCGGGTGCGTTCGCGTGGATGACCAGGACATGGCCGACGTACGCGTCGAACGTCGAAACTTCGGCATGGTCTTCCAGGAGTACAGCCTGTTTCCCAACCTCACCGCAGAGCAGAACATCGCCTATGGGTTGCGGGCCCGGGGTCAGGGGCGTGGTTCGACGGCCGAGGTGGTCCGGCGGATGCTCGAGCTGACCGACCTGCACGCCCATGCGGCCAAGTATCCGCATCAGTTGTCCGGTGGCCAGAAGCAACGGGTTGCGCTGGCCCGTGCCCTGGCGACGTCCCCCAGGGTGCTGCTGCTGGATGAGCCCCTGTCCGCACTGGACGCCAAGGTCCGCGAGACCCTGCGCGACGAGATCCGTCGATTGCAGCGCGAGCTCGGCATCACCACGGTCTTCGTCACCCACGACCAGCATGAGGCGCTGGCGATCTGTGACCGGGTGGCGGTGATGAGCAACGGCGGCTTGGAGCAGGTCGCGGTCCCCCGGGTCCTGTACGACAGCCCGGCCAATGCCTTCGTCGCCTCATTCATCGGTTCGATGAATCGCGTGCCGGCCATTGCCGCCCCCACGGGTTCCTGGCTCGTCCTGGGGACGATGATCCGCGGGGTTGTGTTGACCGATGGCCATGCTGCCACCGCAACAGCCCTGGTCAGGCCGGAGCAGTTGTCGGTCCGCCCTGATCCGAGTGCGAACGCCGAGATCACCTCGGCCTGGTTTCTCGGCCCGATCACGCGCCTGCTCGTCCGCGGCGACGATGGTCGGGAGTTGACCGTCGACATGCTCAGCCTGGAGGCTGGAGGCCTGCGGGTCGGCGATCGCGTCCAGGTGCGCCTGCGCCCGGAGGCCGAGGCAGTCGTGATCCTGTGAGTCATGATCAATCGGAGGAGTACGCCGTGGACCCAGGTGCGGTGCAAGCGGGGAACACGCTGGATGTGACGATCGCGCGCGGCCCCGAGGGCATCGGCGGCTGGCGTGACCTGATCGCCGCACCTGGTGAGGCGCACCTCGGTCCGATCCCGCCCGGCCAGCCATTGGCCTGCCTGTGGCAGTTGAGCGATCCCCATCTGTGCGACGCCGAGTCACCGGCCAGGCAGGAGTAC